>OLSB01003070.1_pt1 | contig 12656 bp, 9 predicted proteins | sample 1672071 | NCBI WGS metagenome assembly OLSB01 (sample SAMEA3136642, study PRJEB25190) | human gut metagenome | biome: human gut; feature: human-associated habitat; material: faeces | place: Austria | collected 2013 | reverse complement strand
GCAATTCCTGACAGGCGATTGATTTGTAATGTGTTGGAAGGGACAGTGCAAAAAATACTATTTTAGACTATAAATGTTCTACTTATGAAGGCTTTTCTTAATATGATTGTACAGATCTATTGAGATTGGACATAATTATGAGAAAATAGCAGGAAATATCCAAAGTCAAGGACGGTGCAGGTGGAAAACGAATTTTGCAGGATAGAAATTGGATATAAAGAAAAGAAAATGACAAGAAATGTCCAAAATCAAGGATAATGTGTGTGAAAAAGGAATTGAATCTGATGAAAATTGGACATAAACAAGTAAAGTAAGGCTTTTTATATCCAAAAGAAAAGGAAAATATGGATATCTATTCGTAAGTCAAAGAAATTTTGGATATATCATTTAAAAAAACCAGATATATGTCCAAAATGAGACTTGGCATGCATGAAGAAAAATGGAATATATGGAATGGCACACAGGCATGGGGGTCAAGCACAAGCCATGACACAGCACACGGACATGGAGTCAAGCACAAGGCATGACACAACACACAATACATGGAGTTAAGCGTAAGACATGAAGCAGCACACAATACATGAAGCCAAGCGTAAGGCATGAAGCAGCACACAATATATACAGGAAAAACAATACATGAAGCGATGCACAATATATGTGGGAAAATTCAATATATGGAGGAAAGAACACTGCATGGATTAACACACAATACATAAAACAACACAGAACAACATAAAACAACACAGAACAACACACAAGGAGGATGAGACATGAGATTCTTTAAAGAAAACAACAGTTTATGCTTCAAGCATCAGTATGAAACCATGATGATTACCCCATGGGGAAAGAATGCGTTACGCGTGCGTGCGACAAAGTACCCACAGTTTACGCAGCATGACTGGGCACTGGAGGAAGTGGTTCCTGATACATCCAAAGAAGTTTCCATTGAAATCAATGAGGACAACACTGCATCCATTCAGAACGGGAGACTTAGCCTCAAAATTGATGCATCCGGTATTCTGACCTATTACCGCGATGGTAAGAAATTCTTAAAGGAATATCACAGAGACTACGATCAACCGTCCTGCCCGGAAAGCCGGTGTTTAAAGATCCGTGGCAGAGAGTACAAGGCAATCATCGGTGGAGACTATACCTTAAAGGTTCGTTTTGAAAGCAACAACGGAGAGAAAATTTATGGAATGGGACAGTACCAGCAGGAATATCTGGATTTGAAGGGCTGTACACTGGAGCTGGCACAGCGCAATTCCCAGGTAAGTATTCCGTTTGCCGTATCTAGTCTCGGTTATGGCTTCCTGTGGAATCATCCGGGCGTAGGAACGGCTACGTTTGGTAAGAATTATACGGAATGGGAAGCAAAAGCAACGAAGCAGATGGATTACTGGATTACCGTAGATGACAATCCGGCGAAGATCATGGAAAATTATACCGAAGTAACAGGAAGAACACCGATGTTTCCGGAAGAACTGCTTGGTTTATGGCAGTGCAAGCTTCGTTACCGGACACAGGAGGAGGTGTTGGGAGTTGCCCGTAAATACAAGGAGCTGGGCATCCATATTGATGTGATCGTGATCGACTTTTTCCACTGGACCAGACAGGGCGACTGGCAGTTTGATAAGAAATACTGGCCGGATCCCAAGGCAATGTGTGAAGAACTTCATGCAATGGGAACCAAAGTGGTTGTTTCTGTATGGCCGACCGTGGACAAAAGGAGTATTCATTTTGCAGAAATGCAGGAACGCGGCCTGCTGATCCGGACGGAACATGGCAGCAACCAGACTTATGATTTCCAGGGGGACTGTCTGGAAATCGATGTAACCAATCCGGAAGCGGCAGAGTATATCTGGGAGAAGTGCAAGGAAAGCTATTACGATTACGGAATTGATCTATTCTGGCTGGACAATTCCGAACCGGATTATAACGTATATGATTATGACAATTACCGTTATTATATGGGAACAGCACTGGAAGTAACCAATGTATATCCAAAGCTTCTTGCCAAGGCATTTACCGATGGAATGAAAAAGGAAGCAAAGACGGACAGGATTCTTCATCTGATCCGTTCTACCTGGGCAGGCGGACAGAAGTATGGTGTTCTTTTGTGGTCCGGTGATGTACCGAGTACCTTCGAGTCCTTAAGGGATCAGATCAATGCAGGCCTCAATGCCGGACTTGCCGGAATTCCCTGGTGGACAACAGATATCGGTGGCTTTATGACCGATGATTGTCAGGATGAAGCCTTCCGGGAACTGCTATTGCGCTGGTATGAGTTTGCGGTATTTAGTCCGGTTCTGCGTATGCATGGTGACCGTGGACCGCACGACATTGAGCCGTTGGATGAAAGGGAATGGGGTGGAGGAAGCCTTTATACCGGACATGATAATGAGCTTTGGAGCTATGGCGAGGAAGCTTTTACCATTATGAAAAAGCAGCTGGATCTGCGTCTTTCCCTGAAGCCTTATATTGAAAAGCTGATGAAGGAAGCTGCACAGACCGGTGCGCCCCTGCTTCGTACTTTATTCTATGAATTCCCGCTTGATCCGATGTGTTGGGAGATTGAAGACCAGTATATGTTCGGTGACAGGTATCTGGTAGCCCCGGTTCTGGAGCTTGGATGCAGGGAGCGTCAGGTTTATCTTCCGGAAGGAACCTGGAAGAATCTGGTAGATGGTAAGGAATATTTAGGTGGCTCTTACGTGATGAGCGAAGCTCCGCTTGAGGCTATTCCGGTATTTGAAAGAGTGTAGGACGGGTGCGGAGCACTTTATGAGAATTATTTTTTGAATTATTTTGTAAATGTTTTTTTGTAAAAGATTCTTTGTAAAAGATTTTTTGTAAAAGATTTTTGAACAGCGTTTTAAATAATGGTTCGTGAAACGGTTTGTGAAATGCGGTTTGTAAATACGAGACGGTTCTTGCAATTACAGGAAAGATTCGTTAAACTGGGAATGTATGTGAATACATTCCCAGTTTGCAATTGTTTGTAAATGCGTAAAAAGGCAGTACTTTTGCAAATAGTATTCGAAATAGTTATACCTTTTTAAATATTTAAATATTAGATACCAGGAGGAACGGGATTACAAATGAAAGCACTGATCAAAGAATTTAAGGAATTTATTTCAAGAGGAAACGTGATGGATATGGCTGTCGGTGTCATCATTGGTGGTGCATTTACTGCAATTGTGAATTCACTGGTAAATGATATGCTGATGCCATTGCTTTCCCTTTTAACCGGTGGATTTGATTTTTCCGGACTCAGCATTGCCCTTGGAGAAGGAGAGAATGCAGCAACGATCAATTATGGTTCCTTTATTTCTGCCATCATTAATTTTCTGTTGATTGCACTGGTGATTTTCCTGATCATTAAGGCGATCAATAAGGTTTCCCGTAAGAAGAAAGAAGAAACTCCGGCACCGACCACGAAGGAATGCCCGTATTGTAAGGAACAGATTGCTATTGATGCGACGAGATGTCCTCATTGTACTTCAGAGCTTGAGTAACCACTAATCACACGGAAATAAATTCAAGAGTGATCTGTGAAAATCTGTTTTGACAGTATGGAATGGAAGCGGGAAATGAGAAGCAGGAATGGTAAGAGGAAAGTGAAAATCATGGAACAGAACATTGAGAATACACAATCGATAGCAGAACCGATGAGCCGGCAGAAGAAGGTCGCAGCCATCAATGATCTGACCGGATACGGGCGGTGTGCTCTGACCGTTTCCCTTCCGGTGATTTCCCATATGAAGCTGCAATGCTGTCCGGTTCCGACGTCAATTTTATCCAATCATACCGGGTATCCGGAGTATTATTTTGATGATTATACTGACCGCCTGCCGGAATATCTTGCTATGTGGAAGAAGCTGAATCTGTCCTTTGACGGAATCATGTCCGGATTCTTAGGCTCTGCAGAGCAGATCGGTATGGTGGAGAGTTTTATTAAAACCTTTCGTAAGGAGCATACCATTGTGGTCGTAGATCCGGTGATGGGAGATCATGGCTCGATCAGCAGCGTCTATACGGAGGAAATGTGCCTGTTAATGCGCAGGCTGGTATCTCTTGCAGATATTGTAACACCGAATCTGACCGAAGGCTGCAGGTTGACGGATGTGCCCTACCGGGATCATGGCTGGACGCGGAAGGAGTTACTCCGGATGGCAGAACATCTGACGGATTATGGACCGCAGAAGGTGGTTATTACCGGAATTCCACAGGGAGAGTTTATCGCGAATTTCATGTATGAAAAGGACAGAGAACCCGGGATGATCCGGACACACCGTGTTTTTGAGGAACGCTGTGGAACCGGAGATCTGTTTGCCTCCATTATCACTGCGGATGCTGTGAATGGCGTGGAATTTGAGCAGTCCGTGCGTAAGGCATGCCGTTTTATTAAGAAATGCATGATCAAGACTGCCGAGATGCATATTGAACCGAAGAACGGTGTATGCTTCGAGGAAATATTGCATTTACTGTAGTAGTTATATGTGGTTCAACAAAAGGGACATCCGGTCAACGGATGTCCCTTTCTACATAACCCCATAATTTTCTCTAAATTGTTTATTCTGTCAGTAAGAATTAACCCATGGTAACAACAACGTCGTAGGTTTCCTTGCCCTTTACATAAGGGATCACACATCCGTCGATTGCCTTGCCGTCTACGGTGATGCTCTTAATTCCCTTTTCAACCTTGTCAGGGTTTTGAACCTTGATGTTGTAGGTTCCTTCACGGAATTTACGTGTTAATTCAAAGTCACCGAAATCCTTCGGTACACAAGGATCAATGCTTAATCCGTTGTGGGTCGGATATACACCTAAGATGTACTGGGAAACATTGACAAAGGTCCATGCAGCAGTACCGGTTAACCAGCTGTTCTTTGCTTCGCCATGGAACTTCGCATCACGGCCGGCAACCATCTGGGAGTATACATAAGGCTCTGTTCTGTGAATCTCACTGAACTCTTCGCAGTAAGCAGGACAGGTCTTCTGGTAAATTTCAAACGCTCTGTCGCCACGTCCGATTACGGTTTCAGCGATGGAAACCCAAGGGTTATTGTGGCAGAAGATACCGGCATTCTCTTTATATCCGGGTGGATAAGAAGAGATTTCGCCAAGCTCTAAGTGATATCTGGTATAAGCAGGCTGGAGAATCATGACACCATATTTGGTATCCAGCTTTTCTTTTACGGAATCAAGTGCTTTTTTGGCAAGACCTTCCTTCACACCGATACCTGCTAAAGAGCAGAAGCCGTTGGACTCAATATAAATCTGACCTTCTTCACACTCCCTGGAACCGATCTTCTGACCGTAAGCATCGTATGCACGAACGAACCAGTCACCATCCCAGCCATCCTTAAGAACAGCGTCATACATTTTGGTAACTTCTTCTCTGGCATAATCTGCTTCCTTCTGGTCACCCATCAGTTCACAGAGCTGTGCATATTCTTCACCGTACTTAACGAACATACCTGCGATGAATACGGACTCTGCAACAGGTCCTTCGGAAGGACCGAAGGTCTGGAAGGATTCACCCGGATGTTCGGAGAAGCAGTTCAGGTTCAGACAGTCATTCCAGTCGGCACGCCCGATCAGAGGAAGATTGTGAGGACCCTTGTGGTTTACGGTGTAATCAAAGCTTCTCTTTAAGTGTCCCATCAAAGGAGTAGCTACGGACATATCATTATCATAAGGAACCATCTCGGTTAAAATGGTGGTATCGCCGGTCTCGCGGACATAGGCGGATGTACCTGCGATCAGCCATAACGGATCATCATTAAATCCGGAACCAATGTCGGAGTTACCCTTCTTGGTAAGCGGCTGATACTGATGATATGCACTACCATCCTGGAACTGGGTAGATGCGATATCAATGATTCTTTCTCTTGCACGGTCCGGAATCAGATGTACGAAGCCGAGCAGATCCTGACAGGAGTCGCGGAATCCCATTCCACGGCCGATGCCGGATTCGTAATAGGAAGCAGAACGTGACATGTTAAAGGTAACCATACACTGATACTGGTTCCAGATGTTAACCATACGGTCAACCTTATCGTTAGAGGACTTCACGGTGTACTTGGAAAGAAGTCCGTTCCAGTATTCGTTCAGCTCTGCAAATGCCTTATCTACATCTGCGTCTGTTTTATAACGGTCAAGCATTTCATAAGCACGCTTCTTATTTACAACACCCTTGGATTCCCATTTCTCATCTTCGGGATTCTCTATGTAGCCCAGTACGAAAACAAAGGATCTGGTTTCACCGGGATTTAAGGTGATGTTGATCTGATGGGAAGCGATCGGCTGCCATCCGCTTGCTACGGAGTTGGTGCAGGCACCATTCTTCACAGCGGTCGGATCATCTGTTCCATTGTATGCGCCAAGGAATTCATCGCGGATGGTATCAAAGCCATCGATCTTCGCATTTACAGAGTAAACAGCATAGTGATTACGACGCTCTCTGTACTCGGTTTTGTGGAAAATCGTGGAATCTACGATTTCAACTTCGCCGGTACTGAAGTTACGCTGGAAGTTCTTCATATCATCATCCGCATTCCATAAGCACCATTCTACATAGGAGAATAAGGACAGTGTCTTGCTGGAAGATGAGTTGTTGGTCAGCTTCACCTGGTTGATTTCACAGGTATCGTTCATCGGAACAAAAGCGAGAACAGAAGCCTGTACATCATTCTTGCTTGAGATAAAGCGGCTGTAACCGATACCGTGACGGCACTCGTAAGAGTCAAGCTCAGTCTTTGTGGGCTTCCACCCGGGATTCCAAATGGTATCTCCATCTTTAATATAGAAGTATTTACCATTCACATCATTGGGGGTATCGTTGTAACGATAACGGGTTAAACGAAGTAACTTCGCATCCTTATAAAAGGAATAGCCACCGCAGGTGTTGGATATCAGACTGAAAAAATCATTACAGCCAAGATAGTTGATCCAGGGAAGCGGTGTTTTGGGAGTGGTGATCACGTACTCACGGTTCGCGTCATCAAAATAACCAAATTTCATAGCACTTTCTCCTTACCTTATTAATTATTTTTAATTGTATTAATAGTTACCTATAATATAAAGTAAACGATTGCTGATATTGATAAACATACAGAAAACGTTTAAGTAACTTCTTAATTAGAATTATACATAAAAGGATATGCTATTGCAACAACAAAATTGTGCATATTAGAGCGCTTTCGAACAGAGAAAAATAATTTCTAGTGCAAAAATATTATTTTGAAGGCTAATAAAATTAAAATTACTTAAAAATACTTAAGATTAGCTTATGAACAAATACTAATAGCGAAAATTTAAGTTGTCAATAGTAAAATCCTTGTTAAAAATAGTAGAAATATATTTGTTCTTTCTGTGAAATTTGCTAAAAATATCATTTTTGCATAAAAAAATAATAAAAAGCATTGCGAAGTTATAAAAAATGATGTACGATAATAATACGAAAACGATTAAGAAATCAATGAGCAGTGAAGGGATTACAGCTATGGTTTCGATGAAGGATATTTCAGCAGCCTGCGGGGTATCGATAGCAACCGTTAGCAAGGCCCTGAACGATCACAAGGATATAGGAAAAGAAACAAAGGAACATATCAGACAGGTTGCCAAGGAAATGGGATATTCCCCAAACTCTGCGGCCAAGGCATTAAAAACAAACTGCACCAGAAATCTTGGAGTCCTCTTTGTAGATGATGCCAGCAGTGGTCTGAAGCATGATTATTTTACATATGTACTGGACAGCTTCAAAAGTACTGCAGAAGAGAAGGGATACGATATCACTTTTATTAACAGCAACCGATCCGGTGGAAACAAGATGTCCTATTTAGAGCATAGCCGGTATCGCGGATTTGACGGTGTGATGATTGCCTGTGTGGACTTCTATGATCCGGAAGTTGAAGAACTGGTACGGAGTGATATCCCGGTAGTCACCATTGATCATCTTTTTAATAACCGATGCGCCATTATCTCAGATAACGTATCCGGAATGAGAGATCTCGTACAGTATGTTTATTCCATGGGACACCGCAGGATTGCATACATTCATGGAGCATCTTCAGCGGTTACGCAGAACCGGTTATCTTCCTTCTATAAGACCTGTGAGGAGCTTGGTATTGATGTTCCGGCAGAGTACATAGGAGAAGCGCCTTACCGTGATACGAACGGTGCCTACCTGGAAACGAAGAGACTCCTGGGACTTAAGGAGATTCCGACCTGCATCCTTTATCCGGATGATTTCTCCTGCTTTGGAGGAATTAATGCCATCAATGAACTGGAACTTAAGATTCCTGATGATATTTCTATAGCAGGTTATGATGGATTAAGAATTGCAAGACATTTTGAACCGAAGCTTACGACCATTATCCAGGATACCGGGAGACTTGGAAGAGAAGCAGCACTGAAACTCATCAGTCTCATTGAAAATCCAAAGTCAACAATTACCGAACAGATTGTCGTTCCGGGGATGCTTTTTGAGGGTAATTCGGTGAAGCATTTATAATACAGGAAACAAAGCATACAATCTGACAGGTTGTACATAAAATGAGATATATAAGAAGAACGGCAGTGAACGGTAATGATGCGTTTCTTCTATATATAAAGAAAAGCAAATCTAACGGAAAAAGGAGAGATGATTATGAAAAGCTTCTTGCATAACACGTGGAAGCACAGAGCGCACGTTGTAATGGCGTTGCCGGCATTCCTGATTTTATTCTTTATCATGTATGTCCCTATGGCTGGTCTTGTAATGGCGTTTAAGAATTTTGACTACACACTGGGAATTTGGAAGAGTCCGTGGAATGGAATTGATAACTTCAAATTCCTTCTTGCTTCCAAAGCAACCTTCGTGACAATGACGAGAAATACCCTGCTGTATTACGTTGTGTTTACGGCACTGGGAACCTTCCTCAATGTAGTACTGGCAATCGCTATCGATCAGTTCGTATTTAAAAAAATGGCTAAGACAATGCAGACCATTATGATTATCCCGGTATTCATTTCTTATGCAGCAGTACAGTTTATTGTATATGCATTTATCAGTACCGATACCGGTATCATCAATCATGCAATGGATTCCAATATAAGATTTTACTCAGTGGCTTCTTACTGGCCGGTGATTTTAACTATCGTAAAAATGTGGAACAGCGTAGGTTACGGTTCCGTATTGTATATGTCCGTATTAGCCGGTATTGATACCGAGTTATACGAAGCAGCAGAAATCGATGGCGCAAACAAGTGGCAGAAGATCTGGCATATTACCATCCCGGCACTGATTCCGATGATTACTGTTATGCTGTTATTATCCGTTGGTAGCATTATGAAGTCTGATACCGGTTTGTTCTATCAGGTAACCAGAAACAGTGGTGTGCTTTATCCGACAACACAGGTTATTGACTCTTATGTATTGAATGCGATCTTTAAAAACTCTAACTTTGGATTTACGGCTGCAACCAGCTTCTTCCAGTCTGTGGTAGGCTTGCTGATGATGCTATTTGCGAATGGAATGGTTCGTAAGATTGCACCCGATAATGCATTGTTCTAAGGGAAAGGAGAATAGAAGATGAGCAAGAAAAAAGGTAATGCTGCCGATTTGGCACCATCCAGAAAAGAGAAAAAAGGAATCGGTCAGTATGTTCTCGGATTTTTCCTTTTACTGTATACACTGTTTTGCTTTCTGCCGGTATTGCTGGTATTCATTGCAGCTTTCACAGATGAAGGTGCAATTCTGAATAATGGTTTCAGCTACTTCCCGGAGAAGTGGTCCTTAGCAGGTGTACAATCCGTTTTGAAATATGGTCATCAGTTATTGACCTCTTATGCAGTTACTATTTTTGTTACGGTATTCGGTACCTTCTTAGGTCTGATGGTAATGAGTATGTTTGCTTATTCCATTAGCAGAAAGGGCTTCCGGTTATCCAAGTTTTTATCCATTTACCTTTTGATCCCTATGCTGTTCAATGGTGGTCAGCTTTCCGGATATATTATCTTCACAAGCTACTATCACTTAAAAGACAGCTTATGGTTATTAATCCTTCCGTTGTGTGTATCTACGATGAATGTTATCATCTTAAGAACATACATCGCTAACAGTATTCCGAATGAATTGATGGAAGCAGCCAAGATTGACGGTGCCGGTGAATACAGAACATTCTTCCAGATCACCCTTCCGCTTCTTAAGCCTTCCATGGCAGCTGTAGGCTTTATGATGGCTACCGCTTACTGGAATGACTGGCAGAACGCTTTGCTTTACATTACCTCCGATAATAAGAAGCCGTTACAGCTCCTGCTTGTAAGTATCCAGAAGAGTATTGAATTCCTGCTGAATAACACCAATGTACCTGCGGCAGCGAGAGCAGCTATGGGTGGTAATATTCCGCAGTACTCTTCCACAATGGCAACGGTATTGATCGTTATCGGACCGATCATGGTGGTATATCCGTTCTTCCAGAAATATTTCATTAAGGGCTTGACAGTAGGATCTGTTAAGGGTTAACATAGTGACTGATACGCTTTAAAAGGTATCGTAAAACAACATACTTATTTTGGTATTCCGGGTGATTCCAATTCCGGCATCACCTTTGAGAATATAATTAAAAAGGGAGGTTTTTATCAAATGAAGAAAAAACTTTTATCAGCTCTGCTGGTAGCAGCTATGGCAGTCAGCACTCTTGCTGGATGCGGAAGCAGCACCACAGAAACACCTGCAACTGACACAACAACAGAAGCAGCAGACACAACAACAGAAGCAGCAGACACAACAGATGATGCTGCAGCAGCAGACACAACAGAAGCAGCTAGTGGAGATGTGGTTAACATCAACATCTACAGAGCAAGCTACAACGTGGCACAGCCTGACAGTGCAGAAGTAAAGGCAGTTCAGGACGCTATCAACGAGTACATCGCTGACAAGATCAATGTACAGGTTACTATCAATGATATTCCTTCAGGTGAATATGCAGATAAGGCAAACCTTGCATTAGCAAACAACGAAATCAACTTACTTTGGACCGCAAGCTGGATGGGAACCATCGGAACCAACGATCTGTACAAGGCTAACGCAGCTTATGACATCACAGATCTTTTACCTGGAACAACCCTTTACAGCGCTATGCCGGAATCCATCTGGACCGCTTCCCGTTATGATGGAAAAGATTTATTCGTTCCTGTTTACAAGGAAGCATACGAAGGTTATGACTTAAAGTTCCCTGAAGGATATGCTACCGAGTTTGGTCTTGATACCGCTTCCATTAAGGAACTTAAGGATCTTGAGCCGTACCTTGAGTGGTGTAAGACAGAGAAGGGACTTAAGTATCCTTACCTTGCAGGTAAGACACCTATGTTCTTCAGATATTACATTGACAAGTACGACTTCTTCGATGGAGCTAACTCCTTATTCGCAGTTGATCGTGCTACCGATACTGTAGTTAACCCTACATTAACTCAGGATTACATTGATTTCTGTACTTTAATGTGCGAATGGGGTGAGAAGGGTTACATCTCTGAAGATGAAGTAACCAAGACCACTTCCGATAGTGAAGCACAGTCTCAGAACTGGGGCGTTAACTGGTGGACATGTGTACCTGGTGACGAGTCCAACTCCGAAAGCCGTGATATGCAGGAAGAAGTATTCGTAGAAGGCTTTACCGGTAAGTATGCTCATTCTACCACTACTCTTGGATCCTGTTTCGCAATTACAGCTAACTCCTCTGAAGAGCAGGCTAAGGCTTGTATCGACTTCTTAGGCTTACTGTACACAGATAATACTGTAGCTAACCTTTATACCTATGGTATTCAGGATGTAGATTATACCTTAGATGCTGACGGCAAGGTATCCCAGAACAATGAGAAGTATGGTCATTCCGCTTGGGAATCCACTTCTGTAGTTCCTCTTACCCTTTGCTCTGGCGAACCTGATGACAAGGTTCAGATCTATCAGGATATGAACGGACAGGCTAAGGCTTCCTGTGCAGCAGGATTCAGATTTAACGTAGCACCTGTTGAAGCTCAGTACGCTGCATGTACAAACGTATTCGATCAGTACGGATTCGTTCTTGAGCTTGGTGGATATGCTGCAGCAGATGTTGAATCCATCATCACTGAGTACAACGCAGCACTTGATGAAGCTGGATACCAGGATGTACTTGCTGAGTTCTCTAAGCAGTATGAAGATTGGAAAGCTTCCAAGTAATTAAATAAAACCTGAAACTTTAGGGGCATTGCGAAAGCAATGTCCCTTTTGTTGTGTAGAGCACTTAATGAAAGCAAACCGAAGGTGCAGCTTGAATTTAGTGCGAACCAGTCCGGAACACTTAATGAATGCAAACGAAGTGCAGCATGAATTTAGTGAGAGGGACAATGTGAAAATCAGTAAAAAATGAAAAGCAATAATGAATAAAAAATTTCAAATCGTTCATAATACTCCTGTAACAAAAAATTATAGTAAGCCGTAGAAAGATCAGACGGCGGAATGCGAGGAATTATGTCTAAGAACGATTACAGTGAAAACAAGACAACCAATTCTCAGGGAAGTACTTCTTCCAGGGATTCCAAGAATTCTTCCAGGAACTCCCAGAAGAACCAGTCTACCAACAGCTCTAAGGACAAAAATACCAACAAGAGCGATTATTAAGACCGGT
>OLSB01003055.1_pt1 | contig 12713 bp, 10 predicted proteins | sample 1672071 | NCBI WGS metagenome assembly OLSB01 (sample SAMEA3136642, study PRJEB25190) | human gut metagenome | biome: human gut; feature: human-associated habitat; material: faeces | place: Austria | collected 2013 | reverse complement strand
TTGTATTATATAAATCAAAATAATGAAATTGTACTAGTAGATTATAAAACAGATTATGTGGAAAAAAATAATGAACAAGAACTTATAGAAAAATACAAACCTCAATTGAAGATTTATAAAAAAGCAATAGAAGAGGCTTTGAATAAAAATGTAGAAAAAGTATATATATATTCTGTTTATTTAAATAAAGAAATCCTAGTAAAATAACCTGTCCTTTACAAAACTACTAAATTATATTATAATTATTAAAGAAAAATAAAAGGAGCAAATATTATGGCAAAAATGAAGAAGTTTTTTAAGTATTTAATATGGCTTATATTATTATACTTGCTTGTAAATGGATTAACATATGTTGCCACAAAAGATAATTATAAAGAATTGAATAATTTTACTATAGCAACAGAGTCGCCAAAAATAGAAGTAACAGAAAGCAAATCTACATATACTCATGGATATATAAAAGGACAAGTAACAAATGATACAGGAAAACACATACCGAAAACATATCTCCAATTGGATTTCTACGATAAAGATGGTACTTGGTTAGGAAAAGAGACTAAAGAATTGGAGAGTTTTAACCTAAATGAAACAATAAAATTTGATATTAATTATGCATATACAAATGTAAATAGAATTAGACTTAGTGTTACAGATGAAATAGTTGAAGCTCCAAAAACAAAAGCTCAAAAAACAGTAGAGAAATGGTGGCCAATTGCAGGAATAATTACTCTTATATATGTCTTACCATAGAACTAAAAAAGAAAATAATAAAAAATAGCAAAATGTTTAAAAAACATTTGCTATTTTTATTTATTTGTAATATAATTGCAACATAAGTGTAACAATAATGAAATAATAACATGAAAGGATAGATGTATACATGTTTGGTTTTGGACAAGATATAGGTATTGACTTGGGAACAGCAACAGTAATTGCATATGTTAAAGGTAAAGGAATTGTTTTAAGAGAGCCATCAGTAGTTGCTGTAAACAATGTTACAAATGAAGTATTAGCAGTTGGTGGAGAAGCAAGAAGAATGCTTGGAAGAACACCAGGTAATATAGTTGCAACAAGACCTTTGAAAGATGGAGTAATTTCTGATTATACAGTTACAGAAAAAATGCTTAAATATTTTATAAATAAAATATGTGGTAAATTTATATTTGCACCTAGAATTATGATATGCATACCTTCACAAGTTACAGAAGTAGAAAAGAAAGCAGTTATAGATGCAGCATCACAAGCAGGAGCAAGAAAAGTATATCTAATAGAAGAACCAATAGCTGCAGCAATTGGAGCAGGAATAGATATATCAAAACCATGTGGAAATATGGTAGTTGATATTGGTGGAGGAACAACAGATGTAGCAGTAATATCACTTGGAGGTTCTGTTGTTAGCACATCTATAAAAGTAGCAGGAGATAAATTTGACGAAGCAATAGTTAAATATATAAAGAAAAAACATAATATGATGATTGGTGAAAGAACAGCAGAAGACTTGAAAGTAAATATTGGATGTGTATATCCAAAAATACAAGATACAGAAATGGATATAAGAGGAAGAGACCTAATAACAGGACTTCCAAAAACAATAACAATAAAATCAAGTGAAATGATGGAAGCATTAGCAGAACCAGCCATGATGATTGTAGATGCGGTACATTCAACACTAGAAAGAACACCACCAGAACTTGCAGCAGATATAAGTGATAGAGGAATATATATGACTGGTGGAGGATGTCTAGTAGATGGATTAGACAAGCTTTTACAAGAACAAACAGGAATAAATGTAATGATTGCAGAAGATGCTGTAAGTTGCGTAGCATTAGGAACAGGAAAAGCTTTAGATGACTTAGATGCATTAGACGGAAAAATAAAAAGATAAAAAACAACCCCTCTTTAATATAGATTAATAAAAAAATGAATAGTGAAAAATAACTATTCATTTTTTAGTAAACAAATTATAATTAGTTATAAGATTTAGGAGAATATAATATGAAAAAAGTAGCTTTTTATACGTTGCGGTTGCAAGGTAAATCAATATGAAACAAATGCCATGGCAGAACAATTTATAGATAATAATTATGAAATTGTAAATTTTGAAGAATTTGCAGATGTATATATAATAAACACATGTACTGTAACAAATATGTCTGATAGAAAATCAAGGCAAATAATAAGAAGGGCAAAACAAATAAATCCAAATAGTATATTAGTTGCAACTGGATGCTATGCACAAACAGCAAAGGAAGAACTAGAAAAAATTACTGACATAGATTTAATTGTAGGAAATACTGAGAAAAAAGACATTGTAAAAATAGTGGAAGAATATAGAGATAATAAAAATCGTGAAAGAGTAAAAATGTCTGACATAAACAAGCAAAAAGAGTTTGTCGATTTTGGAAGCGTTACATATACAGAAAAAACAAGAGCAGTAATAAAAGTACAAGATGGATGCAATAATTTTTGCTCATATTGCATAATTCCATATGCAAAAGGAAGAGTAAGGAGCAGAAAATTAGAAAGTGTAGTAAAAGAAATTACCGAAATTGCGGCAAAGGGAATAAAAGAAGTTGTAATAACTGGAATACATGTTGCATCATATGGTATTGATTTTGATAACAATACTAGATTGATAGATTTACTAGAAGCGATACAAAAAATAGACGGAATAAAAAGAATAAGACTTGGCTCACTAGAACCAAACATAATAACAGAAGAATTCGTGAACAGGTTAAAAAAAGTAACAAAAATGTGTGATCATTTTCATTTGTCTTTGCAAAGCGGGTGTGATGAGACTTTAAAAAGAATGAATAGAAAATATACAGCTGAAACATTTGAAAAAGAAGTAAATTTATTAAGAAAAACTTTTCCAGACGTTGCACTTACAACAGATGTAATAGTAGGATTTCCAGGAGAAACTGAGGAAGAATTCAACGAAACATATAAATATTTAAGCAAGATTAGATTTACAAAATTACATGTATTTAAATATTCACCAAGAAAAGGAACTGTTGCTGCAAAGATGAAAAATCAAATAGATAGTACAGTTAAAGAGAAAAGGAGCCATAAGCTAATAGAATTATCGAATGAATGCGAAATAGAATTCTTAGATAGATATGTAGGGAAAGAACTAAAAGTTCTATTTGAAAAACAAGATGGAGAATATATAAAAGGACACACAACAAATTATTTGGTTGTTAAAGCGAAGGAAACCGAATTAGAAAATCAAATAAAAGACGTAAAAATTGTTTCAAGGGATAATCTAGAATTAATTGGAGAAATGTAACAAAACTGTAACAATTTTGCAACGTAAATATAATATTTTTTTGACAAAAATGTCTTGATAAAAAAATGTATTTATAGTATAAAATGTATATAAGAATTGTTCGAAAATAAAATTGTATATAAATATGAATAGTTCTACGTTACAAAAGAGTGGTATGAAATACATATCAATAAAGGAGGAGAAACGAAATGGGAGAAAATCCATTAAATGAAGGAGTAAACGAAATAGGAAATGGTGCTGTAAAAAACATTGCAGATGCTTTAAAAAATGCAAGTGTTAATTCAGTAGAAGGAACAATAGGAGAAAGTGAAAGCGGAGAAAATAACGCAAGCGGATCAATAGGAAGCGAATTTAAAGTAGCTAGAACTAATTTACCAGAAAAAACAGGATTCTGGACAAAAGTAAAAAATGCTTTATTGTATGATGTTGAAGTTGAATTAACTCCATATCAACAAAAAGTAGAAGATGAAATAAATGGTTTCTTACATCAAGAAGTAACATGGCAATCATTTAAAAACTTCTTATTTAAAGAAGTTCCAATTACATATAAAGGAAAAAGAATATTCTAATTTAAAAGTATAAAAAAGTTAAAAAGAACACTTGAAAAGTGTTCTTTTTTGATATACAATTGCACTGTTAAAATATAAAAAGTAGGGAATAATAAAACATAATAGAGTAACTTATTTAATAATATTTAAATGAGAAAACTATATATATTACCTACAAAAAGGAGAGGATTTAAATGGCAGTTAAAGTAGCTATTAATGGTTTTGGACGTATAGGACGTCTTGCATTTAGACAAATGTTTGGAGCAGAAGGATATGAAATTGTTGCAATAAACGATTTAACAAGTCCAACAATGCTTGCACACTTATTAAAATATGATTCAGCACAAAAAAGATATGAAAAAGCTGATACAGTAGTTGCAGGAGAAGATTCAATAACAGTAGACGGAAAAACAATAAAAATATATGCAGAAAAAGATGCAATAAATCTTCCATGGGGAGAATTAGGAGTAGACGTTGTACTAGAATGTACAGGGTTCTACACAACTAAAGAAAAAGCAGAAGCTCATATAAAAGCAGGAGCAAAAAAAGTAGTTATATCTGCACCAGCAGGTAAAGACTTACCAACAGTAGTATTCGGAGTAAATGAAAATATATTAAAAGCAGAAGATACAGTTATATCAGCAGCATCATGTACAACAAACTGCTTAGCACCAATGGCAAAAGCATTAAATGATTTTGCACCTATTCAATCAGGAATAATGACAACAGTTCATGCATACACAGGTGACCAAATGCTATTAGACGGACCACACAGAAAAGGTGATTTAAGAAGAGCAAGAGCAGGAGCTATAAATATAGTACCTAACTCAACAGGTGCTGCAAAAGCAATAGGATTAGTTATTCCAGAATTAAATGGAAAATTAATAGGATCTGCACAAAGAGTTCCAGTTCCAACAGGATCTACAACAATACTTATAGCAGTTGTTAAAGGAGAAGACATTACAGTAGAAAAAATAAATGAAGCAATGAAAAATGCTTCAAATGCATCATTTGGATATACAGAAGAACCATTAGTATCTTCAGATATAATAGGAATTACTTATGGATCTTTATTTGATGCAACACAAACAATGGTAACAGAAGTAGAAAAAGGATTATATCAAGTTCAAGTAGTAGCTTGGTATGATAATGAAAATTCTTACACAAGTCAAATGGTAAGAACAATAAAATACTTTGCAGAATTATAATATAAGAATTTAGAAGTGTGAAGTGAGAAGTGAGAGGAGTGTGAAGAGAAAAACCAATAAAGGCTAACTCAAATGCACACCTCATACTTCTAACCTCACACTTTAATATATATAAGAGAATAGTTTATGCCTTTTGCAGGCAAAATAGCGAAAACAGAGAAGGGAATGAATTAATCATGAACAAAAAAACAGTTAAAGATATAGATGTAAATGGTAAGAAAGTACTAGTAAGATGCGACTTTAATGTTCCAATAGATAGCGAAACAGGAGAGATTACAGATAATAGAAGAATTAGAGCAGCACTTCCTACAATACAATATTTACTAGATCATAATGCAAAAGTTATACTTTGCTCACATTTAGGAAGACCAAAAGGAGAATTTAATTTAAAATATTCTTTAAAACCAGTAGCAGAAGAACTTTCTAAATTATTAAACAAAGATGTAAAACTTGCAAAAGATGTTATAGGAGAAAGTGCAAAAGAACTTACATCTAATATGAAAGAAGGAGACATTGTATTACTAGAAAATGTAAGATTTCACAAAGAAGAAGAACAAAATGATCCAGAATATTCAAAAGCTCTAGCAAGCATGGCAGAAATATATGTAAATGATGCGTTCGGAACAGCTCATAGGGCGCATAGCTCAACAACTGGAGTTGCAGATTATTTGCCAGCAGTATCAGGATTCTTAATTGAAAAAGAATTAGAGTTTTTAGGAGGAGCATTAGAGAATCCTAAGCATCCATTTGTAGCAATACTTGGAGGAGCAAAAGTTTCAGATAAAATTGGAGTAATAGAAAATTTATTAGATAAAGTAGATACTTTGATAATTGGTGGAGGAATGGCATACACATTTTATAAAGCACAAGGTCATCACATAGGAACATCAATTTGCGAAGAAGATAAATTAGATTTAGCAAAAAGCATTTTAGAAAAAGCACAAGAAAAAGGAGTAAAATTATTGCTTCCAGTAGATAATCATGTATCTTCAGAATATTCAAACAATGGAGAAGAGAAAATGGTTAACTCAACAGAAATTCCAGATGGATTTATGGGATTAGACATAGGGCCAAAAACAATAGAAAAATTTGAAGAAGCAGTAAAAGATGCGAAAACAGTAGTATGGAATGGACCACTTGGAGTTTGTGAATTTGATAAATTTGCAACAGGAACAAAAGCAGTTGCGACAATGCTTTCTAAATTAGATGCAATAACAATAATAGGTGGAGGAGACTCTGCAGCAGCAATAGAAAAATTAGGATTAGCAGATAAAATGACACATATTTCAACAGGAGGAGGAGCATCACTAGAATTCCTAGAAGGAAAGACTTTGCCAGGTATTGCATGCTTACAAGACAAAGAGTAAAAAACAAATGAAAATGCACAATCTACTAATTTTGATTTGTTTTAAAGATATATGTAGGGGCGTATTGCATACGCCCAAAATGAAATGGAAAAATTATATTGTAGGGGCGGGCCCTGTGTCCGCCCGAGGAGAAAATATGGAAAAGAAAGAAATAAAAATTAGTCTAGGAACAGTAATATGCATTTGCATAATAGTAATACTATTAATTGTAATTGTTGCAATGAGAATGTCTAATGAAAAATCACGAAATTTTAACAATGAGAGAAATGAAATACAAACTTCAGAAGAGATTGGGAAAAAAGGCAACAAAATAACATATAAAATTAATAATAAGAGTTCAAATTCATCAGGATGCTCAGAAAGAGGTTATTATGTAGATACTTTAAACCAACCAAATGCACCATATTACTATATAATATCTATGGGAGAACAGAACACTGGAGGATATTCTATAAAGATAACAGATGTAAAAATAGATGAAAATGATAATGTAAATGTTACAGTAAAAGAAAAAGAACCTAAACAGGGAGAAATAACGACAATGGGATTTACATGTCCGACATGTGAATTAGAATTGAGTGAAGAGCCAAACAGTATTACAATTAAAGATACAAATGGTAACGAATATGAAAGAAAGAATAGATATGAAAATAAAAAAATTGATGAATATATAAAAGGATATATAATAACTGAGTTTGGACCAAAAGGAAATATGCAAGATGTTACTATTAGTGAAGTAAATATAAAGAATGAAGATAATATCAGTTTACATGGTTCTTGCATTTATTCAATAACATTAAAAGACCCAAGTAAATTAACTATGGAAGGAAGCAAATCATCAGTAGATAAATTAGAAGGAAATGTATATACACTTGATGCAGACTTTACATATGATAAAACAACAAATAAAGTAAAATTTGATACATCTTATGGATTTGGAAATTAATAAGAGAAGAGGGGTAATATGAGAAAAAAAGTAATCGCAGGGAATTGGAAGATGAACAAACTCCCAAATGAAGCAATAGACTTCATTGCAAAGCTAGAACCATTAGTAAAGAATACAGAAAATGAAGTAGTTATATGTGTACCATATACAGATTTATTCTATTGTTTAATGCATGCACAAGGAACTAACATAAAAATAGGTGCACAAAATATGAATGCAGAAGAAAAAGGAGCATATACAGGAGAAGTTTCAGGTGAAATGCTAAAAGCAATTGGTGTAGAATATGTTATAATAGGACACTCAGAAAGAAGAGCATATTATAATGAAACAGATGAAAGTGTTAATAAAAAGCTAAAAAAAGCATTAAGCTTAGGGTTAAAACCAATAGTTTGCGTAGGAGAAAGCTTAGAAGAAAGAGAAGCTGGAAATGCAAAAGAAATAGTTACAACTCAAACAAAACTTGCATTAGATGGCTTATCTAACGAAGAAGTAGAAAAAACTATAATTGCATATGAGCCAATTTGGGCAATAGGAACAGGAAAAACAGCAACAAAAGAAGATGCAAATGAAACAATTAAATGGATTAGAGAAGAAATTGAAAAAATATATGGAAATTCTGTATCAGATAGTGTTATAATACAATACGGTGGAAGTGTAAAATCTTCAAATGCAAAAGAACTATTTGAAATGTCTGATATAGATGGTGGCCTAGTGGGCGGAGCAAGTCTAAAAGCAGACGAATTCGCAAAAATAGTAAATTACAAATAAAATATTGCATACGCCACTATAAATACAAACAAGAGAAACGGGGAAAATATGATGGATAAAAAATTAACAATGCTTATGATACTAGATGGATTTGGAATAAATGAAAACGAAAAAGGAAATGCAGTAAAACTTGCAAAGACACCAGTATTAGACAAACTAATGAAACAAAATCCAACAACAGTAATAAAGACTAGTGGATTAGATGTAGGATTACCTGAAGGACAAATGGGAAATTCAGAAGTAGGACATACAAACATAGGAGCAGGTAGAATTGTTTACCAAGAATTAACAAGAATTACAAAATCAATTGAAGATGGAGACTTTTTTAGTAATCCAGAATTAGTTGCTGCAATAGAAAATTGTAAAAAGAATCATACTAAATTACATATAATGGGACTATTATCAGATGGTGGTGTGCATAGCCACATAAGACATTTATATGGATTATTAGAACTTGCAAAAAGAAAAGACTTTGAAGATGTATATGTTCATTGTTTCTTAGATGGAAGAGATACTCCACCTGCATCTGGAGAAGGATATATAGTAGAATTAGAAAAGAAAATGCAAGAAAAAGGTGTAGGAAAAATTGCAACAATATCAGGTAGATATTATGCAATGGATAGAGATAATCGTTGGGATAGAGTAGAAAAAGCATATAATGCATTAGTAAAAGGAGAAGGAATAAAAGCAAATTCTGCAATAGCTGGAATAGAAGAATCTTATCAAAAAGAAATATTTGATGAGTTTGTAGAGCCAACAGTAATATGTAATGATGGAAATCCAGTAGCAACAATTTCAGAAAATGATTCTGTAATATTCTTTAATTATAGAAAAGATAGAGCAAGAGAAATTACAAGAAGTTTAGTAGATAAAGAATTTGATAAATTTGAAAGAGAATATTTCCCATTATATTATGTATGCTTTACAACTTATGATGCTACAATAGAAAATGTTCATATTGCATTTAAAGAACAAGAACTAAAAAATACTTATGGAGAAATGATTGCAAAAAACGGATTAAAACAATTAAGAATTGCAGAGACAGAAAAATACGCACATGTAACATTTTTCTTTAATGGAGGAGAAGAAAAACAATATCCAGGAGAAGATAGAATTTTAGTTCCTTCACCAAAAGTTGCAACATATGATTTACAACCAGAGATGAGCGCAATAGAAGTTACAGATAAAGTAGTAGAAGCAATAGAATCTAAAAAATATGATACGATAATTTTAAATTATGCAAATCCAGATATGGTAGGACATACAGGAGTTTTAGAAGCAGCAATAAAAGCAATAGAAACAATAGATGAGTGCGTAGGAAGAGTAGTAAAAGCAGTAGAAGATGTAAATGGAGTGCTATTAATTACAGCTGATCACGGAAATTCAGAACAAATGATAGACTATGCAACAGGAGAACCTCATACAGCACATACAACAAATCCTGTACCATTAATATTAGTTGGAAAAGATGCAAAGCTAAAAGAAGGACGTTTAGCAGACCTAGCTCCAACAATGTTAGATATATTAGGAATAGAAAAACCAGAAGAAATGACAGGTGAAAGCCTAATAGAGAAATAATAGGTATTAATTTTTAAAAAATATATGAAGCAAATTTTATGAACCACAAATCACAGCAAAGAATGAAGAATAAATAGTGAAGAGTACAAATTTGCTTCGCAAATTTGGAAAGGAGAATATACATGATTTATTCAAAAGAAGTAGAAGAAATGTGTCCAGTTGCAAAAGGAGTGGACCATGGACCAGCACCAATACCAGAAGAAGGTAAATGGGTAAAATCAAAAGAAATTAAAGACATTTCAGGATTAACACACGGAATAGGATGGTGTGCACCTCAACAAGGAGCTTGTAAATTAACACTAAATGTTAAAGATGGAATAATCCAAGAAGCTTTAGTAGAAACAATAGGATGCTCAGGAATGACACACTCAGCAGCTATGGCAGGAGAAATATTAGTAGGAAAAACAATACTAGAAGCATTAAATACGGACTTAGTATGTGATGCAATAAATACAGCTATGAGAGAATTATTCTTGCAAATAGTATATGGAAGAACACAATCAGCATTTTCAGAAGGAGGACTTCCAATAGGTGCAGGATTAGAAGACTTAGGAAAAGGAACAAGAAGCCAAACAGGTACAATATATTCAACATTAGCAAAAGGACCAAGATATCTAGAATTAGCTGAAGGATACATAACAGAAATAGGATTAGATAAAGATAACCAAATAATAGGATATAAATATGTAAATCTTGGTAAAATGATGGAAAACATCAAAAAAGGATTAGAACCTTTAGAAGCAATAGAAAAAGCAAGTGGTCAATATGGAAGATTTGATGAGGCAGTTAAAAAAATTGACCCAAGAAAGGAGTAATAAAAGATGGCATTATTTGAAAGTTATGAAAGAAGAATTGACCAAATAAAACCAGTAATGGAAAAATACGGAATAAAAGATTTTGAAGATGCATTAGCAATATGCAAAGAAAAAGGATTTAATCCTTATGATATAGTAAAAGGAATTCAACCAATTTGCTTTGAAAATGCTTGTTGGGCATATACATTAGGTGCTGCAATAGCAATCAAAAAAGGTTGTACAAAAGCATCTGACGCTGCAAAAGCAATAGGAGAAGGACTTCAAGCTTTTTGTATACCAGGATCTGTTGCAGATGATAGAAAAGTTGGATTAGGACATGGTAATTTAGGTGCAATGTTATTATCGGATGAAACAAAATGTTTTGCATTTTTAGCAGGACATGAAAGCTTTGCAGCAGCAGAAGGAGCAATAGGAATTGCTAAATCTGCAAACAAAGTAAGAAAAGAACCTTTAAGAGTAATATTAAATGGTTTAGGAAAAGATGCTGCACAAGTAATATCAAGAATAAATGGATTTACTTATGTAAAAACAGATTTTGATTTCTTTACAGGAAAAGTAAATGTTGTAGAAGAAATAGCATATTCAGATGGAGAAAGATCAAAAGTTAGATGCTATGGAGCAAACGATGTTAGAGAAGGGGTTGCAATAATGTGGTTAGAAGATGTTGATGTTTCAATAACAGGAAACTCAACAAACCCAACAAGATTCCAACATCCAGTTGCAGGTACATACAAAAAAGAAAGAATTGAAGCAGGTAAAAAATATTTTTCAGTAGCTAGTGGCGGTGGAACAGGTAGAACATTACACCCAGACAATATGGCTGCTGGACCAGCTTCTTATGGTATGACAGATACAATGGGAAGAATGCATTCAGATGCACAATTTGCAGGATCATCATCAGTTCCAGCACACGTTGAAATGATGGGATTAATAGGAATGGGTAACAATCCAATGGTTGGAGCAACAGTTGCAGTAGCAGTTGCTTGCGAAGAAGCAATGAAATAATAATAATAAAAACATTGAAAGAGCAGTTTAAAATAACTGCTCTTTTGAATTAATTTACTATAAATTGGGAATATATTAATATAAAGGAGGGGGTTTATGAAAGACTATTTAGCAATCGAAGAAATAAAGGCTTTAGAGGTATTAGATTCTAGAGGAAATCCAACAGTGCAAGTTGAGGTTATTACAGAAGAAGGAACAAATGGAGTAGCAATGGTGCCATCAGGAGCATCAACAGGAAGCTTTGAAGCAGTAGAATTAAGAGATGGAGATAAATCAAGATATTTAGGAAAAGGTGTATTAAAAGCTGTTGAAAATGTAAATAAAATAATTGCAAAAGAATTAGAAGGCATGAATGTATTTGAACAAGCAGAAATAGACAAAAAATTAATAGAAATAGATGGAACAGAAAACAAAGGTAAACTTGGAGCAAATGCAACACTTGGAGTATCATTAGCTGTAGCAAGAGCAGCAGCAAATTCACTTGGAATGAGCTTATATAAATATATAGGAGGAGTGAATGCAAAAACATTGCCAGTTCCAATGATGAACATATTAAATGGAGGAAAACATGCAGATAATACAGTAAATATTCAAGAATTTATGATTATGCCAGTTGGAGCAAAATCATTTAGTGAATGCTTAAGAACGTCAGCAGAAATATATCATACATTAAAAAAAGTTTTAAAAGCAAAAGGATTAGAAACAGGTGTTGGGGATGAAGGAGGATTTGCACCAAATTTATCAAGTGATGAAGAAGCCCTAAAACTTATAGTAGAAGCAATAAGCAGAGCTGGATACAAACCAGGAGAAGACGTAGTACTAGCATTAGATGTAGCTAGTACAGAAATGTATGATGAAGCTAAAAAAATAGAAAAAGAAGGATGCTATTATTTTTGGAAAACAGAAGAATTAAAAACAGAAGATGAAATGATAGAATATCTAGCAGATTTAGCAAATAAATATCCAATAATATCAATAGAAGATGGATTAGCAGAAGAAGATTGGGAAGGATGGAGAAAACTAACAGAAAAATTAGGAAACAAACTACAATTAGTAGGAGATGACCTATTTGTAACAAACATGAAGAGATTACAAAAAGGATTAGACAATAAAATAGCAAACAGCATACTAATAAAATTAAATCAAATAGGAACATTAACAGAAACATTAGATGCAATAGAATTAGCAA
>OLSB01003051.1_pt1 | contig 12727 bp, 7 predicted proteins | sample 1672071 | NCBI WGS metagenome assembly OLSB01 (sample SAMEA3136642, study PRJEB25190) | human gut metagenome | biome: human gut; feature: human-associated habitat; material: faeces | place: Austria | collected 2013 | reverse complement strand
GCACAGCCATGAAGGGCTTTTCCGGGCTGACGAAGGGCATCGCCAAGCTGGGCGTAAAGATCGCCGGGAGCAGCGGTTCCATCACAGGACTTGGTAGCGCACTCGGAGCGGTTGCCGGGCCAGTACTGGCTGTAGTCGCAGTGGTTGGCATTCTGGTCGCAGCTTTCGTAAACCTCTGGAACACCAACGAGGATTTCCGGGATGCCATCACCGGAATCTGGGACGGCATCAAATCGAAGTTTGAAGAATTCTCTCAGGGAATCACCGAGCGGCTCAACGCTTTGGGCTTTGACTTTGAAAGCATTGTGGACGTGCTGAAAGCGGTCTGGAATGGGTTCTGCGAGTTGCTGGCTCCCTTGTTCGAGGGTGCGTTCCAGCAGATTTCCAATATCCTCTCCGGCGTGATGGATGTGCTGACGGGCCTTCTGGATGTGTTCATCGGCTTGTTCACCGGAAACTGGGAGCAGCTCTGGACGGGCGTTAAGGAAGTGTTTGGCGGCATCTGGGATTTCATCTGCAACACCTTCTCCAATTACCTGAATGTTATTCAGAATGTCGCCGACACCGTCCTCGGCTGGTTTGGCACCAGCTGGGATGAGGTGTGGAACTCTGTTTCCACCACCTTCACAAATATCTGGAACGGTATCATCACCTTCTTCTCGAATACTTGGGAAACCATCAAAAATGTGGTCAGTGTGGGCATCCAGTTCATTGGCTCTCTGCTTGAAGCGGCATGGGATATTATCACGCTGCCGTTCCAGCTGATCTGGGAGAACTGTGGCAATACCATCACCAGCATCTGGGAAACCATCAAAACCACGGTTGGCAGCGCCATCAACGCCGTTTCCTCCACGCTGTCCTCGGTGATGAACGCCATCCAGACAACTATCAGCAACATCTGGACGGCCATCAGCACAAAGATCAGCACGGTGGTAAACAGCATCAAAACGACCGTGTCTACTGTGTTTAACGCAATCAAAACCACGGCCACTACCATCTGGAACGGCATCAAGACCTCCATCTCCACGGTGGTGGATGGGGTCAAAACCAAGGTGACCACGGTGTTCAATTCCGTGAAAAGCACCCTGTCCTCGGTGTTCAGCAGCATCAAGAGTACCACCACCTCGGTGTGGAACGGGATCAAGAGCGCCATTACCGGGCCGATTGACCAGGCAAAGACACACATCAGCAATGCGCTGAACAGCATCAAGAGCTTCTTTGCCAACTGTAAGCTGTCCCTGCCGCATATCAAGATGCCCCACTTCAGTATCTCAGGCAGCTTCTCCCTGAACCCGCCCAGTGTACCGCACCTTTCTGTGTCCTGGTACAAGGAGGGCGGCATCATGACTGACCCGACCCTGTTCGGCTTCAACGGCTCCAGTCTTATGGCTGGCGGTGAAGCGGGGCCGGAAGCCATTCTGCCGCTGAAGGGCTTTTACACCAAGCTGGAAGCCATGCTGGACAGCAAGCTGAATATGAGCGGCATGGAGAAATATCTGGCGGTCATTGCCCGGAACAGTGAAAAGGGCATCTATCTGGACGGCAGCACCCTGGTGGGCAAGCTGGCACCCGGGATGAACCGGCAGCTGGGCATTCTGGCCGCACAGGAGGTGTACCGATGAGTACCATGACAAACGGCGCGACCATTACGGTGATCGCTACCGGAAAAAGCTATCATACCCTCCGGGACTGGGGGCTTGCCATCGGGAACAACAACTGCATTGGCACCCCGGTCCAGGAGACCTTTTATCTGGATGTTCCCGGTGCGGACGGCTTTCTGGATTATTCCGAAGCCCTCACCGGGCGTCCCATTTTCAAGCAGCGCCCCATTGAGATCACTCTGGGCGGCAAGATGGACAGACGCATCTGGAACTCCTTTATTTCCAGTATCCGAATCCTGCTGCACGGCAAGTGGGTGCGGATTGTCTTTGATGATTTCCCCGGCTACTACTGGGAAGGCCGCGCCGAGGTGACGGAGTTTGACCGGGTGCGGGAGATCGGCACCTTCAAGTTGTCCATCCCCCAGGCAGACCCCTATGGCTACAGTCTCAATGACAACAGTACCTCGGACTGGCTTTGGAATCCTTTTGACTTTGAACTGGGGGTCATTGACGATCCCATCAGCATCACGCTCACCGCAGACAGCCCCACCGCCGCCTGTACCATCCCACACAGCGCGGTGCCGTTTGTGGTCAGCGTGGTGGTTTCTGAGATTGGCGAAACCGGGCTGAAGATGACGGTGGACGGAGACGATTATCTCCTGCAAAAGGGTGAGAACCGGCTGGCCGAGCTGCTGGTGGGCGACAGCGATCTGACACTGAATTTCTCCGGGCGCGGCAGTCTGTGTGTTTACTTCCGAAGGAGGGTGATCTGATGTATAAAGTCAAGCTGGATGGCTATGTGCTGTATCACGCAGACCACCCCTCCGCCATGCTGACCGACCCGGTTCTGGAACTGGAGCCGGGGTACGCCGGTGTGTTTACGGCAACGGTCCCATCGGACAACCCGCTCTACGACCGCATCTGCTGCCGGAAATCCATGGTTTCCGTATTCCGCAACAACAGGGAGATTTTTTACGGTGAGGTGCGGAAGGTCCCCAATATTGACCGCTACCGGAATAAGCAGATCTACTGCACCGGAGCACTGAGTTTTCTGGCGGACTCCATCCAGCCCCAGGCGGAGTACCACGATATTTCCCCGGCGGCACTGCTGGGAAAGATGCTGGAGATCCACAACAGCCAGGTGGAACCGCGCAAGCAAATCAAGCTGGGCTATGTCTCCATTACCGACCCCAACAACAGCCTTTACCGCTACACCAACTACGAAAACACACTGGAAGCCATCCGGGAGAAGCTGGTGAACCGGCTGGGCGGTTATCTGCGTCTGCGCCATGTGGATGACCAACTGATTCTGGACTGGGTCAGCATCGAGCAGTACGGAAATTACAGCACCCAGCCCATTGAGTTTGGGCTGAACCTGCTGGACTACTCCGAAACCACCTCCGCAGAGGATGTGGTGACGGCGCTGATTCCGCTTGGGGCCACCCTGGAGGGCGAATCGGAGATTGAAGCCCTGGAAAAGCGGGTGGACATTACCTCCGTCAATGATGGAAAGAACTATGTGTTTTCACAGGACGCAGTGGATCAGTTCGGCTGGGTCTGGGCCACCAACACCTGGGACGATGTGACCGTCCCGGCAAACCTCAAAGCCAAGGCCGAGGAGTGGCTCTCCAGCACCCAGTTTGAAACCATGTCCCTGACGCTGACGGCGGCTGACCTTTCGGAACTGGGTCATGACTATGACGCCTTTGCCGAGGGCGACCGCATCCACTGCCTTGCCAAGCCCTACGGCATGGACATCGTCCTTCCGGTGATGAAGCTGACCATTCCGCTCCAGAACCCTGCTGGGCGGACGCTGGAGCTGTCCAGCAAGCAGCAGAAAACCTACACCAGCCAGCAGTCGGCGGTGCGCAATCAGCTGAGAAGTGAGCAGAACGATGCCATCAGCATCTCCAACCGGAATATCCAGATCAGCATCGACAACCTGACTGCCATGATGACCGGAGCCAAGGGCGGCTACAAGCTGACGGAGTATGACGAGGACGGGCGCTGGCTCCGAGACCTGTACATGGATACCCCGGATAAGACCACCGCCAAGCGCGTCATGCAGATCAACAAGGACGGCATTGCCGCCAGCACCACCGGCTATGAAGGTCCCTATACGGTGGGCATCACGGTGGACGGTCAGATTCTCGGCAGCTGGATTGCCGCCAATTCCATTGACACCAATCAGCTAAGTATTGGTTTGAACGCATGGATCAAAGGCACGGATGATGGCATTGCGTCCAAGGTGGAGAAGGACGGCATCATCTCCGCCATCAACCAGAGTTCCGAGGAGGTGGCCATCCAGGCACAGCGCATCAATCTGAACGGAGCCATTACCGCCAACAACTACTTCAAAATCAAGACCGATGGCAGTATGGAAGCCATCGCGGGACAGATTGGCGGCTTCAACATCAACAGCGACTATATCGCCTTTGGTGACTGGACCCATGCCAGCAACTGGCTCTCCATGTGTACGCCCCACGGCGGTGCCGGAGATGTGTACCTTGGAAAGGGCGGTATCTCCACCGACTCATTTGATGGACAATCCGGCAGCATCGTTCGTTCCATCAAGATGACCGAGGGCACCATCGGATTCTATAAAGGCATATACGCATGCGGTTTTGTCGGGGTCAGTGACAGCAACGAGATTCGGATGAGCCTGATGGATAAAGAAAAGAACAACATTCTGAATGTCCATCACGACTGGCTGGAACTGCCTGTCTTTACGCAGGTATCTGGCGACCTGTCCGTATTGGGGAGCAAGGCCCGGTGTGTCAAGACCAGAGACTACGGCAAACGCAAGCTCTACGCCTATGAGACGCCCACACCCTATTTTGGAGACATCGGTGAAGGGGTAATCGCAGAGGACGGCCTTTGCTATGTGTCTATCGACCCAGTCTTTGCCGAGTGCGTATCGCTGGAGGGCTATCAGGTGTTCCTCCAGGCGTATGGCCTCGGCGAAATCGTGCTGACAGGCAGATACAGCGACCATTTCGTGGTTTCCGGCACTCCGGGGCTGTCCTTTGGCTGGGAGATGAAGGCCAAGCAGATTGATTACGACCAGTTGCGCATGACGGAAGAGCGAGGACAGGTTGACACCTCTACTGCCAACTATGGAGCCGAAGCAGCTTCTTATCTTGCATTCATTACAGAAGGGAGAATCACCACATGAAGAAAGTAACCTCTGTCACATTCTGGAATGATGCCGTGGGCAAGCGGCTCAGCATCACCTATTCCGAGATTGACGATACCACCGGAAAAATTATCCGGGACAACTACCGCATCGACCGGGTGCTGGTGGACAAAACCGCCGTTGCTGCCTGTGACAGCATCGCCGATGTTGCCCAGGCTTTTATTGATTCTATCGAGTAAACGAAGGGAGGAATGACCTGTGGCAGATCTACAGGAAGAACTGCAGCGATTCCTGACAGCCCGCTTCGGCGTGGATGTCAAAGATGCCTTTGTATCCTGCATCCAGAAAATCCATAAGGAAAATCAGGAAGTCGCCGCTCTGGAGCAGCCCATGAAGGATGCCACTCAGCAGGTGCTGGATATCCGGGAGGAAGTTGTTACGGCTTCCCAGAGTGCGGTCCAGACCGCCGATGATGCCAAGACCATCGCCCGGGCGGCAGAGAGCAGCTCCAGCGAAGCCCTGGCCACCGCGAAGAACGCCAAGGATGAATCCTTCAATGCCTCCGGGGACGCGCAGCTTGCCATGTCCGCCGCCCAGAATATGCAGCAGAGTTTTTCCAATATGGAACTGCTGCTCTCCGGGAAGGTGGACGGGGCCTTCGTAGAAAACGGCTATCTGTATCTGACCTCCAACAATGAAGTGGTCGCAGGCCCTCTCGGCCCCTTTTCCGGCACGGGCGGCTCCGGCGGTTCCAGCGGCAATAACGCCGTGCTGGCGGTCTCCAACACCAGCGGCTGGCTGAGTAAGTCCATCGCCTACGGCAAGGATTGTCTCATCCAGATTACCTGGTCCTCTCTGGAGGATGAGATGCCCACCGGCAATGGCGTGATGAAGGTCACAATAAACGGCATTGTCAAGGCCATGCTGGACATTCCCCAGGGGGCAGTCACCGCTGATCTTGGGCCGTATCTGTCTGTGGGCAGCAACGTGGTGCGGATTCAGGTGTCGGATGCCTATGAGAACAGCCGCACCATCAATTTCAACATCAATGCCATCGAGGCATCCATGAGTTCCACCTTTGACTCCGGGACTGCCTTCGATGGGATTATCACCTTTACCTATGTGCCGGTGGGGGCCATCAGCAAGACGGTTCATATTCTGCTGGACGGCAAGGAGATCGCCACGGTGACCACCACCTCCAGCGGCAGGCAGATGTCCTACACGATTCCCGCCCAGAAGCACGGAGCGCATACGCTGGAGGCCTACTTTGATGCCACCGTCAATGGGCAGACCATCGAGTCCAATCATCTGTATTATGAGATTATCTGCGTGGAGAGCCTGAACACCACGCCCATCATTGCTACCAGCTTTCAGGATGGCACGGTGGCCCAGTATACCACGCTGGCCATTCCGTTTACGGTCTACGACCCCGCGAACCTGACCGCCGAGGTGGAGCTTTCGGTGAACGGCAGTGTGGTGTCCCGCCAGACGGTGGATCGCACTCAGCAGATTTGGTCTTACCGGGTAGACAGCGCCGGGGATCTGGCTCTGGAAATCTCCTGCGGCAGTGCCTCCCGCACCATTGCGCTGACGGTGACTGCCAGCGAGATGGAAATTGAAGCGGAAACCGAGGGGCTGTCTCTGTATCTGTCCAGTGTGGGCAGAAGCAATACAGAAGAGAACCCCGGTGTGTGGGAGTATGGCGATATCTGCGCTGTATTCTCCGGTTTCAACTTCACCTCGGACGGCTGGCAGCTGGATGAGGACAATATTCCGGTTCTTCGTGTATCCGGCGATGCCAGACTGACCATTCCGGTGCAGCCCTTCGGAAAGGACTTCCGTACCACCGGCAAGACCATCGAGATCGAGTTTGCCACCCGGGATGTCATGAACTACGATGCTGTGGTGCTGTCCTGCATGAGCGGCAATCGCGGCATCTCCATCACGCCCCAGCTGGCGACTCTTCGCTCCGAGCAGAAGGAGATCACCACCCGGTACAAGGAGAACGAGCACCTGCGCCTGTCCTTTGTGGTGGAGAAGAAAGCCGTCAACCGGCTCATTTACTGCTACATCAACGGTATCATGTCCGGTGTGGTGCAGTACCCGGCAGATGATGACTTTGCCCAGACTGTGCCGGTGGATATCACTATCGGCTCCCGGGATGCTGCCATTGACCTGTACTGCATCCGGGTCTATGACAATGACCTGACCCGGCACCAAGTTCTGAACAACTGGATCGCCGACACCCAGGTGGTAGAAACCATGCTGGAGCGGTACAGCCGCAACCATGTATTTGACGCCTACTCCCAGATCGTAATTTCCCAGCTGCCGAAGGACCTGCCGTATCTGGTGCTGGACGGCACGGAGCTTCCCCAGTACAAGGGCGATGTGAAAACCATGAGCGGCTATTACACCGATCCGGTCAACGGCAGCAAGTCCTTCACCTTCTCCGGGGCCGAAGTAGATGTGCAGGGTACTTCCTCCCAGTACTATGCCCGGAAGAACTACAAGATCAAGTTCAAGGGCGGTTTTGTGGACCCCAGCGGCAACACCCAGGAGACCTACAAGCTGCGCCCGGACTCTGTGCCGACCAACACCTTCACCTTCAAGGCGGATGTGGCTTCCTCCGAGGGAGCCAACAATGTGGAACTGGCCCGGCTCTATGAGGATACCTGCCCCTTCCGGACCGCACCCCAGAAGCAGGACAGCCGCATCCGTCAGGGCATCGATGGATTCCCTATTGTGGTCTTCTGGTATGACGGTGAAAACACCAGCTTCATTGGGAAATACAACTTCAATTTCGATAAAGCCACCCCGGAGGTGTTTGGCTTTGCCGAGGGAGATGAGTCCTGGGAAATCCTCAACAACACCAGTGACCGAGTCCTATGGAAGGACGATGATTACTCCGGCACCGACTGGCAGGGCGACTTTGAAGCCCGGTATCCCAAGGACTACGCTGATCCCGCCAACCTGTCCGAACTGGCTGCGTGGCTGAAAAGTACCGACCAGTCCGCCGCAACGGGAGACAAGCTGACGGTAAACCGCACCTTTGACGGAGTGCTGTACACCACGGATACCGCCGCTTACCGTCTGGCCAAGTTCAAATCTGAGTTTGCACAGCATTTTGAAAAGGATGCCGTGCTTTTTTATTACCTGTTCACGGAGCTGTTCCTGATGGTGGACTCCCGGGCCAAGAATATGTTCCCGACCTTCATGGCAGGGAGTAAGTGGTTCTCGCTGCCCTATGACTTCGATACGGCCATCGGCATCAACAACGAGGGTGCGCTGGTGTTCTCCTACAATCTGGAGGACATCGACCACACCGAGTCCGGGGCCGATATCTACAACGGCCAGCAGTCCGTCCTGTGGATCAATGTCCGGGCGGCGTTCTTTGAGGACATCAAGGCCATGTACCAGAAGCTGCGCTCAAATGGCACGTTGTCCTTCCCCGTGACGGAACAGCGGTTTGAGGAGCATCAGGCAAAGTGGCCGGAGGCAGTATTCAATGAGGACGCCTACTTCAAGTACCTCCAGCCGCTGATCGAGCAGAACACAGCCAGCTACCTCACCATGCTGCAAGGCTCCAAGGCCGAGCAGAGAAAGTGGTGGCTGTATAACCGGTTCCGCTATCTGGACTCCAAGTACAATGCCGGGGATGCCCTGACCGATGTGGTGACCCTTCGTGGATACGCCAAGGATGATATTACCGTCACGCCTTATGCGGATATCTACGCTACGGTGAAGTACGGCTCCTATCTGGTGCAGCAGAGAGCAAACCGGAATGTGGCATACACGCTGGCCTGCCCACTGTCCAATGTGAATGACACCGAAATTTATATCTACAGTGCCAGCCAGCTTCAGTCCATCGGCGACCTTTCCGGGCTGATGGTGGGCTATGCGGATTTCTCCATGGCAACCCGGCTTCAGAGTCTAAAGGTTGGCGATGCGGCAGACAACTACTCCAACGGCAACCTGACCGAACTGTACCTGGGCAACAACACCCTGCTGCGGACGCTGGATATCCGCAACTGCCCGAACCTAAAGCAGGCTGTGGATGTGTCCGGCTGCACCAACATTGAGCATCTTTACTTTGAGGGGACGGCAGTGACCGGTGTGCAGCTGCCCAACGGCGGTATTTTGAAAACCCTGCATCTGCCGGAGACGGTCACCAACCTGACCATCCGAAACCAGACGGGCATTACGGATTTCGTGATTGGCGGGTATGACAACATCTCCACGCTCCGACTGGAGAATGTGAGCGAGGTGTTCGACCTGTGGGAGATTTTGCACAGCATTCCCGCTGGTGCCCGTGTCCGTGTCACCGGACTGGAACGCAGCTTTGAGAATGCGGCAGATATTCTGGCTTTTTATGATCGGCTGGATACCATGCGTGGTCTGGACGAAAACGGCAACAACACGGATAAGGCGCAGATCAGCGGGATCTTTACCATTGCGGAACTCACCAACGATGAACTGGCCGAGATGCGGGAACGTTATCCGAACATCAGGATTCAGTATGAGCATACCCACAGCAATGTGTATTTCTATGACGATTCCGGGAATACGCTGCTGAAGACCGTCACGGTCTACGATGGCGAGGATGCGGCTTACAGCGGTTCCAATCCGACCAAGGCGTCTACGGCCCAGTATAGCTACAGCTTCTCCGGTTGGAGTCTGACAGCTGGCGGCGCTGCGAACGCAAATGCTCTGAAGGCAGTTGTGTCTGACCGGAATGTGTATGCCGCGTTTACCAGCACCGTTCGGAAGTACACGGTTCGCTTCTACAACGGCACGACTTTGGCGCAGACAGTATCCGAGGTTCCCTATGGCAGCAACGCCAGTTACACCGGCGACACACCGGCCAAAACGGATGTGGAAAAGCCAGAGGATTACGAATTTACCGGCTGGAATCCGTCTCCCAACGGAATCACCGGAAATACGGACTGCTATGCGCAGTACCGCTTTATTGGCTACATCTCTGTGGGCATTGTAGAACGGAGCATCAGCGGGGACTACAGCAATGATCGCGTGACAACAGTTGGCGCTTATGCTTTCCAGAACTGCAGCGGTTTGACCTCTGTATCTTTCCCCAATGTGACGTCTATCGGCGATTACGCATTCAATGCGGCGCACAAACTGGCCAAAGCAGATCTGCCTAAAGTTACAAGCATCGGTCAGCATGGGTTTTCCGCAGCCAACGCATTAGAAACGCTGATTCTCCGAGACACAGAAACAGTATGCACCCTTGGTGCCGATGGACTGTATTACACAAAGATTCACAGCGGCCAGGGATATATTTATGTGCCTGCTGCACTCGTTGACAGCTATAAGGAAACGGCGTGCTGGAAATATGAGGTCGACCAGATACGCGCAATTGAAGATTATCCCGAAATTACTGGAGGAGGTGAAAGCTGATGGCTGATTTTACAAACACGGTCGATGTAGTCGGTGATGAAGCCCTGGCGGACAGCATCATTGAACGCACCATTACGGAGTTCAAGGATGACCATGTTCTCACTGTGGGGCAAGGCGCTTTTTGCCATTGCACGGCTCTGACAACGGTAAATCTACCGGAAGCAACAAAAATCGATGGGAGTTCCTTTGTCGGGTGTATATCACTGGCATCTGTTTCTATTCCCAAAGCACAGACGATAAGTGGGTACTGTTTCCAAAACTGTACTTCTCTCACGTTCCTTGATTTTCCCGTACTGAGCAGTCTTGGGTACAATGGCTTCAATTACTGTACTGCTTTTGAAGCCCAATGGGAAAACAAACGGAAAATGCCCAAGCACTCCGAAGAGCGTAAACAGCATATGCGGGAAGTTATGATTCAGAAATGGAGGGAAAGACATGGCGAGAGTAACGACCATTCCGGCGACGATCAGCCGGTTTACGGCAGCGCCGATTAACGAGAAGAAAAAACGCCGCACTGCCGCTTATGCCCGTGTTTCCACGGACAGCGAAGAACAGCTGACCAGCTATGCTGCCCAGGTGGACTACTACACCAATTACATCAAGGGACGTGACGATTGGGAGTTTGTGGCGGTCTATACGGACGAGGGCATCACCGGCACCAACACCAAGCACCGTGAAGGCTTCAAGCGCATGGTGGCCGACGCTCTGGACGGGAAAATCGACCTTATCGTCACCAAATCGGTCAGCCGTTTTGCCCGGAACACGGTCGACAGCCTGACTACCGTCCGGCAGCTGAAAGAAAAAGGCGTGGAGATTTATTTTGAGAAGGAGAATATCTGGACTCTGGATTCCAAGGGCGAATTGCTGATTACCATTATGTCCAGCCTTGCCCAGGAAGAAAGCCGCTCTATCTCCGAAAACTGCACATGGGGCCAGAGAAAGCGGTTCGCAGACGGTAAAGTCACCGTACCCTTCAAGCGGTTCCTGGGTTATGACCGTGGCCCCGACGGCAATCTGGTTCTGAATCCCGAAGAGGCGGTCATTGTCCGGCGTATCTACAGTATGTTCCTACAGGGAATGACACCCTATGGCATCGCCACCCAACTTACCGCCGACGAAATCAAGTCGCCGGGTGGAAAAGATAAGTGGAATGCCGGAGCCGTCCGCAGTATCCTTACCAATGAGAAGTACAAGGGCGATGCGCTCCTGCAGAAGTCCTACACGGTTGACTTCCTCACCAAGAAGAAAAAGACCAATGAGGGCGAAATCCCGCAGTACTATGTGGAAGGCAACCATGAAGCCATTATCAGCCCGGATGTATTCGAGCAGGTACAGCGGGAATTGGAACGCCGGAAACAGGGCAAAGGACGGCACAGCGGAGTTCACCTTTTCTCCGGCAAAATCAAGTGTGGGCAATGCGGCGAGTGGTACGGGTCAAAGGTTTGGCATTCCAACAGCAAGTACCGACGTGTAATCTGGCAGTGCAATCACAAATTTGATGGCGATGAGAAGTGTGCCACCCCGCACCTGACAGAGGAAGACATCAAAATGATGTTCGTATCGGCGGTTAATCAGCTGATCAGCCAGAAGAATGCGATTATCACGGTTCTCACGGCATCCCTCGACACTGCATTCGACCTTACCGCCCTCAAAGCGGAACAGGCAGAACTGGAAAGCGAAATGACGGTGGTTTCCGACCTTATCCAAAAGTGCATATACGAAAATGCTCATGTTGCCCTCGACCAGGCTGAATACCAAAAACGCTATGACGGGCTGACTGCTCGGTTCGACGCAGCCAAGGCCAGGTATGAATCTCTGGATGAGACCATCCGCAGTAAGCAATCCAGAAGGGCTACCATCGAAACCTTTCTGGAAACCCTGGCGAAGGCTGACCTGGTGGATAAATTCGACACTGCCCTTTGGTGTGGGCTGGTAGACTTCGTGACCGTCCACAGCAAGGATGATGTACGGTTTACCTTCAAAAACGGACAGGAAATCTTGGCTTAAGGCCGCAAGACCGCAACACCGCAAAGGGTGTACCCAAGACCGCAAGAACCGCTCAAATTCTGCGGTCTTACATAAGCGAACTCCTCACTACCATTACGGCGGTGAGGAGTTTTTTGCGTTAATAGGCTCTGAATTTGTATCTGTGGTTCAATGCCCGCTCAATCATAGTAATATCTTCTACGCCAAACTCCTTTTTAGTCATCTGCACAGATTCCAGGAATTCTTTGTTCTTCCGCAGTGATTTAGCGAGGAGTTTCTTGTCCTTATCATCGAGGGGGATTGTATACAGCAGGTTTGCCATAGAAATAACCATATTCCTGTGAGCCTTGAAGTATTTTCTGAATGTCTCGCTTTCAATCGCACACACTTTATCGAAATCCTGCTCGGAGAACTTTGGCTGAAGGCCCAAAATAGGATTGACGAGCAACATTGTAGAGGCCTCCATGAGATTTACATACGCACCCAATTCGTACTGCTGTTCTTCAGTCATCTGGCTGTAATCTGTACCGAAAGTTAGGTCAGTTTACAAGGAACTACACGCAGACCGTGAAACGGGCTGCTGACAACA
>OLSB01003048.1_pt1 | contig 12747 bp, 14 predicted proteins | sample 1672071 | NCBI WGS metagenome assembly OLSB01 (sample SAMEA3136642, study PRJEB25190) | human gut metagenome | biome: human gut; feature: human-associated habitat; material: faeces | place: Austria | collected 2013 | reverse complement strand
CGTCTTACACTCGAATAGCTTGAAAAGGTTTTTTCCGCAAGCTTCTGTGTAGTTATATATTTACATTCCTGAAGAATTTCTAAAATCATTTCCTGTCTTTCGCTTTTTAACATATGAATATCCTCTTATCTGTGATTATTTTTGAACAATGTGCAAATCAAATATGATTATTTGCCTTATTCTGACTATTGCTTGCAATATAATATGCCTATATTATATAATAAATACATTGATAATGTCAATAAGAATTAATCAAAAATGTTCAATAATATTTACAAGGAGATGCAAGATGAATATTTCGAAACTGTTGAAAGGACGGGATTGTGCCTGCGGTAAAAGTCATATCTGCAATATCGAGAAAGTTGTTATCGAGGAAGGTGCAATAAACAGAATATATGATTTGGCGGCAAAGTATGAGAGTATCGTTCCGGAGTGTGAGGTGCGGAAGATGGACAGATTGAAACGGATTAAACTGTTTTTGCTCGATATGGATGGTACGATATATCTCGATAACAGTTTATTTGACGGAACAACGGATTTTCTTAATTATGTGAAAAGCATTGGCGGAAGGTATATATTTTTAACAAACAATTCCTCAAAAAGTGCGGATAAATACATAGAAAAACTTAACGGAATGGGAATAGCGGCGGATAAAAATGATTTTCTCACATCAACCGACGCAACTATTGAGTATCTTAGAAAATGTAATTTTAAAAAAATATATGCGCTCGGAACGGAGTCCTTTAAAGAACAGCTTGTAATGTCGGGACTTAACATAACGGATGAGGTGTCAGAGGGGATTGACTGCCTGTGTATGGGATATGATACAGAGCTTACATATAAAAAGCTTGAAGATGCGTGCATACTTTTAAATGAGGATATTGCGTATATTGCGACAAATCCCGATTGGGTATGTCCCACACGCTACGGATATGCACCCGATTGCGGTTCGATAAGCGAAATGATAGCAAGAGCGACGGGAAAAAGACCGAAATTTATCGGTAAGCCCGAACCGACAATGGCGGAACTTGCAATGAAAATGACGGGGTTTGACAAATCAGAAACAGCCGTTATGGGCGACAGACTATATACCGATATAGCCTGTGGTGTTAACGCAGGGATAAGCACGATATTTGTGCTGAGTGGCGAAGGAACAAAAAAAGATATTGAGGAATATAAGATTTATCCGAATTATATATTCAGCGATATTCGCGAACTGTGCAATAAACTCAAGGAGGAGATTTAACATTATGATAAATCGGGCAATGAAGTTAAATTAGTGATTTCGGAAACGGATTATTCGGATATTAAGAATATAAGCTTACTCAAAGAACGGGTAGAAGAAAACAGTTAAGGATTATCCGGCAAAACGCTATGTATATACCGGAGATTTTTCGGATGAGAATATAGAGGAGATAAGAAGCGGCGGGTGTATGCTTGCCGCTATATCCTTGGATGAGGATAACGCAAAAGAAGCATTCAGGCATCATCCTGATATGGCGGAGTATCTTCATACAAGTGATTTTGAAAAAATTGAAGCAGAATTATTAAAAGTAAATTAAATAATTTCTTTCGAGATATGCGGAACGATAAATCTCGATAGCGGTTAATTATATAGTTCTTTTATGAAAGGAATAAGATAAAATGGATACTGTAAAATTTAGCAAAAAAGATGTAAAAGTAATTGCCCACAGAGGCTTAAGCGGAATTGAAACAGAAAACACAAACTCAGCCTTTGTTGCTGCCGGAAACAGAAGCTATTGGGGAATTGAAACTGATGTACATAAAACAACCGATGGTGTTTATGTAGTATTTCATGATGACAATACCGGCAGAATGACAAACAAAGACATGATTGTTGAAGAGGTAACTTATAAGGAATTGTGCGAATTAACACTTAATGATACTAACGGAAAACAAGGAAGAAGAGATTTGATTATTCCGTTATTGGACGATTATATCAGCATATGCAAAAAGTATAACAAGCACGCAGTTCTTGAACTGAAAAACAGTTTTGTGTATGAGGACATACAAGAAATTGTTGAAACAATCGAATCATATGAATATCTTGCTTATACTACATTCATATCATTTGATATTAACAATCTTATTTCTTTAAGAAAGATTTGTCCAAATCAGAAAGCTCAGTATCTCACAGTAGAGTTTTCAAATGAAATACTTGAAAATCTTAAAAAGTATAAGCTTGACCTTGATATAGAATATCACAATATCAACAACGACATACTTCAAATCTTGAAAGAAAATAATATTGAAGTAAATTGTTGGACGTGCAATGATTCAGAGGATGGAGAAAAGCTTGTCGAATGTGGTGTTGACTATATAACAAGTAACATATTGGAATAATCTACAATACGATTTTCTAAAATATATATTTCATGTAAGGAGTAACAGTTGTAATGATGTATGATGTTGCAATAATAGGCGGCGGAGTTGTGGGCGGTATGCTTGCAAGAACGCTTTCGTCTTATAAACTGAAAATTTGTATTCTTGAAAAAGAAAACGATGTGGCAATGGGAGCAAGCAAGGCAAATTCGGCGATTGTTCATGCCGGCTTTGATGCTGAGCCGGGAACGCTTAAAGCAAAGCTGAACGTCAAAGGCTCGGAGATGATGGAGCGGACAGCAAAGGAACTCGGTGTAAAATATAAGAGAAACGGTTCTCTTGTTGCGGGCTTTAGCGATGATGACAAAAAGAAGATTGAGGAATTGTATGACAGAGGTGTGAAAAACGGAGTGAGAGAGCTTTCGATTCTTGGCAGTGAAGAACTGCATGAAATTGAGCCGAATGTTTCTCCCGATGCCGTTTGTGCGTTAAACGCACCTACAGGCGCAATCGTATGTCCGTATGAGCTTACGATAGCGGCAATAGGCAATGCTATGGATAACGGTGCTGATTTAAAGGTTAATTTTGAGGTTTCGAAAATAAATAAAATCGGAGCCGAATTTGAAATTATTTCATCAAACGGAGATAAGGTAAATGCGGCATACGTTATAAATGCCGCCGGAATTAATGCCGATGCCGTTGCAGCTATGGCAGGACAAACAGATATAGAGATACACCCAAGACGCGGTGAATATGTACTGCTTGACAAGACAAGCGGCGGAGTTGTTTCGCATACGATATTCAGAACACCGACGGCTATGGGTAAGGGTATACTTGTAACACCTACAGTTGACGGAAATCTTCTGCTCGGACCTACGGCGGAGGACATAGAGGACAAGAACGACACCGCAACAACCGCCGACGGACTTTCAACAGTGCTGACACGCTGTACGGAAACGACAACGGGAATTAATTTAAGAGATACGATAACATCGTTCTGCGGCTTAAGAGCGGTAGGCAATACAGGTGATTTTATAATAAATTCAACGTGTGAGCATTTCATAAATGCCGCAGGTATCGAATCACCGGGACTGAGTGCATCACCGGCTATAGCGGAGTATATAACGGAAATGCTAAAAGATATGGGACTGGAGCTTATAAAAAACGAAAATTTCAATCCTATAAGAAAGCCTGCCCACTATTTCAGAGAAGCGTCTGTTTCCGAGAAGAACAGAATGATAGTTGAGAACCGAGCATACGGCAGAATCATATGCCGCTGTGAAGGTGTTTCCGAGGGCGAAATAAGAGAGGCAATAAGAATAAATCCTCCCGCACGTGACCTTGACGGCGTAAAGCGTAGAACAAGAGCACAAATGGGCAGATGTCAGGGCGGTTTTTGTATGCCGTACATAACGGAAATCCTTTCGGAGGAATTGGGTGTTCCATATGATAGCATAACAAAAAACGGCGGCAGTTCAAAGCTTATGACAGGAAAGACAAAGGAGGATTGTGAAATATGACAGACCTTGTGATAATAGGCGGAGGTCCGGCGGGAATGAGCGCTGCTCTTGCAGCCTATGAAAACGGTATAAAGGATATATTGATTCTTGAAAGAGATGAACGCTTGGGCGGAATATTACAGCAGTGTATACATAACGGTTTCGGACTTCACCGTTTCGGCGAGGAGCTTACAGGCCCTGAATACGCATGGAAATATGAGGAGCGTGTACGGGAATTGGGTATTCCGTTTAAGCTTAATACTATGGTACTTGATATTACAGAGGATAAAGTGATTACGGCAACAAATCCGACAGACGGAATATTTACGATAGAGGCAAAGGCGGTAATTCTTGCAATGGGCTGTCGTGAGCGTTCGAGAGGTGCTTTAAATATTGCCGGAACTCGTCCGGCAGGTGTATACAGCGCCGGAACGGCTCAAAAGCTTGTAAACATGAAAGGCTTTATGCCCGGTAAAAAAGTAGTTATATTAGGCTCCGGTGATATAGGTCTAATAATGGCGAGAAGAATGTCTCTTGAGGGTGCGGAAGTAAAAGCGGTGTGTGAGCTTATGCCGTATTCGGGAGGTCTTGCAAGAAATATAGAGCAGTGCCTGAATGATTTTAATATCCCGCTGCTTTTAAGCCATACGGTGGTTAAGATACACGGCAAAAAGCGTGTCGAGGGTGTAACGATTGCGAAGGTTGATGAAAAGGGTAAGCCGATTAAAGAAACAATGCAGTTTATTGAATGTGATACATTGCTTTTGTCGGTAGGTCTTATCCCCGAAAACGAGCTTACAAAATCGGCCGGAATAAATCTTAACAGAATTACAAACGGAGCCGATGTAACCCAAAGCAGAGAAACATCAATATCGGGAGTCTTTGCCTGCGGAAACGTTCTGCACGTTCATGACCTTGTGGACTACGTTTCGGAGGAGGCGGGAATTGCCGGAAAAAATGCCGCTCTTTACATAAAGGGTGAACTTCAAAACGAAGTTGATATTCCGATTGAGCCGGATGGAAAAGTCAGATATACAGTACCACAGAGAATAACCGAGAAAAAGGACACAAAGGTATTTTTCAGAGTTGCAAACGTATATGAAAATGCAGAGATAAAGGTATATAGCGGCGATGAGGTAATATTTAAAACAAGAAAGCCTAAGGTCGCACCGGGTGAAATGCAGTGCATAACACTGAAGGCACAGCAACTTGAAAATGCGGAAAAATTAAACATCGGACTGGAGGTTCTTTGATATGGCAAAAAGAGAATTAACCTGTATTATATGCCCTAAGGGCTGTGCATTAAAAGTGGAGCTTGACGAAAACGGCAAGGTTTTGGGAGTGACGGGCAACACCTGCAAACGTGGTGCGGAGTACGCCGAAAACGAATGTACAAACCCCATGCGTACAGTCACATCAACGATGCGCTGTTCGGACGGAACGGTTATTCCGGTGAAAACAAAAACTCCGATACCGAAAGCAAATATTTACGAATGTATGAATATAATAAACAAAGGTGTTGTAACACTGCCGGTTCATATAGGCAATATTGTTATTGCCGATGTTTTCGGAAGTAATATTGTTGTAACCGAGAATAGGAAATAAGGTAGGACTGAATGAAAAAGATTGATATGAATTTAATACCGGATACGGTGAATATGTCACCGGACTATTACTGCACATGGCAGACGCAGTTGTATACAACTTGTGACGGTAAACCCGCAAAACAAAGAGAAATAGTGAGTGAAAAGGGACTGTTTGGCAAAGAAAAACCATATGGATGGGCTGATTTCTATGAGCAATCACGTCGTGACTTATTTATTGTTGCAGACGATGGCTGGGATGTTCCTATGGATGGTGACAGAGCGTATTACGGCAGCCTTTTGCTAAATAAAGAAAAGTTTCCCGAAGCGACAAAGTGAGCAAAAACAAATGCTGAGGCTTTAAAGAATATAACCGAGAGGATAAAAGAATTAGGCTGGAAAGGGTTTGGCCTTTGAGTATGTGCTCAGGAATCGGAAAAGAAGTTTTCGAAAAATATAACGCCTGAGGAATATTGGAAAAAAGCATTGGTGATGTAACTTGAAAAAGCTGTTTAACATAAAATAATCCGCCTTGCATAATACAAGGTGGATTATTGGTTTTAGCAGATTGAGTGCTTTTATCAAAAAAAGCAGTTCGTTACTAAATTTAGCGGCAATGAATTGCTTTTAATTTTATGTATTAAACAGTTCCAAAAACGATACCAAGCGCTGCCGATAATATAATCATTAAAATCGGTGATGGTGTTTTCTTTTTAACTTTTTTGAAGATAATATGTATACACCAAAGCGCTGCAAATATAATAACCGATTCAATATCCGGCTCAACAGCAGTATTCAAATCAACAAATCCCAAAAGCGATGACAATGCCATAACGCTTGCCGTTGCAAGAATCATACCCACAACACAGGGGCGTACGCCTGATAAAAAAGCATTTACCGCAGAATATTTCATAAGATTTTTCAAGACCGCCGAGATTAAAAGGATTATAATGAACGATGGCAAAACGACGCCTGTTGTTGCAAAAAGCGATCCTAAAATACCGCCTTGCGTTGAGCCGATAAAAGTTGCCATATTTATCGCAAGCGGTCCGGGGGTTGATTCTGAAACCGCTATAAAATTCATAAATTCACTTTCGGACAGCCAGCCGTTTGACAAAACTGTTTCCTGCACAAGCGAAACCATTCCGTAGCCGCCGCCGAAGGATAATGCACCTATCATTAAAAAACTGAAAAACAACTTTATATATATCATTTCAATCGCATCCCTTCTTAAGCTTTTTCAGAAAGAATGCTGCCATGCCCAATACACCGCATATCAATATATAACAAACAGAAGAAATTGATACGGAAAATACAGTGCAAGACACCATTGCAGCAATGACCGATAGTAAAATGACGATGTTAAATGCCGTCTTTTTTATATTTTTCAGCATTTTCAGTCCGGCAGACAGGATAAGATAAATAACACAGACTTGTATTCCGCGAAATGCATATGAAACATATGTTAATTTCAAAAATTGCTCAAAAAAGAGCGAAATGCAGAAAATCACGGCAAATGACGGTATGCAGACTGCCAGAGTAGATACTGCCGCACCCTTGAAGCCCGCTGTTTTATATCCTATGTATGTGGCGCTGTTGACAGCAACGGGTCCCGGCGTGGATTCTGCAATCGCAACCATATCAAGAAACTCTTTTTTCGTTATCCATTTTTTCTTTTCCACAAACTCATTCTCCAAAAGTGCAATCATAGCGTAACCGCCGCCGAATGTAAATGCACCTATTTTGAAAAATGCCAAAAATAGGGACAGCGTTTTTTTCATCATTTTTTAAATCTCCTGTAATTACAGACTAACAGATAAAACATAAACCTTTGTGCTATTCTAATCAACCCTCAGCATTCGGTATCCGATACCTATATGCGTTTGAATATACTGAGGGCTTGTTTTTTCCGGTTCTAATTTTTTTCTGAGCGTAGCCATAAAAACACGCATCGAAGCAATGTCATTTTCCCGGCTGCTTCCCCAAATTTGCATAGTGATATATGTGTGCGTCAGCACTTTTCCGACATTATGCGATAAAAGGCACAAAAGCTTATACTCAATCGGCGTAAGATGCATTTCCTCACCCTTCAGATAAACGCAGTTTGCTGCATAATCTATTTTGAGTTCACCGTTTTGAAAAACGGGTTTTCCCGCGTCATTACTGCTTTTCAGCAGCAGCAATCTTCTTTGTGTTACCCGAAGCCGTGCAAGAAGTTCTTCAACAGAGAAAGGCTTTGTCAGATAGTCATCCGCTCCGGCATCAAGCGCAGTGATTTTGTCGGAATCCTCACTGCGTGCGCTGATAACGATTATCGGCATATTTGACCATCCTCGGATATTCGTTATTACCTCCGCACCGTCTATGTCCGGCAGTCCAAGATCCAGCAGAACAATATCCGGATTATGCGATGATGCCTCCATAATCGCAGTTTTTCCGTTTTCCGCCGTCAGATATCTGTAATCGTGGGATTTCAGAGTTGTAACAATCAAGTTGCGGACGGGGCGGTCATCCTCAACAACAAGTACAAGCGGTTTATTCATTAAGAGTCACCTCGCTAATCGGTAAATTAAATTTAAAACTGCATCCGTGCGGTATGTTGTCCGAAAGCTCCAGGTTTCCGCCGTGCGCATCTATTATTGATTTACAAAGCGTAAGACCGAGACCGAAACTTCGGCGGCTGTCGGAAATCTTGTTTTTCCCGGTATAAAACATCTCAAATATATGCGGTTTTACATCGTCGGGTATCCCGTTTCCGTTATCCGACACATTAAACACTGCATAATTTCCTTGTTTTTGAGTGCTTATGCGGATTTCAGAACCGGCAGGTGTATATTTTATTGCATTATCAATCAAATTAACCAAAACCTGAATAATAAGCTGTGCGTCCATACGAACAAGCAATAAATCCTCACATTGAACGCTTATTGTATGCTCCGCCGATTTTCGGCATAAATGAGATACAGCCTCAGCTATAACCTCATCCGCAAGCTGGTCGCTCAGATTTAATTTCAGCCTTCCGTCATTGAGTCTTGTAACATATAAAAGATTTTCAACAACGCCTGTAAGCCACTCGGAGTCATCATAAATGTCAGTATAAATCCGATGCTTGGTGTCCTCGTCCAAGCAATCGGAATTATGTAAAAGAGTATCCGCATTTCCGGAAATTGAACACAAAGGTGTGCGGAGATCATGAGAAATTGAACGCAAAAGATCTGCACGCAGCTGCTCGCTTTTTGCAAAATCGGCAGCCTTTTCTTTTTCCGCTGCATTATGTGCGTTATCCATAGCCAATGCACATTCATTCAAAACGGACAGCAACACACTGTTTTCAAATGAATCTGCCGAGTTTTTATCCATCGGAATCCCAATTACGCCGTATATCCGCTTTTCAATGCGTATTGAGAAATACAGGCATTCGGCGTTGCCGAAATGCGAGGTTGTCGCACCTGCGCAGCGCCCGTTTTTATACACCCACTCAGCAACTTTTCGTTCGGAATCATTTAATATCCTCTCCGTATCGTCTGTGCCCTTTTCAGAAAAAATCTGCCCTTTTGACAAGCTTGATTTATCGGCTTTATATGCTGCAATACAGCGGTCAAGAAGCTTTGAAAGCTGCATACAGGTTATACTCAATATTTCCTCGCTGCCTTTTGCCTTTTGCAGCAATCGGTCGGTATCAAACAAAATCTGCATACGAAAAGCAGCTTGCGCCGACAGCTTTGCATGCTTTTTTAATTTTGAAGCAAGCGTTCCTGTAAGAATTGATGACGCAAGCATAACGGCAAATGTCACAGGATAGCCGACGGCATATGTTTTGAGCGACAAATGCGGTTCTGTCAGAAAAAAACCAAACAGAAAAACGCTGAGCAGCGAACTTGCAATGCTGCAAACATATCCTTTTGTCAGAGCGGAAATAACCAACACGCCGAAGATATAAACGGTAACGATGTTTGTGTCGTTAAACCCGAGGTGAAGAAAAAGGAAACCTATAGCCGTGCATAAAGCAAGAACACCGCAGGCAGTCAAAACATCCTGCACTGTCGGCAGTTGGGTATTCGCAAATAAACTGCTTTTGCGTGATTTTTTATAAAATCCGGCATCGGGAATAATGTGAATATCAATGTCGGGCGCATACGCTATCAGTTTTTCTGTCAGCGTGTATCCTCCCCAAATGCGGCTGCGCTTTGCATTGCTTTGACCTATTACAATTTTTGTTACATCGGACAGCCGTGCGTATTCCGCTATCTGCATAGCCACATCCTCGCCGTGGACAGTTACAACATCGGCTCCGATATTTTCCGCAAATTGAATATTGTTATCAAGTTTTTTTTGATCGCTTTCGGTTAGTGCAAAATCGTTTTGCACATAAATCGCCGTAAATCGTGCATCGAGAACTTTTGCCATTTTTGCAGCAGTCTGCACGATTTTTTCATTAGACGGCGAAGCGGACAGACATACAAGTATGTGCTGTTTTTTTTCAATATTTGTTATTGTTTTTTGAGCGCTCATATTATTCACCGCCATTATCTGTTTTATATTATTATACAATAAGTGCAAGCCGCAATCGGCTTGCTTCACACCGGTTCAATAAACACATAAATCGCGCTAAAAGTCCACATATGTCAATAAAAAGTGTTCATATTTTTATCATAAAGCAATATCCCGGTCTTGCTGTGATTTTTCTTAAAACCATGTATTTCTTTTAATATTTCGTCATCCGTCAAATCCGATGAAAGCAGTATTTGTGAGCTTTTAGAGTCGCTTTCTTCATTTTGAATCGCCCTTTGGTTTTCACACAGAAATCGGTCTATTCGATCCATTAAGAAGTACCCGAAAGTGAAAAAGGCAAGAACAGCTGCCGTCAGCAATACATATTTCAAAATGATTCACCTCTTTTTTCAGATATGGAAACATTTTTGCAGCTCTTTATATTCTCCCAAAACCATAAGTGTTGCGTTTTCGCCGAGAGTCGTATCCGAAGATATTGCCATATCAATATTTCCGTTCTTTTTAACCGCCAAAACATTAATATTATATTTTCGGCGGATATCTATATCTCCTATTGTTTTTCCAATCCACTGTTTGGGTACTTCAACCTCAAAGATAGCGTGGGAATCGTCAATTTCTATATAATCACGAATATGATTCGCAGTATATCGAATAGCAGCCCATTTTGCAATTTGTTTTTCGGGATAAACCACTCCGTCCGCTCCGTTCCGCAAGAGAAACTTTTCCTGCACATCCCGTTCCGCTCTTGAAATAACTTTTTTTGCTCCGAGTTCTTTAAGTAAAGAGGTTGTTTCAAGTGAATTTTGAAAATCCCCTCCGATTGTAACAATGCAAACATCATAATTTCCTATTCCGAGAGATTTCAAAAAATCCGCATTTGTACTGTCACCGATTTGGGCATTGGTCACAAACGGCAGCACGCTGTTGATTCGTTCTTCATTGGAATCCACCGCCATAACCTCGTGTCCCAATTTGTTAAGCTGCAATGCAACATGCTTTCCGAATCTTCCGATACCTATTAACAAAATATTTTTCATAATTCAAAAACTCCTTTTTATCCGATCGTTATTTTTTCAAGCGGCAGTTTTGCTCCGCCTTGATTTTTGCTTGCGATTGCCGCATATATCAGTGTTAAACCGCCGACTCTCCCAAGGTACATTAAAAGTATAAGAATAATTTGCGATGCGATACCGAGCTTTGGCGTAATTCCAAGCGTGAGTCCCACAGTTCCGATTGCCGATGCGGTTTCATAAAGGCAATCGGACAAAGGAAGGTTTTCAAGTACGCTTATCGCAACTCCGCCTACAAAGAAAAGTGAAAAATAAATTGTTGCGATTGCCAAAGCATTTCGTATAATTGTATTGTCGATTCGCCTTCCGCAAACGCAAATTTCTTCTTTCCTTTTAATCACTGACACGGCGCTTAATATAATAACCGCAAAGGTTGTGGTTTTTATACCGCCGGCAGTAGAACCGGGCGAGCCGCCAATCAGCATAAGCAATGTCATAATTGCTTTTGAGGCGCCTGTCATTGCGTTAAGGTCAGCAGTATTAAATCCGGCAGTCCTTGTTGTCACAGACTGAAACAAAGATGCAAAAATTCTTTTCCCAACCGGCATACCGCCAAAATCACAAAAGAAAAAGAAAGCGGCAGGTATTGCAATTAAAAGCGCCGAAGTGAACAGAACAATCTTGCTTTGCATACGGTAATGCCTGAAATGATGTTTGTGCAGGCAAATATCGTCCCACGTAAGAAACCCGATACCTCCGACTATAATCAAAAGCATAATTGCAATGTTCACAGAAGGATTTCCTATATATTCGGTAAGAGAAGGATATGTATGAGCGCCTGTTCCCAAAATGTCAAATCCGGCATTGCAAAATGCCGATACGGAATGAAACACAGCCTTCCATATTCCGCTTGCACCGTATTCGCCGCAAAACGACGGGAGCATACATAATGCACCGATTAGTTCTATTAAAAGCGTACCTCTCAAGACAAACCTTGTCAGACGGACTATTCCGCCGAGCCTTGGCGCTGAAATAGCGTCCTGCATTGTGCTGCGCTGCATAAGTGATATTTTTCTGCCCGCAAGCATTGCAAATGACACCGCCGCCGTTACAACTCCGAGTCCTCCTATCTGTATAAGCAGCAAAATCACTGCCTGCCCGAGCGGCGACCAATAGCTGCCGGTATCCAGCACAACCAGGCCGGTTACACAAACGGCAGAGGTTGATGTAAATATCGCACTGTGAAACGGTGTTGCTATGCCTGCCGCAGACGATATCGGCAGCATTAATATAAGCGCCCCAAAGAGAATTATGCCGGCAAAGCTCAGTATAATAATTTGAAAGGACGAAAGATGTCGCCTGAAATGTATTTTCTCTATCATAGGATAAGCCTCCTCCAACTTGCTTTTATTTATTATAACATATGGCATATAAAAATGGGATAATAAGTTGCAACGAGGCATTAAGATTGTATAAAGATAATGTTAATACACATATAAATAAAAAAGCGGCTCGTTGCTGTCAAATTCGACAGTCTGAGGGTATGCCTAAATTGAGCACACCCTTTCCTGGTGATAATTTTCGGGATAAATGTTATAGATTAAACTGTTTCCGCATTTCTACATCCATGGTTGCTTTTTTTGCATACTCCCAAGTATCGCAAAGGCGAATATTATTTTTTTCAATGAGTATCTCATTACTGAACCCAAGAATATAGCGTAAGCAAATTCGGTATATAATTTCTATTGGGGACAACCATAACGCTGAAAGGCCGAATCATATCTTTGCTAAATATGTACT
>OLSB01003043.1_pt1 | contig 12764 bp, 11 predicted proteins | sample 1672071 | NCBI WGS metagenome assembly OLSB01 (sample SAMEA3136642, study PRJEB25190) | human gut metagenome | biome: human gut; feature: human-associated habitat; material: faeces | place: Austria | collected 2013 | reverse complement strand
GCAGGTGTAAGAGTAATGATACTTTTTACCGTTTTTGGTTATATAGACTGTTTCGTGGTTTACGTTATCACCGCTTGCCGTCTGCTGTTCGGCACTTTGCGTATCTGCCGCTTTTGATGATGCCTCATGATTTTTTGTGCTTCTGGTCGATCTCTCCATCTCGGTTGTTTTATACTTTCCGACGGTTACATACGAGGTTATCATCTTGTCACTGCCGCCCGTTCCGACCCCGGCAAGCGAGCACACCGCAAGAACCGTCGCGGCCGTCGCAAGCAAGGCGCACACTGCGGTAAGAACCATGTTTTTCCTTTTTAAAGATACTATCAAAAGAACAAAAAGCAATACGCATATCGCCGCAATCAGCGGCAGAAACAATTTATCCATAGCGTTCACCCGTTCATTATCTGAAATCAAACGCTCCGCCGACAGAATTTGAAAATGCGGACGGATTATAGGCGACAACAATCATATCCGGTTTGTTCTTTTCAATGAATGTCTCCAAGCTACCGTTAAAATACCTTATGTCAACAACATCTATGTATTTAACGGCAGCGGCCATATAAGGTATTACGCTGTTTGAAAAAGAATCCGGAATATAAAGAATTCTTATATCGTTGTCGGCATTTTTATTTTCTATTGATACACGCTCGTGGTTGCCGTAAAAATAAGTTGAATAAACCGATACGTTGTAATAGTCTATTTTGTCCAATGTCGACATTGCCAAGAAGGCTTCTTTAAAATCTCCTTCTTCGGTATACGATGTGCTGAATTCGTAATACCGGGCTTTATACTGCTTATTGTTTTGCTTTGGAGTGATAATACTTATATCTTCGGGGTCTGCAAAGCTGAGACTGACATTTCTGCCCTGTGAGCCGAGCATATAATTCTTATATACTTTAATGTTATATTTTGAAATATCGCCGACGGACGAATCCATATTAAGACCTGATATTTCGTTCATCTTTTTTATTATTTCGCCTGTAGCCCAAATGCCCGTTTCCGGCTTCCAGTGATGATCTGTTCTAAAAAAAGCAGAATAGTGATCTATCCCCTGCTGCTGCATAAGCTCTCTCAAATCAAGGCAGTTGACTCCGTTTTTGTCAAGCACTTTCACCAAATCATCGGCGTTTGCATTTTCGTTGTCATTCATGCCGTACGGCATTTTATTGTCATATTTATCGAGCTTGGCAGGCTCTTGAACATAGAGAAAATCTATTCCCTGCTCATTCATTTTTTTGCTGAAGAGCGTAATATTTTCGGCGGCCGCAGTCATATCTTTTCTTTCGGTATCAAACACCAAATAGCCGTTTTTGAGAACAATAACACTATCCGCACCGCTTATCATCTTCATTCCTATTGCTTTGTTAAAGCCTGCATTAAGCTCAACAAATTTTATTCGCAAGGCAAGAAGCTGCGTGGTGTAATAATCCACCTTATCTTCAACAGATTTTACTGCCGATTCGATCGAAGACACAAGCGAAGCATCCGTTTCTTGCGCTTTGCTTTCGGCAGACGCAGCGCTTTCTTCTTCCGAAACAAATTTATATCCGCTGTTCTCATAATCCTGCGAAAAAGGAAAATCCTTTGTCCAGTCCGTGGTTTTAGAGCCTGTTTCCTCCGCATTTGCCGAAGCGCCGTCATTGGCGGTAACATCCTGCCCCAAAATTGCCGAGCGAACAAATCTTTCGCAAACGGAGATAAAAAATGCGAATATTACAAGAGAAAACAGAACAGTGAGAACTTTTTTATAAGTCAATTTAACTTTTTTCATTCCTGTCTCCTCCTCTTAAAAGTTAAAGTAAATAAACGGATTATACGATCCCTTTATCATAAATGAAAGAGAAATTATAAACAGCGCCATTAGGCATACGGCCGACACGGCATTGTATATCTGGGGCTTTATCTTTATTTTTTCTTTTAGCTTTTTAAGAATCGGGAAGCATGCGAGTATACCGAAAATAAAGTACACTTTATATGACGACAAATACATAAGCGTTTCGGAGTCGTACAAAGAAGACGCGCCTATACCGAACATTGCACCCATATATTTGAAAGCTCCCGACAAATTATCGGCTCTGAAAAGTACCCAGCCCAAAATCACAAACAGCATAGTGTATATATGACCTATGGCATGTTTCTTTTTTCCGAGTCCCGTAAGCTTTTCAAATGTGAGCAAAACAAAATAGAGAAGTCCCCAGCAAAGGAAAGTCCAGTTCGCACCGTGCCAAATACCCGTAAGAGTCCAAACAACCAAAAGGTTAAAAACAAGCCTTGCCTTTGATTTTACTCTGCTGCCGCCGAGAGGGAAATAAACGTAATCTCTGAACCAAGTGCCGAGCGACATATGCCAACGGCGCCAAAATTCCGTAACAGAGCTTGCCGAATAAGGATAATCAAAGTTTTCGAGGAAGTGAAATCCAAACATACGGCCGAGACCGATTGCCATTTCGCTGTAACCTGAAAAGTCAAAATATATCTGAAGCGTATAAGCGATTATGCCGAGCCACGCGAAAGACACCGAAAGCTCTTTTTGCTCAAATGCGGCGTCTGCGGCAATGGCAAAGTTGTTTGCGAGAAGAACTTTTTTGGCAAGTCCGAGAATGAATCTGTAAACCCCCTCGCAAAAATCATCAACAGTCTCAACGCGGTTGTTTATCTCGTCCGCAACCGTTTCATAGCGAACAATAGGGCCTGCAATGAGCTGCGGAAAAAATGAAATATAAAGCGCCACATTCATCGGATTTTTTTGTGCCTCGCCCTTTTTTCTGTATACGTCTATGACATATGACATTGCCTGAAAAGTAAAAAACGATATGCCTATAGGCAAAGCTATGTTGAGAGTGTCGAAGTCCTTATGAAACCATGAATTTATGTTTTCAATAGTAAAGGTGAGATACTTAAAAACGAACAAAATTGCAATATTAAAGGCAGCAGATATTCCCACTGCGGCTTTAGCCTTTTTATTATCGATATCAAGATATTTGTTGACTATAAGCCCGAACACCCAGTTTAAAAGAATAGACCCAAGCATGACCAAAACAAAAACAGGCTCGCCCCAAGCATAGAAGAAAATGCTCGAAACAGTCAAAATAAAATTGCTCAGCTTGCGTCTTTTTTTAACAAAAGGCAAGTAATAAACGGCTAACACAACAGGAAAAAACAACAGCAAAAATGTTGTAGTTGAGAATACCACTTGTCCGCCTCCTAAAAATATACTTAGAATATTATATAATACATCGCGTATGTTTTCAAGAGTTAAAAACTTTTTTCAAAAAAGGCTTGATTTTTATTTTGATTTTTATTATAATATCATGCGTTGAGCATATACGGAGAGTTGTCCGAGCTGGTCGAAGGAGCACGATTGGAAATCGTGTAACCGCCTAAAACGGTTCGAGGGTTCGAATCCCTTGCTCTCCGCCATAAAAAGCACCGCAAAGCCTTATTTATAAAGGTTTTGCGGTTTTTTCTTTGTTATATAATTTTTCTCATAGATATACCGGAAACTGCCGACAAATACGGTTTTGTCATTATTTAACTGTCTCGATTTTATAAATACTCCACAAGCTGTCGCCGTCAACTATTTTTATATCCGCAACAATTTTGAGTTTTCTTCTAAAGCTGTAACCCTCATCATCATTGCCGTATTTATGTTTTGCTTCAATAATATATTTTCCGTCCGCACGCTGTTTAACACTGTCAAGGGTAACAAGAGGACCTGCTCCGTCTCCTCCGTCGCCGTATACATAATAGTAATTTCCGTCATAATAATAAAGCCAAACATTACCCTTGCTGTTTTTCATAACCACACTGTGGTCGGGCTTTACGTTAAAAACATTTTTCAATATTTTATCAACATATGAAGACTCAACTACGCAGTAATATTCACCGTTTTTAAACAGCTTTTTGGGGTCACGTATATAACTGTGGTAGTCATCTTCTTCATTTTTGTCATCTTCATTCACAATATACCACAGTTCGTCATAATCTCTCCAGTCATATATCTGAGCCATATCGTCTACAAAAGATTCATAGGGAACGGCAAAAATAATATTCAAAGCATAATTGAGTGCTTTGCCGGATGTGCAGTCATAGTCATAAAACTTATTAACATAATCTGCCTCTTCCTCATGACCCACTCCCATATCGGTGAGGCCGTATCCGACAATGTATGACATCATTTTTTCAAAATATTGTTTGTCACTGTTTGATAAAGTGACCGATTTCATTGTCTGTGATGTTTTGCTTTCTTGAGTAGAAGCCTCTGTAGATTCTTCTGAATTTTCAGAAGGCTCTGTTTCGCTTTCATTTGACATATCCTCAAATATCTGACCATCCTGCGCATGAGCCGAGTTTGCACTGTCCTCTTTGCTCTTCTTCAGTTTAGCGGCAAAAACGGTACCGATTACAAGTGCCATAACCAGTACTACGGTACATGCCGCAATAATAATTTTCTTCTTTTTTTCAATATTAAGTTTTTCCATTTCAATCCCCTACTGTTTCATTATAAATTTGAAATTTAACCAAGCTCAAATTATTTTATATTTTATTTATTATATCACACGCCATATTTAATTTCAACACTGCACAAATTTATTTTTACAGATTATTTAATGCATTAAAGCATTGATAAATAAATTATAAAATGATATACTTTTTATAGAAGTCAAAAAGGAGAAGCAAAATGTCAAACGACGGTATTGTTATTCGCCCGGCACAGGTAAACGCCGCGAAAAAGCTTTTAGATATATATTCGCCGTATATTTTAAACACTGCCGTTACATTTGAATATGATGTGCCGAGCACCGAGCAATTTAAAGAAAGAATTTTGAGCATAACTCAAAAATACCCGTATATCCTCGCGCAATGCGGCGATGAAATTCTCGGCTACGCTTATGCGTCGGAGTTTAAAAGCCGTGCGGCATATTCATGCTCTGCGGAGGTTTCGATATACGTTAAGCAAGAGAGCCGACATATGGGCATCGGTAAAAAGCTTTATACCGCCCTCGAAAATATTTTGCGTGCGCAAAACATTTGCAACCTTTACGCTTGCATTGCAAGCCCCAAAACGCCGGATAAATACCTTGACAAAAACAGCATAAACTTTCACAAAGCTGTCGGCTATTCCACCGTAGGTGAATTTCATAACTGTGCATATAAATTCGGCATATGGTACAATATGGTTTTTATGGAGAAATTTATAAACAATCATTCCGAAAATCGCGCAGATTTAATCCCGATAACCGAAACAGATATTAACAGTCTTTTAGCATAGCAAACAAAGTACAGTGCAAAATCTCTTAAAACATAAACAACCCGAAAGGAGCAATTTATTATGGGACTTATTAAAGCAGGTGCAGGTGCTCTCGGCGGAACGCTCGCAGATCAATGGAAAGAATTTTTCTACTGTGAAGCAATGCCAAAAGAGGTGCTTGTTACCAAAGGAAAAAAGCAAATCAGCGGACGTTCATCAAACACAAAGGGTAACGATAACATTATCAGCAACGGCTCGGGCATTGCGGTTGCAGACGGTCAGTGCATGATAATTGTTGAGCAAGGCAAGGTTGTTGAGTTTTGCGCCGAGCCCGGCGAATTTACATATGATACTTCGACCGAACCGAGCCTTTTTTCGGGTTCTTTCGGCGAGAGCTTAAAAAATACATTTAAAACAATAGGCAAGCGCTTCACCTACGGCGGTGACACAGCCAAAGACCAGCGCATATATTATTTTAACATGAAAGAAATTATCGACAACAAATTCGGTACGCCGAACCCCGTGCCTTTCAGAGTTGTTGACAGCAAGCTCGGTCTTGATATAGATGTTTCTATTCGCTGCTCGGGCGTTTACTCTTATAAAATATCGGACCCTCTGCTTTTCTATACAAACGTATGCGGCAACATCAGTGACGAATACACGCGCGAAGAAATAGACGGCATGCTCAAAACCGAATTTATCAGCGCGCTTCAGCCGGCTCTCGGCAAGCTTTCGGAGCTTGAGCTTCGCCCGAACCAGATAGTAACGCACAACACCGACCTTGAAAATGCCATGAACACAGCTCTCTCGGCAAAATGGGGCGAGCTTCGCGGACTTAAGGTTGTAAGCATTGCTCTCGGCTCGGTAACTCTCCCGGAAGATGATGCAGAGATGATAAAGCAGGCACAGCGCACAGCTATTATGCGCGACCCTACAATGGCGGCGGCTACGCTCGTAGGTGCACAGGCAGATGCAATGAAAGCCGCGGCATCAAACGAATCCGGCGCAATGAACGGCTTTATGGGCGTCGGCATGGCAATGAACGCCGGCGGCGGAATGAACGCTCAAAATCTTTTTGCCATGGGTCAGCAGCAAGCATCTCAGCCTGCGTCCCCGGCTGCTGCGGCAAACTCTTGGAAATGTGCCTGCGGCGCGACCGTTACAGGAAATTTCTGCCCGGAATGCGGCTCACCCAAACTGGCAGATAACAGCTGGACCTGCTCATGCGGCGCAGTCAACAAGGGCAACTTCTGCACAAATTGCGGTGCAAAGAAGCCGTCGGCAGCCCCTGCCGGTTGCCCCGGCTGCGGTTGGACACCCGACGGCGGACAGCCGATGCCGAAATTCTGCCCGGAATGCGGAACAAAATTGCAATAATTAAATACCGATTATCGCCATATATCACAAGGCGAATAAGCAATTTGTTTTATGGGAGGAAAAATTTTGAACGTATTACAGGAATACAAATGCCCCTGCTGCGGCGGAGCTATTGAATTTGACAGCAACATTCAAAAAATGAAGTGCCCTTATTGCGACACGGAGTTTGATGTAGAGACCCTCAAAAATTATGATGAAAGTCTCAAAAACGACACAGCCGATGATATGAAATGGGAAATCTCGGGCGGTGCCGAATGGCAAAGCGGCGAGGCGGACGGTTTAAAATCATATGTCTGCAAATCCTGCGGCGGTGAAATTGTCGGCGACGAAAACACGGCGGCAACCTCCTGCCCCTTCTGCGGTAACCCCGTTGTCATGATGGGTCAGCTTTCGGGTACGCTAAAACCCGATATTATAATTCCGTTTAAGCTTGATAAAAAGGCTGCAAAAGAGGGCCTGCAAAAGCATCTGACCGGCAAACGGCTTTTGCCGAAAGTTTTTAAAGACCAAAACCATATAGACGAAATCAAAGGAATTTATGTTCCGTTTTGGCTGTTTGATTCGGATGTTGACGCAAATGTAAGATACCGCGCTACCTCTGTAAGAATGTGGAGCGATGAGGATTATGACTACACAGAAACGAGCTACTATGACGTCCGACGTGCGGGAAGCGTAGGCTTTGAAAACGTTCCCGTTGACGGCTCATGCAAAATGCCGGACGATCTTATGGAATCTGTTGAACCGTTTAACATAGGCGAAGCGGTTGATTTTCAAACGGCATATCTTGCAGGCTACCTTGCAGATAAATATGATGTGACGGCAGAACAGAGCATTGACAGAGCAAATGAGCGAATTAAGCACTCAACCGAAGAGGTTTTTGCCTCAACCGTTACAGGTTATGACTCGGTAACACCCGAAAGCTCAAGCATCAATCTCAGCAACGGAAAAGCAAAATACGCGCTTTACCCCGTTTGGCTTTTGAACACAACGTGGAAAGGCGAAAAATATACCTTTGCAATGAACGGGCAGACGGGTAAATTCGTCGGCAATCTTCCTGTTGATAAATCTGCCGCGGCAAAATGGTTCGCGGGGATTGCGGTCGGCGCAAGCGCGGTTATGTATGTTATTCCCATAATTCTGCGCCTGCTTGGGATAATGTGAGGAGGGATTGTGTTATGAATAAAAAAATAATATCGGTTCTGTTCACATTTATTCTTTGCATTTGCATGAGCTTGCCTGTCCTTGCCGCCGATAACGGTTTTGCAGGCGAAAATGACAGAGTACAGGATTTTTCTGGCGTTATTTCGCAGGAGGACAGAGACTACCTTAACAATTTATATGACGAAATTGCCGAAAGGCAGTGTGTTGACGTTATAATTTGTTTCACCGACTCGCTTGACGGTATGACGACATCGGAATATGCCGAAAATCTTTATGAAGAAAACAACTACGGCTACGGTGAGAACAAAGACGGCGTAATGCTTCTTGTAAGCTTTGAAGACAGCGACTGGTACATAGCCACAAGAGGCTACGGCATAACGGCGTTTACCAAATCGGGTATTCAATATGTCGGCAATCAGATAAAGGGCGACCTTTCGGACGGAGACTATGCCGAGGCGGCGGAATATTTTGCACGCCTTTGCGATGAGCTTTTGACGGACGCCAAAAACGGCACGCCGTATAATGAATCCTTCGGCGCAACAGACGACGGCGACACGGGAACAGGCTCTGTATTGCCCCCTCCGATGTGGATTTTAATTTCAATCGCCGTAGGTGTAATTACGGCACTCATTGTTGTGGGTATTATGAAAAGTAAGCTCAAAACCGTTAAAATGCAGTCATCCGCAAACAACTACCTTAAAAACGGAAGCCTCAACATAACCGACAGCAGTGATATATTCCTTTACAGCAATGTCACCAGAACCGCAAAGCCAAAAAATAACGATAACGACAGCAGTACACACGAATCCTCTTCCGGCAACACATACGGCGGCGGAGGCGGAAAGTTTTAACGCTTAATTTATTTTGCACACAAAAAGACCGCTCAATGTTTTTATTTAAACATCGGGCGGTCGTATTTTATATTTAAGCCGCTGAGGCGTTTTGCAGCAGCCAGTTATACATTTTAATAATCTGCTTCATGATGCTTATGGTAAAATCTTTTATAAAATCGGGCATTTTTTCTTCTGTAAGCTCCGACTTTGACAAAGCCTCATTCACCGCGGTTTTTATCGCATTGCTGCTTTTTGTCGCGCCGGTGACAACGTCAACATCTGTGCTGTTTGCGCTTATAATTCTGTCAAACATCGCAGTCGCTTTGTTCCAAAAATGCGGCGTTTCATTTTGTGAGACAACATCTATCGCGGTTATTTTGCCGTCGTCTATCGTCACATTCAGCACAACGTTGCTGTATTTTCCGTGTCCGCTGCCCGAGAACGTGCCGCTTCTGTAAATTGCCGAACCGACAAACGCCAAAGAAAAAAGCATCACCGCTGTGAATACCGACGCCACGGCGGCCTTTAATATCTTTTTAAATTTCAAAATTAACACCTCCGCAAAATAGTTAGTCTTTGCTAACCGCGAACAGTATATACCATTTTGGGCTTTGTGTCAATAAAAAACGAGAGCATTTTCACACTCCCGTTATACCCCCGTCAAATCAAACGGAGGAATATATTCTTCTTTAGACGATGAAAGCTCCTGAATATAAGCGTTTTCAAAGCCGAGAGAAAGCAGTCTGTCCTTGACCGTTTTATATTCCCTTTTTGATATGCGCCTGTTTATCGTCGGGTACTCCTCTGCCCTGCCGCATGGAGTGTACTGACTCATGAGGCTTATAACCGTGTCATTTGAAAAATTATCGGCTATTAAATCAAGCAGCTTTATCGTTTGGCTTATATTGCCCGGCAAAATCAAAAGCCTTATTATAACGCCTTTTTGCATAATGCCGTTTTCATTGTATATGTCGCAAGGCTGTTGGCGTTTCATCTCTTTAAGCGCTTCAAATGCCTTTTCAAAATAATCCGCCGCTTCGCTGTATTTGAGCGAAACCGCGCTGTCGTAATATTTGAGGTCAGTCAAGTAAATATCAACAAGTCCGTCAAGCTGTTTTAGCGTCTGCACCTTTTCATATCCGCCCGTGTTATACACAACGGGTATTGACGGCTTTGAGGTTTTTAATATATCTGCGATTTTCAAAGCATAGTGCGTGGGATTTACAAGATTTATATTGTTTGCACCCGCATTTTTCAGTTCTTCAAATATTTCGCACAAACGCCTGTCGCTTATATCTTTACCGAAAAGATTATGGCTTATCTCATAATTTTGGCAATAGACGCATTTTAGGCTGCAGCCCGAAAAAAATATTGTTCCGCTGCCGTTTTTGCCGCTTATGCACGGCTCCTCCCAATAATGAAGAGCCGCCCTTGCGAGCCTAAAAGTATCATTGCAGCCGCAAAACCCGCGCGAAACCGAGCGGTCTGCGCCACATTCCCGCGGGCAGGCAGTGCATTTTTTTGACATTTAATTCACCTTCAAAAATTGCCGCCGTCTGCATAACACACACGGCGGCACAGATTAAATTTTAAGGATTATAAACTATTGAGAGACAGTGAGAACGAACCTTGTATTTAAACAGCTTTGTTCTGACATTTTCACCCTTGACCGTTTTATCGCCGACTTTCATAGATATGATATAGCCAACGCTGTTGCTCACGGATTTATCGTGAACTATATTTGTGAACCACTTTGACGGGTCGCCGCTGAGCGTTGCGCCGAGATTGTTTTTTGCCATGGTTTTCATCTCGTCCGCAGTGAAAGTATAAACACGTTTGGTTATGCTTTCGGGTTCGGGGCTTGTCCTGCCTCCCTGAAGATAAGGTATATCGGAGCCGAGCCATGTCTTTGCCGCCGATGTGTTTTTACCGCCCATGCTTGCACAGTAAACCGAGAGTATCGCTTTGCCGTCATATGAAATATATTTGCCGAGCACCGAATTCATGGCTGTTTCTATTTTAGTGCCGGAGTAATTATATCCGTCCTTATATGCGTGGGTGGAGGAATTGACCTTGAAGCCGTAATATTTTGCATAGGTATATATTGCGACAAGCTGTGCTTTTATCGCTTCGATGTTCCAGCTGTCGCCCATCTCTGCCTTAACGGAGCCTGCAATGTATTGCTTGAGCGGCATTGATTTGCCGCCGTAGGTTACGGTTGACGGCATTGAAGTATCGGTTGAAATTTTGGTCTTTGAGCTGTAAAAATAGTGAAGCAATATTTTGTCATACGTCCAGCCTTGGTCGGCATAGTATTTTGCGCCGTACTGGCTCATTCCCACGCCGTGACCGTAGCCGTAAGAGGTAACCGTAAATGTGCCGGAGGCAGGTTTATAAACCTCAATATAATCAAGACTCACCCAGCCTGTTTTGCCGTTATAAGTGGTTTTGCCCCAGTTGCCGTTAGTTTGCGTTATTGTTAAAACAGTGCCGTAAGGAATATTTGCAAGCACCGCGTAGCTTGTACCGGCACCGGAGCGAAGCCGCAATGACGGGTCGGCGGTTACCGTTCCGCTGAACGACAAATCCCGGGTGGTAGGCTGTGTTGTGGAGCTTGTCGTTGTGCTTGTAGTGGTTTTGGTGGTCGGCTCTGTGGGTTTTATGACCGAGGGATTGCCTGTGGCATAAAACAAAACCTGCAAAGCATCCGAAGAATTTACCTTGCCGTCGCCGTTGACATCCGCAAGCTTTTTTTGATTATCGGTTAAATTCACAACCCCCGTTGCGCTTTGAAGTATCAAAAGCGCGTCGGTTGAATTTATTTTGCCGTCGCCGTTCACATCGCCGACAGATGCGGCAAAGGAATTTATGCCCAATGCAAAAATTGAACAGCAAACGAGCGATATTATCATTATTAAAGACAAAACAGATTTTAAAATGCCTGTTTTATTTTCTTTCAACATCATCACCATCCTGCTTTTTATTGTAACAGAATTGTAACCTCTTGTCAATCGGAGCCGAGCACGGTACGCAAGACAGATGCGATAAGCGCGTTTATTTGAGTGTGCGGCAAATATATTTTATCAAGTTCGGCGTTAATGTTTTCTATCTCTTTTATTGATTTATACGCTTCGTCAACAAGCCCCTTAAACGCTTTTTTGCCAAAAGCCAGCCTGTTTTTTTCGAGCCCCGCTTTTTCACGCTGATAAAACCTTTCGGCATGAATTTTTTTGCCGACGGGGCAAATTTTTTGGCTGCACGATTTTGTAAAAATACCCAATCCTATGCCCGGCACAATAATATGCTCCGGTGTGCCGTAAGGATCGCAAATGCTCATAAAGCTCAAGACATCAAAACCGCTGCTTAAAGCGTAAGCCCTTATTTTTTCGGTCACAGACTGCGCGGCAAAGCCGAAATCATCGTTTATAATCACAACTCTCTCGCAGGCATCAAAAATTTTGATGTTATGTTCCGATATATCGTCAAAAACTTTTTCCTGCATACCGACGCTGCCGTTCGGCCTTTCGCCGTATTTGCTCCACAGCTTAGAAGAAAATCTATTGAGCTTTCTGCGGTCGGTGCGCTCGGCGTCGATTCGCCTGCAATCGTTCCTTACCCCGGCCGCCGCAGCTAAAAATCTGATGGCTCTGTGTTCCTGTTTTTTTAAGCACAGAAGAAGGTCTCGTATTTTTTCGGATTCTTTTTTTAACCCGTCAATGTTTTGAAACGAGGATATATCTATGATTTTGTCAAAAGAGCCGTAGCTCACGGGCTCGGCGGAGAATGGGTAGGTGCCGTCGATTATCTCAAGCTTTTTGCCGCCGCACAAAATTGACGCAGGAGTGCCGAAGCAATTTTTAATTACCGTGTGTTCATATCCGGCATCCGAAAGTCTCGCATCCAGCGCATAAAAAAGCCGTGATTTTAAATCGGGGGAGTGGCCTTTTAATATGTATCTGAAATTATTTGCCGAATAAGAATTTTCGCAGAAATTTACAAATCCTTCGGATGTGTAAGCACTGCCGCAAAAGGATGTCATAAAGCGCCCGCCTTTCAAATTTTTTATATATTTTAGTTTATTCGGCAAAAAAATAAATGTGCATAATTGTGCAGTTAGTGAACATATACAAGTCTATATGTCT
>OLSB01003042.1_pt1 | contig 12765 bp, 15 predicted proteins | sample 1672071 | NCBI WGS metagenome assembly OLSB01 (sample SAMEA3136642, study PRJEB25190) | human gut metagenome | biome: human gut; feature: human-associated habitat; material: faeces | place: Austria | collected 2013 | reverse complement strand
CGACCAAAAGTATGGCATCTATCCGTTCGACAAATTGGAATTTGTCTATCTATCCAATAAATGGTTTTAAAGAACCATTACCATAGTTCCCATTCCAATAAGTATGCAACCTATCAACGATTTCGTTGTAAATTGCTCATGTAGGAATACAAATGCCAAAACCAATGTAATTACAACACTTAATTTGTCAATTGGAACAACCTTTGATGCATCACCTAACTGTAATGCTCTGTAATAGCATAACCATGAGGCACCCGTTGCCAAACCCGACAGAATTATAAACAACCAGCTTCGTTTGCTTATTTCAGCAATTCCGTTTTGTGAATTCGTGAGGAACACCATTCCCCAAGCCATAACAACTACAACAACGGTTCTTATTGCTGTTGCAAGATTTGAGTTGACGCCTTCTATGCCGACCTTTGCCAGTATAGAAGTAAGTGCTGCAAATATTGCAGATAGTAATGCAAGCACAAACCACATTACCTCCGTAAAATTTCTATTTATCAAACGGATTATACCACAAAATCATGAATCTTTCAAACAAACAGAAAACCTCTCATGTCTTGGTAGACAAAAGAGGTTTCTTTCGTGGCGGGGAGTGCAGGATTCGAACCCGCGTGGGCTTGCACCCTAACGGTTTTCAAGACTTTTCGGTTAAATGGACTTGGGTGGATTTTGATGGAAAATGGCTCCCTGTTTTGGAAGGCTAAAAGTGGCTGGAACGCCTTCATTTTTCAGGAGAAATTTGCCTCAACCCCTTGCGCGGCAAGGAAAATCGAACTCACGGCCACGAAAGCGAAAAAACGCTTCAATCAGGAGAAAAAGGAGAGATTTAGGAGAGAAAAAGCGAGATTTTGGGAAATTGGAGAGAAAAAGGAGAGAAATTCGGACCTTGATTTTAGCCCCAAAATGAGTCCTTTAACAAGAGAATCAATGATACATTTTCTTCTGCTGTTGGCGAAAAAAGCAGAGGTGTATCACATGAAAACAAACCATTATTATTCCGATCTCTTACGACAGTACCCTGCATACATGACAAAGGAACAGATGTATCAGGTGTGCCATATCAGCAAAAAGACATGTTTGTTTCTGCTGCAAAGCGGCCTTGTCCCCTGCCTTGACAGCGGCAAGAAAACCCGAAGATTTAAGATCGAGACGGCCAATGTAATCCGTTACTTGGCGGATCGTGAGCTCCACCCCGACCGGTACAAGCCACCGGATGGATTTTATAAGCGGAAGCGAGTGAAAGGAAAATCACGAAGAAAGAAACGCCGCAAGCAAGGGACGTACACTCCCTCTCCCTCGGTTACCGGCGTTGATCCGTGCATCATGCGTGAATACTACAGAGCAGAATTGGAGCTTTATCCGGATGATGTATTAACTACCAGACAGATCTCCGAATTTACAGGTTACAGTCATTCTTCTGTTGTGCGGTGGTGCAATAAGCAGTACCTCCAAAACTTTTACATAAGACATTGCTTTTATGTCCCGAAGGAATACCTGCTTGATTTCTTCACGAGCAGGCGCTTTATTAACATATCTGTGAAGTCCGAACTTCATAAGGAAAGGAATCAACAGTTGATCCAATATCAAGCAGAATCGTGTTCTGCAATGGTCAGCACTCCACAGCCAAGCGAGAAGAGAACGAAGAATAAAGTTTATACTAAAAACCAGGGGAGCTAATGGCCTTTAGCTCCCCTGGTTCATGTGCCTGCGAATTGTAATGTGGGTCAATGTCTTTGGTCGTTTCCAAGACTGCTTACAAAACTGATATGAACTTAGGGGGTACCCCCCAAGTTACCCCCTAAGATGCCCCCCAAGATAAAACTGTTAACTTCTACGCAAAATCTCGCAGCAAAGCAGAAATCACCAACTATTGTGGTTTCAAATCTCCGAACATTTGTCTCATAGGTTGTCTTATGTGTCTTTCCTAAGGATATCCAGGTACTCTTCATAGGCAAAGACAAGCGCTTTGCCGAATTTTGCGGAATACTTGAGAATATTCCGATTGCATAGCATGGTAATATAATTTGCCGTACCGTTTCTGGAAAGGCCGAGTGCACTCGCCGTCTTGACGGTTTCTATAATTGGATTCTGCTCAATGTAGGCAAGCAGCCTCATGATGTTGTGCCGCGAACGGGTCGGGACATCCGCCAACTTAGCTTCATTTTTCTGGTGAAGCGCATTTAGGCGGTCGATAGTTTCGGTTGCGTCTTCGGCTGTTTCCGCAATACCGCGGAGAAAAAATTTTACCCACTGCTCGTAATTACCGGCTTTGCGAACCTCGCTCATTCTGTCATAATATTCGATTCGATTCAATTTCAGGAAGCACGACAGATATAGTACTGGAGAAGAAAGCTCGTTTACGCTCATCAGAAACAATGTTATCAGTAGTCTGCCAACTCGTCCGTTGCCATCGAGAAATGGATGGATTGTCTCGAACTGATAATGGATCAGCGCAGCCTTAATCAACGGATCCATGCCATCCTCATCGTTCATGAATTCCTCGAGAGCTGACATGCACTCGGCCATGTCCTGCGGGTTGGGCGGAATATACCGAGCGTTTTTTAGCGTACTTCCCGCGCCGCCGATCCAGTTTTGCGATATACGGAATTCGCCAGGTGTTTTATCGCCGCCCCTTACGCTATTCATCAGCACCGCATGCGTCTCTCGAATTTATCGGTTGCAGAGCGGCAAACCTTCCAGACGCTTGGTGGCAAAATTGATTGCGCAAACATAATTTATAACATCTGAAACGTCTGCATTAACGTTCTTGTCAACCTCAGGATTCAGGACATCTTCCAATGTGCATTGCGTCCCCTCAATCTGGGAGGACACAAGAGCTTCCTTTCGGACGTACATGGATATAAACAGGTCCTTATTGGAGATGCGGTCAGATAGGCCGTTGAGCAACGCGAGCTTTTTGTGAGCGTCAATCAGAAGCTGCTGCATCTCAGCGTCAATCTCTATATTCGGTTGCGGCGGCAATGGCTGGGGATAAAATGAGGTGTACGCCATTTCTCCGCTGAGGTTCTGTACAGTCTTTCCTGCACGATTCTTCACGCCGTCTCCTCCTATTTGAGTTTTTCAATAATAGTATAACCAGAAAAACTCACAAAATCAATAGTTTGTGAGTTTTCTCGTTTTGTTTTCTCACGTAAAATCATAAAAAAGCACTTCCTTATAATTATTGTTCCGCGCATGAGGCTTAAAGTGCATATCCACGCGCCGTCTATCCAGTTTCGGATAGACGGCTTTTTCATGTCCGTACATAGCCGTCGGATCGCGCAGATGACGAATTCATCACAAAGGAGATACGAATAATGACCTGCGATAGTAGACAAAGAATAGTGATGACTGCATGAGACACGGCTTGGAGAAACTGGGTTAAAGGTGTGTTTTACGGCAAAATGCTATTCAATTTACGCGACCTTATCGCACGTTTGCAAATTCAGTTAGAGCATGCTATTATAAAAAACAACGCGGTCAAGTGTTGTGTGCCTTGGCAGCATGGCTATACGGATCGAATGCTCTGCCAAAAGGCAGAGCATTTTGCATATCGGGACAAAAAGAGTTTGCTTTGGCTACAGGTTGCAAAAGGCTTTGAAAACTGCCCATTGATAAGCGATGAGAAGGGGGATAATGCAAATGGACAAATTAGATATTCTAAAACGAGACACATTTGTCGAGAAGGTTTTACATCTTTTGGATAACATCTCCTGCAATAAGTCCTCAGTCTGTTTTGCGATTAACGGTCAATGGGGATGCGGCAAAAGCTTTGTGCTGGATATGCTCGAGGAACAGCTCAATGTGATTCAGTCTGAAGAAACACATACGGATAAGTATTTTGTCATCCGGTATAATTGCTGGGAATACGACTACTATGAAGAGCCGCTTGTTGCCATCGTTGCTACAATGATCTCTATAATTGAGGAAAAAACGAAACTGTTTCCGGATGGGAAAGAAAAGCAAGAAGTTTTGGGAGTGCTAAAGGAAGCTGGAATTGCGCTTTTATCTATGGCTACCACGGCCATAAAGGAAAAGACTGGTATGGATTTTCAACTTCTTTTTGAGACGGTGCGCAAGGGAAAACAAGAAGGCGATACCGCATATGAGAGCGCACATGAGTATGACATGTACTTTAGTTTTGGCAAGGTGATGGCCAAGCTTAAAGAACTTTTAGGTGAAATTTCGAAGGAGTATACCCTTGTTTTCATTGTTGACGAGTTGGATAGGTGCATACCGGAGTATGCAGTTAAAGTTTTAGAGCGTCTGCATCATTTAACCGAGAAGCAACCAAACACCATAACAGTTCTTGCAATTGACAAGCCGCACCTTGTTGCAAGTGTGAGGCAATTATTCGGATTTGGTAATCCAGAAAAGTATCTTGAAAAGTTTATCAACTTTGAAATCAAGCTGGATAATGGTTCAGTTTCGGAGACGATCACAGAAAAGTATGCAGATTATATAGCGTTGTTTGACAAGAATTTATTTCAATTTAAAGATCCTGTAGAAGAGTGCTTACAAGCCATTTTTAAGGATATTGATATTCGGACGCAGGAGCAACTAGTAAAAAAAGTCACAATCGCGCATAAGTTGCTTTTCACGGAACAACGGGATTACTCGTTCATGTGTATGGAATTGTTGACGGCGGTAATGATTTGCGTACACAAATATCAGGGACTCTTTGATAACACTTCTTTCGATGGACGCTATTTTGACAAAGTTTTTAAAACGCAATCGGAAGGGAACGCGCCGGCATTTACCGAATTTTTTAAAAATGAATTCGAGTCGATCGAATGTCGTAAGCAGACCTATTCTGGCCCCGCTCTGACATTCTTTTTACCTTCAAAACCGAGTTTATATGGTGCGCTCTTATATACATGGTGCTGGATGCACAGCAAAAAGTCTGTGGTATTTCAAATTGAAAGAAATAGTGCGTATACACAGATTAGCAGTAATTACAAAGACCTTCTCAAATTTGCGGAAATGATTAACATGATGCAATAGAGATATTCTTTCTATGCTGGGATTGACGATGGAAGACGCTTTGATCATGTTTCTTGAAGAAACTGTCAGACTCGAGCGCATTCCGTGCGATTATACGGAGGAAGACTTTGCAGAAGTCCAAAGATGGGAGAAGATAACGGACGATGGCCTATATGATGTCTGATATTCACAGTAAAGCCATAAAGAAGACATTCCAAAGGAGGTAGAAGAGTTTGAATGGTAGATTAACGCAGCCCAAAGTAGATGGGTACATCCAATGGATGCGGCGAAACGATCCATTCGGAATGACAGGCCAATGCTATGATGCGGAAAGCTGCAAGCTGCTTGACGAGTTTTTCGCCCTGCTTAGGCAAATTGCTCCGATTTCTCAAAACGGAGCAAAGGTCCTTTGGTTTCGAGCCGAACGCGGGCCGATTGAGGATTTTGGTAGTATAGAAGACGAGATCGCCGAGGGGAATTACGAGACGGAAGACGAATTCATCGCAGAATGGAAAAGCTGGTTTCCGGATGAAATCAAGTGGTATCAACTTCAAGCGGTGGAGGATGAAGCAGCAGGATCCCGAGCCGTTATGCTCCGGCACAGCCATGTTATCGTTCAGGACAAGCGCAGAGACCCGGCAGGATTTCCTATGGAGATTTCAGACTTTGTGTACTGGTTGATTGATGGAGTTAAGGATTGCATCGATATGCTGAAAGCGGGAACCTATAACGATTTTGTCAGAGAAAATCTGCCGCCACAGCATCGTACCGGCACGATCTGCCGAAAGGATTTTTGGAATGTCTGGCCCGAAGCAAGAGCCGACTTCTTCAAAAACATCTCATCCACGGATGTTGCCGAGTTCATAGAAAAGGCGTCCTTGCAGCCGGAGGATTATAAGGCGATAAGCGGACGTCTGCCATCCATGACGGCAAATGACTTTTTCCAATTTTGTGCTATGGGCTACGCAGAAAACAGTTACAACGGCTGCGATAACTCCCCGAAGGAACAGTACTATCTCCATGCCGATGGGCGAGACGAAGGATTGCGGGATATCAATGCAGACAGCCCCGAGGCGTTTCATTCGTGGCTCCATGACAGAGAACAGGGCGGCCATCCGTGGGAGGTATGCCGCGGCGGGAATTCCACTCATATCGACCTTCAGGCGGTGGAAGATGCGCGTGGTTATTTCCTGTTCTTAGCCGGCGATGCATGGAACAGGACGATTGAAACCGTGAAGTTCTATCTTGCCCTGACAAGAGCAAATATCCCGGTTTACCTGGCAAAGGCGCACCTGCTGGCAGACAGATTGGCGGAAAAGGAGAAAATCGGGATCGTGCCGGAGGGTGTCTTTCCCTCATACTGCGAGAGTTGGTTTCCCGGCGAGAATATTATCGACTATATGAATTTGCCCGACGAGGATCGGGAAAAGTTCCTGCCGTATTGTACTTGGTATGAAGAAAAACCCGTTGCTCTTGCCCAAAAGGAAGAAGGTGCTTCGACATGAGTGGTGGTCGTTGGCTAGCTATTGACAAACGACTCTACTAGAGCAAGCGATCAAGCCTGCATTGCCATCTGCGAAAGAGATTAAAACTATTTGTTTGAGTGCCGCCTGCTCCGTTTCCGGACTGGCGGCATTCTTACGGCATAAATACATAGCGTGCCTGCCTTTCTTCCATAGCAGACAGATGCTATTTTGTGGAATGAAATTATTGATAATTGCAAGTTCGTTCCCAATTCGGAATATTTAATTGACTCCTGGCATATTGTGCTCTATAATGAGAATACTTCTTTTGGGAGGTGGCTGTATTGGTAGAACGAAAGGAATATCTTGCGGAGCTGATCCAGTGGAGGGATGAGCAGGTCATCAAAGTTGTGACTGGAATCCGCCGCTGCGGAAAATCCACGCTGCTGACGCAGTATCAGGCATGGCTCAGAGAGAATGGCGTGCAGGATTCGCAGATTGTGTCCGTGAACTTTGAAGAGCTGGAATATGAAGAACTGCTGGACTATAAAAAGCTCTACACTTATCTGAAAGAACGGCTGGTTGTCGGGAAAACGACCTACATCTTTTTGGATGAGATCCAGAAAGTCGCGGCTTTTGAAAAGGTTGTGGATAGTATGTATGTCAAGCCGGATGTGGACATCTATATCACCGGTTCTAATGCGTATATGCTCTCCGGCGATCTTGCTACGCTCCTGACCGGACGCTATGTTGAGATTAAGATGCTGCCGCTTTCTCTTAAAGAGTTCCTGACGATCACGGGACTGGATACCGATCGCGGTTTTGCGGAGTATCTGCAATGCGGCGGACTGCCCTATATTGCCAGAATGGATCGTACCACGGAAAAGGTGGAAACCTATTTAGAGGGCATCTATAACACCGTCATTGTAAAGGATATCGAAGATCGGCAGGCCCGCAAGGAGAGCGAACCCGCTAAGCGTAAAGTTACCGATATTGCGCTGCTGAAATCCATCGCAAAATACCTTGCCAGCGTAGTGGGCAGCCCGGTCTCTATCCGGGGGATCACAGATTATCTGATTTCCTCTGGCAGAAAGGTTTCGCCGAATACGGTAGACGATTATGTAGAGGCCCTGACGGAATCCTTCATCTTCTATCCCGCCGATCGCTTCGATATTGTCGGCAAGCAGCTTTTGAAGGTCAATAAGAAGTTTTATATTGTCGATCTCGGCCTGCGAAATCACATTCTGCCTCGCAGAGAATACGACCTCGGCTTCTCTTTGGAAAATGTGGTCTATTTTGAACTGCTGCGCCGGGGCTATAAAGTGATGATCGGAAAACTCGGCAACACGGAGGTCGATTTCGTCGCGGAACGGCAAGGGGAGTATACCTATTTTCAGGTAACGGCGGATATGTCGGCGCAGGAGACATTCGAGCGCGAGATGCGTCCGCTGAAGCTGATCCGCGACAATTATGAAAAAATCGTTTTGACCGCCGACCATCTGACGGCAGGCAACTACAACGGCATCCGTGTAAAGAATCTCACGGACTGGCTGCTGGGGAACTGAATTATTTCTTCCTTCCAAAGTCCGGCTGCAAATTGCAGCCGGACTTTGGCGTGGACGAATAAGCGAAAACGGCAGAAGTGAGAGCTACTTTCGGGGCGTTTTCACTTCTGCCATGGTACTTCTATCGAATATTAAAGAAAAATGGGGGTATCTGTAAAGAATTCAATGGGTCACAAGACGTTGCGGTACTTTGCCGGGAACTATTGGGTTTGGCTCCGCATGAATCACAAATTATATATCCGCGCGCCGTCTATCCAGTTTCGGATAGGCGGTTTTTTCATGCCCGTACATAGCCGTCCAGTTTCGCGCAGACGGCAATTCATCAAAAAAAGGAGGAAAACCAATGGAGAACGGCAAAGTAATTGCCATCACGAACCAGAAAGGCGGCGTCGGAAAAACTACAACCGCCGTGAATCTCGGCGTTGGTCTGGCGCGCTTTCAAAGAAAGAGGGTGCTGCTCATCGATGCGGACCCGCAGTCGAGCCTCACCGTTGCGCTCGGGCACAAGAACCCCGATGCAATCGATGTGACGCTCGCCACTATCATGGAAGCGATGATTGAAGACCGACCATTTCAGAAAGGCACAGGCATCCTGCACCACAGCGAGGGCGTGGATCTGCTTCCCTCCAACATCGAACTCTCCGGTATGGAAACTGGGTTATTCAATGTCATGAGCCGTGAGTATGTTCTGAAAAACGCTATCGAAAGCATGAGACAGGATTATGACTATATCCTGATCGACTGTATGCCCTCGCTGGGGATGATGACGATCAACGCCTTGGCCGCTGCGGACAGCGTAATCATTCCTTCCCAGCCGAATTTCCTGTCAACAAAAGGTCTGAATCTCCTGCTGCACTCTGTCTCAAAGGTGAAGCGCAGCATCAACCCCAAATTGAGCATTGACGGGATTTTGCTGACGATAGTAGACAATCGCACAAACAATGCCCGAGGTATTATTGAATCGCTCCGCAGCACGGTGGGACAGAACATCAAGGTGTTCGATACCGAGATCCCGCATTCTGTCCGCGCGGCGGAATGTGCTTTGACCGGTGAGAGCATTTTCTCCCACGATAAGAACGGCAAGGTCGCTGCCGCATACGAAATGCTGGCAAAGGAGGTGACCGAGCTTGAAAGAACGGCCGTTGATCGACCTGGGCATGACTGGGTACGATGAGCTTTTTATGAACGATACGGAGCGCCGGGAGGCGTCGCTTCCGAAGATTTACAACATCCCGCTTTCGGAGATTGACGACTTTCCGGATCATCCATTCCAGGTCCGCCTGGATGAGGATATGGATCAGCTTGTGGAGAGCGTCAAGGAACGAGGCGTTATTACCCCCATCACCCTGCGGCAGAAGGCAGACGGGCGGTATGAGATTGTGTCCGGTCACCGGCGCCGAAAGGCGTGCGAGCTGGCAGGCCTTGCAACCGTCCCGGCAGAGATCAAGGAACTGACGAGAGATGAAGCAATCATTTTGATGGTGGAATCCAATTTGCAGCGGTCTACCATCCTGCCAAGCGAAAAGGCCTTTTCATATAAAATGCGGCTGGAGGCGATGAATCGACAAGGACAGCGTACAGATTTAACTTTTTCTCCATTGGATAAAAAGTTGCGCTCAGGTCAAGAGCTTGCAAGTAACGCAGGTGATAGTCAAGCACAAATTTATCGCTACATCCGCCTTACAGAACTCATCCCAGCCCTCCTTACGATGGTAGATGAAGGCCGGATAGCTCTGCGGCCGGCGGTCGAACTCAGCTATCTGGGTAAGCTCGAGCAGCAAGATCTGGCTGCGGCGATCGGGCTTTCGCTGGCAATGCCATCTCATGCACAGGCGATCAAGCTGCGAACCTTTTCGAAGGAGGGCAAGCTCTCTCCGGCAGTCATCGAATCCATCATGTGCGAGGAAAAACCAAATCAAAAAGAGAAGATCAACATCCAGTACGCGGAGGCGAGAAAGTACATTCCGTCCAGCGTTCCCTATGAGCAGACCGGTGCGTATATTTTGAAAGCGCTTGAATACTACCACCGGCATCTGGAACGCCAGAGGAACGATGCAAGGTAAAGAAACAGCCACGCCAAGGGAGCAGTCTGCCATTTTTCCGAGGGGGCATTACGCTCCCCCTCTCACACTCTCCCCCTGTAAACCTGGCTGTTTACCGGCTGAAAGAAAGATATACCGGCTTGTTTTCTCAAGTCCCAACACCAACAAAGATCGGAGTGATGCAAAATGAAGTTTCTCGTGGATGTGAAGGATATCAGCTACGCCACCATCGCCGTGGAGGCGAAGGACGCCGCCGAGGCGGAAACCATTGCGAAGGAGCTGTATTTCAACGGAAAAATTGACTGGGCCGAAGCCGACGTCACCTGGGAAACTCGTCCCGATGAACGAAATCGCGGAGGCTGCCGATGAGCCTGCCTGTGTCCGAAGAACAATTTACGTTTGTCATCTGGTCCAACGAGTATCTGGACTGGGGCAAGTACCGGGACGCCTTTGAAGAGGATTATTCCAGCCTGACCGACGACGAGAAATACCAGCTCATGTGCGACCTCAACAACGACTATCTGGGCGATGAGCGCCGGAATCTGGATATTCAAGCGGGAACACCAATCATCGTCATCGCCGACATCGGCCGGTGGGGCGGGCGGCACACCGGCTACCGGGAAATCTCCAGCGGCTGCATCAAGGATTGCCTGGAATCACAGCTGGACGGCGTGACCTGGTATGTGGACGGCAAGGGCGATCTCCGCATGGACGGCTATCACCATGACGGCCGTAATTACTACCTTTACCGTAAGTATCGAGAAGGCGTCAGCGAGGAGACAATCGAAGCCTTCAAGAAGAAAATCCTTGACCATACGCTGACGACAGAAGATATCGACCAGGTAACGGAGCGTCTCGGCGACGACATTGCCAAAGTCTACGGTTTCCGGCTACCGGAGCAACGAAAAAATCATAAAAGGAGCGACGCAAGATGAAGAAGGTCTGTCCCACCGGTGTAAACCTCGTAGCCAGGATCGACTATCTGGGCTTTCGCGGCGAAGTAGTCGAAAGCGTCGAATACAAGAGTGAGGAACCGTTTCTGACCGACCTGAAGGAGCAGCTGGACTGCGGCGTGCCGCTGTGCGTGACGCTCTACCGAGACCAGAATGGAAAAACGATCTCTCGGAATTATCTGGCAGAGGTTGATACGCCTCCGAAAAGGGTTTCCGTTGAAGACGTTCCTTCTCAAACACCGAAAGATCGGAGGGATGCAAGATGAAGACAGAAATCGTGTTTATCGACGAGGACACCCTGACGCCGGAAGAATGGGAGGCGATCGCAGATGAGCCGGCCGAAGAATAAGGACGAATACCGTGCTGAGCTGGCCGAGACCTTCGCTCATGTGCTGGAGGAAAAGGGGCTGGAGTGGCAGAAGGAATGGCGCGGCAGCGGCAACGATGCTCCGCATAACGGCATCACCAAGGCCTGCTACCGGGGCAGCAATGCCTTCTGGCTCTCCCTCATCGCCATGATGAAGGGCTACAACGATCCTCGCTGGGTGACGATGGTACAAATCATGGATGCAGACGGCAAATATCACCCCAAACAGAAGTGGCACCTGAAGAAAGGTTCCAAGGCCACCTATGTGGAATACTGGTATCCCTACGATATCGCCAACAAGAAGGCGCTGACCTGGGAAGAGTACAAGCAGGAGTTGGAGAACGGCCGCGGCGAAAAGGAGTTTACGCTGTCCACTCGTTACACAGCGGTGTTCAACGCCTGCGATATTGAGGGAATGCCGGAGCGCCCTGCGGTGCAGAAGAGCGACATTACACCGGATGCATTGATCGAAAAGCTCAGCAGCGGAATGGGCGTGGAGATTCTGACAGACGGCGGCGATCAGGCCTACTATTCACCCATGCAGGACAAAATCCACCTGCCCAGCCCCGGCTCTTTCCATAGCGAGTACGCCTTCAACGCCACAGCACTCCATGAACTGTCTCACTCCACCGGCCATCCCGCAAGGCTGAACCGACCGCAGGGGGCGCTGTTCGGCACACCGCAGTATGCTTACGAGGAGCTGGTGGCGGAGATGTGTTCCTGCTTCATGGGTGTCAATCTGGATGTGACCGCTACACCGCAGCACATCGATAACCACAAGGCCTATGTGCAGTCCTGGATTCAGGCCATCCGGGACAAGCCCGAGACGCTGATCCGCGCCATCAAAGACGCGCAAGCGGCAGCCACTTACATGGATTATAAGGCCGGACTTATCACCGACAAGGAATACGAAAAGGCTTGCGGCTCCGTAATGGAGGTGAAGCAGAAGGAGCGCGATCAGGAGCGATGATTTGCATATTTGCCAATCACCGTTGGTTCCGATAGCATAAAAGAAAACGACGAGGTGGTGACTATGTTGTTCTGGAAGAAAGAGCAGAAAGTAGTTGTTGCGCTGAGCCCACGCGAGGTGCGCCTGATGATGACGGCGCTGCTGAATTTCCGGAATAAGGCTGTGAAGGCCGGGAAGCCCACGGAGGATATCAATGAACTGATCCTCCGAATCATGAAGTGAATATGGAAGACATAGGGCAGTACTGTTGTTTCTGCGGACATACTATTTCAAAATCATTTCTGCATATAGTTTGAGATAGTATGTGCAGATAATCTGGATGAGCTCTTGCTTTTCTGCATATAATATTCTATAATTATATGCAGAAAGGCGGGCGCTGTATGAGAAAATTCGATTACTCCTTTTTGAATAACGGT
>OLSB01003040.1_pt1 | contig 12771 bp, 14 predicted proteins | sample 1672071 | NCBI WGS metagenome assembly OLSB01 (sample SAMEA3136642, study PRJEB25190) | human gut metagenome | biome: human gut; feature: human-associated habitat; material: faeces | place: Austria | collected 2013 | reverse complement strand
CCAGGCGGGTTACAACAAATTCATGGATATGGTACGAAGCCTCAAGGAGCCTGTCGTATTCGGCATGGAAGCAACGGGGCACTACTGGCTGACGCTCTATACCCATCTGCGCAACGACGGCTTCACGGTGCATGTCATCAACCCCATCCAATCTGACGCGCTGCGCGGCATGTACATCCGCAAGACCAAGACGGATTCTGTTGACAGCGTTATCATCGCCGACGTCATCCGCTTTGGCAGGTATTGCGAGACATCCGTAGAGCCCGGCGACCTTCAGGCCATGCGCGAGCTGTGCCGCCAGAGGTTCTATATCATCGATATGGCTTCCGATCTCAAGCGCAAGGTCATTGCTTTGCTTGACCAGGTCTTCCCTGAATACGAGAAGCTCTTTTCGGATACCTTTGGAGCCTCTTCCATGGAAATCCTGTCCCAGTACACCACGCCGGAAGAAATGCTGTCTGTTTCCTCGCAGCAGCTTGCCGAGATACTGGAGAAGGCCAGTCGCGGCAGGCTGGGCGCGGAAAAAGCCGTTGAAATTCAGGACGCAGCCAAAAATTCTTTCGGCATCGTGATGGCTTCCAGCAGTTTCTCGCTCATCATTCGACAGTATATTGAACAGATTCGCTCTCTGGAGGCGTCCGTGGACGTTTTCGACGCCGAAATCGCGCGCCTGCTGTCCGGTTTTGATACGCAGCTTACAACCATTACCGGCGTCGGCCCCACTTTGGCTGCCGTCATCCTCTCTGAAATCGGCGGGGATATCAGGCGTTTCTCCTCTCCTGCCAAGCTCGCTGCTTATGCAGGCGTCGATCCGACTGTAAAGCAATCCGGCGACTTCTCCGGCTCCCGGATGAAGATGTCCAAGCGCGGTTCTCCCTACCTGCGCCGGGCAATCTGGCTTGCTTCCACCGTTGCCGCTTTCAAAGATCCTGCCATTCATGCGCTCTATGAACGCAAGCGAGCTGAAGGCAAAGACCACATGACTGTAATCGGCCATGTCTGCCGCAAAATGATCTCCATCATCTTCGCCGTTCTCCGCGACAACACCCCCTACGTCCCGGCTGCTATATCTGATTAACCTCTTGACTTTTCATAGCCGGTCTGTTATTTCCTGTTGTTTCAGCCGACGGCGAAAACCGGCTCCGCCAGCGAAAATTCGTAGCGCATGGCCAGCGCTTCAAACAGCGTATGCATCACGCGCTCGGCCATCGCGCGGACGTTCATGCCCTCGACGAAGCGGATGATCCGCTCGATTTCCTCCTGCGGAACCCGGTAGACCCGCAGGCTCACGGTGAGGAACGCGCGAATCTTCTTTTCCAGCGTCAGGCCCTCGTCGCAGGGGCGCGCCATGTAGCCGCGCATGACGCCCGCCGAGCCGATTTCCATGTGGTAGAAATCGCGCGCCGTCAAATCCGGCAGGTACGCGCCGAAGATGCGCTGCAGCTCCGCCGCCGTTTCCCTGAAGATGTATTCGGACGCTTCCTTCTGGGTATACGCCTCGATGTAGATTTCGCGCAGGTTCTCGTTCAGCTCCGTCAGCGTGAGCTGAAGCGCCGTTTCCACCGCGTACACATAGGCGGGCGGCAGCGCATCACCGGCGTTTGTGCGCGCCATGGCGAACTGCGTGGAGAACATGAACTCCACCAGCTCCGTCAGAACGCCGTCCTTCGCGCGGAAGATGTTCTGAAAGGTGCTGCACGAAACGTCGGCCTTTTTGAGGATTTCCCCCAGCGTCGTTTTCCGGTAGCCCTTTTCCAGAAACAGCTTCACGCAGACGGTCAGTATGCGCTTTTTGGCGGGCAGGCTGGCATTGGTCAGTGCGATGGGAATCACTTTCCTTCCATGAATTGGTGCATGCACCAAGCGTATACCATGAAACCGCGCCAAACGCAAGCCAAAAAAAAGGCCGCCCGCCGGTCTTTCCGGCAAACGACCTTTTGAGCGTCAGCTTTTCATGGCTTCCTTGATCTTTAAACCCAGCTCGAAGGCGAGCAGGGCGATTTTGAGCTTGTCGTCCAGCCGCGCGTCTCCGCTCAGGCTGCGCGGATCCCAGTTTTCGCCGCCGAGATTGTCCCCGGCGTACAGAAACTGGAAAAAGCCCGTCCTTCGAAAATCGCACAGCGCCTGCATGCCGGCGCACTCCATTTCCACGGTGATCGCGCCCTGCGCGCGGCGGCGGGCGACCTTTTCGGGCGTTTCGCGGTACGGCGCGTCGGTCGTCCACGTGAGTCCCTCCACGAAGCGGCAGCCGTGCTCCTTCAGCACCTCGCGGAACAGGGGCGCGTAGGCGCGGTTCACGTCGATCACGTCGGACGGCGACGCGTAGTGGAAGCTCGCGCCCTCGTCGCGCAGCGCGCCGGTGGGAATGATGATGCCGCAGTCCTCGATGCCCGGGTCGAGCACGCCGCAGTTGCCGAACAGGATGAGGTTGCGGCTGCCCATGGCGAGCATGTCCTCATAGTCGTTGATGCACCGCGGCTCGCCCACGCCGGACTTGAACAGCGCGAATTCTTCGCCCTTATACCTCACGCGGTACAGGATATTGTCGCCGTCCGCGGTGTGCGTGCGGGCAAATTCCTCGCCGCCCAGCGCGTCCAGAATGTGCGCAAGCAGGTGGTGGGAGAAGCAGGAGATCGTCACGTCCGGGAAGTTCTCCATCCTTTTCGCCACCATGTCCGGGTTGATGACGGCGCGCGGCGACGGGTCGAATTCATGAAGCAGCATATCTCTCCCTCACAGCGAGCGGTGCAGCTTCACGCAGCGCCCCAGAATCTGGATTTCCGCCCACATGACGGTTTCGGTGACCAGCTCGCGGTCGTAGCTCTGAAGCATGAGCTTGGAGCCCTCCAGCTTCTTAATCTTGCGCACCACGCGCTTTCCGCGCACAGCCAGCAGCATCAGCGCGTCGTCCACGGGGTTCTTCTCCGGCACGACCAGAAGCAGGTCGCCCGCGAACACGCGGAAGCCCGAAAGCGCGTTGTCCGGGCAGCGATACATCAGCACCTTGTCCGGCGCGCCGCCCTCGATTTTGCCGCCCACGATGGGGAACAGCACGTGGTCGATCGCCAGCCCCTTTTCGTCGATCACCGGCACGCGCTTGACCACGCCGCCCAGCGCGTCCAGCCACGCGTCGTTGGAGGCCTGCTGCGCCTCCTGCTGCTTTTGGGTGGGCGCGGGCTCGTTTTCCGGCACGGGAATGATGTAGGGTCTCGGCTTCGGGCGCGGCTGCATCTCCGGCTCGGCGGCGGCGTCCAGCTCGGTGCCCGGCGCGTCGGTCACGCCCATGGCCTTCAAAAGCCTGCGCGCCACGTCGTCCGAGGGGATGCGGCGGCCGCTCTCTACATCCTTAATAAAGCTCTCCGCGCAGCCGGTCTTCTTCGCCAGCTGCTTTTCCGTCATGCCGTATTTCACGCGCTGCGCGCGGATGGTGTCTCCCATTCTGCTCAAGGTCTTGTCCTCCAGATGATAAAATCTTTCCCAGAATATTGTAGCGTTTCGAGCCGGATTTGTCAATCTTCCGGAATTGGAAAACCGTTTCTGTTATAAAACATAATTTGACGTATGCGTGCTGTTATGATAAAATACAGGCGAAGCCTTCGGGCTTCCGGCAGGAAGGAAACAGATGGCGCTTGGCTTTTCACCTCTGAATACGAAAGTTGAAGGAGGTGAGATCATGACTGACTTCGAAGTTATTTCCGTAGTCATAATGGTCATCTCTCACGGCGCTGCGTCTCAAATCTTCGATTTGAGCCGTCAGCGGTTTTCGCAAAGCGAAAACTCGGAAACCTCCGGTTTCCGACCTTTTGTGCTCAAAGCGATCAAGTTTGGTCGCGATGACAACGACAAGAAGAAGAAAAAGTAAAGCCGCCATCCAGCGCCAACTGGTGACGGCTTTACCTTTTGAAACTATCAGAGGGGAATAGCCCAATCCAAAGCGTCATCCCTTCCTGCCGTTATTATAGCATAATGCCCGTAGGCTGTCAAGCTTTGAAATCCCGCGCCTGCGGAATTTTGCACGGGTGCGCAGCGGCGAAAAAAAGCGATTTGTCAATCTTCCGAATGGCGCTTGACGGGCGGGGAAATCCGTGTTAGAATAAGTGCAACTGAAGAAAGGCGGGCTACCGGGCAAGATGTTGAACAACTGATCGGAAACGCATGAATCATGAGAAGGCGCGTTTGCACGCGTCCGGATTTTGTGCGGTTTCGGAGAGGTTGTATTTCTTTTGCCCGAAATGCGCGCAAGAGGCCTCTCCGTATGCCGCGGGGAGGTTTTTGTATGAGTGAACTGCTTCTGGAAGCGACGGGCGTGCGCGTGGATTACGCGCTGCGCCGGGTGCTGGATATTGACCGGTTTGAGCTGTACGACGGCGAACGCGTGGGTCTGGTGGGCGAGAACGGCGCGGGGAAGAGCACGCTTCTGCGCGTGCTGGCGGGCGAGCTGGTACCCGACGAGGGCGAGGTGCGAAGACTTGGCGCGGTGTCGCTGCTTTCGCAGCTGGGCGACACGGACGTGGACGACGAGCGCATGGACGCGCTTTTGAAAAGCGAGTTTGCCGCGCGCGAGAAGCGCGACGGGCTGTCCGGCGGCGAGCGCACGCGGCGGCGCATCGCGGGCGCGCTGACCGGCGGCCGTCAGATTTTATTGGCGGACGAGCCGACGGTGGACTTGGACGAGGCGGGCGTGAAGCTGCTTGAAAAGCGGCTGAAGGCCTACGCGGGCGCGATTGTGCTGGTATCGCACGACCGCGCGCTGCTGGACGCGGTGTGCACGCGCATCTGCGAGCTGGAGGACGGGCGCATCACGCAATATCCCGGCAGCTACACCGCCTACCGGCGGGAGAAGGAGCGGCGGCTGCAATTCGCGCGCGACGAGTACGCCGGATACAAGGCAGAGAAGGCGCGCATTGAAAAGATGATTCAGCGCGAGGTGGAGCACGCCTCGCAGAAGCAGCACCTTCCCAGGCGCATGGGCAACAGCGAAGCGCGGCTGCACAAGCGCGCGGTGACGAACGTGCAGGGCAAGATTCACCAGGTGCGGCGCGGCTTTGAGTCGCGGCTGGAGCGGCTGGAGAAGAAGGAGCGCCCGCGCGAGGAGGTCTCCATCCGCATCCGCCTAGGCGCGTCGGGCGGCGTTACCAGCCGTCTGGCCGCAAGCTGTGCGGGGCTTCGGCTCGCGCCGGGCGGGCATACGCTTTTAGAGCACGCGTCGTTTGTGCTGCCAACCGGCGCGCGCACGGCGCTGATCGGCCCGAACGGCTGCGGGAAGACGTCGCTCATTCGCAGAATCCTCGCGGGCGACGGCGTGAAGGTCAGCCCGGGCGTTCGAATCGGCTACTTCGGCCAGAACCACGAGGAGGTGCTGGACACGGAGAAGACGGTGCTGGAAAACGTCATGCGCGCGAGCGTCTTTCCGGAATCGGACGTGCGCACGGTGCTTGCGAACCTGAACATCCGCGCGGACGACGTGTTCAAGCCCGTGAAGGTCTTGTCCGGCGGCGAACGCGCCAAGACGAGCCTTGCGTCGCTGCTGGTTTCGGACGCGAATTTCCTGATCCTGGACGAGCCGACGAACCATCTGGATATTTTCAGTCTGGAAGCGCTGGAGCGCGTGCTGCGCCTGTATGAGGGCACGCTTCTGTTCGTGAGCCACGACCGCATGTTCGTGCGCGAGGTGGCCTCGCGGCTGATCTTCTTTGAAAACCGTCGCCTGACGACCTTCGACGGCACGGTGGACGCGTGGCAGGCCGAGCAGGAAAAGCGCGCCGCCGGGCAGGACGCGCAGGCGCGGATGCTGCGCATCACGTCGCTCGAAATGCGGCTCGCCGGCATCGCCGCGCGCCTGTCCGCGCCGAAAAAGGGCGATTCGCCCGACCGTCTCAACGAGGAATACCTCGCCGTCGCCGAGGAGCTGCGCAAAGCGAAAAATTCCTGAGACAGCATGGGTCGCAGCGGCATCCCCGTTGCGACCCATGTCTCTATGTTTACATCACGGCGTATCTTTCCATTGCATTCATCAGTGCCTCTACGTTTTTGAGCGGTGTTCCCGGATACAGGCCGAAAATCATCATCAGTCCGCCATCGGGACAAGACAGCTTTTCCACCTCCATGCGAATAAGCGCGTCGACCTCTGCGGGCGTTCCAAATACGGTGATATTCTGCCGGTCGATGTCCAACTCAATGCACAGCTTTCCACGATAGGTATCGCGAATCCAATCCACACCGTTGACCAAATCCTGCAGATTCAGCACCATCACGCCCGCCTCCACCAAATCCTTAGCAAACATTCGAACGTCGCCATCCGAATGCATATGAATCCAATATATTCAACCGCGCCTTTAATGTCAGTGAGGAACGGAATCTCATCCGCTTCTCCGTTTCCGTTCACGTCGCCGTCGCGAATTTCAACCATCGCGTCGTAGAACTCTTCCAGTGTCTTTGCCAAAGATACCCGTCCTGACGGATGTGCCATGTTTCGCCCTCGAAATGTCCCGCATGAACGAACTGTCAATCGCAATCGACGAGCTTAGGAACGCGGCGTCGGCGCTGAACAGCGTGGCAGATTCCCTGACGCAGCTGTTCTCCGGTGAAGAGCCCGCCAAGGAAGAACCGGCACCCAAGCCCATCACCAAAGAAGAAGTCCGTGCCGAACTGGCCGCCAAGAGCGCAGCGGGCTACGGAGTGCAGGTACGCGCACTGCTCAAACGATACGGCGCGGCACAGCTCTCCGCTGTAAACCCAGACGACTACGCGGATCTGCTTCTTGAGGCACAGGCAATCGGAACCGAGGTGGGCGCTGATGACTAACCACGCTGTACTTTCAGCATCAGCCAGCCACCGCTGGTTGAACTGCCCGCCTTCGGTCAGGCTGACCGAGCGCATCCCTGACAACGGCAGCATCTACGCCGCCGAGGGCAGCGAAGCCCACGAACTGTGCGAATTCAAGCTCCGGCAGCTGCTTGGCATGGAAGCGCACAACCCTCTGGATACCCCCATCGGCCTTCAGTATTACGACGGCACCATGGAGGACGCGGCCACCGGCTACGCAGCCTTCGTGCTGGAACTGCTGGAGGAGATTCGGAAAACCTGCTCCGATCCCATCGTCATGGTGGAACAGAAGCTGGACTACTCCCGCTGGGTGAAGGACGGCTACGGCACAGGTGACGCGGTCATCGTCGCGGACGGTACGCTCCACGTGGTTGATTTCAAGTACGGAACCGGGGTGCCCGTTTCGGCAGAAGGTAACAGTCAGATGCGCCTTTATGCCCTCGGTGCGCTCGATATGTTCGGCGAACTGTATGACATCGACACGGTGGTCACGACTATCTACCAGCCTCGGCTCGCCAGCATCAGTACGGACACGATTTCCAAGGACGACCTGCTGGATTGGGCAGAGAACACGCTTCGCCCGCTGGCCGATCAAGCCTACAAGGGCGAAGGCGACCTGAACGTGGGAAGCTGGTGCCGATTCTGCAAGCTGCGCAACACCTGCCGGAAACGGGCAGAAGCCAACCTTGCCATGGCACAGCACGATTTCAAACTGCCGCCCACGCTGTCCGACGAAGAGATCGCCGTGATCCTCGATAAGCTGGATGACCTGATCAGCTGGGCGGGTGACGTCAAGGAATACGCCCTGAACGCAGCCCTGCACGGCACACGCTTCCACGGATGGAAGCTGGTCGAAGGTCGGTCGAACCGCAGGTATACCGACGAAACCGCCGTGGCACAGATCGTCAGCGGCACCGGCCACGACCCCTACGAGCACAAACTGCTCGGCATCACCGCTATGGAAAAGCTGCTCGGTAAGAAGCAGTTTGCCACATTGCTCTCCGATCTGGTGGAGCGCCCGCAGGGTAAGCCTGTGCTCGTTCCCGCCAGCGACAAAAGACCCGAAATGACAAACGCGAAGAACGACTTCGCCAACGAATGAAAGAGAGGTACATCATTATGGCTAAAACTATGAATCCGACCATGGAAGCGACTGTCTGTGCTGACGGGCGTGTACGCGGGTGCTTTCAGTTTTACGGTGCTCGAACCGGGCGATGGGCTGGCCGGAATATTCAGCTGCAAAACCTGCCCCAGAACAAGATGCCCGATCTGGAACAGGCGCGTGCCGTTGTCCGCGCCGGAGACTATGACGCGGTGCGTATGCTCTACGATTCCACCCCGGATGTGCTTTCCCAGCTGATCCGCACGGCTTTTGTGCCCCGTTCCGGCCATACCTTTTTCGTCGCCGACTTCTCGGCCATCGAAGCCCGCGTAATCGCGTGGCTGGCTGGTGAGGATTGGCGGCAGCAGGTGTTCGCCGACGGGAAGGATATCTACTGCGCCAGTGCAAGCCAGATGTTCGGTGTGCCGGTCAAGAAGCACGGCATCAATGGCCACCTGCGGCAAAAAGGAAAAATCGCTGAATTGGCGCTCGGTTACGGCGGCTCGGTCGGTGCCCTGAAAGCCATGGGCGCACTCGAAATGGGCTTGCAGGAGGAAGAACTGAAACCGCTGGTGGACGCTTGGCGCACAGCAAACCCCATGATCGTAAAGCTCTGGTGGGCGGTCGATGATGCGGTCATGACGGCGATCCGCGTGAAGTCCTCCACTGAGACGCACGGCATTCGCTTCACTTGCCAGTCCGGCATGCTGTTTATCACGCTTCCCTCCGGTCGGCAGCTGTCTTATGTGAAGCCGCGCATCGGCGAGAACCAATTCGGAAGTCCCGCCGCGACCTATATGGGCTTGAGCGCTGCCCGACAATGGGATCGTCTGGAAAGCTATGGCCCGAAATTCGTGGAGAACATCGTGCAGGCGATCAGCCGCGACGTTCTGTGCTACGCCATGCAGAAGCTGCGCTGCTGCTTCATCGTGGCGCACGTCCACGACGAACTCATTATCGAAGCCGATCCTCGAATGTCGCTGGAAGCCGTGTGCGAACAGATGGGTAGAACCCCGCCGTGGGCTCCGGGCTTGCAGCTTCGCGCCGACGGCTATGCCACCGATTTCTATAAAAAAGATTGACCTCCCGTGTCCACATTCGCCCTTCGCTTGTCCGAACAGGAAAGCGAAGGGCATTTTGCTCTATCACGCACAGGGAGGTTTCCACGATATGTTTTATGTCAAATCCCATCTCGATGAGTGCACAACCTTGCTGACCGAGATCACCGATAACTGCCGCGTGGAAAGTGCTTCTGGATAACGGCGGCGCGGAGATGATCGAAACGCTGTCTCCCAAGAAGGCGCTGGCCGCCATGAGCGAGGATCAGCAGAAGGCTTTCGCATGGTACAACGTGACGAAGCGCTATTACCAGCTCGCCATGTCCTACCGGGCATCCAAGAATATCCGGTATGTGCTGAACGAGGCACCGGCGTTGCTGCTGATCTCCCCGCAGGATCTGGACGCAGATCCGTTCGCACTCAATACCCCGGCAGGCACACTTGACCTGCGGCGCGGCCTTACTTCCATGCGGAAACATTGCCCGGAAGACTTTGTTACCAAGGTCACGGCGGTCGCTCCCGGCGACGAAGGCGCAGAGCTCTGGCAGGACGCGCTGAACACGATCTTCTGCAAGAACCCGGAACTGATCGACTATGTTCAGCTGATCGCTGGTATGGCGCTGGTCGGCAGGGTGTTCTCCGAGACCCTGATCATTGCGTATGGCGACGGGCGCAACGGCAAAAGCACATTCTGGAATGTGCTGGCTCGTGTGCTGGGAAGCTACGGCGGGAAGATTTCTGCGGATGCGCTGACGGTCGGCTGCAAGCGTAACGTCAAGCCGGAAATGGCCGAAGCCAAAGGCAAGCGCATGCTGATCGCGTCAGAGCTTGAGGAAGGTATGCGCCTGAACACATCCATTGTCAAACAGCTGTGTTCCACTGACCCCATCGAAGCCGAGAAAAAGTACAAAGACCCGTTCCACTTTGAACCCAGCCACACCCTGATTCTGTACACCAACCACCTGCCGCGTGTGGGCGCTATCGACGACGGCACATGGCGGCGTCTGATCGTGATTCCCTTTGCCGCCAAGATCGAGGGCAAAAGCGACATCAAAAACTATGCCGATTACCTGTTCACCAATGCCGGAGGCGCAATTCTGAAATGGATGATCGAGGGTGCTGTGCGCGTGATCGAGGCTGAATTCAAAATCGACCTGCCGGTATGTGTGCAGGAAGCCATCAAGGCATATCGCGGGGAAAACGACTGGCTGGGACATTTCCTGACGGATCGCTGCGATATTGGGAAAGAACTGACCGAACAGTCGGGGACGCTTTATACGGCGTACCGTCAGTATTGCGCGGAGTGCGGCGAGTATACCCGTTCCACAACCGATTTCTACACGGCGCTGGAGAACGAGGGCTTTACGCGGCATCGAACGCGCAAAGGTAGTGTAGTTCGTGGGCTTACGCTTCGAGACGATGATTTTCTGGAATGACATATAAATAGGAAGTGTGTAGGTCGTGGTAGTCTCTGCGGGAAGTTCCATATAGGGAAAAAATCGCAGTGAAAAATTGCCTATAAGGAACTCTTGTAGACGACCTACATCGACCTACACACATACGGAGGAACACAGAAAAATGCGAGAACGAGATATAGAAAAACGACTGGTCGAAGCTGTCCGAAAACGCCATGGCCTGTGCCCCAAGTGGGTCAGTCCCGGTCTTGCCGGTGTGCCTGACCGCATCATCCTGATGCCCGGCGGGCACGTGGCCTTCGCGGAATTGAAAGCCCCCGGCGAAAAGCCCCGTCCGCTTCAACTGACGCGCAAGGCACAACTGGAACAGCTCGGCTTTCGAGTGTTCATCATCGACAACACAGAACAGATTGGAGGGATGCTGGATGAAGTATCAGCCCCATGATTATCAGAAATACGCCACACAATTTATTATCGACCACCCGACGGCAGCTGTATTCCTTCAAATGGGTCTTGGCAAGAGTGTGATCACCCTGACCGCCATTCAGGAACTGGCGCTGGAGCGCTTCGAGGTGAACCGTGTGCTGGTGATCGCGCCCCTGCGCGTGGCGCGGGACACATGGCCGGACGAGATTCAGAAGTGGGATCACCTGCATGGCTTGACATACTCCGTCGCCGTAGGCACAGAAGCCGAGCGCCGCGCCGCCCTTCGGCAGCACACTCTGATCCACATTATCAACCGGGAAAATGTGCAATGGCTGGTGGAACAAAGCAAGCTGCCCTTCGACTACGACATGATCGTGATCGACGAGCTTTCCTCATTCAAGAGCTATCAAGCAAAGCGGTTCCGGGCGCTGATAAAGATGCGCCCCAAGGTGAAGCGCATTGTCGGATTAACCGGTACGCCCAGCAGCAACGGCCTGATGGATTTGTGGGCTGAGTTTCGACTGTTGGATAGGGGCAAGCGGCTGGGGCGATTCATTACCAAGTACCGCGAGGTGTTCTTCCTCCCGGATCGCCGCAACGCACAGCAGGTTTTCTCATGGAAGCCCCGCCCCGGCGCTGAAGACGAGATTTACGGACTGATCGGCGATATCACGATCTCCATGAAGAGCGTGGACTTCCTGAAAATGCCGGAGTGCATTTCAAACCGTGTGCCTGTCCGGCTGTCCCAATCCGAGCGCGATACCTACGACGAACTGAAGCGGGAACTGGTTACCTCCCTGCGCGGGGAACAGATCGACGCGGTCAATGCAGCGTCCCTGTCGAATAAACTGTGCCAGATGGCGAACGGCGGCATCTACGTGGATCGCCCGTCAACCGCTGACGCGGTCGCCGGGTACAGCCCCTGCGGTACGTCTTCGACGTGTCCTCGCGGCTTAGTCGGGGCTGAAGCCCCTCCCTCCACCGAGCGCAGGGCACTGTTCTTCCACGAACGGAAGCTGGATGCCTTGGAGGATATCATCGAAGCCGCCAATGGACAGCCTGTCCTGGTGGCCTACTGGTTCAAGCACGACCTTGCCCGGATTCGAGAGCGCTTCGCCGTTCGGGAGATCAGGACGAGCGCGGACATCGCCGACTGGAACGCCGGAAGGATTCCCGTGGCCTGCATTCATCCGGCTTCTGCCGGGCACGGACTCAACCTGCAGGCCGGTGGCAACACGCTGGTGTGGTTTGGGCTGACGTGGTCGTTGGAGCTTTACCAGCAGACCAACGCCCGACTGTGGCGGCAGGGGCAGCAGGCCAACACCGTAGTGATTCATCACATCGTGTGCGAGAACACGATTGACGAACAGATCCTCTCCGCACTGGAACGGAAGGACACGACACAGGCGGCACTGATGAACGCCGTAAAAGCACAGCTGGGCTGACCACCTCCGCCGAGGGGTCGGTGACCGAGCCGTCGCGCTCGACCGTCCAGTGCCGCCCGTCGGGCATGGGCACCTTCCAGTCGTCAAGGTGGAGGCCGATGTGCCGCGCCGTCGTGCCGAAGTGCGCGGCGATGGCCTTGGCGGTACGTTCCCGGCCTATGCCGGTGGTTTCAATCTCGATACCGAAAGTCTGGTTTTTCATGGGGTGCGCTCCTTTCGCTGTATCGTGTTTCGTTTTCCGGCGGGGCTTTTCGCCCGCCCCGCCCGGCGTGACACATTCATCACTCTGCGCCGCCGAAAAAGCAACCCGACCGAAGCGACAAGGTTTCGGGCGCAAAACAGCTCTGATTTGACAAGAGCCGCGCCCGGAAAAAGCGCTTCCTTATAAGGCAAAAACGGGCTTTTTCGCCCGCCCGCCGCCTCTATCGCAGAGGTGGCCTGAAACCCTACACAAGCCGCGCTGGGTGCAGCCGTTTTGCCCGCGCCGCCGCCCGCCGCGC
>OLSB01003033.1_pt1 | contig 12821 bp, 13 predicted proteins | sample 1672071 | NCBI WGS metagenome assembly OLSB01 (sample SAMEA3136642, study PRJEB25190) | human gut metagenome | biome: human gut; feature: human-associated habitat; material: faeces | place: Austria | collected 2013 | reverse complement strand
CACGTTCAATAACCCCGCCGCAGCGGGCAAAATAATATTACTTATTTGTATTTTGCAATTTTGAAGGCAGCTTGTCAAAAAAGTCTTCTATGACTTTTTTGACAAGCTGAAACGTCAGCCGCAGGTAATGTCTGCGGCTGACGTTTTTCAGACAGTGTGTCGAAAAATCCTTCTTGTGTCATTCCGGGGAGCGAAGCGACGTGGGAACCTCATATGAAATGTTTCGATTTTGCCGTAGTATATTGAAATTCCAAAACAATCCTGCGAGATTGCCACGGGTGCAAGCACCCACCGGCAAGCGGAGAGCCCGTATCCGTAAGGCTCCTTTGTCGCCGACGGCTACGACCTCGGAATGACATCGGAGAATGTTTTTTATTTGTTTTGTTCCCAATATGCCGAAAATTCGGGCGTTTTCGACCAGTACCGCACGCCCCAGTGCGCAAAATCCCACTGCTCGTCGTATGCGTTGCACTCGTAATCGACGTAAAACAGCCGACCGCCGCTGACCACGAAATTCGTCGGGAAATAGTCGATGTTCAGCCCCGCGGGATACAGCAGCGCACACATCGCCTCAAGCTGCGCAAGGTGCTCCGACGTTACGGCGTCGCGCTTTACCAGCTCAAAAATCGTCTCGCCGTCGATGAATTCCTTGACCAGCCGCTCGGCAGCGTGGTCAACGTCCAAAAGCGCGGGCATCGGGATCCCAACCTGCCGCAGCCGCTCGTAGTCGTTCAGCTCGGCAGCGAGCTTGTCGCCGAACTGATAGTAGCTGCACGGCTCGTGGTGAATCTGCTTGATGACGACCGTCTGCCCCGCGCGGTGGGCGAGGTAGGAGTAGCCGCCCTTACCCTTGCCGAGCAGCCGCTCTGTCTGAAATTCCGTTCCGTTGACGAAAATGCTCTCCATAGCCGTCCTCCGTCAGATGGCGTACTGACTGGTGTAAATTTTGTGGTAGAAGCCCTTCTTTTCCAGCAGCTCCCGATGTGTGCCCTGCTCGACGATATGACCGTGATCCAGCACGAGAATGAGGTCGGAATCCACGATCGTGGACAGACGGTGGGCAATGACGAAGCAGGTACGCCCCTTCATCAGGTTGTCCATTGCCTTTTGCAGCAGAATCTCGGTACGGGTATCGACGTTCGAGGTCGCCTCGTCCAAAATCAGCAGCCGACGGTCGGCAAGCATGGCACGGGCGATGGTCAGAAGCTGCTTCTGACCGCCGGAGAGGTTCGCAAGATCGTCGCCGACAACCGTGTCGTAGCCGTCGGGCAGCGTGCGGATGAAGTGGTCGCAGTAGGCGCGGTCGCAAGCCTCAATGATCTCCTCACGCGTCGCGTCGGGCTTGCCGAAGGCGACATTTTCCGCGATCGTCCCGCGGAACAGCCAGGTGTCCTGCAAAACCATGCCGAACTGGTCGCGCACGGATTCGCGGGAAACCGTTGCACAGTCCGTGCCGTCAAGGAAAATTTTACCCCGATTGACGTCGTAAAAGCGCATCAGGAGGTTGACGATGGTCGTCTTGCCCGCGCCCGTGGGACCGACGATGGCAACGTTCTGCCCGCGCTTGATGTCGATGCTCAAGTCCTCAATCAGCGGCGCGGCGGGGTCGTAGGAGAAGTCCACGTGCTCGAAGCGGACGCTGCCCTCTGCCGCGTGGGGCAGAACGGCGGCGGGGTCCTCTTCCTCCTCCATGTCGAGGATTTTGAACACGCGGCGGGCGGCTGCCTTCGCGTGCTGCAGGCTGCCGAGACCGCTTGCGATCTGCTCCAGCGGGGAGGAGAACTGCTTGGCATACAGCAGGATCGTCACGACCACGCCGACCGAGGCAATCCGCCCGTTCAGCAGCAGCCAGCCGCCCAAAAGACAGATGGCGATATACGCCAGCGCATTGGAAAAGGCGATGATCGGCATGACAATCGAGGAGATAAAGTTGGCGTTGGCTTCCGTCTTCCGGCGGCGCCCGTTGATGACCTTATGCTTTTCCTCGGTGTAGCCTTCAAGGTTATATGCCTTCGTGGTGGCGAAGTTCGTAAACGACTCCTCGACCAGCGCGTTGAGATTGCCGCCCTCGTTGAACATATTGTAAAAGTGCTTCTCGCTCTTGGATGACAGGAACGACGACAGCGCGATCGACGCGGGTGTCAGCGCCAGCACAATCAGCGCCAGCCGCCAATCCTCCGACAGCATCATGACGGCAATGGCAACGATCATCAAAAAGCCCGTCATCAGGGTATCGACAATCTGATGGATGTAGTTGCCCATGGTCGAAACGTCGTCGGTCATGCGTGAGAGAATGTCGCCGACGGGCGTCTGATCGACGTAGCGCACGGGCAGACGGCGAATTTTGTCGGAAATGCGGATGCGGAGCGTGCAGGTGAAGTAGCGGCTGACAATGCGGTTGAGCAGCAGCATTTTGAGGTAGCTGAGCAGGCTGTACGCCGCGTAAACACCCGTAAGCACGCCGATGGGCGGCAGCAGTGCGGCAAGCAGATCGCCGGTGAAGGTTCCGTCCCGGTAGTCGTATAATTGGTCAATTAAGCCGCCCAGCAGCTTCGGGCCGACGATGGCGCAGAGGATCATGCCGCTGCAAAGCACGCACGCCAGCGCCATCCATTTCCAAATGGGACGCGCCTCTCTTAACAGGCGCGGAATGATACGGTCTTTCTTTTTCCGATTCATTTTGTGCCACCTCCCGTCTGAGAGGCGAAGATTTCCCGATAGATGCGGCAGCGCTCCAGCAGCTCCGTGTGCGTGCCCTGATCGACCAGCTCGCCGTTATCCATGACGAAAATGCGGTCGGCACTCATCGCGGAGGTGATGCGCTGGGTCACGACGATCTGCGTCCGCCCGCGCAGCTTTTCGTTGAGCGCGGCGCGGAGGTTCTTCTCCGTCAGGAAGTCCAGCGCGGAGAAGCTGTCGTCGAAGATGTAGATCGGCACGTCCTTGACGATCGCGCGGGCAATGGAAAGCCGCTGCTTCTGACCGCCGGAGAGGTTTTTGCCTGCCTGCTTGATCTCGTAATCCATCCCGCCGTCCACGGACTCGATGAAACCCGAGAGCTGGGCGATACGGGCGGCATCGGCGATCTGCTGCTCGGTCGCGTCGGGATTGCCGATGCGGATGTTCTCGCCGATCGTGCCGGTATAGACCGCGGAGCCTTGCAGAACGCTGCTGATGCTCTGCCGCAGGGAGTGCTTGCTCAGCTCACGGGTGGAAATGCCGTCGAACAGCACCTCGCCCTGCGTCGGCAGTCGGAAGCCCAGCAGCAGGGAGATCAGCGTGCTCTTTCCGCTGCCCGTGCCGCCGATGACCGCGACGGTCTGCCCCTTGCGGATGTCCAGCGAAATGTTGCGTACGGCATCCTCCGTGCCGCCGTAGGAAAAGCTGACGCCGCGGAAGGAAATGTCACCCTGCGGCAGGTGCGCGCTGCCTGTCCCGGGGTCGCCCATGCCGTCGGCACACATGACCTGATCGATACGCTTGGCGGCGACCTGCGCGTGCGGGTACATCACCAGCGCGAATGATGCCATCATCACGCCGTTCATGACCATCGTGAGATACTGAATGATCGCGAAAATGTCGCCCGCGCTGACGGCGCTCGCCTCGTGAACCATCCGCCAGCCGCCGAAATAGACGATCAGCAGCGACGAAAGATTCAGCACCAGCAGGGAAACGGGCGTCAGAAGCCCCATCGAGACATTGCCGCGGATGATATTTTCCGCCATGACCTCGGTGGCGTGGGCGATGCGCCCGTGCTCATGCGCCTCGGAATTGAACGCACGGATGACGCGGATACCGCGCAGACGCTCCCGCATGATCGCGTTCTGACGGTCAATGTACGCATCGGATTTTTCCCACAGCGGCAGGACGCGCCGCCCGATGAGCAAGACGACGCAGACGATAAACGGGATAAATGCCATTAAGATCAGCGACAGCACAAGATCCTTGCGCATGGCAAGCACCGTGCCGCCGAAAAACAGCATCGGAATGGTCGCGACCGTGCCGCAGAGCATTGAGGCGACCCACGACAGCGTTTCGACATCGTGCGTCGCACGGGTCACGAGCGCTGCGGTGCCGAGCGAGCCGAATTCCTCGAACGACAGAGTGTTGACCTTGCGGAAAATATCGAACCGCAGGTCGGCGCAGAAGCCCGCCACGACCTCCGCACTCAGCTTCATGCCGCCGAGAATGCAGCCGAGGCTGACCGCCGCCACGCCCAGCATTTTTCCGCAGCAGCGCAGCACATAGCCGAAGTCGCCCGCCTGAATGCCGCGATTGAGAATGTCCGACATCAGCGTCGGCAGCAGCAGATCGCACAGCGTAGAGACGGAAATGAGCAGCGCCGCCAACAGCAGCCTGCCCCGATACGGCTTGAGATAATGTAAGACTCTTTTCATAGCTTCCTTTCTTTCCTTTTTCCGACCTTCGGCGCCTACTACTCGCCGAAGGTCGCGCCAAAACCCTTTACGAAGAATCATTCTACCATAAAACCGCGAAAATGGAAGTATTATTTTATATAGGTGTATACTTTTTCGAAAGAATCGGATATAATGGGTCCCAAAGACCGCACGGGGGCGCGGAGAAAGAGCAGGAGAGAGCTATGAAAAAGAGATTGACCCTTCGCGAGTACGTTTGCGTTGCCAGTATGCTGTTCGGTATGTTTTTCGGTGCGGGGAACCTGATCTTTCCCGTGTCGCTCGGTCAGCAGGCGGGCAGCAGCGTTTGGATCGCCGTCGCGGGTATGCTGATTACAGGTGTCGGGCTGCCGCTTTTGGGCGTTGCTGCGCTGGGAATCAGCCGCTCGGACGGGCTGTTTGAGCTGTCCTCCCGTGCGGGGCGTCCGTTTGGGGTATTTTTCACCTGCGCGCTGTATTTGTCCATCGGACCGCTGTTTGCCATCCCGCGCTGTGCGACGACCTCATTTACCGTCGGCTTGGAGCAGCTTCTGCCGGAAAACGAGCTGCTTTGGCTGTACCTGCTGGGCTTTTCCGTGGTGTTCTTCGGGGCGGCGCTGTTCTTTGCGCTGCGTCCGGGGAAAATCCTGACGTGGATCGGCAAGCTCCTGAACCCGTGCTTCCTCGTCTTTTTGGGGATTTTGCTTGTTGTTGCGCTTGCGGCGCCGTCGGCACGGGTCGCCTCGGCTGAACCGCTGGGAGCCTACGCCGCGCAGCCGCTGTTTACCGGCTTTTTGGAGGGCTACAACACGATGGATGCACTGGCAAGCCTTGCCTTCGGCATCATCGTGGTGCAGGTCATCCGCGGGCTGGGCGTGACTGAGCCGAGCAAGGTTGCCGGAAGCACCGTTCGCGCGGGCGTGTTCAGTTGCCTGTTCATGGGACTGATCTATCTTGCCATTGCCGTTGTGGGCGCGCAGAGCCGCGGACTTGGCGCACCGTCCGAAAACGGCGGCGTTGCGTTGGCGCAGCTTGCGCGGCATTATCTCGGCACGGTCGGGCTGCTTGTGCTTGCCGCGACGGTCACGCTTGCCTGCCTGAAAACGGCGGTCGGACTGATTACGAGCTGCGCAGAGACTTTTTGCGATATGTTCCCGAAGGGACCGAGCTACCGCACTTGGGCGATCGTTTTCTGCGGGGTGTCCTTCCTTATCGCGAATCTCGGGCTGAACACGATCATCGCCTATTCCGTCCCGATGCTGATGTTCCTGTATCCGCTCTCGATCGTGCTGATTCTGCTGGCGCTGCTCGGACGGCTGTTTGACCATGACCGCACGGTCTACGGCTGGACGCTGGGGCTGACGCTCGCGGTAGCGCTGTACGATTTTCTGCGCTCTCTGCCGGAGAGCGTGCGGGCGCTGCTGCATTTGGAGGCTCCGCTCGCGGCAGTCGGCAGCGTTTTGCCGCTGTCCTCGCTCGGCTTGGGCTGGCTTTGCCCCGCTGCGCTGGGGCTTGCGATCGGACTTTGCGTGCATTTTCTGCGCAGAAAGTCGAACTCGGGGGCTTGACGCACGGAGGCATCTTTACGAAACTCGACTTGCATTTTGACGGCATACCGAGTATAATGTTGAACACCGATATTTTGCTCGGAGGGGTAATGATGAAGCGCTACGGAACGCTTTTACAGCTAACGACCTGTCTTGCACTCGGCGGGACGGTGATGGTGCTGTGGCTTTGCGTGTTGATCGGCTTCGGCATCCATACCACTGTCGGCAAGGAGGGAATCTACCTTTGGCTGCTGCTGCAGGCGGTGCAGCTTACGGCGGCTGCCGCTTGGCTGCGGCGCGGCGGAATGCTCGGGCGCGGACCTCGGACGGCACGGCGGTGCTTCCTTTGCGTCTGGTGCGGCGGTGCGGCGGCGCTGCTGTTTTCCCTCTGCATGGCGCTGGTAGGGCTGTCCTACGGCAGCGCATGGGTCAGCCTGCCCTGCACGCTCGGAACGGTCGCCGTCTCCGTCGGCTGGTCGGGACAGCTTGTCTGCCTTTGCATTAGAAGAAAACGCCAAGCTTGTCGATAAACTTTTAACCTCAAGACACGTCGGCACTTCTGCCTCCCTCGTCAGAGAGAGCTCGGCGTGTCGAAAACCCCTACCTTGTCATTCCGAGGAGCGGAGCGACGTGGGAATCTCGTGTGAAATGCTTCGAATTCGCCGAAATGCATCGAGATTACGAAACAGTCCCGCGAGATTGCCGCGACCCTTTCAGGGTCTCGCAATGACATGCGGGGTAGTTTTTACAAGCTTAGCTCCCTCGTCAGAGGGAGCTAATAAGAGTGCTTCCGTGCCAAGGAGATTTTGTGAATACCGGACTTTTGGGCAGCCTAAGTTTACTGACAGATTAATACTGATTCTTGATGAAATATTTTAATCAAGAATCAGTATCAGATAAAAGGAGTTAAAAGCATGAAACGATTACGGCTTGCGGCGCTGATTTTGGCGCTGGTAATTCTTTTGACGCTGACCGGCTGCGGCGGCGCTCAGTCCGAGACCGAGGCGCCGACGGAGGTCAACACCGACGATGGCGAAAATGCCCTCCTCTTTGAAAATGACGCGTGCGCCTATCGGCTCGTGAAGAGCACCGAAAATGCGCTCGGCGACTTCGTTTGGCAGGTCGAGCTGGTCAACAAGACCGCGCAGACGCTCGTATTCAGCATGGACCATGTGTATGTGAACGACTGCAAGCTCGACCCCTATTGGGCGACCGAGGTCACGGCGGGGCAGACCGTGCAGTCCGAGGTCTCGTGGGCACGTTCGGCGGTCGATGCCTGCGAGCTGACGGCGTTTGTGCGGGTGGATTTTGTTCTGACCGTTTATCCGTCGGGCAGCTACGGCGAAAACCTTGCCGAGACGCAGATCACCGCCTACCCGAGGGGGGAGGACGCGTACTTTGCGGAGGTGCGCCCCGCGCATCCCACGGATGTCACGCTGATGGAGACGGGGGAATATACCGTCATTGCCACGGGGCTGGAAACCGAGGGAGAACAGGGGTGCACGATGTCGCTTTACCTGCTCAACAAGAGCGGCCGGGACGTGCTGTTCCGCTTGGATAATGCGCGGATCAACGGGCAGTATTTTGACCCGGGCTGGCTGTCCTCGCTGGCGGGCGGCAAGCGCAGCTTCGAAACCGTCTCGTGGCAGGCTGCCGATTTGAAGGCAAAGGAGATCACGCAGATCACCGAGCTTTCCTTTGATGTGACGGTCTGCTCGGCGGACGGCAGCCGCATCCTGCGGCAGGAGCACGCCACCTTGAATCCTTGAATAACAAAGCCCCGACTGCAATCAGCAATGCAGCCGGGGCTTTTTGCACACCTTGACAGCGATTTCATTATGCTGTAAAATGATGCTGTAAAGCACGGAGGGAGACGGAACAATGGATATGAAAATCGTGGAGCAGTGCCCGCACTGTGACCCGAGAGGGGGAAAACGGCTCCGATTCCCCGCAGTGGAGCAATCGGGCAGCGGTCCGTTCACGCGCTGCCTGCACTGCGGTACAATATACGCGCCTTCTGTAATGCGTGTCGTATGCATTGCCGTTGCTGTATGGCTGCTCGATCTGCTCAACTTGATATTCGACATTGATTACTTTTTCTGCTATCTTCTCGGCATGGGACTGCTTGTCGTCGGCAAGCGGATGCCGAACTTTCTGTGGTGGCGGGCGCTGCCGCGGGAGATTCCCATGGAGCGGCAAAATTGGTGGCTGCGGGATCAGTTGATCTTCCTTACGATCACGCTTGTGCTGCCGCTGCTGACATTTGCCGTGACTGTATTGCTGAAGTGAGAGGAGGAGGGAACGTGGAGAATCCTGCTGCTGTTCTGCAACTCAAAAATAACAGGGCATATTTTCGCTTTTCCGTGAGCTTCTGGTCAATCGGCGGCGCGAAGCTTTCGTATACCGTCGGAGAAAAGACCTATTGCGCAACGGCGGTACAGCTCCTGCTGGCTTCCGTCGGGGGTGTTGCGGCGGGTGTCGCAGCGGCGGTGCTTTTGGTGATGTCGATCAAGCTGCGCTTGGCGATTTCCTCCGTCGGCGCATTGAGCCTTCTGCCCTTTGCACTGCTTGCTTCCTTCCTGCTTCTGTCCGTTTTGCAGTGGCTGCCGTTTCGACTGCTTCCGTGGAAACTCCGAGCGGAGGGAAAAGAGAAGCCCCGTAAGCCTCGGCTGGAGAAATTCATCATTGCCGTGCCGGAGCTGTGTTTCCTCCTTGCGACGGCTGTCATGATTTTCTTTGCGTCGCAGTGGCGGCTGGCATAAGGCGGAAATCGGCGCGCATTGTCGAAGTCTGACGTGCAAAAGTGTATAATGAAACCCGCCGGAGGCACGGACCTGCGGCGGGTTTTTGATATATTTATTCGAATTTTTCGGGGAACATCTTGCGGAAGCTGTCCTCGAACGGCGGGCGGGCAATGCCGCGCTCGGTGACGATACCGGCAAGCAGCGTGTGGTCGGTCACGTCGAAGGCAGGATTGTAGCACTTGACCTCGGGCAGCGCCATCGGCTTCTCATAGAACAGCTCCTTGATTTCCTCGGGCTTGCGCTCCTCGATGGGAATATGGTCGCCGTCGGGACAGGCAAAGTCGATGGTCGTGGACGGACCGAGGGAGTAGACGGGAATGCCGTAATACTTGGCAAGCACGGCAAGACCGGACGAGCCGATCTTGTTGGCGACATCGCCGTTGCGGGCGATACGGTCGCAGCCGAAGAACACTGCCTGTACCTTGCCCTGCTTCATGACGATGGACGCCATGTTGTCGCAGATGAGGGTGCAGTCCACGCCCGCCTTGGTCAGCTCATAGCTGGTCAGACGTGCGCCCTGCAGCAGCGGGCGCGTCTCATCGACCCAAACGTGCAGGTTCATGCCCTGCTCCTTGGCAAGGTAGAACGGACCCTGCGCCGTGCCGTAGCGCGAGGTGGCAAGGGGACCGGCGTTGCAGTGGGTAATCACGCCGTCGCCGTCCTTCAGAACGGACAGACCGTACTGCGAGATCTTCAGGCACATTGCCATGTCCTCCTCGTGGATCGCCTTGGCTTCCGCCATCAGCGCAGCCAGCAGAGCCGGACGGTCGTCGGTACGGTGGGCAAGGACAACGCCGTCCATCCGACGCAGCATACACGCGAGGTTCACGGCGGTCGGGCGGGAGGAGTTGAGGTACTCGGAAAGGCGGGTGTATTCCGCGTAGAAGCCGTCAAAGTCCGGCGCTTTGATCTTCGCGGCAAGGACTGCCATGCTGTAGGCGGCGAAGATGCCGATGGCGGGTGCGCCGCGGACTTGGAGCTTATAAATGGCTTCCCACATGTCACCGGCTTCGGTGAGAGTGAGGTATTTGGTTTCGTTGGGGATGAGCGTCTGATCGAGGATCACGACGCTCTTTTCGTCGTCGCCGAGGCGAACGTTGACCGCATGGGTCACGGACTGCATACTCATAGCGCTGCCCCCATTGCGACGATGCTCTCGCGGACGAGCTTGCGGAAGTACGGCGCGACACGGTTGGCGGTGTCAAAGACCTCCTGATGGCTCAGCGGCGTGGGCGAGATGCCGGCGGCGAGGTTCGTGATGCAGGAAATGCCGCATACCCGCATACCCGCGTGACGGGCGGCGGTGGCTTCGCAGGCGGTGGACATACCGACGCTGTCCGCACCGAGAATGCCGAGCATTTTGATCTCCGCGGGCGTCTCGTAGGTCGGACCGGTGAGCTGACAGTAAACACCCTCCTGCACGCCGATGTCCAGCCGTGCGGCGGTGGTGCGGATGATCTCGGACAGCTTCGGGTCGTAGAGGTCAGTCATATCGGGGAAGCGCGGACCCAGCTCGTCAATGTTCTTGCCGAGCAGCGGGTTCGGGAAGAAGCACATGATCTGGTCGCGGATAATCATGAAGTCGCCGACGTGGAAGCTTTTGTTGATGCCGCCCGCGGCGTTGGTCAGGAATAGGACCTTTGCGCCCATGAGTGCCATCAGGCGGGTGGGCAGCAGGACGTCCTCAATGGAATAGCCCTCGTAGTAGTGGACGCGCCCCTGCATGATGACGACCTTGACATCGCCGAAGGTGCCGAAAACGAAGCGACCCTTGTGACCCGCGACGGTGGAAACGGGGAAGCCCTCAATGTCGTGGTAGTCGATGGTGGCAACGGCGTCAATCTCGTCGGCAAGCGCACCGAGACCCGAGCCGAGGATCAGTGCCACGTCCGGCACAAAATCCGTTTTTTCGCGCACACAGGCGAGGCATTTTTGCAGCTTTTCGTAAGCAGTCATGTCAATTCCTCCGATAATATATTTTGTTTATGTGAAATCTTGCGATTGGGTTACGGAATCAAGTGAATAGTGAATAGTGAATAATGAATAGTGAAGAATGGCGGTGTGCCTGCGGCACGGATTAAGATAAAGGTCAACCCCTCAGTCACGGCTTTGCCGTGACAGCTCCCCTTACACAGTGGAGCCTTGGGGCTGTGCAATGACAAACTTTTTCGATTTAAAATAATTCGTCGCAGTTTTATGGCTCCCTTGTGTAAAGGGAGCTGTCAGCCGTCAGGCTGACTGAGGGATTGTTTTACCGCAGAGTCAATATATTCGCAAACGCCCTGAAAGTTTTCGTTGATTTCATTATTGGGGATGCGAATCACTGTGAGTCCGTATTTTTTCAAAAAATCCGTCCTCTCAGTATCTTTTTGCATATTATCATTCTCATAGTGCTGAGAACCGTCAAGCTCAATAACAAGCTTAGCCTTAGCGCTGTAAAAATCCGCTATATATTTTCCGAGCACCTTTTGCCTTGAGAAACGAATAGGATAGCCGCGCAGAAAATCATACCAGAGATGCCGCTCTTCTTTTGTCATCTCTTTTCGCAGCTGTTTTGCCAAGGGAACAAGCTGTTTATTGTGTTTTGGCTGCATGACGATCCCTCCGTCTCGGCTTCGCCGAGCCACCTCCATTTACACAAGTGAGGCTGATAAAACTTATTCAAACATCGCCTTGAATGCTTTTATCCACTCGCGTGCTATCAGCGCGTGCCCGCTCTCCGTCGGGTGGATGCCGTCCCAAATCCAGTAGGCGCAGTCACGTCCCTCTGCTGCTTCGTCGAACAGATGTTGAAGCGGGATAAAAAATATCCTGCCGTCCTTTTCGGCAATGCGGCGGCAGATTTGCGAATATCTGCCTATCTCTTCGAGGCAAGTATTCTCTTCCGCCTTGAATCTGTCTTTTGTCGGCAGGAAGAACGGCTCCATGAGAAACACTTTCAGCTCCCCGTTCGTTTCAAACGACTGCGAGAGTATGCTTTCGAGATTCTTTTCGTATTTCTCTGGCTCAACATGATTTTCGCCCTCAAGGAAGCAATCGTTCGTGCCGATGAGCAGGCTCAAAACATCCGGCTCTATATCGAGCGCATCCTCGCGCCAGCGGCGGAGCAGTCCGCGCGTCGTGTCGCCGGAAATGCCTCGGTTTACAAATTTCAGTCCGGCATCCGGATATTCCGCGCCGAGCATACCGCTGACAATAAATGCGTAGCTGTGCCCTATCTGATGGTTGAGATCGTGGCGGCGTTCGGGCTCTTTGTATCTGTTGCCGTCCGTTATCGAATCGCCCTGAAAAAGTATCTTCATTTTTCTCCTCCTCAGTCTATATCCGCAAAAACCGTGTCTGTTATTTCTCCGCGGCAAGTGCCGTTGCTAAGGTCAACAAGCCGCGCCTCAAACGCAGGCTCAAGCTCCTGCGGTATTCTCATTTTCACCGTCACCGCGTCCTCGAACGCCGTGTCCTCGACTATGCCGCCCTGCTCCGGGATAAGCGAGGCGAGCCGCCCGTAGAATGTGTAGTCGCAGCGGATTTTCACTATGCTGCACTCCGCGCGGGTCACTATGCCCCCCGCGTCAACTGCGATTTTCGCCGCGTGCGAATAGGCTCTGACGAGTCCCCCGCCGCCTAAAAGTATTCCGCCAAAATATCGGGTGACAACCAGAACACAGTCGGTCAGCTCTTCTTTTTGCAGGACATTGAGTGCCGGCATTCCCGCCGTGCCCTGCGGCTCGCCGTCATCCGAAAAGCGGCAGATGTTGCCATTTCTGATTATATATGCCGGGACATTGTGCGTCGCGTCCCAGTGCTTCGACTTTATCGAATCAATAAACGCTATCGCGTCCTGCTGAGTCGTGACGGGCGATATATAGCCGATGAACCGCGAACGCTTTTCAACGAACTCAGCGCTCGCCGCCGCTCTTATGGTTCTGTACTGCATATTGCCGCCTCCCGTCAAATTTTATTCTTCTTCGCCGTCCTCGTCGTTCTTCTCATATGGGAACTCGTAGACGACCTCCAGCTTGTGCCCGCGCATCCACAACGACGGGGTTATGCGCAGAGTGTAGCCGCAGCCGTTCGGA
>OLSB01003029.1_pt1 | contig 12835 bp, 12 predicted proteins | sample 1672071 | NCBI WGS metagenome assembly OLSB01 (sample SAMEA3136642, study PRJEB25190) | human gut metagenome | biome: human gut; feature: human-associated habitat; material: faeces | place: Austria | collected 2013 | reverse complement strand
TGTGCCGCGCTTGCCGACGCGCCGACGCAGCTTGTCTGCCCGAGCGACGCCCGCGACATCGCGCTGATGTGCAGCGGGCTGCGGGCATTGGGTGCGGGCATCGTGCGAGCAGCGGACGGCTTTTCGGTCACGCCGCTGAAGTGCGCGTCGGAGCACGCGGTGATCGACTGCGGCGAGAGCGGCGCGGTGCTGCGTTTTTTGCTGCCCGTCGCGGGTGCGCTGGGCGTGCGGGCGGAATTTCGGCGCAGCGCACGGCTTTCCGAACGCCCGATCGCGCCCCTGACGGAGCTGATGCAGGCACACGGCTGCCGCATCTCCGCGCCGACCGAAGCACCGCTGCTCTGTGACGGACGGCTGCGCGGCGGGCATTACGCGATCGGCGGCGGAGTCTCCTCGCAATTTGTCAGCGGGCTGCTGCTGGCGCTTCCGCTGCTTGGGCAGGCAGTCGGGCTGTCACTGCTCCCGCCGATCGTATCGAAAAATTACATTGCATTAACACATCAAGTCCAGTCGCGCTTCGGCGTCTGCTGGGAGGAAACGGCGGATGGCTTTTCCCTCCGCGGCGGTCGGCAATACCGTGCGCCGCAGGAGCGATTTGTCGTGGGCGGCGACTGGTCGGGCGCGGCGGTGTGGCTCTGTCTCGGGGCGATCTCCCGCGCAGTCGAGGTGCGGGGGCTTGACCTCGCCTCCTTACAGCCGGACCGAAAAATCTTAGAGCTTTTGCACCGCTTCGGTGCGGAGACGGCGGTGAAAAACGGGGCGGTCCTTATCGCGCCGCGCCCGCTGCACGGCATTGATGCCGCACTTGACGACTGCCCCGATCTGCTGCCGCCGCTGACCGCCGTTGCCGCCGCTGCGGAGGGCACCACGCGCTTTACCGGCATTGCGCGGCTGCGCTGGAAGGAGAGCGACCGTCCGCAGGCGCTGGCGCAAATGCTGAACGCGCTCGGCGGGCAGGCAGAGCTCAAGGGCGACACGCTCATCCTCCGCGGCGGTCGGCGGCTGCGCGGCGGCGAGGTCGATACCTGCGGCGACCACCGCATTGCCATGACAGCGGCGCTGCTCTCCTGCCTCTGCACGGCGTCGCTCATCCTCTCCGACGCGGCATGCGTCGAAAAATCCTACCCGCAATTTTGGGAGCATTGGGAGGGAGCCGAATGAACGATTGGAAGGGCAGCGTCCTGCACCTGCGCCTGTACGGGGAGTCCCACGGCGCGTCCGTCGGGATGGAGCTGCGCGGGCTGCCGAGCGGCTTTGCGCCGTCCATGGATGCGCTGCAGGCATTTTTGAACCGCCGCCGTCCCGGGCAGGGCGCGCACACGACCGCCCGCACGGAGGCGGACATTCCGCGCTTTCTCGGCGGGCTGGAAAACGGACGGACGAACGGGCAGCCGCTGCGGGCGGAAATTCGGAATACCGATGTCCGTTCTCAAGATTATGTAAACCAAATCCCACGTCCCTCCCATGCCGACTATCCCGCCTATGTCAAATACGGCGCGATCCCGACGGGCGGCGGCGTGTTTTCGGGGCGGATGACCGCGCCGCTGTGCATTGCGGGCGGGCTTTGTCTGCAATGGCTGGCAGAGCGCGGTGTCCGCATCGGGGCGCACGCTTTGCAGATCGGAACGGCTTCGGACCGTCCCTTTGACCCGCTCGCGCCCGAGTTGCCCGTTGCGACGGGTAAAATTTCCGTGCTGGAGCGGGCGGCAGAGGGGGAAATGCTGCGGCAGATCGAGCGGGCGCGGCAGGACGGGGACAGCGTCGGCGGCTGCGTTGAGTGCGCCGTAACGGGGCTTCCCGTCGGCATCGGCGCCCCGCTGTTCGGCGGGCTGGAGGGGCGGCTTTCCCTGCTTCTGTTCGCCATTCCCGCCGTTAAGGGCGTGCGCTTCGGCGCGGACTGCGCCTCTTTACGCGGCAGCGAATACAACGACCCCTTTTACTACGACACCGACGGCGCGGTACGGACAAGAACGAACCGCGCGGGCGGCATTTTGGGCGGGCTTTCCGACGGAATGCCGCTGCTCCTCCGCGCCGAGCTCAAGCCGACGCCCTCCATCGCCCGTCCGCAGGAGAGCGTCTCCCTCGCGCCCAACGGCGGCAGCGTCTGCTTGGAGCTGCGCGGCCGCCACGACCCGTGTATCGTCCCGCGTGCCGTTCCCTGCGTGGAGGCGGCGGCGGCGCTTGCGATCACGGATGCGATTTTGGAGAATGAACAATGGATTTGACGAGCTTACGCGAACAAATTGATGCGGTGGACCGCGAGCTGACCGCGCTGTTTCTGCGGCGCATGGCACTGTCCGACAAGATCGCGGCGGTCAAGGCGGCACAGGGGCTGCCGATTCTGCAGCCCGAGCGGGAGCGGCAGGTGCTTCACACCGTCTGCGGACAAGCGCCCGAGGAGCTGCGCCCTGCCGTGACCCGCCTTTACGGGACGATTTTCGCCCTCAGCCGCGAGCGGCAGGAGGAGCGGTGAACGGGCTGCTCGGCGCGTCGCTGCGCCACAGCTATTCGCCCCGACTGCACGCGCTGCTGGGCGACGCGGCATATCGGCTGTTTGAGGTCGCTCCGGAGGGACTTGCGGCGTTTCTGACGACGGGCGACTTTCATGGATTGAACGTGACGATTCCGTATAAGAAGGCGGTCCTGCCCTACTGCGCGGCGCTTTCCCCGACGGCGCGGAGGCTCGGCGCGGTCAACACGCTCGTGCGGCGCGAAAACGGGACGCTTTACGGCGACAACACCGATTTCGACGGCTTTCTTTGGCTGCTGCGGCGCAATTTTGCACCGCGGGCGGGCGAGCTTGCACTGGTTCTCGGCAGCGGCGGCGCGGGCGTGACCGTTCGCGCGGCGCTGGAATCGGTCGGGATGCGGACCGTCACCGTCTCGCGGCAGGGGGAAAACAATTATGTAAACCTGTATCGGCACAGTGACGCCGTTTTGCTGGTCAACGCAACGCCGGTCGGAATGTATCCGAACAATGGCGGCTGTCTGACCGACCTGTCCCGTCTGCCGTCGCTGCGCTGCGTGCTGGATTTGGTCTATAACCCCGAAAAAACGGCGCTTTTGCTCGAAGCGGAGCGGTTGGGACTCGCGGGAGAGGACGGGCTGCCGATGCTCGTCGCGCAGGCGCGGCGCTCTGCGGAGCTGTTCCGCGGCGGGACGATCCCGCCCACCCTCTCCGATTCGATATTATGTAAACTTCGCTCCGAGATGCGGAATATTATTTTAATCGGTATGCCCGGCTGCGGCAAGACGACCGTCGGGCGCGCGCTCGCCGAGGCGCTGGGCCGCCCGTTTTTTGACGCCGACGAGATGCTGGAGCGGCGGGTCGGCTGCTCCTGCGCGGAGCTATTGCTGCGGGCGGGAGAGGAAGCGTTCCGCCGTGAGGAGACGGCGGTGCTGGCAGAGCTGGGCAAGCGCTCGGGCTGCATCATCGCGACCGGCGGCGGCTGCGTCACGCAGGAGAAAAACTACCCGCTGCTGCACCAAAACGGTCTGCTCGTGCGGCTGCTGCGCGAGCCTTCGCGGCTGCCCGTCTGCGGGCGTCCGATCAGCCGCGCCGTACCGCCGACGACCCTTTCGGCACGGCGCGAGCCGCTTTACCGCCGCTTTGCGGATATAACGATCGACAATAACGGCACGGTCGCACAGACTGTCGCCGCAATTTCGGAGGCACTATGAAGCTGCTGATTTTGAACGGTCCGAATCTGAATCTGCTCGGTCTGCGGGAGCCGGAGCTGTACGGCACGCAGGACTACGCCGCCTTGGAGCGCTGTCTCCGTGAGACGGCGGACGCGCTCGGCTGCACAATCGACGTGCGGCAGACCAACCATGAGGGCGTGCTCGTGGATTGGATTCAGGAGGCGTTCGGACGCTTTGACGGTATTATCATCAACCCCGCCGCCTACACGCACACCTCGATCGCCGTTGCCGACGCACTGCGGGCGGTCGCGCTGCCCGCCGTCGAGGTACATCTGACGGACATTACCGCCCGCGAGCCGTACCGCCGCATTTCCTACACCGCGCCCGCCTGCTGCGCAAGCTTTGTCGGGCAGGGCTTCCGCGGCTATGCGCTCGCGATGGAGCTGCTTGTGAAAAAAATCGGGAACCCGGGCGGAGCTTCCCCGTCTAAAGCGTAGAAGTCAAAAAACAAGGGCACGTTTCCGTGCCCCCGCGACGAAAAGGAGAGGATATGATGAAAAAGCTCACTCTGTTGACCGCATTGCTGCTGGTGCTGGCGCTTTTGGCAGGCTGCACCGCCGTACCGACCCCGCCCGACGCCCCCACCGAGGTGCCCACCGAAGCCCCGACCGAGCCGACCACCGAGCCGGACAATCTCTTTACCTTCACCCGCGAAAACTTCCCGCGCATGGACGGCTCGACCTCGATGGTGCCGCTGGGCGAGGCGATCGCAAGCGTCCTGCTGGGCGAGAGCCGCGAGGAAGTGACCGATTTGGTCCAATTCAACCGCACCACCCAATCCTTCCGCAATCTGATGAGCGGCTACTGCGACATTCTGATCGTCGGTGAGCCGAACGCCGCCGTCTATGACGAGATGGACGCGGCACACTTCAAGGCGGACATCGAGACGATTGCCACCGACGCGCTGGTCTTCGTCGTGAACGCCGACAACCCCGTGGACAATCTGACCACCGAGCAGGTGCGCAAGATCTACGCCGGCGAAATCACCAACTGGAGCGAGGTCGGCGGCAACGACGCACCCATTGAGGCGTTCCAGCGCAACGAAAACGCCGGCTCTCAGGCGCTGATGCTCAAGCTCGTGATGAAGGACACGCCGCTCATGGATGCGCCCGAGGATTACATCGTCACGAGCATGGGCGGTCTGATGGAGGCGGTCAAGAGCTACGACAACTCCGCAAACGCCCTCGGCTACTCCGTTTACTACTACGCCAACGATATGCAGATGGCGCAGGGCTTGAAAATTCTGTCCATTGACGGCGTTGCCCCCTCGCCCGAGACGATCCGCAGCGGCGAGTATCCCCATCTGAACGCCTACTATTGCGTCGTGCCTGTCTCCGCAGCCGCAGACGCACCGAACCGTGTTCTTTACGAATGGCTGATGACCGAGGAGGGGCAGCGTCTGATCGCCGCCGAGGGCTATGTTTCCGCGCAGGAAGTCAAGGACTGACCGCTGCCGACGGGAGGGACACACCATGAAACGTTTGATTGCGATATTGCTCCTTGCCGCGCTGCTGCTGGCAGGCTGTGCAGCGCAGCCCGCGCCGACCGAGACGGCAACCGAGCCTGCCCCTACCCTGCCGCCGCCGAAGGAATATACCGTGACCTCAAGCGGTATCCCCGTCCGCACGGACTACAGCGGCTACACCGCCGAAAAGCAGACCGTCACGCCGCGCTTCACCCGTCTGTCCGACAAGGCAATGCCGGAGCTGACGGCGCGGGACGATTACGGGACGCTCTATCCCTTCATCGGCAAGGTCAGCGAGTCGGACTTTTCCACCGCGGGGATGTACGCCTTTGCCGACGCACAGGGCCGTATCGTTACCGATCCCGTGTTCAGCCGCGTCAGCCTGCTACGCAATGCAGACCGAACGAAGGGCATTTGGTGCTTCCGCAAAATTTCGCCGGAGGAAATTACCGGCGACAGCGGCTACAGCTATATTGACGGCAGCGAGCTGAACGGCATTGCGACGGAGGACGGCTCGTTTGCCACGGACTGCCGCTATGAGCGCGTCTGCGGGGGCGACAATATTCTGATGTGCATTTACCCGCAGGAGGACAGCGATACGCCCCGCTTTGACGTCTACGACTACAACGGGAAGCTGCTGCTGACCTCGGAGGAGCTGCCGTATGCCGACCGTCTTTACGGCAGAATCTGGTATTATGACTGCGTGGGCGATTATCTGGTCGTCGGACTGCACAGCGGCGAGTATAAGGACTGGGGCGACGGCAACCGTCGGGAGATCGAGGACCTGTATCTTTCCGATCTCAACGGCAATCTGAAGTTCGGACCGTATTCCTACATCGGCTACCGCGAGGGCGAGTACATCAGCGTCACATTAAAGGATAAAACCACCGCGCTGCTCAAAGCCGACGGAAGCTATCTGTTCGGCGGCAGCTTTTCCCTCATCGGCTACAACGCACCCGACCGCTTCCTTGTGAAGCAGGAGGAGAGCAGCGATTATCAGGTGCTCGACGCGGAGGGCAACGAGATTTTCACGGTGCCCAACGCCTCCTATTTCTCGTGGGACGGCGTCGGCTACGTCAGCAGCACCTATGACCCCTACTCGCAGACCTATTACGACCGCGACGGCAACGAGCTTGCACTTCCCGCGCAGGGCGACTGGACGAGATTGGGTCTGACGGATATTTTTATCACGCAGAGCAGCAACGGCAACGCCCTTTTTAACCTCGAAACCGGCGAAAGTGTACCGGTCGCCATCAGCGCGGAGGACTACGTTGAGCCGTGCGATTGGGAGAATTTGGAGTTCCCGTATATCGCCGTCAATAAATCGACGCTGAACGAGGGCTACAGCTATTTTTCCGATACCGCCGTTTACGACAACCGGATGCAGGAGAAGGTGCTCGAATTCCGCGGCAGACATTATATGATCCACGACATTGCCGACGACACGCCCTATTTCGTTGCCATAACGGGCAGCACCTGCACGCTCTATAACGCCGAGATGGAGCCGGTCCGGACGCTGCGCGGCATCGGCGACCAATACAGCAGCATCATGGTCTACGACGGGGCGATTTCGTGCTTTGACGACCGCGCCGCATACATCTACGATGCGGAGGGCAACGAGCTGATCTGCTATCCGCTGTATAGTCTCCTGAACGACTGAACCAAAATAAGCCGCGTCCCCTGTTTTCCAAAACAGGGGACGCAGTTTAGACTGTCAAAGCTGTCAAAAAAGCCCGCTCCGTCATTGCGAGACCCCAAAGGGGTCGTGGCAATCTCGCGGAATTGTTTCGAAATTCTTACAATCTTCGGCGAATTCTGAACTTCCTGCACGAGATTGCCACGTCGCTTCGCTCCGACCGGCAAGCGGAGAGCCCGTATCCGTAAGGCTCCTTCGTCGCCAACGGCTACGGCTTCGCAATGACATGCAGGGTAGTTTTTCGACAAGCTCAAACGCCTCTCCGAAACGGAGAGGCGTAAATTTATTTGATGAGTTATCGTTTGAAGTGCAGCACCCGATGGATGGCGTACATTAACCCTTGGGGAGCGTGACGGTGATGCGCGTGCCCTGATCGACGTTGCTTTGCAGGTCGATCTTGCCGTGGTGGAGACGGACCGCGTGCTTGACGATCGACAGTCCCAAGCCCGTTCCGCCGGATTTTCGGGAGTGGCTCTTATCCACGCGGTAGAAGCGCTCAAAGACCCGCGCCTGATGCTCCGGCGGGATACCGATCCCCGTGTCCGCCACGGTCAGCGTGACCTGCTCGGGCGCGTCGGCAATCTGCACCTCGACACTGCCGCCGTCCACGTTATAGCGAATGGCATTGTCGCAGAGGTTATAAATGATCTCGTACAGCAGCCGCCGCACACCGTTCATCATTCCGTCGTCTCCGCTGACGCTTAATTTTACATCCTTTGCCGCCGCCGCATCCCGCAGAGCGAGCAGCACGTCCTGCGTCAGCGTATAGAGCGACACAGGCTCTGTCGGCATCGGCTCGCCCTCGTCTAACTGCGACAGACGGATGATGTCCTCGATCAGCGCGACCAGCCGTGCCGCCTCGCTGCGGATGTGCCCGACGAAGCGGGGCAGATCCTCCGGCTTGACCATGCCGTTTTCGATCAGCTCGGCGCTGCCGATGATGGATTGCAGCGGCGTTTTCAGCTCGTGGGAGACGTTGGCGGAGAACTCGCGGCGGCTTCGCTCCGCGCCCGCCTGCTCTGTCACGTCGAAGGTCAGCAGCACCGCGCCGAGCAGCTTCCCGTCGGATTCGATACGGCTGATGTCAAGCTGATACTCCCGACCGCCGCGCTCCGTCCGCAGCTCGCTGTGACCGCTGCTCAGGGCGGCATCGATGGCGGCGCTGATGTCGTGGCGGCGCTCGACGGTCAGGAAATTCTCGCCGACGCACGTCGTATCCGCGCCGAACAGGGTGCGGGCGGCGGGATTGATGCTCAGGATACGGCGGTCGCCGTCCAGCAGCACCAGTCCCTCGCGCAGATTGTCGGTAATCTGCTGAAATTCGTCCGTTTTTCTCCGCAGCGCATCGAGCTGTCCGGTGATCTGGCGGTGCTGCTGATAGATACGGCGCAGCAGCGGTGCCAGCTCCTCATAGGCGTTGTTTTCCAGCGGGTGCTCCAAGTCAAGGCGGTTGAGCGGGTCGGTGATCTTCTTCGCCATCGCCGTGGCAAGCACGACCGACAGCGCCAGCGCAGCAAAGAAAATGAACAGCATCGGCTGCACCATGCCCAAGCCGAGCGCTGCCGCCGAAGCGCTGCTGACCGAAATACGCAGCACCGTGCCGTCGTCGAGCCGTTTTGCCTCATAAAGTGTCTTTTCCGTCAGCGTGTCGGAGGTTCGGACGCTGCTGCCGCTGCCGGTTTCCAGCGCCTGCCGAATCTCCTCGCGCTGCAGATGGTTTTCCATGGCTGCTGCGTCGGCAACGGAGTCAAAGAGCACCCTGCCGTCCGCGCCGACCCATGTCAGGCGGAAGCTGTCCTCCTTCAGTTCATTCAAATATGCCAAGCCGTACTTCTCCGTACCTGCCGCCGCGAGGGAAAGCTCCCCGCGAAGCTGCTCGGTCTGCACTTTGCCGAAGTAGCTGTAAAGCACCAGCGTCGAGACGGCAAAGCTTGCCACGAGCACCAGCGTGACGGCAAGCAGGATCGCACGCAGAATTTTTCTTGTCATTTCGTCGCCTCCAAACGATAGCCGACCTGCCGCACCGTCTCGATCATCTCGCCGTAAGCGCCCAGCTTGGCGCGGAGGGTACGGATGTGCATATCGACCGTGCGGCTCTCGCCGATGTAATCATCGCCCCAGACCTCGCTGTACAGGCGGTCGCGGGAAAAAACCATGCCCGGATGCGACAAAAACAGCCGCAGCAGCTCAAATTCCTTATACGTCAGCGTCACGCGCTCGCCGTCCACGGTCACCGTCCGCTCGTCGAGATTGACGGTCAGTCCGCGCACCGCCAAAAGGCGGCTGACGGTCTTGGGCTTGCAGCGGCGCAGCACCGCCCTGACGCGTGAGACCATCTCCATCATGCCGAAGGGCTTGACAAGATAATCGTCCGCGCCGAGGTCGAGCGAGTGAACCTTATCGAACTCCGCGCCCTTTGCCGTCGCCATAATGACGGGAATATCGCAAAGCTCCGCCGTCCCCTTCAGGCGGCGAAGCAGCTCCACGCCGTCCATCCCGGGCAGCATGACATCCAGCAAAATCAGCTCCGGCTTCGGCTCCCGGCGCAGCGCCTCCCAGCAGGCGGCGCCGTCCTCAAACCCCTTTGCCTCCAAGCCGGTCGAATTGAGCGCATAGACCTCAATGTCGCGGATACCGATGTCGTCCTCTACGCACCAGATCATGGCTGCACCTCCGTTTGCTCCGATTGATGAACGCCGGTCACGGAAAAAATAACCCATTCGGCAATGTTGACCGCGTGATCTCCGATGCGCTCAAAATATTTCGTAATCATCAAAAGATCCAGCGCAAACTCTCCCTCGTCGGGGTGCTCGGTAATGCGTCGGATCAGACGCTCCTTGGTCGCGTCGAAGCAGCGATCGACAATATCGTCGTGGTCGATCACCGATTGCGCCAGCGCCACGTCCTGTCGGACGAAGGAATCCACGCTGTCGGTCACCATCGCCGTCGCCTCCCGCGCCATATCGCGGATGGAGACGGTCTCGAGCGCGGTCCGTCCGTCCAGCGAGGCAACGATGTCTGCGATGTCCTCCGCCTGATCGCCGATACGCTCCATATCGGTAATCATCTTCAGCGCGGCGGAGATTTGCCGCAGATCACGCGCAACCGGCTGCTGCCGCAGCAGAAGCTTCAGGCAAAGCGTTTCAATATCCCGCTCCTTGCGGTCGATCTCGGCTGCAACGGGCGGGACCTTTTTCGCCGGCGCAGCATCTCCCGTACTCAGCGCCTCGATCGCGCTGGCAATGGCATATTCGCACAGCGAGCCCATTTGGATCATTTCACTGTGCAGCGTCTCAAGCTGCTCGTCAAATCTGCTGCGCATATCAACCAAACCTTCCTGTGATATAGTCCTCGGTGCGTTTGTCGCACGGCCGGGAGAAAATTTTCTCCGTCGTGTCCGCCTCGACCAGTTCGCCGAGAAGGAAAAACGCCGTGTTGTCGGAAATTCGGACCGCCTGCTGCATATTGTGTGTCACGATAATCATAGTATATTTTTCTTTCAGTTGCAACGCCAGCTCCTCAATTTTCGACGTGGAAATCGGGTCAAGTGCGCTGGTCGGCTCGTCCATCAGCAGGACCTTCGGCTCGACGGCAAGTGCGCGGGCGATACAAAGCCGCTGCTGCTGTCCGCCGGAAAGACCGAGCGCGTTCTTTTTCAGGCGGTCGCTTACCTCGTCCCAAATGGCTGCCGCACGGAGGGAACGCTCCACGATCTCGTCCAGCATCGCACGGTTGCGGATCCCATGCGTCCGCGGACCGTAAGCGATGTTGTCATAAATGCTCATCGGGAAGGGCGTCGGCTTCTGAAACACCATGCCGACATTCTTGCGCAGCTCGTTGACGTCCACATTCGGGGCGTAGATGTTCTGCCCCTCATAGGTCACCTCGCCGCTGATCGTCACGCTCGGGATCAGGTCGTTCATGCGGTTGAGCGTCTTGAGGAAGGTGGACTTGCCGCAGCCCGACGGACCGATGAGCGCGGTAATGCGTCGTTCCGGGATGTCAATATCGATATTTTTCAGCGCCTGTGTCGCACCGTACCGGAGACACAGCCCGCGGGTTGTCATGATTGAGCTCAATGCGCTCGCCTCTTTTCGAAAAATTTCTTCGCCAGCGCCGCGGCAAGGTCAATGAGCATCGTCAGCAGCATCAAAATTGCCGCGATCGCGAAGGCGACACCGAATTCGCCCTGCTCCTTGGCGTATACGTAAAGCGCCACGGTCAGCGTCGCGCCCGGGGAAACCAGCCCCTCAAGCAGTCCGTTGAGCGTGTGGGCAAAGCCTGCCGTGAACAGCAGCGCCGCGGATTCGCCCAAAATTCGACCCGCCGAGAGGATACAGCCGGTCACCACGCCGTCCACACAGCCCGGCAGCACGACCGTTCGGATCACGCGCCACCGTCCCGCGCCCAGCCCGAACGCGCCGTCGCGGTAGGACTGCGGTACGGTCTTGAGGCTCTCCTGCGTCGTGCGGAGAACGGTCGGCAGGTTCATAATGACCAGCGTCAGCGCACCGGCAAGCAGTGAGGTTTTCATACCGAGGAACCGGCAGAAAAACAGCATACCGACCAAGCCGTAGATGATCGACGGGATACCCGAGAGCGTTTCGGCGGCATATTCGATCATCCCGACAAGGCGCTTGTTGCGGGCGTACTCGGTCAGATAGATCGCCGCGCCCACGCCGAGCGGCAGGACGATCAGCAGGCTTGCCAGCAGGATATACAGCGTGTTCAGAATGTCCGGCAGAATACCGATCCGATCGGACAGATAGCTCGGCGTTGTGCTCAGAAGCTCCCACGAAAGCTCAGGCACCCCCTTGCCCAGCACATAGACGATCAGAAAAATGACCAGCGCGGCGGAGAGGGCGGTCGCCGCGATCATCAGTCCGCGCAAGACGGCGATGCGGATGCGGCGGCGTTTGCTGATGGCTTGCATTTCAGCCCCTCCTTTCCCGCTTGAGGAAGAAATTCAGCGTTGCGTTGATGAGCATGATGAACAGGAACAGCACCAAGGCGATCGAGAACAGCGCCTGCTGCTGCAAGCCCGACGAATAGGACATCTCGCTTGCCACGGCGGTGGTCAAAAAGCGCACGCTCTGGAACAGTGACGGCATATTCGGCACATTGCCGGAGACCATCATGACCGCCATTGCCTCGCCGATGGCACGCCCGACGCCCAGCACGACCGCCGCCGCGATGCCGCTTTTGGCAGCCGGGACGGTCACGCGGAAGCAGGTTTCGATCGGCGTCGCGCCGAGGGCAAGCGACGCATCCTCGTACTCCTGCGGCACGGCGTCAAGCGCGCTCATGGAAACCTTGACGATCGAAGGGAGAATCATGACGGATAAGACGATGATCGCTGCCAGCAGGCTCGCCCCGTCGGGGACGTTGAAAACCTTGCGAATGGCAGGCACCAGCACGAGCATACCGACCAGACCGTAGACCACCGACGGAATCCCCGCAAGCAGGCTCGTTGCCGACTGCATCAGCGCCCGCACCTTCGGATGGGCGACCTTGGAAAGGTAAACGGCGGTCAGAAAGCCGACGGGAACGCCGAGCGCGATCGCGCCCGCCGTTCCGTAGACCGAGGTCAGCAGGAACGGCAGAATTCCGAACGAGGGCTGCGCCGCCGTGGATTCCCACTTCGTTCCGAACAGGAAGTCCGTCAGTCCGATGCGGCGCAGCGCAGGCAGACCGGCGATCACGAGGTAAACCGTGATGAGCAGGACAAAGCCCACCGTAATCAGTCCGAGCAGCAGGAAGCCGCCGTGGATCAGCGCCTCGATGCGCCGCTTTCTCTTCATGGCTCGTTTACTTTACGGGCACAGCGCCGGCTGCGGAGATGACCGCGGAGGCATCGGCGGAGGTGATGTAGTCAAAGAACTTCTGTGCGTTGTCCGAAAGGGTCACACCCTGCTTCGTCACGAGGACGAACGGACGCTGGATGATGTAGCTGCCGTCCTTAACGGTCTCCT
>OLSB01003024.1_pt1 | contig 12848 bp, 11 predicted proteins | sample 1672071 | NCBI WGS metagenome assembly OLSB01 (sample SAMEA3136642, study PRJEB25190) | human gut metagenome | biome: human gut; feature: human-associated habitat; material: faeces | place: Austria | collected 2013 | reverse complement strand
TGAAGCCGTTTGCAAGATATTTTGCGGCAAGCGGGCTGTCCGCCGCAGTCGGCAGCTCGGTTTCGCCGTCGCAGCGGGACAAAAACTCAAATTCCTCCGCCTTCAAGCCGCTCGCGTTGCGCTCGCCTTTGATGTAATAGGCAAAGGGCACCAGCCGCCACGAGCGCAGCGCAATATTCGGATTCAATATGTACCGCATACCTTATCCCCAATAGGCTGCCGAAATAACGGCAGCCTATTTTTTACCCTTGTATTTGATTGCGGACGATCTTGCATAGGATTCGGCGTTACCATTGAATCAGCCGCTCGGCTACCGTTCTTTCCTCGCCGTACGCCTTCAGCACATAATACCACATTCCGTCTTCATAGTATCTCTTCTTAACTATGCCGTTACCTGTGACCGGTTGTCCGTTCGGCAGCCATGTATGCGTATAAACGACCTCCTGACCGACGCTGTACCTCGGCTTCGGTTTGCCGGCGTCATAACCGCCGCCGCAGCCGCCGGTGACATTATCCAGCTCGTCGTCGGCGATCTCACCGTTCTGCGGGTGCAGCTTTTCAAAATACGCCTTCGCGCTCTCCTCGGTCATTTCCTCGCCGTTCGCCTCGGCAAGCGCCTTCAGCTCGTCGGCTGTTTTGGCTTCCTTCGCTTTTGCAAGCAGCTCATTGTTGATTTCCATATTTTGTCCTCCAATATTTTTTACTCGCTCGGATCAGTCCTTGCACTTGTTCGGATTGTTGCAGAGCCAAAGCCCCTTTTCGTAGGAGCACCAGTAGCAGTTGTTGCAGTTACAAAGGCTCTTGCAAACATTGCAGCGGGTAAACAGATACATATCCGGTCTTTTCGTGCCGCACCGCTTGCACTCCCAGAAGGAGCAGGCATGTCCCGCGGTAACGACCAGTCTGCCGTCGCCCTTGTGACAGCCGCCGCCCGCAACATTGTCCAGCTCTTCGTCGGACAGCTCGCCGCTCTGCGGATGCAGCATCTCAAAATACGCCTTTGCGCTTTCCTCGGTCATTTCCTCGCCGTTTTCTTTTGCAATCGCCAAAAGTTCCTCTGCCGTCTTTGCCGCTTTTGCTTTTGCAATAAGCTCCTTGTTCATTTCCATCTAAAAATCCTCCTAAACGTTATTTCGGTTCTGCGGGGGTATTTATGTAATCGCTCTCCGGCGGAACATCCTCCCTCTGTGTCCTATGTTTCTCTTTCACTTATTTATACGGACCGCTCCGAAAAAAGGCTAATTGTTTTTGATTTTTTCCCGGGGTATGCCGCGCATCTCTGCGGCTCCCGCGCTGTCGAACCTGTATTGAGTTAATTATATCATAGCCCCGCGCCTTTTTCTATTGTTGGATTTGCGGTATACCGAGAAACGGCACTAATGTGTTGCACTTGGTTGACTTTCTGCCATGCCGCCCCTCGTTGGTCTCGAGATAGTTTTCTTCGTGTGTGTCGCGAGTGAAAATCACCTCATCCCCGGCAGCCATGTATGCATCAATTTTCTTTTTAACATTCGGCAGAACAGCAACCGCCTCTTTCGAGCCGAGTACTCCCGTGACAAAATCATTCTGCATGTCGATCACGACAAGTACCTTGCGCATGAAAACCTCTCCTCTCCAAGAATCAACGTTCTCTTTATTATCGTATTATTCAAATGGAATTTCATTAGAATTCAACACTTGATTTTCTACAAGTCAATTATCAGACAAAAAGTATTCATTGACTATTTTTGCCATCTGCCGCATTGTACTCAATGTTTTATGTCGATCAACACTTTTTGAGCTAAAGATAACCAACACATAACTCTTATTGTTTTCATAGATAATCCCTGCATCATGATAAACACCAGTGAGTTCGCCAGTCTTATGAGCAATCGATGCTTGTGGCAACGCACATGGAAAACACTCGGTATCCATCTGCGCAAATAAGGTTTGTTCCATGGATGCATCCGCTGACGGACTGACCAACTGGCGATTCCTCAAGCAGCGCATCCATTCACCAACATCCTCAACAGTCGTAAGGTTATCATACCCTGCACGCATAGCTCCGATATCCATCATCTTACGGCGCAAGATAGTATTCGTAAATCCATGCGCCTCACAGTGGTTCTGGATACGGGAAAATGTGAGATGGTCAATCAGGACATTCGTCGCAGTATTATCGCTCTCTGTGATCATCAACTGCAGTAATTCTCGGACAGAGAGCATTGGTTCACCAGATCTAGCGTTCAGCACACCAGCACCACCAACCATATCTTTACGTCTCACACATATTTTCTCATCAAGATCAAGCTCCCCTCGCTCTGCCATTTCATAGGCTGTACTGAGAATAAAAATCTTGATTATACTCGCAGAGGATTGCTGTTGATTATTCTCCACTAATGGTATTGACCAAGATGGAAAAAGCACATAAATAGAATAGTCTGCATCATCTCCTGATATAATAGAAAAAAGCCTTGCTTTCAAGGCTTTCTCTTTTTCCATTGATACTTCTGATACTTCCATTTCATCTGAAGAACTTCCAGGTTCTTCATGATTTAGATCAACAGAATCAATATGAGATGATTGATCCGGTTCCTGCCGAAATGCCAGTCGTGTATTGATTGATAATGCACAAAAAACAATGACTAACAACGGCAATAAATATTTCCATGATTTTTTAGGTAATTTCATACCCTATCTTTCCACAATTTCAATTTTATCTAACAGACAATCTACGGTCATATTCCACAATTTCATTAAAGGATTCTACCAACCAATACCATGCAACTAATCCTCCTACTATATTCACATAAGGAATAATCACTAAGAGTACGATCAGCCAAGGAGAACGGCGCGTACCTCCCATCTGGCGTTGGTCTTTTGCTTCATTGAGAGAAGCCGTTATCTTATACATATAGTAACAACCATAAATACCCAATGTCACAATTGAAAGTAAAATCACGATTAAATAATTTGGCGTTGTTTTTCGCTTTACGAGTGTATGAATATCCTCTGTAAACATATAAAACCAATAGATACCATAAATTCCTAATGTCACAACACTCAATAGCAATGTCTTAACAAAGTTACGCGACTCTGGTATGCTATATGCATAATCCGAAGCAACAAAATTTGTTGTTTCAGATGGCTGAAAGGTTTGAGCTTGCACTACCGGATTTACCGGAACATTTTGGGGTTGCGTCTCCGTAATATCAGTAGCTACAGTCTGAGCAGATGGCACAGCAAGTGAAGCACTTTCAACCTTAGTCCCACAAGTTGGGCAAAATTTAGCCCCTTCTTCTAATTCCATACCACAACCAGAACAAAACTTCCCCATAATAATCACTCCTATAATTTGAAATAAATACTTCATACAGTCACAAGTAAAACAAGTAAAATCGGTAAAGAATCATTCCCTCCTTTTCTGACATATCGTTTTCCTTATTTTACTTATAAGATCATCTTCATATTCTTTTTTTACAATTCGATATTCTACTACTCGTCCCTTATTCAAAAAACGCACTTCTTCTTTTTCTCCCATAGATGTTGTATTTGCTACAACGTCTATACGCAAATTTAAGTGGCCTTCATAATCATAAACTTTGTCAGCTATAACAGAAAATTCTTCTTTCATTTTTTCATATATATCATTGCAACGAACTACTTGATTATATATAAAGAAATGTATTGTAATATCGCAAACCCCACTGATAACCGAAATCTTTACTCCTGGCAATAAATCCTTGATGTGTGCGATATTTTCCTCTAACGACAATTGTTCATACTCATGATTATCTACATTAGAAAGGCCCGTACTTGATATAATTAATTCCCCACGCAGAGTAATATAATTTCCTGTTATATGTGATTTGAGCATCGTAACTAATATATTGGTATATTTCCTCATTTTATTCGAGCTCCACAATGCGCACAAAAAGTAGCATTTTCCTCTAAAATGCTGCCGCATTCTGTGCAATAATGTTTTTTATTTACGACAGATACTGGATTTTCAGTTCCAGTCAACATCTGATGACAGAATCTGCATTTGATTGCATCTTTCTTGATGCGTTCTTTACAGTATGGACACAATTTATATTCTGAGTCATTCAATACGGGCACATTGGTATGAGCGATGGATTGATGTGATTTTTGTTGTGTTTGAATTGCCATCTCCATTCTGCGGAATTGTTCTTCTGTCATTTTTTCATCTGAAGCAATGCGATCATGTAACTGTTGCTGCCCTAACCGGATTTCAGATATATCTGCTTGTACACTTTTATCTTTTAAAAGTGCCAATACTAATCCTGCCAGTAAAGGACTAAAAAAGAAAGCGAGGAGTCCCCACAATATAGCACTGCGATTCTTCTTGTTTGCATAGTAAGCAATCGCAGCGCAAAGTCCTAACCAGATTACAATTTCCATGTGAACTCCTCTAATCTCATATAAAAGATGGATTTTAAAACTCAGTAGAAGTCATATTGTATGCTGAGCAATCGGTATCAATTCATCATTGCTGTTTAAAGATGGCATTCTGCTTATCGAACTCATCCGAAGCACGCCTGCCTCTTTCAAAGCCATTCTGATAGGATCCACCAGATGAACTAGCAGCCATACCGTCATATAGACCTTTTGCACGTTCAATCTCCAATTTGAATAAGCGTATCAACATGTCTCGATCATTAGTATTTACGTCATTCATACTCTGTAAGGTTTTGATATATCCTTGTGCATCCTGAATCTCTTTCTGTGCTTCCTGCTTCAAAGAGTCTGCATTCCTAAAATCCGAATGATTAGATAGATACTGATTGATCTTACCAGCAGTCTTTGTTATTCTGGCATCAAGATTGTCTTTACCTTTAACCATATTGCCAAATTTCCCACTGGTTTTGGAAGTAGTTGTCTGCTTTTTCTCATTTTCTGTGATGCGAACACTGATATAGTTTACCCTTTTATCGTTTTTTGTAATAGCAAAACGCAGTATACCAGAGCGACCTTTCAAATCGCGAAATGCATATTCGTACAGCGTCATATCATCATAGTCCATAGAAGTATAGTCAGTTCCGTATGCTTTTATTACGTCTCGTACAGAAGATCCCTCAGAAATCCCTCGCTTCGTTTTCACAGAAGTACCATCGGATACAAGTGCATTAACTACATTATCTTTTACACCAACTTGCAGATCATCGTAATAATAGTACTTATATCCGGGGTTATCCTGTGAATTTTTAAAGGAGTTCTCCTTGCCAAGTGCATTATGCATTTCATCAATATCCATGCCTAGATCCAATCCACCCAAAGATAAATCGGTCTGCATTTCACGAACAGCTTTTCCCTGTTTGGTAGCAGACCCATACGATGATGAAGTAGATGCTGTTTTATGTGTTTCAGGTGTATTGCTCATGATAAGACCTGCAACAAGGATAAGCACGATAGCTGTACCAGATAAAATACCAATCAGGAGTTTTTTAGTATGAGCAGACATTTCTCGATTGCTCGTCGCAGGATTTCCTGTAGTATTATATGTATTATCAGCATTTGAGGAAGGAGTAGCTTTTATCGTCGTATTCTCTATCGAATATTGTGTTTTTGAATTTTCTTTTGCATCCGGTTCCGCTGAACTATCCTGCTTTTCAGGATTGGCTGCAACAGGCATGACTGTTGTAGCCTCATCTGGTATTATGTCAGGATTCGTAGTGTCTGATACATCAGTTATACCTTCCTCTTTAGAACGGCCGCACTCTGTACAAAAAGCATCTTTATTTCCCTTATGACCACATACACACTCCCATTCTTCTGAAGGTGTCGTCAAAACCTGTTCTGCTTCCGAACGCATCCTCCCGCACGCTATGCAGAAATTTCCTCTATTACCCTTCTGACCACAAATACAATCCCATGCCGATACATCCGTCATAGCAGGATCTTCAGTGTCCGGCTTTTTCTCACCGATAGCGCGTGTCAGGCCACATTCCGTGCAAAATAATCCTTTGTTATGTTTGTGTCCGCAGGTGCAATCCCAAAAATCGGATTGTACGGAAACAGCAGATTTTATAGCTTCTACCGAAGCCTCTTTTTCTCCCCCTGTATCATTCGTATTCTCTGGATTTAACTGTTTCTTATTCCAGTCCAATCCTTCTACTACAGTATCAATGATGTTCTTTGCAGTCGATTCAGGCATATTGGCCTCATCAATCAAAATCCTTAAGGCCTGTTTTTCAGCTTTATCTTTCTGCTCTTTTGAATCTCCATCTACTTGATAAAAAATTCCCCCGATATTGTTATCACGCAATGCTTTGATCAATGAGCGGCTCTTCATAGCAATATTGATTGTATCACCATGATCATCATGAATTCTCTTTTCAAAAGCCTCCGTAAATTTATCCTTATTACCAAGCAGTTCACGGTTATCCTTTAAGATATCACGAATTGCATTAGCAAATATAGTCGATTCATCGGACATATCTTCCATCCTTCCTCATTGCTACATCATTAATACTATGGGGCATTTACGTGATGTTATTTGGCAATCATATTATGCATTTTAATGCAACTGTAACTCGCCTTGTTCAAGCAGATTCCATTGGTTGTCAAAAATAGCAGGCCTAATCACACGGATATGATTGTATGTATTATTTTCCATGAAATTAGATACAAACGATTCTTTCAAGCCACCGGTCTCGTGATTCATCATATCGTATGGTTTTGTATTGGGAACTACTGCACATTTCCCACTCACAAATTCAAATGCCCAAAAACATGGTTTATCATTTTGAGAACAATCCTTATATTGTGGTGGTATTTCAGGCGAATTTACACGTCGTTCAGCATTTTCGCATTTAAAAGCTTTGACATGAAATTGTGCTAAAAAAATATCCTGATTTCTTTTTTTCTGAAACCCTGCTGCTTTTTCATTGCTATCAATCAATGTGTTATATGCTGTAACAAAGGGCCGATATAGCTCCTCTTCAGTTGGTGGTTTTGGCCTTTCAATATGTTGTATTTCAATATTCATTGTATGGGGGACAACTAATGGATCCCTCTCTACTGGTTCTTGTATTTCTCTGTGAGATGATTTTTTAACATCTTCTATTTTCCTGCACAATTCGTCGTAGCGAGATTGTAATTTTTCATTAAGTTCAGCAATATCTTTTTTTTGCTTAGCAGCGCTTTTATTCTGTTTCTTCAACCCAAAAATTAAAATTACGATAAGCAGTATGGATATGATTGACAGTACGCTCGTTGCCAAAAGAATCCAGCTAACCAAATCACTAGCTCGATCAAACGGGCCAAAATTCACTGAAAAAACTGGTTCTAATGGAGCCATTAATCCAGCCTCATCATCGGCATATGCAATAGATGCTGCACAAATCATCAATAGCGAAGTGAGTGCAATTATCTTTTTTCGCACAAATCGCATCATATCATAACACCTCCATGGCTTTTTTCAATTCCATAATGAAAACTGGCTCCACAAAAATCTTCTTGATAGGTTTACCTTTTTCTGCTACATAATATCCATTGACATTCTTCTGGACTCTCTGCAATTGATCAGCCGAAATCTTGATGCCATTTGCCCAGGTGTGGTTATTTCCATTAAATACCTTGATGAAATCTTTCAATTCATCAACTGAAGTGACATTTAATCCTTTCTGGATATCTTCTGCAGAAATAAATGTCCCACCTGCTTCTTGCTTACCATCCTTGGTATATTGTGCACCCGCATAAACAGCGTTGGCTATCTGTGGATCGTACTGTTTTCCAAAGAGTTTTTCCATCAATTCCTCTTCATTGAAGAATTCTTCATCATTGTTAGGACGTTCTTCAATCATACCACTAGCGACTTCAACTTTTGGTTGTGCGCTCATGTAAATGCCAAACTTATACGCAGGATCGAGATCTGCTGCTTTTCGCATACTATCCTTAAGAACATCCATGTACGGACTCGAATTCTTGAAGGAACCACCCGATACCCAAGAAAGAATACGCGCTCCATTACCACCTACAAAGATATCTGGCACATGATTTTCCAAATAAATGCCTCTATCATGCAAATTCTTGAGCAAATCGCCGACATAGTGGAAAATACCAGCCAGTCCAAATTGCGATTGCTGCAATGCCTGTTTCACATTAGGATGGCCTGTAATGGTGTGAAGATCTCTGAGATATTCCTCACTGTGTTCACGCATATCGGCATCTAATAAAGCCGTATCGTCAAAAGCTTTCTTATGATTTGTGAACTCATCATAATGACGATAAATTGGATGGAACAAATACCGTCCTGCAAACTGAATAGAAGTATGATATATGATACGTCCAGGCTGACCACTGATAATGGAAATATCTGTTGTTCCAGCACCAATGTCCAAGCATACAGCGCCTTCCACGAAATTTGTATCATTACCATTCAACTTATTGAAATGATATGCTGCTGCCTTACTTTCCGGCCAAGATTCAATCGTATCATCTTCACCAGAATCATAGCAGGTATTTTCCTCTGCATCCTGAACAGCAATACGGCACGTAGTCTCGAAAGCTTCTTTCTGCTCTTGCGAGAATGCAGTTGGGAAAGAAAAGTTCCATTCCAGCTTATCAACGCCACGAGCTGCAGCTTCTGCTAAACTCTGCAAGCAAAGCTGTGTGATATAAGCTGATACTTTTCGACGACCGATATCATCATCATGCCATTTCAAATTCGTGTCTAGGCGCATTTTTTCCTGATTATAAAAACGTTCTCCACGTTCTGTCAACAAGAAAATATGACCATCCTTAAGCGGATGTATTGTATCGTGCAATGCTCCCATATTTAACATATGGAAAATACTCAAGAACGAACCATCTTTCTGGCTTTCTTCAAAGATAGACGGAATAAATCTTACAAAAGTGTTACCTCTAGAAGCACCGCTATTTGTAACTTGGAAAAGATGTGGCTCAAAGCTCAATGGTTCTGGTTTTCCGCTTGTCTGGCAACGATAAAGCATGGTACTCGAAGTGCCAAAATCCACACCTATCTGCCATTTGAGTTCCATTTGGCAATCAACCATGGGAAGCTGCTTGAGCAAGATCACACCCGCATCTACCTTTTCTGGATATGTCTTTCCTTCCAGTGTCGTATTCACTGTGCAAAGCAATGCCTCTGGAAAACCATTCATGCGAGCAGTGAAACAATTCGTCAGTCCTCCATCTGGAACGTCAGTTGACAGATCTGCATCATTACTCCAAGGATTGATATAGAAAAAGTCCTTTCCAAGTGTTTCCGTATTTGCCTTATATACTTCACTATTCTCGTAATAAAGATAGTACTTATTCCATCCTTCACGACGGAAATTCGGCCAAATTTCTACAACAGGTTTATTCGTATCAAGATAAATCCATTTATCCTGACGATATATCTTACGGAAACGATAATCCGCCTGATGGCCGCCAATACCAGACAATGGGAAAGCGAACTTCACAACAATCTGGTCGCGACTGACCTCATAGCTGATGCGATTGGCAATTTCCTGCGGAGTGAAATACTCTAAGAGTTCTTGACGTATCGGCAGCAAAGCTACCATACCCTGTTTCGTCAGCAACTCACTATTCGTGATGTGTAGCGAGCCTGGAAATGGCTCATTTCCATCTTCACTGCTATCAAGCACAACAATGCTTTCGGTAAAAAAGTCCTCCGGCCGACGAAACTCTACCATACCAAGCGATGTACTCCCTAAAACATTACGTCCATGCAGCAACATGTTATCTGTTACATCGTTTGCCGAAATACCCGGCCATACAACAAGCCTCGTCTCCGGTACATTGACAAGTTGTGCGAAGGAACGAACCATATCCGGCGAAATGAGCAGTAATTCTTTCCGTGGATGACGCTGCACAGATGGTATAATACGTACAGCTGAATCTTCTGCTGTAGCAATTTTCCCCTGCACCATGCGATTCAAAAGGCGAAATACACCTCTGTGCATCTCGAGGTCTGCATCGACAATTTCCTCTCCATCATGTACCTGCGGATATTTTGCAACAATATCTGCCTCAAAATCACTAATGCGCTCCATAAGCTTATTGCGCAAGCTACTTTGCTCTCTCGTACCTTCCGGCATGTTCTGCAGATCGCGATGCAATTGTTTAAGCCAGCTATATAAGCAATCTAGATCTTCTGTCGTCAGATAATCAATAGGATCCTGCAAATGATACCCATCATTTGACCACGGCTGTTGCAATTTCCCAGCAAAAGCAGTAGAATAATCCGCTGCTGCTACAACTAAAGTTACTGGTGAAGTCATCGCTAATGGTGTTTTATTACCATTTTGTTCCAGACTTAAAATGTACAGCACATCCCAGCCAGTATTTTCATCGACTGTATCAACAGGAGCTAATGCCCTCAGCACATCCTCCATGCTATTTTCACCACGAATATCTACCTGTTCTGCTGTTATATTTAAGTGACGAACATCTTTTAAAGCCAACATCGCCAACAGACAACGCCATTCATCCTCAACACAATCACTGAGATTTTGAACAAGCGTTGTATTATCCAATAAAGCCATCTGAAACAATAGTGGACGAGCCCATACATCTGGAATCGAGTCGATCTGGCTAGCATCTTTTACAGAACCACCAGACGCAAAGCTCTTCGGAAGTACATCTAAGAAATTATCACTCGTACGAATCCACTGACCTGCACAGTCTGGATTGACTGCCGTTTTATCCTGATCCAAAGGTGGCAATAACGAATATTTACTGGTATTTTCCATGTTAAATCACAGCCTCCTCAAGCTTCGCTGTAGCAGCAATCGTAAAGCGTACGCAGGAACAATCCAAAACCACGAGCACGATCAGCACCATCACCTGCATAATTTTCTGCAAGTCTTGTCCAAATCTCATGGATTGTCACGATTGACTTTTCATCAACAATACACGTATCAAACTCATTCGCATCAATTAATACAGGCTGATCAGGATCATCTGTCACTTGAAAAGCTGTACGCTTAACTAAATCAATACCGCGATTATTGCTTGTATTCTCGAGCTGTCCAAGCCAATTCACAAAACTAACTGCGTAATCCGTGAAACTCTTGATTTCGGCTGTATCCAATTTTTCAGTCTTTAGATAATCAATATACCAAGGATATGCATGCTCTGGTACATTACCATTCGCTAAATCATTGAGAACCGGCTGGATAAGATGCAGGTAACTGAAAATGAACCGGACAAAATGCCCCACACATTCTTTAGGCTCTACAGATTTACCATCTGCCATTTTTATAGATGGCAAATCTGTCCAAGTAAAATGCGTCTTGTCAGCATGTGCAATATATGAACAACGCTCCCCACTCTGGATAGACTCGCGAGAGAAAAAATCGACTGCAGCAAGTGCGGCATATAAGTCAACAATGTGAGCGTCATTTTTTTGGTCTGCCGCGCCAACACTAAAATGATTGACTTTATCCATTCCCTCGTCACCGACGAAGTACATTGCGTCATACGATTTATCCTTAACAGAATAGTACTTCAATGCAGCGCGCGTATTCATCAGGAAATTCTCTGATGAGGCAAATATACCATTTGTATTGGCCGCTGTTGTCGGAGAAAACGAGAAGTAAGGAAGAATAAATACACCACCGATCAGGACATTACCTGCCTCGCATTCTTCATGGAATTCCTGTCGAAGCAAATGTGCTATCGTCGGCATGCCGGCTGCTCCTGTCCCTCCAAACACAGAGCCTGCTAAGAAAATATGCGCTTTCTGCCCATTATTCGCTTCCGATCTAACACGATCAGCTAAAGTACGCCAAGGCTCTTCCGCGTGATTTTCCCAACCTCTCTTGCTGAACAAAGATGCTTTTTGTGCCAGTACAGCTGCACCAATAGAAGGACGCCCGCGGAAACCTTCATTGAGTAACTGATCGCGCTCCTGCTGAGTATAAAGTGTTTCATACAAGTCACCAATTGGTGTCTTGCGATGGGCTTGATATGACATTACGTCATCCAATTTTTTATTATGCTCAATGGGGCTCCAAGTAAAAGGAGATGCTAGTTCAACAGGGGTTTTGAACAACGAAGTTTCCACACCAACTTCGAAATCCTGACAATTAACAAAGCTTCTCAAGGATGCACTGCTGCGGTTGAGGTTACCATTACCTAAATCAGGGTCAACCGACATCACATACAGACGTTCACGTTTTTCAAAGTTCGGCAATAATCCTGCCGCGCAAAGATGTGTCAATGATTCCATAACCTTTGCGCCAGAACCGCCGATTGAAATAAAATAATATCCCATCAGTTATTGCCTCCCTTAAATCCCTTTTTCTGTCTGAACTTCTGCGCTCCAAGTGGTTCATACTTATATGCTGCTGGCGTCGCAAAAATACTGGCAACCCAATATCCAATCACAGTATAGAAAATCAGGCATATAATAGGAATAATTATGCTCATCTTCAGTACATTATTAGTTAGAGAAACAGCATATGGAATTATCAAACTGATTACACCGGAAATTCCCCAGAATAGATACCATCTTCCACGTTTGTTTCCATCATCACATTCTCTGACTTTCCAAATAAATTTTGCGCAAATATACCAGCCAAAATAAACAATTGCCTGTAAGACAAATAATATCATGACAAGTTTCTGATATTGTTCTGCCCATTTCGATAAGGTAACTTTTCCTCCCAGGAATCCTTTTGCAGCCAATTCTCCCAAAAAGTATGTAAGAATGGATGCCAATAACAGAATACCTGCAACGATAAAAATCTGTTTACCCGTATTGGATGACCGACTCATATAACTACACCCTTCCCTTTCATCAGCGAAGATCGACGACAAGATTGATATCATCCTCCAAAATTCGGCTGTGAGGGAACGCAGCCGAATTTTGGAGG
>OLSB01003022.1_pt1 | contig 12858 bp, 12 predicted proteins | sample 1672071 | NCBI WGS metagenome assembly OLSB01 (sample SAMEA3136642, study PRJEB25190) | human gut metagenome | biome: human gut; feature: human-associated habitat; material: faeces | place: Austria | collected 2013 | reverse complement strand
CGCCGCCGCAGAGCACATACGGCTGCGGCACGCCCTCGTGCGCGGCAATGGCCGCGGTCAATGCGCGGCAGTAGGGATCCGGGTACTGCCGCACCTGTGCGGCTGCGGCGCGGATCGCCTCGACGACGCCTGGCGGCGTGCCGAGCGGATGGACATTGGAGGAAAAATCGAGCGTGACGGCTGCGCCGTAGACGTCGCCGCCATGCGGATTTTGCGTGTTGTAGAGCATAGGCTGGTCTCCTTCGTCAGCGGTTACAGAGGAAGATGCAGAGCGCTTTGACCCCTGCGCACGCGAGCAGGGCAAGGATGGCCGCGGCCGTCATCAGCCGGCAGGCGCGCGGGATATCGTCCGGCTCAATGGCGCGGCACTCGTCGCCAATATACGGCTTTTTGTGCAGGACGCCGTGGTACCACGCGTCGCCCGCGAGGCGCAGGCCGAGCAGGCCCGCGCAGACCGACTCCGTCTGCGCGGAGTTCGGGCTCGCGTGCCGGTACCGGTCGCGCCGGAAGATGCGCCAGCCGTTCTTCGAGTCCAAGCCCAGAATCGCGCCCGCGGCCAGCAGAAACAGCGCCGACAGCCGCGCGGGGATGAAATTCAGCACATCGTCCGCCTTCGCCGGGACGAGGCCGATATTTTTATACGGAGGCTCCACATAGCCGAGCATCGAGTCCATCGTGTTGACGGCCTTGTAGAAAAAGCCCAGCGGCGCGCCGCCGAGCGCGAGATACAGAAGCGGCGCGATGACGCCGTCGGACGTGTTTTCCGCCACAGTCTCGACGGCGGCCCGGGTGACGCCCGCGGCGTCCAGCCGCGCGGTATCGCGGCCGACGATCATGCTTACCGCCTGCTGCGCGGCAGAGAGGCTTCCCGTCTGCAGGGCAGCATAGACGCGCATGCTCTCCTCCCGCAAAGATCTGACCGCGAGGACCTGCCAGCACATCACGCTCTCGAGCGCGAGGCGCAGATAGACGGACACCCGCTGCGCGCCATAGAGGATGAGCGCCGGGAGCCCCGCCGAGACGAGAACCGTGCACAGCCAGATGCACGCGCCCGCGAAGATCTCGCCGCGCGCTGTCTTGGGAAACAGCGCGCGGAACCGCCGCTCGAGCAGCGAGATCAGCTTGCCGATCCCGACGACGGGGTGCGGCATCCCATGCGGGTCGCCCACGATAAGATCGATGCCGAAGCCGATCAAAAGGGCGAAAAGGGACCATTTCAAGGCGTGTTTCCTCCATTCTGCAGCGTAAAGATGTAGATGGGGTTCTGTCCGGCCATCAGGTGATAGGGCCCCGCCGCGCGGGCTTTGGCGATGGACAGCGAGACGCATTCGCAGAACTCGAATTCCCGCATGCACGCCGTCAGCGCGGCAGCGGATTCGAGCGTGACGGCCGTCGCCACGATGCGCACGTGCGGATTTTTTTCGAGCAGCAGCTGCAGGATCTCGCGCACCTGCCCGCCGGTACCGCCGAGGAAGGCGTGCGTCGGCGCGGGCAGCTCGCGGCAGACCTCCGGCGCGCTGCCGGAGACGAGGCGCAGGTTTTCCGCGCCGAAGGCGGCGCGGTTCTGCTCCAGAAGCGCCAGGGCGTCCGCCTCGCGCTCGATGGCCCAGACGCTGCCGCGCGCAGCCTGCAGCGCCATCTCGATGGCGACCGAGCCGGTGCCCGCGCCCACATCCCAGCAGACGGCGTCCGCCGTCAGCTGCAGCTTGGACAGGCAGACGCTGCGCACCTCGCTCTTGGTCATGGGCACGACGTGGCCGGGGGCGAGGCTTCTTTGAAAGCGCTCGTCCGGCAGGCCGTGGGTGACGACGGCGTCGGGCGACGGATTTTCGAGCAGGGCGACGCTGAGCTTGTCGAACGTCCGCTCCGCCAGCTCCGCGGCCGTGCCGCGGGTGATGCGCTCATCCGGGTAGCTCAGCCGCTCGCCGACGCTGACGCGGACCTGACCAAGTCCGGCTCCGGTGAGCCTCTGGCAGAGGGCGGCCATGCCGCCCTCGCCGCCGACGAGGACGAATACGGTTTTGTTCCGGCGCACGTCCGGGACGATATCGTGCACCCGGCCGTGGAGGCTGACGGGCACAACGGACTCATAGCTGACGCCGAGGCGGGCGCAGAGATAACTGAGTGAGCTGAGGCCCGGAAGGACGGTCGTTTCGCAGTCCTGCAGCAGCGGCAGGAGCTTCTTCGTGCCGCTGAAAAAGCCGGTGTCGCCCGACATGACGACGGTGAAGCGGCGGCACTGCGGGTGCTCGCGGATGCGATCTGCGATCGCCTCCGGCGCGATGGCGTCCAGCGCCAGCTGGCCGGGCCGGGCGACGGCCTCCAGCATCCGCCGCGCGCCGATCAGCGCGTCCGCCGCACGGATCGCCGCGCGGACCTCGCCGGTCTGCGCGGCCTCGCTGCCGGGGCCGATGCCAACGATCGTCACCTGCGGGTGGCAGGAAAAGCCGAAGCGGGCGCACAGGGCGCCGATGGTCTCAGGAAGCGAGCTTCCCGTCTCCTGCGCGGGGCGGCCGATGACGAGCAGGCGCGCCCCGGCGTGCCTGGCCGCGGCGGCCTTTTCCTGAAAGCCGCCGGCCGCGCCGCCGTCTTTGGTGACGAGCCAGCGCGCGCCCGTCCTATGCAGCATGGCCTCGTCCATCTCCCGGGAGAACGGGCCCTGCAGGGCAAAAATATGGGACGGGCTGAGCCCCGCCGCGCCGCAGGCCTCCAGCGAAGCGGGCAGCGGCAGCACGCGCGCCCAGCAGCGCGCGGCAAAGTCCGGCAAAGCGGCAAATTTCGATAATTCCTTGCTGCCGGTCGTGAGGAGGATGTTCCCCTCCGTGCCGGACAGGAAGCGGACGGCTTCGTCCGTATTCTCTGCGAACACTGCGTCCTCCGGCGCTTCAGACGCGCCGCGCAGCAGCCGCCAGTGCTCTACTCCGGCCGCTTCGCAGGCGGCCGCGATGCTCTTGGTGATCGACGCGGCGTAGGGATGCGTGGCATCGATCACCAGATCAAAGCGTTCGGCCTGCAGCAGAGCTCCGATCTCCCCGACCGGCAGAGGCCGGGCCGAGACGGTCAGGTTTTCGCCCTCCGGCAGGAGGGTCTGGCCGTATTCCGTGGCGACGCAGGCCGTCACGCGGCAGGGCTGCGTATTTAAAAATTCGACCAGCTCGCGGCCCTCCGTCGTGCCGCCGAAGACACAGAGCTTATACATCGCGGTATCCCCTCGGTGTGATAAAATTCCCGCCGACCGCCTGCGCGGCGGCGTTGCCGATAAAGACGGTGCAGAACATGTCGGCCTGCGCCGTTTTGAGTTCGCCGAGCGTCAGCACGCGGCGGCTCTCGCCCTCGCGGCCGATGCAGCGGACGATGCCGCAGAGCCGGTCCTCCGGCAGTACGCGGAGCAAAATCCCGCACGCGCGGTGCAGGTGCTCCGGCCGGCCGTGGCTGGCGGGGTTATATAAGACGATGGTCAGATCCGCCTCAGCGGCGCACAGCAGCCGCTTTTCGATCGTTTCCCATGGCGTGAGGCGGTCGGAGAGGCTGACGACGGCAAAATCATGCGTCAGCGGCGCACCCAGCAGCGCGCCGCCGCTGCACGCGGCGGTGAGGCCGGGGATGGCCTCCACCTCCGGCTCCTGCGCCTCGCCGCGCAGCTGATAGACCAGCGCGGCCATGCCGTAGATGCCGCTGTCGCCGGAGCAGACCAGGCAGACAGTTTTCCCTGCCGCGGCCAGCTCGAGCGCCATGCGGCAGCGTTTGGCCTCCTGCGTCATGGGGGTGGCAAGCAGCTCTTTGCCGGGATAGCGGTCCTTGACCAGGTCGACGTAGACCGGGTAGCCCACGATCACGTCGCACGCGGCCAGCGCGCGGTCGGCGCGGATGGTCATATTTTCAAAGTTGCCGGGGCCGATGCCCACGATCTGTACCTTACCCAAAGCGTACCTCCCAAGGTTCCTCGGCGACGGCGACGGTCACGCCGCCCAGCGCCTGTTTTTGCACCAGCAGCCGCCCGCCGCCATAGAGCGCCGCGCGCTCACAGACGTTATCCACGCCCGTGACGGAGGCGACGAAGCGCGAGCCCGTAAAGCTGCCCGGTACGGCGCGCAGCTGCGCCGCGGAATAAAACCGGGCCTGCCAGCCGTTTGCGCGGCAGGCGGCGAGCAGCCCCGGCTCGTCCTGCTTGAGGTCGATCGACGAGACGCCGGAGATGGCGGCCAGCGCCAGCCGGTTCTCCCGGAAGACCTGCCGGACGGCAGTCTCGATGGCCGCCTGCTCCGTCCCGCGGCGGCAGCCGAGGCCGACGCGGAGCTTTCTGGGGATGAGGCGGAGCGTCACGCCGAACGGCGATTCGGTCCGGCAGCCGATGTAGACGCCGAACGGCCCCTCCGCCGCGGCAACCACGCCGCCGGGCAGGGGCGGGCAGACCGGAAACTCGCTACAAAGCGGCAGATCGTGCTCCAAAATTTCAGCCGCGAAGCGTTTGGCAAGCGCAAAGTCTTCGATCGCGCAGCCGTTCTGCGCGGCCCAGGCGTCAACGGCGAATTTCCCGTTCACGTCCGTCGCGGTGGTGATGACGGCTTTCGCGCCGAGGGCGCCGGCCAGACGCGCGGCCAGCGCGTTCGCGCCGCCGATGTGGCCGGAGAGGAGCGGAATGACGAAGCTTGCACGCTCGTCGAGGCACAAAACGGCCGGGTCCGTCTTTTTATCACGGACGAAGGGCGCGATGCTCCGCACCGCGACGCCGCAGGCGCCGACAAAGATCAGCGCGTCCATATTGGCAAAGGCCTCGCCATAGACGCCCGCGTCCAGCGCGGCAAAGCCCGGCGCTTCGAGCCGGGGCGGCGCATAGCAGCAGCGCTCCGCCTCCGGCAGAGCCCGGCAGACGCGCCCAGCCGTCCGGCAGCCCGCGCGGGTGTAGGCAAAGACGGCGAGCTTCATTGCGTCGCCTCCCGGAATTCGGTCGTGAAGCCCGGGTGGTACAGGAGCGACCGCAGATAGGTATCTCCCAGACACCCGCCCACGACGATCAAAGACGTCTTGGTCAGGCCGTTTTCCGTCACAGTCCTGTGGAGCGTGCCGACGGTGCAGCGGAAGATCTTCTCCTCCGGCCACGTCGCCTTGTACACGACGGCGGCCGGGGTCTGCGCTTCATAGCCGCCCGCGAGCAGGTCCTCCTGCAGCTTTTCGGTAAGCGAGGTGCTGAGGAAGAGCACCATCGTCGCCCGGTGGGCGGCCAGGGCGCGGATGGACTCGCGCGCCGGGACGGGCGTGCGGCCCGCCGCTCTTGTTATAATAACCGTTTGGCTGACATCCGGCAAGGTGTATTCTGCTTTTAATGCCGCGGCCGCGCCGCAGAAGGCACTCACACCCGGGCAGACGTCATAGGCGATGCCGAGCGCTTCCAGCTCGTCAAACTGCTCACGTACCGCGCCGTAGATGCTGGAGTCGCCGGTGTGCAGGCGGACGGTCGTCTTCCCCGCCGCTTCGGCGGCGCGGATGACGGCGATGACCTCCTCGAGGGTCATTTTCGCGCTGTTGTGGATCTCGCAGCCCGGCTTCGTGTAGGACAAAAGCGCCGGGTTCACCAGCGAGCCCGCGTAGATGACCACGTCCGCCTCGCCGAGGAGCCTTGCTCCGCGCACGGTGATGAGATCGGCCGCGCCGCTCCCGGCGCCGACAAAATGTACCATTTCAGTTCTCCTTTATTTTCTCCAACAGAGCCTGCGCCTGTGCGGTCTGGCACAGGCGGCCGTATTCCTTTGAAAAAACGATCGCGTCGGCGGCCATCGGCCCGCATTTGTGCTGCAGCTGGACCTCGATGCGCTCTGCCAGCCGGGAAAGAAGCGGCGCATACAGCCCCTCCTCCCGCAAGATGCGCAGCGCGTCGTCGCACATGACGCAGGACAACAGCTCCTGCGTCTTCTCCTGCCGCAGCCCCAGCGCCGCGGCGTGGGCGGCCAGCAGCTCCATGCGGCAGTCGCCGAAGCGGGAGTGCGTATTCCACATCCCGCCCGCGAGCTTCACGAGCTTGCCGATATGCCCGACGAGCAGCGCACCCCGGAAGCCCAGCTCCCGGCAGCTTTCCAGCGCGTCGCCGATGAAGTTGCTGGTCAGGACGGCCGTCTTCGGGTCGAGGCCGATGGCGCCGCGGATGTAGTCCGCGCCGTAGTTGCCGGGGGTCAGCAGGATATAGTCGGCCCCGTCCGCCCGCCGCTGGCGCAGCTCGACACGAATGGTGTCGACGAGCGCCTGCTCGCTCATGGGCTCGACGATGCCGGTCGTGCCGAGGATGGAGATGCCGCCGGTGATGCCGAGGCGGGGATTGAAGGTCTTCTGGGCCAGTGCCTCGCCCTCCGGCACGGAAATGACGACCGACAATCCGCCGGGAAACTCGCACAGGCGCATGATCGCCCGCACGTTCTCTTCGATCATGCGGCGGGGCACGGAATTGATGGCCGCCGCGCCCACCGGCTGGTCGAGCCCGCGCTTTGTGACGCGGCCGACGCCCGCGCCGCCGTCGATCGTGACGCCGGGCGCGTCGGTCTTCTGCACGCGGGCAAAGATCAGCGCATCGCGCGTCACGTCGGGGTCGTCGCCGCTGTCCTTGCGGATGGCGCAGGAGACGAAGTCCGCGCCGCGGGCCGTCTGCAAAACCGGCAGCGTCAGGGCGATGCCCTTGGGCGTCAGCAGGTCGACCGTCGGGGCCTCCCGGCCGGTCAGCAGCATATAGGCCGCGGCCTTTGCCGCCGCGGCGGCGCAGGAGCCGGTCGTATAGCCGAGACGGAGCTTTTTTCCGTCCTTGACGATGTATTCCTCCATGCTATCGCCGGATCTGGTAGAGCAGGGCGTTGCAGATGGCGGCGGCGACGTTGCTGCCGCCCTTGCGCCCGCGGGCGACGATATAGGGCGCGCGGCCGCCCTCGACGATCAGCTCCTTGCTCTCGACCACGTTCACAAAGCCGACCGGCACGCCGATGAGCAGCGCGGGCCGGAGCAGCTCCGCCGCCATGAGCGCGTCGAGCGACACCAGCGCCGTCGGCGCGTTGCCGATGGCGAAGATGCAGGGCTTTTTGAGCTGCGCGGCCTTCTCCATCGAGACCCAGGCGCGGGTCACGCCGCGCGACTTTGCCTCGGCCGCGACGTCGGGGTCGGACATGAAGCAGTGGACCTCGCCGCCGAGGGAGGCGAGGATGGTCTTGTTGATCCCGGCCTTCGCCATCTGGGTATCGGTGACGATATCGCAGCCGGACCGCAGGGCTTCGAGCCCTGCCTGCACGGCATGGGGCGAGAAGACGAGGTTGTCGGCGTAGTCAAAGTCCGCGGTGGTGTGGATGGCGCGCTTGATGACAGGCGCGTTTTCCGGGTCGAGCTTCCGGTCGCCCAGAAGCTCGGTGATGATCTCGAAGCTGCGTGCTTCGATGTCCATGGGTCTGCAGGTCTCAAGCATGGCGGTGCTTCTCCTTTCGGCAGGCGGCTAGAAAATTCGCGGCGAAGGCGGGGTTCGCGTAAAAGTGGAAATGCGGGTAGCCCGCATAGAGCGTCCCGGTCGCGTGGACGCAGGGCCAGCGGCGGCCGGAGGGCTTTTCGGCCAGGAAGGCCTCGCCGGGGTCGTCCGCGTCCCAGCGGTGAAATTCGTGCGCGGCGATCGACTCGCCCGCGCGGCAAAGAAGATTGTCCCGCTGCGCGGTCAGCGTCAGGTAGCCGAAGCGCGTGAGCTTCCCGGCGTCAAAGCTGCGGCCGGGGATCGCGCCGGCCATCGGATAACTGCCGATGGCGTCCAGCAGGTACATGAACCCGCCGCACTCGGCGATGCAGGGCACGCCTTTCTGCACGGCGGCGCGGACGCTTTCGCGCATGGAGGCGTTTTCGCTCAGCTGCGCGGCGGAAAGCTCCGGATAGCCGCCGCCGAGGTACAGCCCGTGCAGCCCCTCCGGCAGCACCGGGTCCTCCAGCGGGCTGAAGGGCACGAGCTCTGCGCCGAGCGACGATAACAGCGCGAGGCTGTCTTCATAGTAAAAGCAGAACGCCCGGTCGCGCGCCACACCGATGCGGACGGACTCGCCCGCTTCCGGCAGCGGCAGCGGGCAGACAGTAAGGGGCGGCGCTTTGTCTGCCAGACGCAGAAGCAGGTCCAGATCGATGCTCATTTCCGCCTGGGCGGCGAGGCGCTGCAGCTTTTCGCGCAGGTCCGCCACCTCCGCAGCCGTGACGAGGCCGAGGTGGCGGCTTTCGAGCGTGCATGCCGGCAGGCGCGGCAGATAGCCGCAGGCTTTGATGCCGAAACGCGCTTCGAGCTCTTCGGCAAGCGGCGCGTAGCTCATGGCCGTGCAGCCGTTGAGGATGACGCCGCGGATCCGGCTGTGTGGCTGGAACTGCAGAAAGCCCTGCACCGCGGCCAGCACGGACAGAGCCGCGCCGCGCGCGTTCACGACCAATATCGTGGGGCTGGCGGTCTTCTGTGCGGTCTCCCAGGTGCTCGCGCGCGTGGTGGTGAGGCCGAGGCCGTCATAGTAGCCCATGACGCCCTCGATGATGGTGACGGCGCAGCCCGCGGCGTTCTGCGCGAGCAGATACCAGAGCGTCGCCTCGTCAAAGAAAAAAGGGTCGAGATTCGCGCTTTTTGCGCCGATGATGCGGCTGTGGAACATGGGGTCGATGTAATCCGGGCCGCATTTGGCCGCGGCGACGCTCAGCCCCCGGTTTACCAGCGCCTGCAGAACGGCGCAGGTCACGGTCGTCTTCCCGCAGCCGCTGTTCGTCCCGGCGATCACGAGCCGGGGTAGCTTCTGTTCCATGGTCCTCCCTACGGTACGAGATCCAGCGTAGAGAAGCAGGGGTCGTACCGCCCCGGCTCCATGTGGTAGAGCTTTGCGATGTAGTCGCGCGTGAAGATCTCCTCCGGCGGGCCGACGCGGTCGATGTGGTCGCCCGCGACGCACACGACGGTGTCGGACACGCGCCGCGCCAGATCCAGCTCGTGCAGCGACATGAGCACAGCCAGATCCTCCTCGCGCACCATGCGCTTGAGGATGGTCAGCAGCTCCAGCTTATAGCGGATATCGAGATAGCTCGTCGGCTCGTCGAGCACGATGAGCTCCGGCTGCTGGCAGAGCGCGCGGGCGAGCAGGATGCGCTGCCGCTGCCCGTCGCTGACGGCCTGGAAGGGCCGGTCGGCAAAGGCCTCCGCGTCGGTGCGGCGCAGGCTCTCGTCCACGATCTTTCTGTCTTCCGCGGTCAGGATGCCGAGCTTTCCCGTATAGGGGTAGCGGCCGCTGCTGACCACGTCGCGGCAGGTCATGAGCTCCGGGTCCATGCGGGCGGTCATGAGGATGGCCATGCGGCGGGCGATGGCGTTGCGGCTGCACGCGCGCAGCTCCTCGCCGTCCAAATACGCGGCGCCGCCGATGCGCGGCAGCTGCCCGGCGATGGTCTTGAGGATGGTCGACTTGCCGGAGCCGTTCGGGCCGATGAGCGTGACGATCCTCCCGCGCTGCACGGCAAGTGAAATTTCGCCGATCAGGGTCCTGCCCTGATAGCCGACGGCAAGGTCTTCTGTCTGCAGATAGGCTTCCATGTTATCCCGCCTTTCTGTGGATCATCATGTAGATGACGATGGGCGCGCCGAACACGGCCGTCACGGAGCTGATGCTGACCTCGGTCGGCGCGAAGGCCGTGCGGGCGATCAGATCGCAGAGCAGGCAGAACGCGCCGCCGCCGAGGAAGGACGCCGGGATGAGGATGAGCGGCTCGGCCGTCCCGAACAGGGATTTCATGAGGTGCGGCACGGCGATGCCGACAAAGGAAATGGGCCCGGAGAACGCCGTCACGCAGGCGGACAGGACGCTCGAGAGCAAAATCAGCGCCGTGCGGAACGCGCGCAGGTGGACGCCCATGTTCTGCGCGTACACCTCGCCCAGCTGGTAGGCCCGGATGGGCTTCGAGAGGAAAAAGGCCAGCACCAGCGCCGCGCCGCAGACCAGCACCATGGTCCGCACGTTCTCCCAGCTCATGCCGGAGAACGAGCCGAGCGACCAGTTGTGCAGGTTCACGATGTTGGAATCGTCGGCGAAGGTGACGATGAAATCGGTCAGCGCCGTGCAGATATAGCCGATCATGACGCCGCAGACCACGAGCAGGCTCATGCGCCGGACCTTCCTGGAGATCGCCAGCACGAAGCCCATCGAGAGCATCGCGCCCGCGAACGCCGCCGCGATCAGCACTGCCGACGTGGACACCAGCCCCCGGCTGAGCAGCGCGACCATGGTGACCGACACCGTCAGCTTCGCGCCGGACGAGATGCCGAGGACGAAGGGGCCCGCGATGGGGTTATGAAAAAACGTCTGCAGCAGATACCCCGAGACCGACAAGGCCCCGCCGAGGATCAGCGCCGCCAGCAGCCGCGGCAGGCGGATCTGCAGCAGGATCCTGCGCTGCGAGAGTTCTCCCCCGCCCTGCAGGATCGTCCATATTTCTGACACGGGGAGCCGGACGCTCCCCGCGAGGATGTTCCAGATCAAAAAAATCAAAAGCAGCAGAAGGAGCAGCAGAAAACCGCCCCATGTCCGTAGTCTCCGGGTCTTTTCCATACTGCTCCTCCTGTATTATGATAGTTTCCGCAGGAACCGCAGATCGCCCGCGTCCTTGTCGTTCAGAACGGCGTGGACGTCGAGGATCAGATCGCCGAGCGCGAGCGATTCCTGATAAAAGTTTTTGGTGATGCACCAGACATTACCGGTCTGCACGGCCCGGAAGTCCGCGAGCAGCGGGCTTTTGGCCAGCAGGGCGGCCAGCGAGTCCAGCTCGCCGTCGATGGTGCTGTTGTAGATGAGCACGTCCGCGTCCGCCGCGGCGTCGTAGAACGATTCCATCTGGATGGTCATGGTCGAGAGGGCGTTTTCCTCGCCGCTCTCGTCGAACGAGACGTAGTCGCCGCCCGCCATCCGGATGGCCTTGGCGATATAATCGCCGGATTTGCGCACGTTGACCGCGCCGCTCGTGGTGATGTAGAAGAAGGCGACGGTCTTGCCCGCCGGCTCCTGCGCGAGCACGGGCTGCAGATCCTGCAGCAGCGCGTCATAGGCCGCGCAGGCCGCATCTTCCTTGCCGACCAGCGCGCCGTAGAGCTTCAGCCATTCTATGCGGCCGAGGGGGTCCGATTCGTAGCTCGAGCGCTCGATGAGCACGGGCACGCCGACCGACTCCAGCTGCTCGACGACCTCCGGCGTGTGATAGATCATGGTGTTTTCGATCGCAAGATCGCAGCCTTCTGCCAGGATGGTCTCATAGTCGGGCGCGGAATATTTTCCGGCGTAGACCATGGTCCCGGCCTGCATGGCGGCTTTCGCCTCATCAATATACCAGTCCGACTCCTTCTGGCCGCTGAGCGCGATGCGGTCCACGGCGTCAAGCGCCCGGAAAAAGTCCATCGCCGCCGTGGCGACGAGATAGATATGGTCCAGCGGCTGCTGCAGGACGGTCACGTCCTCCGGCACGCCCGCCGGGACCGGCGCACTCTCGGCCACGAGCAGAAACGTCTGATCCTCGCCGATGGTGATGCGCGTATAGTCCTCGCCCGCGTAGGAAACCGTGAACTGCTTGGCGTAGGAGAGGGGCAGCGCGCGGTCAAACGTCAGGCTGTCCCACGCGGCCGCGGCCGCGGGCTGCTCCGGTGCGGGCTGCTCGGCCGGGGCCTTCTGCGGGGCGGCGCAGCCGCACAGCAGCAAAAGCGCCAGCAGCAGCGCAACGATCCGCGGCTTCATTCGCCCACCGCCTGCAGGCTGGCAGACGAGAAGTTCAGGGTGTATTCGATCTCGTGGGGCGTGCTCATGGCGGTGGTGTCGCCGATGACGGTCAGGTCGGTGTCAAAGGCCTCGACGGGGATCTCGAACGTCGAGCCGGGCTCCGTCGACAACACGTCATAGCGTTCGCCGTTTACCAGCATATAGTCATACTTGCTGCTGCTCCAGACGATCGCGGCGGTGGCCGCGCCGTCCTGCACGGTCAGGGTGCAGGGCGAAAGGACCTGCGCCTTGCCGGAGCCGCCCGCGAATGTGAGCTCGGCCGTGTAGACGCCGTCGGCCAGGCCGAGGTCCTGAACGGTCTTCCCGGCTTCCGCAGCGGGAACGGGGTCGGTGACGGAGACCTTATGGTCGTACCAGACGCCCTTCTTGCCGATGAGGGCGACGTCAAACTCCGTATCCAGTGCGGGGACGGGGATGTCGAAGCCGTAGACCTCGTCGGACAGGCCGTCGGAATAGGTGACGGTGTCGGTCGTGGGCTGCAGGAGCTCCGCGCCGTCCTTCTGCGCATCCTCGGCCAGACCATAGAACAGGTTGACGATGCTCTTGGACGCGAGGCTGACGTGGATGGTCATGCTGCCGTCCTTGACGGTCAGCGTGCCCTTGCCCTCGCAGGCCTCGTTCGCGTGGAACATGCTGCTGTCGGTGTTGAATTCAGCGGTATAGACGCCGTCGGGCAGGGCGGGCTCGGCGGGAGCCGGTTCTTCCGCGGGCTCCTCGGCAGGCTCGGCTGCGGAAGCTTCTTCGTCCGCGGGGGCTTCTGCCGGGGCTTCGGCGGCGGGCTGCGCCGGCTCTGCGGCGGCAGGCTCGGCCTCTTTTTGTGCGCAGCCGGTCAGCAGGGCAAACAGCAGCAGCGCAGACAGGGCAAGTGCGATCAGCTTTTTCATTGGGATCTCCTCCATAGAGCGCAGTTCGCTCCGGGGCGGCCTCTGCCGCCCCGGAGCCGGGTGATCAGGATATTTATGCGTTCAGCGCGTCGATCGCAGCCTTGGTGTGGGCAACGTAGAGCGCCTGGACATCGGCGATCTCGCCGAGGCCGTGGATCTGGCAGTCGACGGTGAAGCCGGCAGCC
>OLSB01003018.1_pt1 | contig 12868 bp, 20 predicted proteins | sample 1672071 | NCBI WGS metagenome assembly OLSB01 (sample SAMEA3136642, study PRJEB25190) | human gut metagenome | biome: human gut; feature: human-associated habitat; material: faeces | place: Austria | collected 2013 | reverse complement strand
GCAACTGACTCTTAATCAGTGGGCCCAGGGTTCGAGTCCCTGGAGGTGCACCAGAAAAGCCACACAGTAGCGTTGAAAAACGTGCTGTGTGGCTTCTTTTTTTGTATCAGATGGCGAGCTTGACTACTTTTTGACTACTTTTCACGGAGTTCTCAGATTTGCCGGAAAGATACTCGTTGAGTTTATCGGCAACATGGAGTGAATCCTCTTGTTCCAGATGAGTATAAATATCGGCGGTGACCTGAATGCTGCTGTGTCCCATTAGTTTTTGTGCCGTGCGTAAGTCTACCCTTGCACGATAAAGTGTCGTTGCGTAGGTATGCCGCAGCATGTGGGGATGCAGAGGAAAAGGCACAAGGGAAACAACGTGAGAATTCCACATTCGGGTGAATGCGGAGCGGGTCATATCCCCGCCATTGGAGGCAGGGACAATATATCGGCTCAAGTGTGGTGTATCAAGCAAGATGGCTCTGAGCTTGTCCGGGATAGGAATGACCCTGTGCGCAGCTTTTGTTTTGAGATCATCTACGGGATCTTGCTGATTGTTCAGAAAGGTCATAGCACGCCGGACGGTCAGAGAGTTGCTTTGAATGTCCGACCATTGCAACCCAAGCGCTTCTTCCTTGCGAAGCCCGCAGTACAGACAGAGGGCGCAGAATACGCGGGCGCGTGGTTCTACGACTACACTCATCAGAATATCGACCTCATCGGGAAGCAGAGCCTTTTTCTTTTCCGCTTTAGCGTGAGGGGTGATTTTGATACCCTCAGTAGGATTATCAATAATCAGATGATTCAAACGTGCTTCCTCAAAAAGCTGGCGCATAGTCAGAAGAACTTTACGTTGCAGGCTTTCCGATCTGGATGCAACGCTGGCCATAACCTGTCGGATGTGAACTGGTTTTACGTTTCGGAGTTCCATGTATCCGATCTGTTCCATGATGTGGAGATTATAGCTATCCCGGTACATTTTGATGGTAGCGGCCCGTAAATCGGATTTATAGTTTTTCAGCCAAATTTTTGCCCACTCGCCCACCAATGTGTGATCTCCAACTTCAAGCCCGGCGGTATCTTGGTTCATTAGTGCATTTGCAGCGGCATTGACTTCAGCAATCGTTTTGCCGTATACAAATTTCTGTTTTCCGTTGGACAATGTCACCTTGCGTTGATAGCGGCCATCTTTTCTTTTTTTGAGTCTTGCCATAATAAAATAACCTCCTTTGGGTACACTTTGACAAGCCTACCCAAAAGAGGTATAATCACAGTGTCGGTTGTGACTGCTCTTTTTGAGTAAGCCAATCTATTTGAACGCTCTCGGTGTTGGTAGCACCGGGGGCGTTTTTTCGTTTTATAAACAATTAAAATCTATGCCTTTGCAATCAGTCCAATAATGTACTGCTTTTTCAACAAATTCTTCTTCAAGGTTGAAATATTCGGCAATCTCCCAATTTTCCGTCATGCCCATCTTGTAGCAATTCAGGATTTCGTTGACAGGGAGATACTTTTCGACAGATGCGGCAAATGCCCGATGCTCTGCCTGTTCTTTGACTTCAAATGGACTATAAGCGCGGTAAAAAGCACCGCTCATGTAATGCCCTGCTTCATGCGCCAGCACAGTGCGTTCCTGTGCGGCGGTCTTGCATTTGCTGCGATCAATGACAAGGAAATTGTCAAAGAACGCGATTGCGAAATTGTTTTTGAGTTTAACATCCACAACGTCTACGTTCAAAGCTTCCAGATCATCATACATACAGCAAACGGCTGTGTTCATGCATTACACACCTGATTTCTTTTTTTTGTTCCGCTCGGCCTTTGCGCGCATAGCGACCATAAGATCGTCAATATCATCGGGGGTAAGATCATCCTTTACATCCCCATAAAAGGCAATCAGTTCATCCTTGACAGCCTGATTCTCATTTTGAGAGTCAGGCTGTTTTTCTTTTGAATCGGCATTCCCTAAGAGGTAATCAACGGAAACACCGTAAAAAGCAGCAATTTCATTCACATAGCGCCGATAGGATTTGTTACGCCCATTCAGCCAGTTTGTGATGACGTTGGGGTGAATCCCAAGATGCTCCGCAAGTTCTTTCTTAGCACCGTGCCGCGGCCCGATGCACTCAATGATTCTTTCTAACAATATATCCATACTACACCGCCTGATTTTGTGCATAAAAGACAAAACCACACAAAACACGCAAAGTGCCGTTGACACCAAACAAAATGCGTGGTATAGTATAGCCATACCACACAAAACACACAACAAACAAAACTGCTTTGTGTGATATGGACAGGTGGTTTTGTGATTTGTTTGATTTGCACTATTATCATATCACAAAACCAAACAAAACACAACTATAAATCTATACAAAGAAAGGAGGACGTTCATGGGGGAACTGTATACCTGCAAGGATGTAGCAGAACGGTACGGTGTTCAGATCATTACCGTATGGGAGTGGATTCGTAAGAAGAAGCTCGGTGCAATCAAAATCGGAAAGGAGTACAGGGTCAGCGCTGAAGACATCAAAGCGTTTGAGCGCTCCCGGCGGACGATTTGATTTTGAAGATGCCACATCAACAAGTGGGGGAGGTGAATTTGGTGGACGAAATGGTTGATAGACTGCTTGACATTCTGGCTGATAAATTAACTGAGCGCCTGAGCGCAGGACACAAAGAACTGTACACTGCAAAAGAGCTTGCAGAGCGGTACGGCGTATCATGCGCCACGATTCGCAGCAAGATGGCTGCCGGAGAGTTTGGAGAACTCGTTAGTGTCGGCGAGAGAACGCGGCTTGTGCCGTGGGCAGGAGTGCAGGCTTACGAATCTACACACACAGGAATGAGCACAAAAAGGACTTCGGAAAAGCATAAGGCCGTTTCGCATGGCAATCCGGGTCCGATTTGACAAATAAAAAGGCACCGTCCCGTTGCAGCAGGACGATGCCGAAAGGTGCGATGCGCCGAACCGCTTCAAGGAAAGGCTGCATCATCGTTTTTTAGTGTAACTTATTTCCGGCTGGAAATCAAGTACAAGAGAAAGTTTGTAGCTATGACCCATGAGGAACAGATTTCTTTGTTTGAAGCACTTGCGCTGAATGGCGCATGGAGCAACGCGGCCTGTACCGGATACTGCCTGCTGGCTATGCAGAGAGCCGGGCTTGACGAAAAGACCATCGAAAAGGTGCTGCATGAACTGCACTGGGCATTCGATGACACCAGCGTTGAACAGGCCGAGAAGATCTATTGCGGCGGGGAGGAGTAAAGATGCAGGAATTGCTGATGTTCATGTACCACCTCACCCCCGATCAGGCGGCGGCTCGTGTCCCGTTGTTCCAGTTTTGGCTGACCGCTTTTGGGGCGGCGCTGCTGATCTGGTTGGATAGCAAGGGCGTGTTCGATGTTTTTGGAGCATGGCTCGGCCGTGTTCTCCGTGATACCGCGGTAGGTGACCTGATCCGCAAGTTTATGTGATTTCGGGCTTGTCCCGGTTGTTTTTCTGAAAGAAAAGGAGATTTCAATGAAGTACGGAAGAAGTTTGCAGGAGCTTGCGATTGAGCTTGACCGGCAGGCCAAGGTCAAAAAGGACTACGTTGCCACAGCGGGTGCTATGCAGATGACCGCCGTCAACGAGAACTTTGACCTCGTGATCGGCAACACCCCGTTCCAGCTGAACGAAAATGCCCACCGTCAGCTGGGATTGCAGTTGAAGATCCCGGCTCCCTACTACGAGCGGATGCGGGCAGAGAACCCCGGCTTGCTGATGGCAAACGTCAATGGCTGGTTCCAGCAGTCCCCGGACACCCGCCGTATGGTTCGCACCCTTGATGGTACCGCCCGCGCCATCCTCTCCGACCGCTACCGCCGTATCGACAACTACGAGGTTGCTCAGACGGTCCTGCCGATTATCTCTGAAATGCAGGGAGCCCGCATTGAAAGCTGTGAACTGACCGATACCCGCATGTACATCAAGGTTGTCAATGAGCGCATCCAGACCGAAGTAGTGCCGGGGGACATCGTTCAGGCCGGCATCCTGATTTCCAATTCTGAGGTCGGCATGGGCAGCGTTTCCGTGAAGCCTCTGATTTACCGTCTTGTCTGTACCAATGGCATGGTGGCGGATGTGGGTGTTGGCAAGCGCCATGTTGGCCGCATCAATGAAAGCGTGGATGGCGATTTCGGGATTTTCCGGGATGAGACCATCGAAGCCGACGACCGGGCATTCCTGATGAAGATTGAGGACACCGTCCGGGCGGCGGTCGATGAAGCCCGGTTCAATGCGCTGGTGCAGAAACTCCGGGATGCCAAGGAAGCACCCATTCTCCCGGCGGCGGCTCCCAAGGTGGTTGAGCTTGCGGCCAAGGAGTTCAACATCCGCCAGAACGAGAGCGAGGGCATTCTGGGACATCTTATCGCGGGCGGTGACCTTTCCCTCTATGGTCTGGCAAACGCTGTCACACGGCACGCGCAGGACGTGCAGAGCTACGACCGCAGCACTGAACTGGAAGCCACCGGCTACAAGATCATCACCATGCAGCCCTCGCTGTTGAAGCGCTGGAATGAGGAGGTGAGTACCGTATGAGCGGCAGACACATGAATGCCCGGCCCAAAAGGCTGACCCGCAAGCAGAAAGAAGCCCTTTCCGCACAGGGCTGGGATTCCCGGCAGTACCTTTTCGTTCAGGACAGCCCGGATGTTGGCGGCTGGGTTCTGATGAACAAAACTACCGGCCATTATGTAGTGTTCAAAAACTGAAAGGAGAGTGCAATATGGCACAGGATACCGCATTGCAGGTCATCGAACTTCAGCAGTTGCCTATCATTGTCGAGCGGCTTCACAGCGTAAAGGCAGACATTGAGCGGCGCACTGCCGAAGCCACTTCGATGATCTGCACCGAAGAAACCTATAAGAGCGTCAAGGATGTCCGCGCCCAGCTCAACAAGAAATTCAAGGAGTACGAAGCCCAGCGCACGGCCATCAAGAGCAAAATCCTTGAACCCTACAATGCTTTTGAGCAGATCTACCGGGAGTGCGTGACGGAACCGTTCCAGCAGGCAGATGCCGAGTTGAAGCAGAAAATCACGGATGTGACCTCTGGAATTGTGGCTCAGAAAACGGAAGCACTCATGGACTACTACGGCGAGCTGGTGGAAGTCGCTGATATTGATTGGCTGGACGATTTGACCTACCGCCCGAAAGTCAACATGAGCGACAGCCTGACCTCTTTGAAAAAGCAGGCAAAGGAATTCGTGGACGGCATTGTGGCCGACGTGGCCGCAATCGAGGGCATGGACAACGCCGCCGAGATCATGGTGGAGTACCGTAGCAATTTGGATTTGCCCAACGCCATCAAGACTGTGGGTGACCGGCACAAGGCGCTGGAGGAACAGCGTCGGCGGGAGGAAGAGCGCCGCGCCCGGCAGGCAGAGCGGGAAGCCGCTGCCGAAAAAGCCCGAGCCGCAGTTGCGATGGCTTCAGCGGTTGACCTGCCCGCCCCGGTGCAGGAGCCGCCCGAATTGCAGGAAGCCGGCACTCAGCCGGAACCCCAGCCTGAACTTCAGCCCACCCCGGCGGCTGAGCCTATCCTGATGACCCGCTTTTATGCGAAAGGCACCAAGGCTCAGCTGATCGGTTTGAAGCATTATCTGGAAAAGGAAGGTATTGAATATGGCAACTTATAATCAGATGCAGGTTAAGCAACAGCCCAAGTTTTCTGTTGCAATCACCACCAAGGGCTATCAGTCCTTGATTTCCAACACTCTGCGCGACCCGGCCCGCGCCCGCCGGTTCACGGCCAGCATTACCTCGGCGGTGGCCGTCAACCCCGCCCTGCAGGAATGCGATGCCGGCACGATTCTGGCTGGTGCCCTGCTGGGCGAAAGCCTGAACCTCAGCCCGTCCCCTCAGCTGGGGCAGTACTACCTCGTGCCTTTCAAGCAGAAAGCCAAGTATGACCGCAACAACAGGCTGATCCGCCCGGAGAGTGTCACGGCACAGTTTGTTCTGGGCTATAAGGGCTACATCCAGCTGGCCTTGCGCAGTGGCCAGTACAAGGATCTGGATGTTATGGTCATCAAGCAGGGCGAGTACCTCGGCAAAGACCCGGAAACCGGAAAAGCCAAATTCCAGTTCGTCGAGGACGACGATCAGCGGGATGCACTGCCCACGGTAGGCTATATGGCCTACTTCGAGTACCTCAATGGCTTCCGCAAGGCGCTGTATTGGTCGAAAGAGAAGATGATGACCCATGCCGATACCTATTCCAAGGCTTTCAGCCGCAAGAGCTATGAAGATCTGATGGCTGGCAAAGTCCCGGAAAGCGAGATGTGGAAGTACTCCTCGTTTTGGTACAAAAACTTTGATGACATGGCAAAGAAGACCCTGCTTCGTCAGCTTATTTCCCGCTGGGGCGTTATGAGCATCGAGATGACGAAAGCCATGGAGAGCGACAACGCCGTGGCAACGGTGTCCGACAACAACGAGATCGTCACCGAGCCGGAATCGATGCCCGGCGCATCCGATCAGCCGGAACTGCATACCGGGAAGCCTGAGGTGGGCGATGGGCAGGCATTGCCCCATGTGGACATTGCTCAGAGCGAACCCACGACCGCCGAGCCGGTGGTTGACCTCAGCTCGTTATGATCGACTACAACATCATCGCAACTGGCAGTAAAGGCAATGCGGTGGTGATTGACCAAAAAATCCTGATTGACTGCGGCGTGTCTTTCAAGGCACTGTCAAAAGTATACCGGGCGTTGAAGCTGGTTCTGCTCACTCACATTCACAGTGACCACTTCCAGCCGACAACGCTCCGGCTTTTGGCAGAAAACCGCCCCACGCTCCGTTTTGCGTGCTGTGCATGGCTGTGCAAGCCGCTGGTGGATGCAGGGGTGCCGGTCTCGCAGATTGATGTTCTGGAGCCGGGGCACATGTATGGATACGGCATCTGCAACGTCAGGCCCGATATGGTCAAGCACAATGTTCCGAATTGCGCTTGGAAAGTCTGGCTCCCATCATGGAAGCTGTTTTACTGCACAGATATGAACAATTTGAACGGCATCACGGCTCCGAACTATGACCTGTACATGGTGGAAGCCAACTACGATGACGCGGAAATCCAAGCCAAAATTGCAGAGAAAAAGCTGAACGGTGAGTACATTTACGAGCTGGGCGTGCTGCACAACCACATGAGCCTTGCCAAGATCAATGACTGGTTATATGCCAACATGGGGCAGAACAGCGCCTATATCTATATGCACTGCCATCAGGACAAGGAGAATGCCACATGACCGGACGGCTGGTGGACATGGCTTTTACCCTCAACGGGAAACAGCGGGTCACGCTGGAAATCAACGGCGACTTCCGGGAAATCTGGGACAGGCTCCATCAGGAGCCGGTTCTGGACGTGGAAATCAAAAAGCACAGGGAAAAGCGCAGCCTGTCGGCAAATGCGTATTTCCACGTTCTGTGCAACAAGATTTCTGCGGAGACCGGCGAGAGCGAGGATGCCGTGAAGCGGCGGCTCGTGGTTTCGTATGGAGCGCTTGCCCGCGACAAGGACGGCAAGCCTGTTGGCCTGAAACTCCCGCCGACCGTAGATCCCAGCGACTTTTACCCTTATGTCCGGCTCTATGAAACCCGGCAGGAAAACGGAAAAGACTACTCCTGCTATTTTGTCTACAAGGAAAGCCACAAGATGGATTCAAAGGAATTTGCTCATCTTGTGGACGGCGCAATCGAAGAAGCCAAGGAACTGGGCATCCAGACGGATACCCCGGAACAGCTGGCTCGTTACAAAGAAGAATGGTCGAAATGACCGGAAAGGACAATCACAATGGAAATGGTTTCTATCCCGCTGGGGCAGTATGAGGAATTTCTTTCAATGCGGCTGGAACTGCACCTGATCTACACCAAGTGCCGCAAAGAGGGGGCTTATGCAGCGGGTACTTTCACTGAAGACATGATGAAGATGCTGCATCCTGATCTCATGCCGATGCCTCCTGCGCAGTGCCCGGCGATGCCGATGAAAGTGCCTGAGGTGATGCCCGATGCTTAACAGCTGTGATTTTCAGGGGCGGCTGGCCGCTGATCCTGAACTGCGGACCACCCAGACAGGAAAGCAGGTGGCAAGTTTCCGCATGGCGGTTGACCGGGACATGGTTGATGCCAACGGCCACCGCCCTACGGACTGGCTCACCTTTACCGCATGGGGCAAGACGGCGGAGTTCGTCAGCAAGTACTTCCGCAAGGGGAGCGCCGCTGTGGTTCATTCCCGCTGCCAGACGCGGCAGTATGAGGATAAGAACGGCAACAACCGCACGGCGATTGAGTTCGTGGTGGACAACATCTATTTTGCTGGGCCGAAGCAGGACAACCAGCAGGGGACCGTGGATGATGGCGGGACGAACCCGCCACCGGCCACCTATCGGAGCCAGCAGCCCCAGCAGATGGGCTTTGCCACCCAGAGCCAGCGCCAGCAGTGGCAGGGGGCGGCCGATCACCCCGGCAATGTTCAAGTCAGCCAGAGCTTTTCTCAGGGCAGTGACGATGATTTCTCGGTTCTGGACGATGCCGATGATCTGCCGTTCTAAGGAGGTTCATTGATGGCAACTGGTAAACGGTATTACTGGATAAAGCTCAAAGATAGTTTCATGTCATCGGATGAAATTGACTATCTTATGAGCCAGCCAGACGGTGCCAACTATGTTGTTCTCTATCAAATGCTGTGTCTCAAGACCATCAACACAAACGGTTGTTTGGTTTCCAAAATCGGAGAAATGCTCATTCCCTACGATGCCGAAAAGATTCAGAGGGAATGCAAATGGTTCCCTCTGTCAACCGTCCGTCTTGCTCTAACTGTTTATAAACAAATCGGCTTGATTTTTGAAAACCCGGACGGAACACTGTCAATCTCTGATTATCAGAACATGATTGGCAGTGAAACCGACTGGGCGGCGAAAAATCGCAGAATTCGTAGTAATGCTGCGAACAAGGAGCTACAAGAGGGACACGACACTGGACACACAAGTGGACACAATGTGTCCAGTGATGGTGGGGAAAATGTCCCTACAGAGAAAGAGATAGAGAAAGATAAAGAGATAGAGAACAGAGAAAGAGTAAGAGATAACGGTAGTACGGCTGTCGATGCTGGGCTGTCTGAGATCATCCGCTCTTTCGAGGACAACATTGGCAGCTTCCCCCCGGCGGCGAGTGATGCCCTGATGGGCTGGCGGGAAATCTTCACGGATGACCTCATCCTGCTGGCTATCAAAAAGGCCGCACTGGCCGGGATTCGCAAGTGGAACTACGTCAACGGCATCCTGAAAGCATGGAAAAATGAGGGCGTGAAAACCATTGGCGATGTGCAGTCCCGCGATGAGCGGCGCAATCCCCCGGCGGGTCAACAGCAAAAGAGTTCGGCCAAGGATGATTATGATGCAATTTTCGGAGGTTTAGGATGACAGTTGAATGTTTGAAGAATGCGCTGGCACTGATTGAAAACTACTTCGGCCGGCCGCTTTCTACCGATGAGCGCACGGCGCGGTCGCAGATTTACGCCGCCGCGCTCAAAGACATCCCGGATGATGTGGCCGCGGCGGCTTTGACAAAAGCGCTGACGGTGTGCCGGTATCAGAACCAGCTGTTGGTTGACTGGTGCGCAGAAATCCGCAAGTTGCAGAGCGCCGGTCAGCCTACAGCAAACGACCTGTGGACGCAGGCCATCGTTGCCGCCCGGAAGATTGAGCGGAACCAGTACTATGCCACCCACGGCGGACTGGTGACGGCCACCGGGAAGCTGACCGCAGAGGACTTCCGGGCAGAGAACAGGAGCATCTTCGGTGCCTTGCCTGCCGCTGTGCGGGAATGGGCTGGCTCCCCGGCGGGGCTGGTGGATGCCCTTGACCGCTCCAATGCGGATCTCTTGCAGTACGTCAAGCCCGGTTTTGTCAAGGCAGTGGATGCTGCCAAGGATGCGGATCGGATGCCCCCGGCACTGCCCAGCGGGGCAAAAGCTCAGATTGGAGGTTGAAATGCAGCTTCGTTCTATCGTGTCGCTGGCCTGTGCAGTCAGCCTTTTTACCGGCAGCGCCCTTGCCAGCGCGGTCTATACCCGCCGGGTAGACGAACTCACCATGGAGCGGGACATTTACGCCAGCCAGAAAGAAAACTGGATGAACAAGGCCGTGGAGCGCAAGGAAACCATTGAGCAGATGCAGACCGAGGTTGAGCAGCTCACGGACACGCTTGCCGCAGATCAGAGCATTGCCCTTACATACGCAGGAGAGTTTCATTGCACGGCCTACTGCTCCGAGGAATACCCGCATATCTGCGGGGAGGGGCAGGGCATCACATCCAGCGGTGCCAAGGTTCAGCCGGGCGTGACGGTGGCCGCAGACACCAGCATCTTTCCCTATGGCACGGTCATTCTGATTGAGGGCGTAGGGATGAGGGTGGTTCAGGATACCGGCTCGCTTATCAAGGAAAATACCTTAGATGTGGCCGTTGGCACCCATGCGGAAGCGATTTCGTGGTCTGGCTGGGGTTCTCACAAGGTCTGGATTGTGACGGGAGGTGAGACGGATGCCGCTGAATGAGTACGGCGAAAAGCTGGATTCCAACGGTTATGCGCCCAGCATCCTGCATGATAAGCCGGTCTGCCTGATCTGCGGGCGGTATGGTACAGCACGGCATGAGGTGTACTTCGGGAGTGCCTACCGGGCAAAGAGCAAGCGTCTGGGCCTGTGAGTGACGCTTTGCCCGTGGTGCCATCAGAACGGCTCGACCGCCATCCACAACAACCGTGATGCTGATCTCCGGCTGAAGCGCTGGGCGCAGAAAAAGGCTATGGAACACTACGGCTGGCCGGAAGCCCGGTTTATTCAGGAATTTGGGAGGTCGTATTTATGAGTGAAAAATGCCCGATTATTGCCATTGATCCGGGCAACAGGCAGAGCGCCTACTGCGTTATCGACTGCAACACATTGAGGCCGCTGGAGTTCGGTAAGGTCGATAACGAAGAATTGCGCAACAAGCTGGTTTTCGCCAATGAACAGGGCTGGCAGTGGGCGGCCATTGAAATGGTGGCTTCTTACGGCATGGCCGTAGGCAGGGAAGTGTTTGATACCGTCCTCTGGATTGGGCGTTTCTATGAAGCACTGTCCATCCAGATGGCGCAGAAGCCGCGGCTTCTCTGCCGCATCGAAGAAAAGCGGCACATCTGCCATGACAGCCGGGCAAATGACCCGGCCATCCGGCGGGCGCTGATTGACCGTTTCGCAACCCACGATTTGAAAAACGGAAAAGGCACCAGCAAGAACCCGGATTTTTTCTACGGTTTCAAAGCGGACATCTGGGCGGCATACGCCGTCGGGCTGACTGCCATTGAAAATCACAATAACGATTACAAAATTTCATCTGATTGCTGAAAGGAGTACATACCATGAGTGAAATTTCCAACTACGAGGCCCAGAAGAAAAAGCTGCAGGGCCTGTGCGATGAGCACAACTTCACGTTCCGCTTCTTCAAGGATCGCTATCCCATCACGCTGGTGATCACCCCCATCAGCGACGTTGCCACCCAGATGGATATGCTGGGCAATGTGGAAGAAACCGGCTATTGCAGTCAGGATTCTTCTATGTGCTGGTACTTTGAGAACAGCGAGCTGAAGACCAAGGTCAAGGGTACGTTCAGCATCGACAAGGTTCTCCGCACCAAGATTGAGAACATCCTGCTGAAGATGATCTCTTTCTGGCAGCAGTTCTTCTTCCGTGACCTGATGGAGAACGGCAAACTCCGCAACTTCGGCGTGCCGGTGCCTGATGTGCCGGATTCCAATTCTCAGCGGGACTCTCAGCAGGATACCAAGCAGGACAACCCCGACGATGAACTGTCCGAGGACTCCGCTGAGGACGACACGGAGGAATAATCCATGGCAAAGGCAGCAGTAACGCGCAGCATCCGGGACGACCACCAGAAGAATTTCCTCAAAATCTTCAATGGCCTGACCGGAAAACATAGCCGCTGGGAGATTTGGGAGGATTTCGTCACCCTGACCGCTATTGAGATCTCAAACAGCACGGACAAGGTAAACGCCACGGAGCGCACCAAGATGTATCAGACCATCATTTCCAAATACTCCGCCAAAGAGCGGGACGGCATGGCCGAAATGCTGGCCGAGGTGGTCATGGGCATGGAACAGAACCCCGACCAAGATTTCCTCGGCTCCTTGTACATGATGTGTGAGCTGGGCAATGACCACGCCGGGCAGTTCTTCACCCCCTACGATGTGTGCCGCTGCATGGCCGAGATCACGTTTGACCCGAAGCTGCACCCGGACATGGAGGGCTTTATCTCGGTATCTGACCCGGCCTGTGGAGCTGGCGCCACGCTGCTTGCCTTTTTGAACGTCTGCAAAAGACGGAATATCTGCTACCACAACAAAGTCCTTGTCATAGCCCAAGACATTGACTTTATCGTTGGGCTGATGTGCTACATCCAGTGCAGCTTCATGGGCTGCGCTGGATATGTAGTCATCGGTGACACACTCGTGAACCCGGCAACGGCCTACGACAGCCGCGGATTGCTGCCCGCAGGACCACAAAACCGCATCTGGTATATGCCGCTTTTCTCAACCGATGTGTGGTATATGCGCCGCCAGATAGCGCAGATGAACCTGCTGTTTGAGCCGAAAGGCGAACCTGCAAAAATCGAAAAAACCGATATTAAACCCGCAAATTTGCAAAAATCTATCAAAAATGAGCCTAAAGTCCCGGAAAACGAGCCTCTTAACGAAACCAAAACCGGGCAGCTCACGTTTTTCTAAAACCATGGAGGAAAATAAATCATGGCAGAGATCACGAACATTGCGTGCAGGAGA
>OLSB01003016.1_pt1 | contig 12878 bp, 10 predicted proteins | sample 1672071 | NCBI WGS metagenome assembly OLSB01 (sample SAMEA3136642, study PRJEB25190) | human gut metagenome | biome: human gut; feature: human-associated habitat; material: faeces | place: Austria | collected 2013 | reverse complement strand
GGGAAAAGCTGCCCCGCCTGCATCGCAGGCGGGGCAGCTTTTATGCGGGATCGCAGTCCGGCGGGAGCAGGCGGCGCATATCCTCCGGCAGCGGGGCGGTGACATCCAGCCAGCGGCGGGTCACGGGGTGCAGGAGCCGGAGACGGTAGGAGTGCAGCGCCGGACGGGGGATGAGGGCGGGGTCCTCGGTGCCGTAGAGCCAATCCCCGGCCAGCGGGTGGCCCACGGCGGAGAGGTGGAGCCGCAGCTGGTGGGTGCGGCCCGTCTGAGGCAGCAGCCGCAGCAGGGACAGCTCCCCCGGCAGAAGGGTCTCGTAGAGCGTTCGGGCGGGAAGGCCCATAGGGTCCACGGTGCGGCGGAGCAGAGAGCCGGGGTCCCGGCTGATGGGCAGATCGATGCTACCGGAGGAGGGCTGGTGCGTACCCAGACAGATGCCCCGGTACTCCCGGAGGAAGGAATCGGTGTGCAGCGACTCCATGCACAGGCGGTGGATATAGCCGGTTTTGGCCACGGCCATGACGCCGGTGGTGCCACGATCCAGACGGTTGACGCAGTGGAAGCTGCCGGTGCGGAGGTAGTGGCACACGGCCCCGGCCACGGTGACGGTCTCCTCCGTCAGGGCGGCGGGATGGATGGCGATGCCGGCGGGCTTATTCAGCAGGAGAAGATCCTCGTCCTCCCACAGGATATCCAGCGGATAGGCCACGGGGCGGATGTGGGGGTTTTCTCCCGGCAGGTCGGAGACGTCCGCCGCCAGCACGTCGCCGGCCTCTGTGCGGGTGGAGACGATGACGGGGATACCGTTCAGGGTGATGGCGCCGGGCCGCCACTTCAGTTTGGCCAGAAAGCTGCCGGAGATACGGAGCTGCCGGCGCAGCAGGGTCCGTACCGGAAGGCCGGCCTCCTGCGGGGTAACGGTGTGGGTCAAGAGCCGCATGAAAAAACACCTCCTTGGGGATATTTTCAGTCTACCACATTTTCGGGAAATGTGGTAGACTGAACGTACCAATTTACAGAAAACGGGGGATCCCTATGGCATCAAAAGTTTATTGGGCAGATCTGCGGGCGGATTTCCACGAGAATCTCCAGCAGAAGCTGACCCGCCTCATGAAAACCGCCGGGATGGGCGAGATCGATTTCGACCGGAAGTTCGTGGCCATCAAAATGCACTTTGGTGAACCGGGCAATCTGGCCTTCCTGCGGCCCAACTGGGCCAAGACGGTGGCAGATTTCGTGAAGGAGCGGGGCGGCAAGCCCTTCCTCACCGACTGCAACACCCTGTATGTAGGGGGACGGAAGAACGGGCTGGATCATCTGGATACGGCGTGTCTCAACGGCTTCAACCCCATGACCACGGGATGTCAGGTCATCATCGCAGACGGCATCAAGGGCAGCGACGAGGTGGCTGTGCCGGTGGCGGGCGGTGAGCTGGTGAAGGAGGCCAAGATCGGTCGGGCCGTCATGGATGCCGACGTGTTCATCTCCCTGACCCACTTCAAGGGTCATGAGGAGGCGGGCTTCGGCGGCGCTCTGAAGAACATCGGCATGGGCTGCGGCAGTCGGGCCGGGAAGATGGAGCAGCACAACGCCGGAAAGCCCCATGTGGACCATGACCACTGCGTGGGCTGCGGGATGTGTACCAGGATCTGCGCCCACAGCGCCCTGTCCGTTACGGAGCGGAAGGCCAACATCGACCACAGCCGCTGCGTGGGCTGCGGCCGCTGCATCGCCATCTGTCCCCGGAACGCCATCCAGATCGACGGGGTTGAGACGGTGACGAATCTGAACCGGAAGATCGCAGAGTACTCCAAGGCGGTGGTGGATGGGCGGCCCTGCTTCCATATCTCGCTGGTCATCGACGTGTCGCCCAACTGCGACTGTCGCGCCGAGAACGACGCCGCCATTGTTCCCAATGTGGGAATGTTCGCCTCCTTCGACCCGGTGGCACTGGATATGGCCTGTGTGGATGCCGTCAACGCTCAGCCGGTGATACGGGGTTCTGCGGCCGACGGCGGTGACGCCCATGACCACGATCACTTCCATCGCATCCATCCGGAGACGGATTGGATGAGCTGTCTGGAGCACGCCGAGAAGATCGGCATCGGTACCAGAGCGTATGAGCTTATCAAGATCTGAAGAGTGCGATAGACGAAAGCGCCGCCCGGTGGGGCGGCGCTTTCCCTTCGGAGGGTGTGCTGCTTACGGGCGGCGCACGCTATGGAGCTTTGCGGGTCAGTCCTCATGGGGCTTCGTCTCCTGATAGAGCATATTCCACACCATCTGATAGGCGTGGAGGGTCTGGGGGGAGTGGCAGACCATGGTGACGGACAGCTGCGGATGAAGGCGCAGGAAGTCCGTGATGGCCTTCAGGGCCACATGGGCCGCCTGCATCAGCGGATAGTGGTAGACACCGGTGCTGATGGAAGGGAAGGCCACCGTGCGGCAGCCGTTCTCCAGCGCCAGCGTCAGGCAGCTGCGGTAGCAGGAGGCCAGCTGGGCGGCCTCGCCGTGGCCGCCGCCACGCCAGATGGGGCCGGGGGTGTGGATCACGTACCGGCAGGGCAGGTCATAGCCGCTGGTGATGCGGGCCTCGCCGGTGGGGCAGCCGTTCAGCGTTTTGCACTCGGCCATGAGGCCCGGCCCGGCAGCCCGGTGGATGGCACCGTCTACCCCGGCGCCGCCCAGCAGGGAGGTATTGGCGGCATTGACGATGGCATCAGCGTGGAATTGGGTGATATCACCCTGTACGATGGAGAGATTCATGACGGCCTCCTGAGATGATGTTTGACGTTTTCCGGGGCAAAGGAAATTGCGGCCAAGGAGAAAACAATGGACAAAAGGGAGCAGGTCAAACCGATAGACGGGGATTTATCTTCCGGCCAGGGAATTGTCCCACCCCATACACGATGGTAGGACATGGTATCTTCATCGGCCGGCATCATTTGCCGAAACCACAAGTCCTCATATTTTGGCTCCTATAAAGCAAGCACAATTACTTCCACAAACGCCGATTTGCCGAATGGATATTCAGTATAGCACACACGAACTTCGATCGCAAGTGATCGGCAGGGGGACGTATCCCTGATAAGCTGCATCCTGTTAAGGGACTTTACAAAAATGAACAAAACGTAAAAATCTGACGAATAACTTGGGAAATATTTACAGAGACGGGGGGATATGCTACAATGTGTCTAATAATACAAGACATGGAGGGATGACGGTGAAGAAGTTTGTACCGGTTTATGAGGGGGAGCTGCGCAAGCACAGCATTCAGGTTCCCCACTGCATCAGCGAGTGCAGCGGCATCCGCATTTTCGGGCGGCGCATCAAGTCGCTGGTGTTTTCCACGGATGTGGCCATTATCAAGAACATCAACGCCGACGCCGTCATCGCCGTGTATCCCTTTACGCCCCAGCCGGCTATCACCCAGGCCATTCTGTCGGTGTCGGAGGTGCCGGTGTTTGCCGGGGTGGGGGGTGGCCTCACCAATGGGCAGAGGTCGGCCAGCATCGCCGCCTATGCCGAGCATCAGGGGGCCTTTGGGCTGGTGTGCAACGCATTCATCACCGAGGAGGCCATTCGGGCCATCAAGGAGACGGTGGAGATCCCGCTGGTATACACGGTGGTGTCGGAGCAGGCGGACGTGGCTGGGAAGCTGGCGGCGGGGGTGGATTTCCTCAATGTGTCCGGGGCGGCCCGGACGCCGGAGATCGTGGCCCATATCCGGGAGATATTCCCGGAGGTGCCTATCATTGCCACCGGCGGGCCGACGGATGACACCATCCGGGCCACCATCGGGGCCGGGGCCAATGCCATCACCTACACGCCGCCCACCAGCGCTGAGCTGTTTGCCGAGAGTATGCGGAAATACCGGGGCAAGTTTGCGTAAGGGACTGCGGAGGAGCAGAAAAATGAAAAGATCAGCACCCACCCGCTTGGCGGGTGGGTGCTGATCTTGTTTCAGCGGGCCAGATATTGGCGGCAGCAGGTCTCGGCATCCTGTGCCAGGCGCTCCTCGTCCACCGTCATGAGATGGCCCTGTGCCACGGTGACACGGCCATGGACCACGGTGTAGTCCACCGGGCCCCGGACGCCTACGGTACCCAGCACAGACTTGGGGTCGAAGCAGGAACCTACCAGTTCCAGACGGCGGCTGTCGATCATAAAGAGGTCGGCGCACTTGCCCACCGCCAGCTGGCCGATATCGTCCCGGCCCAGCAGCCGGGCGCTGCCGCGGGTGGCCATTTTCAGCACGTCGTAGCCGGTGGGGGCCCGGCGGCTGGCGTTCAGGCGGTGGAGCAGGAAGGCCACCCGCAGCTCCTCCATAAGGCTGGAGCCGTCGTTGGAGGCGCTGCCGTCCACGGCCAGTCCCACGGGAACGCCCAGCTCCAGCATCTCCGGGATCCGGGCGATGCCGGAGGAGAGCTTCATGTTGCTGATGGGGCAGTGGGCCACGCCGGTGCCGGTTTTGGCCAGCACCCGCAACTCCTCGTCGTTGAAGTGGATGCCGTGGGCGAACCACACGTCGCTGCCCGTCCAGCCCAAACGCTCCATGTACTCCAGAGGGCGGATGCCCTCCCTCTGGAGCATGAAGTTCTCCTCGTCCTTGGTCTCACACAGGTGGGTGTGCAGCCGCACGCCGTATTGGCGGGCCAGAATGGCGCTCTGGCGCAGCAGCTCCGCCGACACGGAGAAGGGAGAGCAGGGAGCCAGAGCGATGCGGTGCATGGCTCCGTAGGAGGTGTCGTGGTACTTCTCGATGAGCCGGGCGGAGTCCGTCATGATCTCATCCACCGTCTGCACCACGCTGTCCGGCGGTAGGCCGCCGTCCTTGACGCTGAGATCCATGCTGCCACGGGAGGCATACATCCGGATGCCCAGCGTGTCGGCGGCGGCAAACTGGGCGCCGATCAGGTCTCCGGCGTGGGTGGGGAACACATAGTGGTGGTCGAAGCAGGTGGTGCAGCCGTGCTTCATCAGCTCGCCCATGCCGGTGAGGGAGGAGAGACGGATGACGTCCTCGTCCAGATTTTTCCAGATCTCGTAGAGGGTTTTGAGCCAGTCGAACAGCTCCATATTCTGCACCTGCGGGAGGTTGCGGGAGAACACCTGATACAGATGGTGGTGGGTGTTCACCAGACCGGGGTAGCACAGCATATGGCTGGCGTCGATGGTTCGGTCGGCGGCGACGTCCAGATGGGGGCCGATCTGACGGATGAAGCCGTCCTCGCAGTAGAGGTCCACGTCCTCCAGCAGTTGGTCCTTATCGTCGCAGGTCACCAGATAGCGGATGCTGCGGATCAGCAGGCTTGCCATAGATCATTACTCCTTTCAGAAGAATATCCCCCGAAGGATCGGGGGATATTCGGTCGGTTTACCGGTCTTCCCGGAAGTAGTTCAGGCCCAGAGAGGTGGGGGGCTGATCCTCCCGCTTTTTCCGCAGGGACACGATGATCAGCACCACCAGCGTCACCACGTAGGGCAGGATCTTATACAGCTGCGTGGGGATGAAGGGGATCGTCAGACGCAGGTACAGGATCATCAGAGCGCCGAACAGCACGGAGCCCCAAATGGCGGACAGAGGACGCCACAGGCAGAAGATAACCAGCGCCACGGCCAGCCAGCCCACGCCGGACAGACCCTCGTGGTTCCATACGCAGCCGGCGATGGTGGTGATGTACACCATGCCGCCCACAGCAGAGATGCCGCCGCCGATGATGGCACCCAGATAGCGATAGCGGCTGACGTTGATGCCGGCGGCATCGGCAGTAGCCGGGGACTCACCCACAGAGCGCAGCTGCAGGCCGGTGCGGCTCTTGTTGAGGAACAGGTGCATGACGATGGCCAGCACCACCCCCAAATAGAAGAAGATGCTGTTGCCGAAGAGGATCTTGCCCACGTAGGGGATATCCTGCATGGCCTGAGGGAAGGGGGAGCTGATGAATACGGCCTTCAGGTCGTTGCCCACGGCCACGAAGCCGCCCTCACGGATCCGCATGATCTCGCCAATATACTGGCCCACGCCGGTGCCGAAGATGGTCAGCGCCAGACCGGTGACGTTCTGGTTGGCCCGGAGGGTGATGGTCAGGAAGCTGAAGATCAGAGAGGCGATGCCGCCGGCGATGAAGGCGCACAGCAGACCGATGAGCACCGCCAGAAAAGCGCTGGGAGATTCCACGGCCTTTTCGTAGTAGAACACACCGCCAAGGCCGATGGCACCGCCCATGAACATGATGCCCTCCACGCCCAGGTTCAAGCTGCCGGATTTCTCCGTCAGCACTTCGCCCAGCGTACCGAACAGCAGAGGCGTGCCGTAGGTGATGGCGGCCACCACCAATGCGATGAACAGATTCACGGTATTCAGCATGACGCATCCTCCTTACTCTCGGTCTGATCAGACTCCGCAGCGGCGGGGGCGGCGGGAGCCTCCGCCTGCTTGCGGCGGAAGATCATGCGGTAGTTGATGAAGAACTCGCAGCCCAGCATACAGAACAGCAGGATGCCGGTGACGATGTCGCTGATGGAGGTAGGCACCTGCATGGCGGTCTGGAGGGTCTCAGCGCCCTTTTCCAGAATGGCCAGCAGGGCGGAGATGACGATCATGGCGAAGGCGTTCAGCTGGCTCAGCCATGCCACCGTGATGGAGGTGAAGCCCACGCCGTTGGCCACGCCGTCATACAGGGTGTTGTTGGCACCGGAGGCCACGATGAAGCCCACCAGACCGCTGATGGCACCGGAGAGGAACATGGTACGCATCATGACGTGGCCCACGTTCATACCGGCGTAGCGGGCGGTGTTCAGGGAGTCACCGATGACGGCGATCTCGTAGCCGTGCTTGGTGTAGTTCATGTAGAGGTGCATTACCACCACCAGCACCAGCACAATGATCCAGCCGCAGTGGACGCCGAAAATCTCCGGCAGCCAAGCGGACTGATCGAACATGGGGATGATCTGAGAGCCGGGACGACCCTCCCACGGGCCGCCCTGCAGCCAGCGGACCACGCCGATGATGATGTAGTTCATCATCAGGGTGAACAGAGTCTCGTTGGTGTTCCAGCGGGCCTTGAAGAAGGCGGGGATCAGCGCCCAAATGCCGCCGGCCACGGCGCCCGCAGCGCCCATGATGAGCAGCAGCACAGCGCTGGGGACCTTACCGACCCAGTAGAGGGCGAAGTAGGAGGCGGCGATGGCGCCGGCCGTGATCTGGCCCTCGGCGCCGATGTTCCAGAAGCGCATCTTGAAGCATGGAGCGATGGCAAGGGCGCAGCCCAACAGGGGGACGGCGATCTTCACCGTCTGGCGGATGGCGGTCTTTTTGCCCAAAGCGCCGGTGATGATGGTGCCGTAGGCTTTGAAGGGGTTCACACCGGAGATGGCGATGACCAGTGCGCCCAGCAGCAGCGCCAGCAGGATGGAGCCCACACGGATGGCCCACACCGTCCGCTTGTCCATGCCCTCTCGCTTGGCCAGACGGATCAGGGGCGTTTTCATCGAGTTATTCATGAGCGGCTTTCTCCTTTCCGCCGACACGGGTCATCAGCAGGCCTACCTCTTCCTTGGTGGTGGTGCGACCGTCTACGATGCCGCTGACCTTACCGCCGCACAGCACCAGAATACGGTCGCACAGCTCCAGCAGCACGTCCAGATCCTCGCCGACGTAAATGACGGCGGAGCCCTGCATCTTCTCCCTGGTGAGGAGGTTATAGATGGTGTAGGAGGTGTTGATATCCAGACCACGCACGGCGTAGGCGGTCATCAGCACGGAGGGGGCGGTGGCGATCTCACGGCCCACCAGCACCTTCTGCACGTTGCCGCCGGACATCCGGCGCACGGGGAAGTCGGTGCTGGGGGTGACCACCTCCAGCTCCTTCCAGACCTGCATGGCCAGCTCGTTGGGGTCCTTGCGGTTGACGAAGATGCCCTTGCCCTTTCGCCAGGAGCGGAGCATCATGTTGTCCGTCATGCCCATGGAGCCAACCAGACCCATGCCCAAACGATCCTCCGGCACGAAGGCCATGGCCACGCCGGCCTTTTTGATCTGCATGGGGGTCTTGCCCACCAGCTCGGAGGCGGGTTTGCCCTCCGGGGTGAACCGGATGGAGCCCTCGGCCACGGGGTGCAGGCCCGCAATGGCCTCCAGCAGCTCCCGCTGGCCGGAACCGGCAATGCCGGCGATGCCCAGAATCTCACCGCCCAGAGCGGTGAAGGAGACGTTGTCCAACCGCTTTACGCCCTCGCCGTCGTAGCAGGTGATGCCCTTCAGGGTCAGGCGGGGGACGGGAGCGTCGTACTTGGGGCGGTCGATGTTCAGGGTCACACTGTGGCCCACCATCATATCCGTCAGGGCCTGCGGATTCGTCTCGGAGGTCTTGACGGTGCCGATGTACTTGCCCTTGCGGAGGACGGCCACCTTGTCGGACAGAGCCATGACCTCGTGGAGCTTGTGGGTGATGATGACGATGGCCTTGCCGTCGGCCTTCATGTTCCGCAGGACGGTGAAGAGCTTCTCCGTCTCCTGCGGGGTCAGCACGGCGGTGGGCTCGTCCAGAATGAGGATATCCGCCCCACGGTACAGGACCTTGACGATCTCCACCGTCTGCTTCTGAGAGACGGACATATCGTAGATCTTCTGCGTGGGGTCGATGTCGAAGCCGTAGCGGTCGCAGATCTCCTTGACCTTGGCGTTGGCGGCCTTGATGTCCAGGCGGCCGCCCTCGTCCAGACCCAACACGATGTTTTCGGCGGCGGTGAACACGTCCACCAGCTTATAGTGCTGATGGATCATGCCGATGCCGTACTGGAAGGAATCCTTGGGGGAGCGGATGGATACGGGCTTCCCCTCTACCAAGATCTCGCCCTCGTCAGGGAAATAGATGCCGGCCAGCATATTCATCAGGGTGGTCTTACCGCTGCCGTTCTCCCCCAGCAGGGAGAGGATCTCACCACGGTTCAGGGCCAGATTGATGCCATCGTTGGCGACGACGCTGCCGAAACGTTTGGTGATGTTTCTCAGCTCAATGGCGCAAACAGTTTCCAAGGCTGTCATCCTTTCGTTGTGAATTGGGGCGCTGCCGCCCCGGTACGGTTTCCGGACAATATATAATATAAATATGTTATCATAAGCAGCCGAAAAAGTAAATAAAAACTGGGCGTCTGCTATGCAGAAAGTGTCGCTGATTTTTTGGAGAAATCAACAAATCGTCAGGAAAACTAAAAATTTTTTAGATACCACCACGAAAAGGGTACGGCTGCCTGTGTGCAGCCGTACCCTTTTTCAGTTTACAGCTTGTTGTCCGCTTGGCTGGGGAGGGAGAGGCTTAGTTGCCGTAGGCGGAGTTCAGCCACTCGATCCCGTCGATCTGCAGGGTGAAGTAGGGGGCGGACTGGAAGTAGGACTCGTGGAAAGCGCCGTCGAACACGGCCTCCTCGGCGTCGGGGGTGAAGTCGCCGTCGGTATCCAGAGCGAAGGCGTGGGTGACGGTCTCACCCTTGACGGTGAACTTGCTGGTATCAAAGACCTGCAGAGTGCCGTCCTTCAGAGCCTTCTCCACCTCGGCCACCTTCTCGGCAGTACCCTTAGCGCAGATCTTCTCGTTCAGGGTGGTCATGACCACGGAGCCGTCGGCAATGCCCTTGCACCAGTCCTGATCGATGGTACCGCCGTTGAAGACGGTCTCGATGGCGTACTCAAAGTAGGGAGCCCAGTCGATGCGGGTGCCGATCAGGGAGGCATCGGGAGCAACGCCGGTCATGTCATTGTTGTAGCCGGTATGGAAAGCGCCCTTGGTCTGAGCCATGGTGGCGGGGGTGGTGTTATCGGAATGCTGGGAGATCATCACGCAGCCGGCGTCGCACAGAGCGGAAGCGGCGTTGGCCTCCTCAGTGGCGTCGGACCAGGAGCCCACGAACTGGACCTTCATGGTGACGGAGGGGCAGACGCTCTTGGCGCCCAGATAGTAAGCGGTGAAGCCGGAAATGACCTCGGCGAAGGAGAAGGCGCCCACGTAGCCGATGACAGCCTGCTCGGCGGTGATGTCACCGTTGTCGATCATCTCCTGCAGCTTCATGCCAGCTACCACGCCGGCCACATAGCGGCCCTCGTAGATGTTGGCGAAGGCGTTGTGGGTGTTTTCCAGATCGTCGCTACGGGAGGCGCAGTTGGTGCAGCCGATGAACTGGATGTCCTTGTACTCGCTCTTGCCAGCCACCTTCAGCATGAAGGGCTCATGGCCGTAGGAGTTGTTGATGATGAGCTGGCAGCCTTCCTCGGCGCACTCGATGTTGGCGTTGGTGCAGTCGTCGTTCTCGCCCTTGTTGTACTTGATGACCCACTCCACGTTGATGCCCTTGGCAGCCAGTGCCTCGGTAGCGGCTTCCTTACCGCGGATGAAGTTGTAGGTGTAGCCCTGATCGTTCTCGTCGCCGATGCAGATCAGACCGACCTTGATGGTGTTGGTCTTTTTGCCATCATCGGGTGTGTCGTTGTTGTCCTTGGAGCCGCAGGCCACCAGGCTCAGAGCCATGACCAGCGCAAGGATCAGCGCAAGGATCTTTTTCATTCAATTTTCCTCCTTTAATTGTTGGCAGACGCACATTTGAACCGAAGCTGTACGAATGCTGCGGACAGGGAGGATACCCCTGTCAACTATGCGTTATTATACAGGATTTGCGCCGGGATTTCAACGGGGAATGAGGAAAATCACAAATTTACGGCCACCAGCACAAAGAAAGAGGAGAATTTTTGTGAGAATTTATAATGGGCGGAGAAAAACCCGGAGCGGTGATATGGATCTGCACTGTCAGAAATTGGGTAAGCTAATAGGGCGGGGCACATAAGGTGTCCCGCCCTATCAGGGAGGCGATGTGTGTTATAGATGCACTCTTGTACCCGTCTTGCCCTCGATGCCGTGGGTACGCCCACAGGCTGCCGGCTGTGCCGGGAGCCGTGGATCAGACTTGACAGGACGGCCATCGAGGGGCGGAGGTCATTGCGGTGCAAGGAGCGGAGGGGGAGAAGGTCACAGGTGGACTCTCGTACCTGTCTTACCTTCGATGCCGTGGGCACGCCCACGGGCTGCCGGCTGCGCCGGGAGCCGTGGATCAGACTGTCAGGACGGCCATCGAGGGAGAGAAGCCCCTGCGGTGCAAGGAGCGGAGAGGGAGAAGGTCACAGGTGGACTCTTGTACCCGTCTTACCCTCGATGCCGTCCTTGGCCTTCTCCAGCAGAGTGATCAGAGCCACACGACCGGGGGCGGACTCGGCGAAGGACAGGGCTGCCTGCACCTTGGGCAGCATGGAGCCGGGGGCGAACTGGCCCTCTGCGATATACTGCCGGGCCAGCTCCGGGGTCAGGTCACTGAGCCACTGCTGGTCGTGCTTGCCGAAGTTGATGGCCACCTTCTCCACGGCGGTGAGGATGATGAGCATATCGGCGTTCAGCAGCTCCGCCAGCTTGGCGGAGGCGAAGTCCTTGTCGATGACGGCGGGTGTGCCTACCAGACGGCCGCTGCGGCGCACCACGGGGATACCGCCGCCGCCTACGGTGATGACCACGGTGCCACTGTCCACCAGCGCCCGGACGGTATTCTTCTCGATGACATCCACGGGCTTGGGGGAGGGGACCACCTGACGCCAGCCACGACCGGCGTCCTCCACCATGGTGCAGCCACGCTGGGCCATGATGCGGTCGGCGGCCACCTTGTCATAGAAGGAGCCGATAGGCTTGGTGGGGTGCTGGAAGGCAGGGTCGTTTTCATCCACCAGCACCTGCGTGACTACGGTGGCCACGTCCTTCCGGAGGCCACGGGCTGTCAGCTCATTGCCGATGGCATTTTGCAGATGGTAACCGATATAGCCCTGACTCATGGCGCCACACTCCGGGAAGGGCATATCCGACTTGATGGCGCCGGCCTCGGCGGCGGTAGAGAGCCCCAGATTGATCATGCCCACCTGCGGGCCGTTGCCGTGGGCAATGATGACCTCGTTGCCGGCGGCGATGAGGTCCACGATGGGCTTAGCGGTCAGGGACACCAGCTCCAGCTGCTGGGCGGCGGTATTGCCCAGGGCGTTGCCGCCTAAGGCGATGACGATGCGTTTGGACATAGCTGTTACCTCAAAACTTTCCTTAGAGTGAAATAGCGGGAGCCGAGGCCCCCGCTATTAGTTTGCCTGATTTAGAAGGATTTACGCTTACCGGCACCCTCATCCATGGCCATCAACGTACGAACGGGGTCCTTCACCTGAGACATGAAGATCATAGCGGCGATGATATAGGGCTTGTAGGAGGCCTGCTTGTACAGAGGCACGATGTAGCGGTCGAAGACGGAGTTGTCCACCTCGCCCTCCTCGCAGCTCAGGCCGGTGATATCGGCGGGCAGGCAGTGCATATACAGCGCCTTGCCGTCACGGGTGAGCTTCATCATCTCCTCGGTGCAGGCCCAGTCCTTATGCTCGGCGTTCTGAGCCAGCAGCTTCTTCTCCAACGCATCGATGCCGGCCTGATCGCCCTTGGCGTACAGCTTGGTGCGCTCCTCCATGGCGGCGAAGGGTGCCCAGCTCTTGGGATAGACGATATCGGCATCCCGGAAGGCTTCCTTCATGTCGTTGGTCTTGTGGAACCGGGAGCCGTACTTCTCACAGTTCTGGCGGGCGATGGCCTCCACCTCCGGCATGACGTCGTAGCCCTCGGGATGAGCCAGCGTCACATCCATGCCGAAGCGGGTGAACAGGCCGATGACGCCCTGAGGCACGGACAGGGGCTTGCCGTAGCTGGGGGAGTAGGCCCAGGTCATGGCCACCTTCTTGCCCTTCAGGTTCTCCACACCGCCGAAGTAGTGGATGACGTGCAGCATATCGGCCATGCACTGGGTGGGGTGAT
>OLSB01003013.1_pt1 | contig 12896 bp, 8 predicted proteins | sample 1672071 | NCBI WGS metagenome assembly OLSB01 (sample SAMEA3136642, study PRJEB25190) | human gut metagenome | biome: human gut; feature: human-associated habitat; material: faeces | place: Austria | collected 2013 | reverse complement strand
CGTTCTTTTTTTGTGGCGCGCCTGAAGGGATTCGAACCCCTGACCTAACGGTTCGTAGCCGTTCACTCTATCCAGCTGAGCTACAGGCGCATTTTTAACAACAAACATTATTATAGCACAGTTTCCCAAAAAATGCAATGTTTTTTTAAAAAAAGTTTAAAAATTTAAAAAACGGGTTCGATCCGATGTCCGAACCCGTTTAATATCGGCTGAAATTTGTCCCGAAGCGGATTTATTAATACATTCCGCCCATTCCGCCGCCCATCTGAGGAGCAGCCGGAGCTTCTTTTTCGGGTTTATCAGCAACAAGGCTTTCTGTTGTGAGAACCATGGAAGCCACGCTTGCAGCATTGGCCAAAGCGGAACGCGTAACCTTTGTCGGGTCAACAATTCCGTTTTTAACCATTTCCATAAATTCGCCTGTCAAAGCATTGTAGCCAACGCCCTTGGGTGAATTTTTAACCTTGTCAGCTATAACGGAGCCTTCTATGCCGGCATTTTCCGCAATCTGCTTAACAGGAGCTTCCAAAGCTTTGTAAACTATTTTAGCGCCTGTTTTCTCATCGCCTTCAAGAGTATCTATCAAAGCTTCAACTTTGTCCATAGCATCTATGAAAGCAGTACCGCCGCCGGGGATGATACCTTCTTCAACGGCTGCACGTGTTGCTGCCAAAGCATCCTCAACACGGAGTTTCATTTCTTTCATTTCCGTTTCAGTTGCAGCACCGACTTTGATAACACCTACGCCGCCTGCGAGTTTTGCAAGTCTTTCCTGAAGTTTCTCACGGTCGAAATCGGAAGTTGTTTCCTCAATCTGAGATCTTATCTGAGCAATTCTTGCCTTAATATCGTCGCTGTTTCCTGCGCCGCCAACGATTATTGTGTTCTCTTTCTGAACTTTGATCTGGCGTGCAGTACCGAGCTGCTCAAGAGTTGTATCTTTAAGTTCAAGTCCGAGCTCTTCGCTTATAACCTGAGCGCCTGTAAGAATTGCTATATCACGGAGCATGTCTTTTCTTCTGTCACCGAAGCCCGGAGCTTTAACGGCAACACATGTAAATGTTCCGCGGAGCTTGTTTACGATAACTGTTGAAAGTGCTTCGCCTTCAAAGTCTTCCGCGATTATGAGAAGCTGTTTGCCTGTTTTAACAATTTGCTCCAAAATCGGGAGAATCTCCTGAACGTTACTGATTTTCTTGTCCGTGATAAGGATAAGGGCATCGTCCAAAACGGCTTCCATTTTCTCTGTGTCCGTTACCATGTAAGGTGTTATATAACCTCTGTCAAACTGCATACCTTCAACAACTTCGCTGTATGTTGAAGCGGTTTTCGATTCTTCGATTGTTATAACGCCGTCGCCTTTAACTTTTTCCATTGCGTCTGCAATGAGAGTACCGATTTCGTCATTGTTGGCGGAAATCGAAGCAACTCTTGCGATGTCGTCGTGACCTTTAACCTTTTCGCTTGCAGCGGCAAGATAATCCACAACCGCGTCAACAGCCTTTGAAATACCTTTTCTTATGATCATCGGATTTGCGCCTGCTGCAACGTTTTTAAGTCCCTCATGAATGAGAGCTTGTGCAAGCAATGTTGCGGTTGTTGTACCGTCGCCGGCGATGTCGTTTGTCTTTGTTGCAACTTCTTTAACAAGCTGTGCGCCCATATTTTCGAATGCGTCTTCAAGCTCAACTTCTTTTGCTATCGTAACGCCGTCGTTTGTGATTAAGGGAGAGCCGAATTTTTTGTCAAGAACAACGTTTCTGCCCTTAGGTCCCAATGTGATTTTAACTGTATCGGCAAGCTGATTTATGCCGCTTTCCAAGCTACGGCGAGCTTCTTCGCCGTATTGAATCTGTTTAGCCATAACTTAATTACCTCCTATATATTAAAGAACTTTTGCCAAAATATCGCTTTGTTTTAAGATGATGTATTCAACACCATCAAGCTTAACTTCCGTGCCGGCATATTTGCTCATGAGCACTTTGTCGCCTACGGCAACTTCCATTTTAACTTCCTTGCCGTCGATAACGCCGCCCGGTCCTACCGCAACAACCTCCGCAAGTTGGGGTTTTTCCTTAGCCGCACCCGGCAAAACTATACCGCTCTTTGTGGTTTCTTCACTTTCTAGCATTTTAATTACCACACGGTCTGCAAGTGGTTTAATGTTCATAATTCATTACCTCCTAAAAAATCCTTTGTTAGCACTCGTAACCTTCGAGTGCTAACAGTGTTAATAATAACACATTTTTCCGTATAATCAACCTGCGTTTTTGAGGAAAAATGCGTTTTTTTCTTTAATTTTCTTTAAATTTCTTTAGTTTTCTTATAATTTCTCTTATTTTAAAATTTCGTCAATGTTTTAAGTTTGTTCATAAATTCAACAGTTTGTTTATATAAAGACGTGAAATGAAATGTAAAAAAGCTTCAAAGCACAGAAAAAGACGGAACCGCCCAATGTCAACCGACTTTGGACGGCCCCGCCTTTTTAAAATATGAATTTTTCCGTTTTTACGGAATTACTCCGCAAACGCATACTCGCCCATAAAGAGTATATCGCCGCTTGTGTTATCTTTTATAACAAATGTGAAAGGCTTGTTATAATTGATTTCCGTGGGAGTGGGCGGAAGGGAAGTGGCTCCTACAGATACGCCCGTAACGGCTGCCGCCTCCGTGCCCTCCTCGTCCACATCTATATATGTTTTATGGATAACGTCGCTTATAAGCGTTCTGCCGCTGCCTGTGAGCATTGAAGAAAGGTCTGCAGTATTGGTAAACGCTTTGTTTATGCCGATTTTCTTTAACATGTCGCTCATGCCGGCGCTGTATTCTATCCTGAATTTCGGCATTGAGAGAGCCGTGTATACGGAATCGAATTTCGCAGCCGAAAGCTCTTTTTCGGCATTGAACGCTTTGTCGCTCATCAAAAGATACATGCTAACGTCAAGATTTGAGGAGTTTTTGCCGTCCGAGGTCTTGTACGGAAGTTTGGTTATTGTAACTCCGTCTTTTTGGCTTACCTGTCTCCACGCCGTGTCATGCATGAAACTTACGGTGTTTTCTTTGCCGTTTCTGTCCGTGAAAACGCCGTCTTCGGTTGCGGATTTTGAAAAATCGTTCTGCCATGCGCCTTTAAAATATACGGCATTTACAAGCATTGCGAGAAAATCGGAATTTTTATCCGAAACTATTGACGGGATTTTGCCGTTTGTCTTTTCTTTAACCCAGTCGTTTATAAGAGATATGCTCTTGTCCGTAACGGCGCTGCTGTCGGCTTTGAAATTCTCTTTCATAAGTTTTTCAAAGTCATCTGAAAAATTTTCCGCGGTTTTGTCCGTGTTAAGCCAGATAGAGTTTGCAACGTTTATGTTTAAAATGTCGCTCTTGGAGTAGTTTTCGATCATTTCTTTGACAGACTTATTGTATTCGTCAAGATTTTCTATTCCGAGAGCCGAAAGAATTTCATCGCGCGTTTCGCCCTCCGAGCCGTTTGCTGCCATTGCCAAAGCTGTTTTAAGAGAAAGCGGCGAGAACATGTAGTTTTTGTCCTGTGGCATAAGCGATGAAAGCTTGTCGGCAAACGACTCGTCGTTTGTTTTTACCATGTCCGCGATTCTTTCCATAACAAGGGCTGTCTGTTCCTCGGTGATTTTCGCTTTCGGCTCAAAGTCTATGTCGGTGCCTATCATGATTCCGGCTTTCATAACGCTTGACACATACGGCAGCGCCCATTCGGAAACGCCGGCAAAGGCAGGGTCTTCGGGGTTTATCTTCACTTGCGGCAGCTCTGCGCCGGCATATTTTGCCATGCGGCAGATTATTGCTGCAGCCTCTTCGCGCGTTACGCTGTCGCCCGGCGCAAACAGGCTCTCCGATTTGCCCTTTATGATATCCGCCGCCTGAAGAGCGGCAATTTTCAAGCTTTCCGTGTCGAGAAATTTCACGGGCGCGTTTTTCGGAAGAGTCATAAACGAAGAGAGGGTGTCAAAGGCGTGCTCCGCAAAGCCGAGACGGCTTATCGGAACGGCAGGATAGCTTGCGGGCGGTATTATAACAGCCTTTGTCGCCGTTGCCTGCGCGGGAAGGCTGAGCGTAACCGCATCATACCATGCTATAATCGTGCAGCCCTTTTTAATGTCGTCAATGCCGACAATGTTTTTCGTTTTGTAAGGCATAAGGCGCGTTTCGGCGGTGATATTGAGTACAAGGTCGTTTGCCGTGTCGGTAACGAAAACACTGTCGCCGCTTTTTACAACCTCGTCGGCGTAAACCAGGTTAATTCCGCTTGCCGAGCCTATGCATATAAGCTGCGCGTTTGACTGCGGAGGAATACTCTTTGTCATGATGCTCGAATATTCCGCGTAAAAATCATCTCCGGGCTTGATAGCCGAAAGAGACACCGCCGCGCCGCTTGTGCCGTCTATTATGTATGTGGAGTCCGAAATATTAAGTCTTATTTTTCTGCCGTGTTTGGTTTCGGCAACGATATAATCCTCTCCGGTTTCGGAAGCCTTCATCACGGCTTTCAGCGAGACATCCGCCAATGAAGCGGTATTCTCCCTGCTGACAATGGTTTCGTCCGCAAAAGCACAAGGGCTTAAAAGCAGACCTGCCGCCAAAGCGACGCTTAAAGTTTTTTTGAACATTTTAATCATCCCTTCTTTTTTGTTGTTTCTGTCATTTAGACGGACGAAACGACAAAATGTTCCCGCGGATGCAAAAAAATTAAATTTCACGCTTTTTGCAGGGCAGCGAATAGGCCGCCAGAATAACAAACATGTATGCAGCGGCAAATGGGTAGCGCGGCTGCACCTCCATAAGCATCAGACCGCCCCAGAACGCAAGAAGCAGCAAAGCGCCCATGCAGAACATGTTTTTGTCACGCGTTTTGAAGAAACCCGCAGCGCAGAGAAAAAGCAAAATAATATAGAAGATATTTGCATACGAACGCATAAATCCGCATGTGAATCCGCTTTTGCTTTCGCCGTTTTCGCATGACCAATAAACTCCTCCGAAATCACCGTCACAAAAAGCAATGTATGTTTTGCGGCAGAAATGTTCCGGCAGTTTTGCGGCGTTTTCGTGGATTCTCTCAGAAATTCTTTGGTTTATAATGCGCTCCATTTCTTCCGTGTCTCCGCCTGCCTCATAATAAACCGCCTGATCCTCGGGCGAATACATGCCGTGCGTTTCAAAGTTAAAGCCTGTCAGCATAAACATGGTAAAGGGCACCTGACGCTCGCCGAGTTTGTATTCCGTGATTCCGCTTTCAAAAAGCGCAAAACCGACGCCCTTTGTAACAATCATAAAAACCGCCGTAAGGCACAAAAGCGCCAAAAGCTTTCTGTGTTTATAAAAAACCGTTAAAATCCCGACGGCGTATGCCGAAATATAGAAAGGCGAAACGCCGCGCATCAAGCAGCCGCATGCAACAAACAATCCCGACAGAGCCGCGTGAATACAGACGTTTTTTGTACTTTCGCTTTTATATGATTTTATAAGTTCCAGAAACGAAAGCATAAAAAGCGGAATTGCAAAATTTTCGCTTGCAAAAACCGTTATGTATGTAATCGAGGGCAGAAAAAAAGCATATATAAGAGCTGCGGCAGACCCTATCTTTTCACCGCGCATTTCCTTTAAAATAAGATATATTATGTATGTCCCCGAAACCGAAAGCAGCGTGTTTATGACTTTCACCGTGAAAAGATTTCCTCCAAAGCGGAAGACAAGTGAGCACAGCAGAGGAAAGCATGTCAGGTGCGAAAAACGGTGAAAATAAGTCCCGATTGTGAAGTTTGAAAAGTCTCCTTTGCCGGCAAGCACGGCGGCTTCAAACATGGTTTTAAAGTCGCTCACGGGCGCGGTGTGCACGTTTAAAAGGAACAGCAGACGCACAAAAAAAGCCGCTCCGAGCGACAAAAAGAGCACTCCGCGCGCGGAAATTTTGTCTTTGTCAAGCGCTTTGATCACAAAAAATATAAAAGCGCTCAAAAGGAGCGCCGCCGCGGCTCCCGAGAGGTATGCCGCGGGACTGTACGCCGTGCGCCTTATTGCAAGATATACCCCGAAAATGCCTATGATGCCGAAAAGTATTGCGAAAAAATAACCGAAAAAGTTTTTTAGTGTTTTCATTTGTTTTTAGCCTCGCAGTGTAATAGTATAATAATGTAAATTAATTTTAGCAGAAGATTGCAAAAAAGTCAATAGCGACATATTAGGGCAATGCATGAATAACCTGTTTTTAAGTTTTTCTTTCGTTCCGGGATAATAAAAAGGATGTTTTGTCTGAAAAATGCAGGAAGGAAATTAATTTTCCGGTAAACGGTTGATAAAAACACTTTTCAGATGTATAATGATAATAGAAAAAGGCAGTCCGTTTGAACGGCTCGCCAAAGTTATACGAGAAAGTTAGTCGCAAACATTGGGAGTGTGGGCAACTAACTTGCTTTTACAGTAAAAACTATCATAAAGATAATTGTAAAAAACAATACTCTGAATATAGTTTCCTTCATAAGCAACACCCTCTTCCCATTATGTAATGGGGTTAGGGCGCGGCGTCCACGGAATGTTCATTCCCGAACTGCCTGTCGGCTTACTCCGACAAATTTATTATACACCGTTTATCCGCAAAATTCAAGATGTTTAGACGAAAAGCTTGTTTTCACGCATTTTGTGCGTGATTTTTTATTTTTCCGCGGATTTGATGCTTTATTCCAGAACTTCCGAAAAAACGCGGTACATATTCGAAAAGGCGATTTTATCAGCCTGCTCCTGAGAATAGTTGAGAGAAAGAAGTCTGTCAAAAATTTTATACAAATCCTCCGTGCCGCGTATCCCGCGCGGAAGTGAGCCTATTCCGTCAAAGTCCGCGCCTATGCCGATATTGTTTTCACCGCCCAAAGCCGCGAAATGCTCTATGTGGCGCACGATAGAATCCACAGACGGGTCTGTACCGAGAAAATCGGGGCAAAGGTTTATTCCGGCAACACCGCCGCGTTTTATGAGAACTTTAAACTGATCGTCCGTGAGGTTGCGAAAATGAGGGCAGACAGTGCGCGAATTTGAATGTGACGCGATAAATGGTTTCGAAGTGATTTCGGCAACATCACAAAATCCTTCGTCGGACAGGTGCGACACGTCAATCATCATATGAAGTTCCTGCATTTTTAAAACGGCTTTTTTGCCGAAATCCGTAAGTCCACCGCTTTTTTCAAATGCCGTACCGCTTATTTCATTTTTGTGGTTCCACGTCAATGTCATAAGACGCACGCCCTCGCCGAAAAGCTCTTCAAGACGCTGAAGGCTGCCTTCCGCGCCTTCTCCGCCTTCTATTCCGAGGATAACCGATACGCCTTCTGCATTTTTAAGGTCTGCGGCGGATTTTATAACGTGTACATTTTGTGTTTCGGTGTTAAATCTTTTTATAAGCGTGCGGACGCGGCGCGGCACATCGTGTTCCGCATTGTCAAGCCATATTGCGGTGAGCTGAATGTGCGTTTCGTATTTTGCGGCTTTTTCGAAATTATAATGTGCCTTTATGTTTTTTAAGGATGTGTTATCGCCGAGTAAATCAAGCGTGTCACAGTGCGCGTCAAATATTCTCATCTTTTTGTCCTTTCATGAATATAAAATGTGTGCTGAAATCAAAATCCGCGAATTTTGGTGCTATTATCCCAATAAGCTTATGACCTCCGCCAAAACTCCGTCGTCATTTGATGACGAAAGCACGGTTTTTGCCGATGCTTTTGCCTTTTCGGAAGCCGAAGACGGGCAAAAGCTTTGGCACTCCGGAAGTGCAAGCATTTCGGCATCGTTATCGTTGTCGCCTATGACTATTATATCGCTTAAATCGCAGTTTATGATTTTTGCAAGCTCGCGCACGGCAAAAGCTTTGCTCACTTTGTTGTCAAAAAATTCATAATATGTCGGATAAGAGCGCGCCATGTGATATTTTTTGCTGAATTCGTGCTTTTCAAGATAGTTTTGAATTTCGTCCGTAAGCGGAGGTTCTGCGGCAAAAACGGCTTTAAGCCACGGCTCGTGTATCTCGGAATACGGTCTGCGTATCATTGTGAAATGCTCATCCGCTTCATGCCCTTTAACAGCATCGCTGTCGCGACAGGAGTATATGGGGCCCGTTGTCATAATTTCCACGCCCGTTTCGGGGTAGAGCGACACAATGTGGTCTATTATCTCCGCGGAGTCGCGCGAAAGCTCGGTATACCATATATATTTGTTTTTTTGAAGGTCGTATATGGCGGCGCCGTTTTGTATAACCATGGGAAGGTCGGGAGAAATTTTGTCAAGATAAAGCCGCAGACCGTCAACCGTGCGGCCGGTGGCAAGAGTGAAAAGGCCTCCTTCGTTGCGGAAATAGTTTACGGCTTCCGTATTTTTTGGCGGCAGCTTCAGGCGGCTGTCAATCAAAGTGCCGTCCACATCGCAGCAAATTATTTTTCCCTTGAATTTGTTCATAAATGTTTTCCCTTTCGTTAATCAGTTTACATTTCTGTTTATATATTCCGCATGAAGCTTAGAATACATGATTTTTTGGCTTGAATAAAGACCGTAATAGCCCGACAGAACATAGCTTATGCCTATTGCCGCGGCGAAGTAGAAAAATCCGATGCCGCCGAAAAGCTCGGATGCCAGGCAGATAGACGCCATAGGACAGTTTACAACCGCGCAGAACATGGCGGCTATTCCCAAAGCCGCGCCGAAAGACGGGGGAAGACCCAAAAGCGCCGCTGCGGTGCAGCCCAATGTTGCGCCGATAAACATGGTGGGCACGATTTCGCCGCCGCGAAACCCCGAGCCTATTGTTACGGCGGTGAAAATAATTTTAAGCAGAAATGCGTACGGAACGACAGTGCCGCCTTCCGTCGCACGGATTATCACGTCCATGCCGGAGCCGTTATAGTCCGTGGTTCTCAAAATCAAAGTCATAGCAAGGATTATAAGACCGCCCAAAACGGGGCGGAGATAATAGTTTTTGATTTTGCCGCTGAAAAAATTTGCGCTTCGTTTTAAAGATATGCAGAAAAGTATTCCCGAGAGAGCAGCCGCAGCACCTATTACCGCAACGCGCAGAAAGTTCAAAACAGAAAGATCGGGAATTACGGGCAGGACAAAGCGCGTCGGAGCGGCGCCGCACAAAAGCGAAATAAAATATGCCACCGTTGCCGAACAGAGACCCGGCAGGAAGCCTGAATAGTATATAACGCCCACGCTTATAACCTCAATTGAGAAAACAGCCGCCGTAACCGGTGTGCCGAAAAGCGCGGAGAAAACGCCGCTCATGCCGCATATTACAAGAAGATGCCTGTCTTTTTCGCTTATTTTAAAAAGGCGTCCTATCTGAAATCCTATCGAGCCGCCGAGCTGCAGCGCAGCGCCTTCTCTTCCGGCAGAGCCGCCGAAAAGGTGTGTTAAAACGGTGGATATGAAAATAACCGGTCCCAGACGCATCGGGACATACTCGCTTGTGCGCACGGAGGAGATGACGTTATTTGTGCCGCTGTTTTTTGTCATTTCCGTTTTTCTGTATATAAAAGCTATCAAAAGTCCGCCGAGCGGCAGAAAAAATATAAGCCACGGGTTTCTGATGCGCAGATTTGTCGCAATTTCAACGCATTTGTGAAACGCTGTGCCGGCTATGCCGCACACTGTGCCGCAGGCGGTCGACACCAGTATCCATTTTATAACCGAAACCAGATAATGCTCCGATTTTACCATGCTGTTTTTAATAGTTTCCGCCGCAGCGGAAATTCCTTTGTTTTTCATTTCGTATGCTCCTTTATTTAAACACCTATATTATTATAGGAAAAAAAGGACGGTTTGTCAATCTTCTCGGAAAAAAATAATGTGTAATTGATTATTTTCCAGAAAACTATTGACAGGAAGGCTAAAAATGGGGTAAAATAAACTGATATATTTTAAAAATCCGGAGGTGGTTCCATGCTGACAAAAGCTCCGAGAGGAACGGCGGATATACTCCCCGAAAATATCGGTAAATGGAATTATATTGAAGAAACAGCCAAAAAAACCGCTCATCTGTTCGGTTTTTCAGAGATAAAAACACCTGTTTTCGAGCATACGGAACTTTTTTGCCGCGGCGTTGGAGATACGACGGACGTTGTGCAGAAAGAAATGTATACTTTTCTTGACAAGGCGGAAAGAAGCATAACGCTTCGCCCCGAGGGAACGGCTTCCGCGGCGCGCGCGTATCTTGAACATTCGATTTACGCACAGCCTGCTCCGCAAAAGCTTTTTTATAACATAACCTGTTACCGCTACGAAAAACCGCAGGCAGGCAGAATGAGAGAATTTCACCAGTTCGGCGCGGAAATGTACGGCAGTGCGGAACCTTCGGCGGACGCGGAGATGATAGCGTTTGTAAACGCGATTTTCCAAAACCTCGGCATCACGGGTTTAAAGCTTAACATAAACAGCATCGGCTGCCCGGAGTGCCGCAAAAAATACAACGAGGCTTTAAAAGCGTATCTTCACGCAAACGAAAGCGAGCTTTGCGCAACATGTCATGAAAGAATGCAGAAAAACCCTATGCGCGTGCTGGACTGCAAAAGCCCTGTGTGCAAGGAAATTGCGGAGGGTGCACCATCTATACTTGACTACATCTGCGACGAATGCCGCGCGCATTTTGAAAAGGTGCAGGAGTATCTTAATAACATGGGCATAGATTTTGAAGTTGACCCTTCGATTGTGCGCGGTCTTGACTATTACACAAAAACCGTATTTGAGTTTGTTTCAAACACCATAGGCGCTCAGGGTACGGTGTGCGGCGGCGGCAGGTATGACGGACTTATAGAGTCCATCGGAGGAAACCCGACGCCTGCAATAGGCTTTGCAATGGGACTTGAAAGAATACTTCTTGTTATGGAAAGCATGGGAACAGAGTTTCCTAAACCCGAAACACCGGACATTTATCTGGTTTCCATGGGGCAGTTTATGAAGGTTCAGAAGCTTTGCCAGGAGCTGAGAAGCGATGGGGTTGCCGCTTTGTGCGACCTTGCGGAGCGCAGCCTTAAGGTTCAGATGAAAAACGCCGACAGGTGCGGCGCAAAATACAGCGTTGTTATAGGCGATGATGAGGCGGAAAAAGGTAAGGCTCAGCTTAAAAATATGGAAACGGGCGAAAAAACAGAAGTTAATTTAAAAGCAAATGATATAAAGGCCGTTATAAGGTCATAAGGAGGATAATGATGGATTCAATCAAAGGTATGAAAAGAACGCATATGTGCGGTCAGCTTTCGGAAGCTGATATTTCAAAAGAAGTAGTCGTAATGGGCTGGGTGCAGAGAGTGAGAGACTTAGGCGGTCTCATATTCGTTGATCTGCGCGACAGAAGCGGTATTCTGCAGCTTGTTATGAACGAGAAAGACAGCGATATTTACGAGATTGCCGAAAAAATCAGGGGCGAATACGTTATTGCTGCACGCGGAACTCTTGTTAAAAGAGACCCGGAGACCGTAAACGACAAGATTGCCACCGGTACCGTTGAGGTACACGTTTCGGATCTGCGCATACTTTCAAAAGCAGAGACACCTCCCTTTATGGTGTCGGACGATATTGCGGTCCGCGAGGAAGTAAGACTTAAATACAGATACATCGATTTGCGCCGTCCCTCGGTTCAGCAGAACATGATAACGCGTCACCGCATCACACAGATTGCGCATGACTTTTTCGACAAAAACGGTTTTCTTGAAATCGAAACACCGATTCTTACAAAGAGCACGCCCGAGGGTGCAAGAGACTATCTTGTACCGAGCCGTATTCACAACGGAGCGTTTTATGCGCTTCCCCAGTCTCCTCAGGTTTACAAGCAGATTCTTATGGTTTCGGGCTTTGACAGATATATGCAGATTGCAAAGTGCTTCCGCGATGAGGATTTGAGAGCGGACAGACAGCCCGAGTTTACGCAGATCGACCTTGAGATGAGCTTTGTTGACGCGGACGACGTTATGTCGTTAAACGAAAAGTTTATAGCCCGCGTATTCAAGGAAATCAAGGGAATAGACATAAAACTGCCGCTTCCGAGAATGCCGTATTCGGAGGCTATGAGCCGCTACGGCTCCGACAAGCCGGATACACGTTTTGAAATGGAACTTCACGATCTTTCGGACATTGTTAAAGACTGCGGCTTTAAAGTATTTTCGGACGCTTGCAAAAATGGCGGCAGTGTTCGCTGCATAACTGTTAAAGGCGGCGCGGACAAATTTGCAAGACGCGAACTTGATGCGCTTGTAGATTACGTCAAAACGTACCGCGCAAAGGGTCTTGCGTGGATTACTGTGCTTCAGGACGAGCTTAAGAGCCCGATTGTGAAATTTCTCACGGCTGACGAGTGCAAGGCGCTCTTAAAGGCTGCCGAAGCGGAAGTGGGCGACATTGTTCTCATGGTTGCCGACCGCGACAAGGTTGTGTTTGACGCTCTCGGAAATCTGCGTCTGCACATTGCGGAAAAACTCGGTCTTATAGACGAAAACAAATACAATCTTCTCTGGGTTACAGACTTCCCGCTCTTTGAATACAACGAAGACGAAAAACGTTTTGTTGCAATGCACCATCCCTTCACCGCACCGCGCGATGAAGATTCGGAGCTTCTTGACAAGGCTCCCGAAAAGGCGCTTGCAAAAGCATACGATATTATATTAAACGGAACGGAGCTCGGCGGCGGAAGTATCAGGATTCACAGCCGCGACGTTCAGCAGAAAATGTTCAAGGCTATCGGCATAGGCGAGGAGGAAGCTCAACTTCGTTTCGGACATCTGCTTGAAGCGTTCAAATACGGCACACCTCCGCACGGCGGCATGGCTTACGGACTTGACAGAATGGTTATGCTCCTTTGCGGCTGCCCGTCAATCCGTGACGTTATAGCG
>OLSB01003006.1_pt1 | contig 12925 bp, 9 predicted proteins | sample 1672071 | NCBI WGS metagenome assembly OLSB01 (sample SAMEA3136642, study PRJEB25190) | human gut metagenome | biome: human gut; feature: human-associated habitat; material: faeces | place: Austria | collected 2013 | reverse complement strand
GAATGAAGCCTGCGGTATTTGATTTCGGCAATTTCCCAGTCCTCTAAGGTATCTATGTCCTGAACTTCCATTTCGGTTAAAACAAGGGGTACCTGTCCCTTGACATCGGTAGTTCCCTCTTTTAAGAAAACGTCGGTGCGGCAGGCATAGAACTGTCCACAATCGTGATAAATCTTCTGTAAATCCTGGCTTCTTGCAAGGGCATACTCCGGAAACTGGCGTTTTAAGAAACCTTCCTCACTGATTAATAATCCTCTCTGCGGGGGATAGGAAAAGGGCACCACCGGCATTACGGAATCCGAGTCAGCAAGAAGGTCCATAGCCTGTTTCAGCCGTTCACCGGTGACAAAGGGAGCGGTCGGGTAGATGCAGCAGAAGTTGTCAAAATGCTCACCACGTTCCTCGTAGGTTTTCAGTACCTCCATAATGACATCATCGGTGGAGGCATAGTCATTAGCCGTTGCTTCTGACCGGAAAAAAGGAACCGAAGCACCGTATTTTACTGCAATTCCGGCAATCTCCGGATCATCGGTAGATACCATGACTTCATCAAAGGCTCCGGAAGAGCGTGCGGCCTCAATGGAGTAGGCAAGAATCGGCTTCCCGCAGAATTCCTTAATATTTTTACGTGGAATACGCTTGCTGCCTCCACGCGCTGTGATCATTGCAAGATTATGGCTCATGGAAGAATACTCCTTTTTATACATATAAAATTGGTGTAACTATTCAGAACCCCATTCGTAAAACCGTTGCTAACGCAACTTGAGTTTTACGAATGGGGTTACTTCGCGATATAAATTATGTTAAATGTCCTTACGAATGCGAGCATTCGACGTCCATATTGTCATAATTTGCATGGCTCTGAATAGTTACAAATTGGTAATTCAAGTATACCTTATCTGTTATCGGATTGCAAAGAGATATCTGCGCGCAATGTCTGCCGGTTATGATTTTGCATGATAGACGAAGCGCAGAAGTTGTGATACACTGTAAACAACAGTTCAGCCATGCAGAAATGAATATACAGGATGACCGTGGGAGCTTGCTCGCAAAGGGCAGCTTGTATATTCATTTCTATAGGGCGGACGCCCGACATGAAATAAGCTGCCGGAAAGCATGTATATATGTCAGCCGATCAGATCAATCCGCCCGCTTGTTACAGATATAGAATATAAGGATATCACAGAAACATGGTTAAAATTTTTAAAAAGATGATGGTGCTTCTTGATGCACGTCAGAAACGAATTATGGTGCTTCAGTTAATTCTGATGCTGATTGGAGCGATTCTTGAAACTGCCGGTATTTCAATGGTAGTTCCGGTAATGCAGGTGGTTCTGGAAGAAAATGCGGTGGCAAAGCACCGTTATCTCCAGGTGATCTGTGAGCTTTTTCATATTGACAAGGAGAATACCACAGCCGTTATGGTGTTTGTGATGATGGCTCTGATTCTGATGTTTGTCCTCAAGAATGTCTTTCTGTTCTTCCAGCAGAAGTCACAGCTTAAGTTCGTCTATACCAATCAGTTTGCCACCTCGAGACGCATGATGATCAACTTTATGCAGCGCCCGTATGAATATTATCTGAATGCGGATACGTCCGTGATCCAGAGAAGCATCACTTCGGATGTGAATAACATGTATGGACTGATTCTGGCGATGCTGCAGCTTTTCAGCGAGGGTGTCATTTTTGTGGGACTTGTCATTGTGGTGGCCTTTATCAGCGGAATTAAGATCACCATTATCGTGGCAGCTCTTCTGATTGCGGTCCTTCTGCTTATTATGTTTATTTTAAAGCCGATCATGAAAAAGGCCGGCGTAGAGAATCAGGACTATTACAGTGGTCTTTATAAATGGATTGATCAGTCGGTAATGGGAATCAAGGAAATCAAGATTGCCAATAAGGAAAGCTACTTTATTAATGAGTATTCCAAGTGTGGAAATGGCTATGTAAGTGCCGTACAGCGCTATAATCTGTACAATGCCACTCCGCGGCTCTTAATTGAAACCGTAGCAGTAGCCGGAATGATTATTTTTATGATGCTGCAGCTGCTAAATGGAATTGAGGCAAGTGAGGTCATTACCCAGCTGAGTGCACTTGCGGTTGTTGCCATGCGCCTTGTGCCCTGTGCAAACCGGATTAACAACCATCTGACCTCGATTTCCTATTTTGAACCATTCTTTATGGGAGTCAGTGACCATTTACAGGATGATATCCGGGATAAGAATGTAAATTACGACGCAGAAGCGTATCGTCAGAAAATTGATGTACAGAAGATGGAGATCCGGGATAAGATAGAATTAAAGGATATTGTTTATAGATACCCGAACACGGAGACGCTGATTTTTGACCATGCGGATATGGTGATTCCCATTGGACAGTCAGTAGGAATTGTGGGGACAACCGGTGCCGGAAAGTCTACGGTTGTGGATATTATGCTCGGACTGTTAAAGCTCCAGCAGGGGCAGATCCTTGCAGATGGCGTGGAGGTCCGTGATCATTACCAGTCCTGGCTTAAAAATGTCGGATACATTCCGCAGAATATTTTTATGATTGATGATACCATCCGTAAGAATGTTGCATTTGGTTACGCGGACGAGGATATTGACGATGACAAGGTCTGGGCGGCACTTAAGGAGGCCCAGCTGGATGAGTTTGTAAGAAGCCTTCCGGAAGGACTTGATACCGGAATCGGTGAGAGGGGAATCCGTATTTCAGGAGGCCAGAGACAGCGGATCAGCATTGCCAGGGCACTTTTTGAGGATCCGGAGGTGTTGATTATGGATGAGGCAACCTCTGCCCTTGATAATGATACGGAAGCAGCCATCATGGATTCCATTAACCGCCTGCATGGACGGAAGACCATGGTGATCATTGCACACCGTCTGCAGACGATCGAAAAGTGCGACATTGTTTATCGTGTCGAAGACGGAAAGGTGACAAGAGAACGATAAAAGGGGTCATTGTTGCGCATAGCCGGAAGCGACAGCTGCTCAGGTGTGCAAAAGTAAAGGGAAAGGGAGCACTGCATGGAAGGAAGGAAACGTCAGGCAGGAATTGAATTATTGCGCATGGTTGCCATGATGATGATTGTTACCATGCATTTTCTTGCAAATTCCGGGAACCTTTTAGAACCAGGAAAACCATCGGACGTTTCAGCTGTTTTGGGAACGATCCTCGAAAATTTTTGTCTTGCGGCAGTGAACGCTTATGTGTTTATCAGTGGTTATTTCGGATATCAGGGAACGTTTCAGGTGAAAAGAGTCCTGCGGTTCCTTTGCCAGATCTGGTTTTACAGTCTGCTGGTTCCCCTTGTACTGATGGGTTTGGGGATCAGCACAGGCTTTCAGAACGGCATTTATGGAATCCTTCCTTATCTGTTTCCGATTGAGACAGAACACTACTGGTTTGCAACCTCGTTCCTGCTTTTGATGCTTCTGATGCCTTTTTTGAATCTTGCGGCACAGCACCTTCCAAAGAAAACCTATCAGACGGCACTTGTCGTACTCTTTATATTTTTAAGTGGAATCAAGAGTATTGTACCAGTAGCTTTTGCAACAGACCGGTATGGCTATGACCTGACCTGGTTTGTTTTCGTTTATCTCCTTGCCGCCTATGCAGGAAAGTATGATGAAAACGGAATTTTTCACCGGTTCAAAACAGGTAGGGGAAATGCGGCGATTCTCTTTTTACTGAGTGCCGCGGTCGGAATGGCAATTCAGTTTCTGATGAAGGACCTGGGAAGCTTTCTGCCTTCATTACAGAATACCTTTGAATACTATTTTTCCGTGCCGTATCACTATAATACGATCACGGTACTTACGGCAGCCATCGGGCTGTTTTACCTGTTCCGTTCCCTGCAGATCCGGGAGGGAAAAGCAGCAGATCTGCTCCGTCAGCTTGGCGGCTTATGCTTTGGCATTTATTTATTACATGAACATATCGATATCCGCGGCAGCTGGTATGGGTGGCTGAAAGCACTTGTGAATCCTGCCGGAAATACCGGTGTGCTTCCTTTTTTGACAGAATGGATTTTCTGCCTGCTGGTGGTGTGTATTGCAGGCCTGCTGACAGACCTGATAAGAGATAAGGTGTTTCATTTGATTGGAGGCAGACTTGATAAGACTGCCCTGGGAAAATGGCTGAAAAATCCGGATGACAAGGAAAGCGGAGGAGGAAACAAATGAACGAATATGCGGAACGATTAAAACCTTTTTATCATTTTGCAGAGAAAATCCTGTTTCCGGTAATCCTTATCCTGTTTCCCCTGCTTAAGGTAAATCAGGGAATTGACCTGACGGATACGGCATACAGTCTTGGAAATTATGCGTTCTTTGGGGAAAATACGGTATTGTGGACACTTCTGACGTTTTTGTCCAATGTCCTGGGATTCTTCTTTACGAAGCTCCCGTTCGGGGAAACCATGCTTGGCATGAAGGTATATTCCTCCCTGCTGACCAGTGCCATGGCACTGCTTGGATACCGCTTTTTCCGGACGAAAATGCCGGCTGTCATTGCCTTTCTCGCAGAGCTTTCCGCAATTGGAATGTGCTGGTGTCCATCCGTGATTTTATATAATTATATGACCTATGCGCTATTGCTTACCGCAGTGATTCTGCTGTTTCGCGGACTGGTGCGGAAGCATCCGGGGTGCCTTGTGGCGGCAGGAGTGGTTCTGGGGCTTAATACCCTTGTACGCTTCCCCAATAACGGATTGGAAGTGTTATTGATCCTTACTTTGTGGTATTATGGATATTTGAAGAAGAAACCGTTAGCAGAAATTGCGAAGGAAACAGGCCTGTGCATAGCAGGTTATGCAGCGGGCTTTGTGGCAGTGCTTGCCGGCATGATGCTTCTTTATGGAACGGGAACCCTTGGGACCATGATCGAAGGGGTCTTCGGCATGGCAGGCTCTGCATCTGATTATACCTTTGGAGAAATGCTTGGGATGATTACAGATGCCTATCTGCACGGAGCAGGATGGATGGCTTATATGGTGCTGTGTATTCTGCCGGGAATTCCTTTTTTCGCCATACAGAAGGAGCGTTTTCCCCTGCTTCGCAAAGTGGTATATTGTATCTGTATTGTGTTTTTGTTTATCGTGCTTGGCAGATGGGGCATGTTCAACTTTAAATATTATCAGAAGGAAGCCGCTCTCCAGTGGGGCGTGGTTTTCCTGATTCTGTCGCTGGGAATCTGTGTGTGGATGCTGTTTAGCAGAATGCAGGACTGTGAATGGAAGCTGATTGCGGCGATGAGCCTTATCGTGATTCTGATCACCCCGCTTGGCAGCAACAATTATGTGTGGCCGGCTTTGAATAACCTGTTCTTTGTGGCACCGATCACGTTCTGGACCATATACCGCTTCGCAAGGTGGGGACGTCCGTATCTGGATGTAACCGGGAAGGTTCCGCTCTTTTCCGTAAAAGCGATGACTATGGCTATGGTCGTTGCGTTCCTGATTCAGGCAGTCGGAATTGGCTGCAATTATGTTTTTCTCGATGGGGAGGATGGACATAAAAGGGATACGACAGTAGAAGGAAGCCGGATTCTGCGTGGAATGAAAACCAATGCCGCAAACGCCGGAACACTTGAAGAGCTAAATACCTTTATGCTGGAAAATAATACGGAATACCGGAACAAAAAGGTGATTCTGTATGGAAATATTCCGGGGCTGTCCTATTATCTTCACAAGGCGCCGGCTGTTTATACATCATGGGCAGATCTTGATACGAACAGCTATGAACGGCTGGCAGAGGATCTCAATACTTTAAATCAAACGATGACGGAAGAGAATCGTCCGCTTGTCATCTTTTCGGAAGAGATCATGGCACAGGTGCTTGATTTGCAGGAGAACGGAATGACGGGAGAGGGCTCTGTCTGGGAGCAGAAGCTTAAGGCTATTCTGGATTTTATGACAGTAAATGAATACCGGAAGGCTTTTGAAAATGAGAAATATGCAGTGTTTGTGTAACTATTCAGAGCCATGCAAAATCTGATAAATATGATCGGAATGCTTGCATTCCAGAGCACATTTGACAGATTTTATATGGCGAAGTAACCACATGAGTAAAACTACGCTGTGAAACAGCGGTTTTACGAATGGGGTTCTGAATAGTTACCATTAGAAAGAATGCCGATTTGCAGGAGGAGAGAGAAATGATCCGATTTAATGTACCGCCCCTTACCGGGAAGGAAATGGATTATATGAAGCAGGCCGTAGAGAGCATGCATATCTGTGGGGATGGCGACTTTACGAAGAAATGCAGCAGGTGGATTGAGGAGCAGACCGGGACAGGCAAGTGCCTTCTGACGACATCCTGTACCCATGCACTGGAAATGGCAGCCCTTCTTTGTGATATTAAGGAAGGCGATGAGGTGATCATGCCGTCCTATACGTTTGTATCGACCGCAGATGCCTTTGTACTGCGCGGCGCCAGGATTGTGTTCGTAGACATCCGTCCGGACACCATGAACATTGATGAAACCCTGATTGAGGATGCGATAACCGAGAAGACCAAGGCCATTGCCGTGGTACATTATGCAGGTGTTTCCTGTGAAATGGATACCATTCTTGACATTGCAAAGCGCCATCGACTGCTGGTGGTAGAGGATGCTGCACAGGGTGTGATGGCAAGCTACAAGGGCAAGGCACTTGGAACAATCGGAGATTTTGGATGCTTCAGCTTCCATGAAACGAAGAATTACAGCATGGGCGAGGGCGGAGCATTACTCATCCGTGATGAGCATTATGTGGAAGAAGCCGAGATCCTCCGTGAAAAGGGAACGGACCGGAGCAAATATTTCCGGGGACAGGTAGATAAGTACTGCTGGAGAAATTATGGTTCCTCTTATCTTCCAAGTGAAATTAATGCGGCATATCTTTATGCACAGCTGGAAATCGCAGATCAGATTAACGAGGTGCGCCTTTCCAGATGGCAGCAGTATTACGATGCATTATTACCATTGCAGGAAGCCGGGAAGCTTACCCTGCCGGTAGTTCCCGGGGACTGTAAGCATAACGGTCATATGTTTTATATCAAATGTAAGGATCTTGAGGAACGTACGAGGTTTATTTCCTTTATGAAGGAAAATGAGATTCTTTGTGTATTTCATTATGTACCGCTTCATTCGGCTCCTGCCGGACTGAAATTTGGCCGTTTCCATGGGGAAGACCGTTATACGACCAGGGAAAGCGAACGTCTGGTGAGACTGCCGATGTTTTACCAGCTGACCGAAGAACAGACAGATTACATTATTTCTAAAGTGAAGGAATTCTATGAAGCTTAAGGACGTTGATTCGAAGAGACAGAATTTCATAATTTCCGTTGTGCTTCTGCTGATCCCGATGATTTTGATTATTATTATGATTTAAACGATGATGTCCTGATGAAGGAAATCCTAAGCGGAAATTATACCGGGGTGCCGGAAGGGCACAACATTCAGATGCTGTGGCTCATAAGTGCAGCAATCAGTCTGCTTTACCGTATCGTACGGATTGCTCCGTGGTATGGTGTTTTTCTGTGCACCTGTCAGTTTGGGGCACTGCTTTTGATTCTGAACCGGAGCTTTGCAATCTGTACCAGCCGGAAGGCCAAGCTTACAGTAGGACTTGTAGAAACCCTGTTGTTCTTTTCCATGATGATGGAGCATCTTGTGGCAGTACAGTATACGATTACCTGTACCATGCTGGCTGCTGCCGCAGCATTCTGGTTTCTGACCTCAAAGCCACAGAAGGAACCAGTTCCGTTTATCCGAAGCAATATTCCGGCGATTCTGCTTGTGTTTCTGGCATATCTGATCCGGTCAGAAATGCTTCTGCTAGTACTTCCGATGATCTGTGTAGCAGGGGTTGTGAAGTGGAGCTTTGAAGAGAAGGTTTTCACCAAAGAGAATTTTATGAAATATCTTGGTGTGATCGGACTGATTCTGTTAAGCCTCCTGATTGGCGAGGGCACGAACCGGATTGCCTATGGAAGTAAAGAGTGGAGAAGCTTTACCACACTGTTTGACAACCGTACGGAGCTCTATGATTTTCAACAGATACCATCTTATCAGGTAAACAAAGAATTTTATGACAGTATCGGAATCAGCGAAAGTGAACAGATTCTGTTTGATAATTATAATTTTGGAATTGATGAAGAGATCGATGAAACCATCATGGGGCAGATTGCCGATTATGCCGGAGAACTGAATCAGGAAGCACAGCCCTTTATTCCCAAGTTTCAGAAGTATTTCAAACTGTATGTGTATCGTTTCTTAGGGGGACCGGCTTCCACAGGAAGTGATTACCCCTGGAATTATATGACGATACTTCTTTATATAACTGTATTTCTGCTGGCACTGTGCCAGGGCTGGAACACGGAAGATAAGAGACATTACGGAATCTGGAAGCATCGCATGGTGACCGGACTTTCCATTCTCTGGAAGCTTTGTTTCATTTTTGCCGTGAGGAGCGTACTTTGGATGTATATTCTGATGGGGGAACGTTTCCCGGCCAGAATTACCCATTCCCTGTATTTTATGGAGTTTGTAGTTCTTGCAGGTATCCTGTTTACCCTTATTATGCAAAAACACGGACATGGCAGAACACAGCTGGTACGGATGACGATGCTTATTTGCTTTGGCCTGTTTTCCGTACTGCTCCTGCCGGGAAAGATCGGAGAGGTTTCACAGGATCAGAAGTATCGTGAGCAGCAGAACGAACCTTATCTGCAGGTTTATGAGTACTTTGCACACCATCCGGAGAACTTTTATTTTATGGACGTATATTCTTCGGTGAGCTATTCGGAAAAAATGTTTGCCAATGTGGATAACGGCATTCACAATTATGATATTATGGGAGGCTGGGCGAGCAAGAGTCCGCTTTACCGTAAAAAGCTCAAGGTCTATCAGATCCCTGGCATGGAAGAAGGACTGCTTTCCATGGATAATGTTTATTTTGTAAGAAAAAAGGCAGAGGACATGCACTGGCTTTCCAATTACTATGAAAGCCATGGTGAGAATATAAAGATCACATTGGTTGAAACGATAGACGATGTTTTTGAAATCTATCGGATTGAATCTGTCAGTTTGTGACAGGATCCGGTGCAATCGTATAAAGATTCCGTTGCTTATGAATACATGTAAGCAGAATCAGAAAGGAAAAATCGGACAATGATGATTTATGGAGAACGGATTGCACTCCGGCCAATGGAGGAAAGGGATACAGCAGATATTATCCGGTGGCGCAATACGGATTTTGTGAGGAAAAACTTTATCTATCAGAAGCCTTTTACGGTAGAATCCCATCATCATTGGATTGAAACGATGGTAAAGACCGGGAAAGTTGTGCAGTTTATGATTTGTCCCTATGAAGCGGATACAGAAAATGAAGCAGCACAGGAGGAACCGGGCAGGCAGGGACAAACCGCGGATACCGGATTGAAAATAATTCAAAATGCGGTTGGAAGTGTTTATCTGCGTGATATCGATGAGACACACCATAAGGCGGAATACGGGATTTTCATTGGAGAAGAAGAAGCTCTTTCGAAGGGCTATGGCACGGAGGCAGCACAGCTTATGCTGCAATATGCGTTTGAAACCCTGCACCTGCATAAGGTGATGCTCCGTGTGCTGGCTGAAAATACACAGGCACAGAAAAGCTATGAAAAGGCAGGCTTCCGGCAGGAAGCTTATTTAAAGGATGATGTCTTTTTAAACGGAAGGTTTTGTGATGTCATTCTGATGGCATGTATATGTGATGATGATTCCATTACGTAAATGATGAAATCATTGTAACTATTCAGAACTCCATTCGCAAGCTCACTGCTGCGCAGTTCCCTTTGCTCATGTAGTTACTTCGCCATATAAATTTAAAAATGTCCTTACGAATGCAAGCATTCGACGTACATTATTTAAATTTGCATGGCTCTGAATAGTTACAAATCATTACAGCTTATGAACGTCATGGCAGCAGATTGCTGTCATAAATCAATGAAGAGAGAACCGGAGACAATAAAAATGAAGAAGGTCAGTTTTGTAATTCCCTGTTACCGTTCGGCACAGACACTGCCGCATGTGGTAAAAGAAATTGATGATACAATGTCCTCTATGAAGGATTATTGTTATGAGATTATTATGGTAAATGACTGTTCGCCGGATGACACCTTTGCAGCAATTGAAAAGCTGTGTGCAGCATCCGGAAACCATCCGGAAGCACAGCGTAAGGGGATTAATCTTGCAAAGAATTTCGGACAGCACAGCGCGCTGATGGCGGGCTTTCATTATGTGACAGGAGACATTGTAGTGTGTCTGGATGATGATGGACAGACACCGGCGAACGAAGTGGGAAAGCTGCTTGAGGGGATTGAACAGGGGTCCGATGTGGTGTATGCCAGATATGCACATAAGCATCATTCCGGCTTCCGTAACTGGGGAAGCCATGTGAATGAGCTGATGACGAGAGTGATGCTCGGAAAGCCGAAGGAGCTCTATGTATCCAGTTATTTTGCAGCCAGACGCTTTGTGGTAGATGAAATGAGTCGTTATACCTATGCATTTCCTTATGTGATCGGTCTTGTGCTCCGTACCACGAAGAATATTACGAATGTGGATGTAAATCACCGTGACCGGGAAGCAGGAGTTTCCGGGTATACACTGGGAAAGCTTTTGAATCTCTGGTTTAACGGTTTTACGGCATTCAGTGTGAAGCCGCTGCGGATTGCAACAGCAGCAGGAACGGTTTGTGCCATTGCAGGGTTTTTATATGGAATTTATACAATTATTAAAAAGCTGTTCTTTAATCCGCCCGGACTGGTTACCGGCTTCAGCGCACTGATGTCTGTTCTGGTTTTTATGGGTGGAATGCTCATGCTGATGCTGGGACTTGTGGGGGAATATATGGGCAGGATGTATGTCGCCATGAATAATTCGCCCCAGTATGTGATCCGGCAGACGACCTTCAGGGAGGAACCCGCCGGGAAGGACGGGGGAAGGATACGGAACACGGAGAAAATCCGTTCAGGAAATACTGAGGAAATTCAGGCAGGAGAATCGTAATGGGAACATGGATCTTTCCAATGGAAAATTATCTGGACTTCAGCAACAGCATTTTACCGGTGCTGATTGCACTGCTTGTGTTTATGGTGATCCGGAAGCTTCGTCCCGGGAAGCCGACCGTTATTTCCGTGCTGTTCGGGTTTCTTTTTTCAATTTGTATGGTATTTGGCGCACAGCTTGATCAAAAGGGCAGTGTTCCATTCATGAATCCATGGATGTGGCTTTCCATTCTTGCTTTTGCGGTAGTCATGACCCTGATGGTAAGTGGGCTCTGGAGTGCAATGGCACAGAGGCTACGGGCACAGGTAAATATGCCACGTTTAAAAGCTCCCCGGGAGATTTGCGGAGTTTCGGAAACGCAGACCGGCAGAGCGGAAGAAGGGAGTTCTTTTCTGCTGCGGACCGGTATCGTGATCTTTCTTCTTTATTTCGTGGTATTTCTAGCAGTTTATCCCGGATTTTTTGTTTATGATGCGCAGGAGGAATATCTGGAAGTGGTAACGAGGAGCTTTACCACACATCACCCTCTGTTTCATGTGCTGATGCTGGGAGGAATTGTCCAGCTTGTGTATAAACTGACCGGATCCGTCAATCTGGGAATTGCAGCCTATACCCTGCTTCAGATGGCTGCTTTGTCACTGATTTTCGGATATTTTATCTGGAAGCTCGGGGAACATGGGCTCCGGAAACAGGGGCAGTGGATCCTTACTCTTTATCTTGGCATCTGTCCGCCGCTTGTCATGTTCAGCCTGTGCTCGGCAAAGGACGGTCTGTTCATGGGGATGCTGCTGATACAGGTACTGCTTTTGCTGGATCTGTGTGAGGATGTGGATGCCTTTGGGGCAGACAGGAAAAAAATGATTCTGTTTGCGGTATCTGCCATACTGATGATGCTGTTTCGCCATAACGGCTGCTACGCATTTCTGGTATTCCTTCCGTTTCTGGCTGTTTTTGTTAAAAAGAAAGCGTTCTCTGACAATGACCGGATACAGGCAGGAAGACGATCCGCCAGGCTTCTGGCTTATGGAGTATTGCTGATCTGCCTGTATCTGATTTTAAATAAAGGACTTGCTTTTGCAACAAAGGCAAGTGGGGGTGAGCATCAGGAAATGCTGACGGTTCCCATTATGCAGCTTGCACGGACCTATGCGTATGAGCCGGATGCTTTTACACAAGAGGACCGGGAAGTGCTGTTCCGGTATCTGCCGGTGGATGCCCTGCAGCGGTATACACCGAAGGTATCCGACGGGGTGAAAATCTCTTTTTCCAATGCAGCCTATGAAGAAAACTCCGGAGATTTCTGGAAGCTGTGGGCCAGGATGCTGATTCATCATCCGTTTTCTTATGTGAATGCATGGCTGATGACTTCGTATGGATTCTGGTATCCGGATACGGTGATTGACGTGTATCGTGGAAACACGGTGTTTACTTATACCTATGAGGACAGCTCTTATTTTGGTTATGAGGTGGAAGAGCCGGGAACAAGGGCGAGTTTGCTGCCGGCACTTGACGAGCTTTATAGGAGGATGTCCCTTACGGTATTCCAGCAGAAGGTTCCGTTTATTTCCATGCTGTTTTCACCGGGGTTTCTGTTCTGGTGTATGCTGTTCGGACTGGGATTCCTGCTGGATCAGAAGGAGCAGGGAAGATACCCGGAAGTGGTTCTGCCATTTCTGCTTCCGATATTGGTTTTTCTGACATTTTTGCTGGGACCGACGTATCTGGTGCGGTATGTCGTGTTCTGGTGGGTACTGGTGCCGTTGCTTGCAGTACGAATTTATGTTATACTTAATAGTCAACGATGAAACGCAGGCTGTTTTATCTGCCTGTCATAATTAAGGAAGAAGTATGAAAAAGGTTATTTATAAAAGTACGGCGATACAATTTA
>OLSB01003004.1_pt1 | contig 12938 bp, 8 predicted proteins | sample 1672071 | NCBI WGS metagenome assembly OLSB01 (sample SAMEA3136642, study PRJEB25190) | human gut metagenome | biome: human gut; feature: human-associated habitat; material: faeces | place: Austria | collected 2013 | reverse complement strand
TTTCGAAAATGGGCCTTTATATACCTCTTCATCAAGAAACCCCAGGACAATTTTCATTTGCTCTTTATCTTCGGGAATTACAATCTTTTTGTCTTCCACGTCAATTTTAATGCCTACCGATTTAGCTGATTTTTGGATTTTGGCAGCTGAATTATCTTTCAGAACGCCAGAATCATTGATCATTGCAATTTTTCGGCGAACCCATGTATTGGCCATGTTTTTGAATTCTTGCGGTTGCGCTATAGATAATAGTTTGCTGGAGGCGAAAGCATCTACTTCTTGGTCAGTAGCAGAGCGGTAGTATTCACTCAAATCAAAAATCTGCCGTGCGAAGAAAAAGGAAGAAAATTGCAATTCTCCTTTGGTGTAATAGCAATCTATCCGCTCCGATATGTTGATTCCAAAATTACTCTCGCAGCGAAATGTATTGCCAGCAAAGTAGAGATTAAACCCTCTTATTGAAATGTACTGTTCTTTTCTAAAACGTTGAAAAGCAACCCTGAATTTCTCTGTTCCATTTCTTTCTATGCGTTCACCAACAAAAATGGCTTTGATTTCAGGAAATTCTCCGTCCTCTTTTTTGTACGCCATAACTCCCATGGGATTCCGAATAGCCTCTTTAATCTCATCTGGCAGCGTAAAATTCTCAACGGACAAGAATTCATCGTCATTGGGTTTATAACTTCCGTTAAATGGAATTCTAGTTTTGTCCTTTACCAAGTCTGCTACAGACGCTGAAAGGGTCTTGCAAACTGCTTGCTGTGTTGCTTCGTCTACTTCTAATCGGAGGATTTGTGACGGATCATCCGCTCTGATGACCATGATAGAACAATTTTTGAACATCTTTTTTATCCCTCCGAATCAATAAGTAGAAACTCAAAAACACGGTTTACCGTTGTGATATGTTTGGCGTTTCTCAAATTTCTTTTACATATCAACAGGTAACCTGATACACCATTTTCGGCACTGATTTCATAAAAATGGTACCTTCGCAAGAAAAGCAACGGATTGGGAGCAGCTGAATTTACAAAAGGTATGATCAGCATCAATACAGCCGCAATAATTCCACAGACAGTCACGTCAAAATCATCTATTGCCATACTGGCAAATGGAAGCAGATAAGAGATGACGTATGCCACCATCCAACTATCCCTGGGCGATACGTCTGTGACTCGAATCATAATGGGGGCCACATGCTTTTTGGCATACGAAAAGGAAAGTGCAAAGCACAGAATTAGAAAAGTACCCAGGCAAACACAAGTGGCCGGAACTGTCAGTGTTTGCTTTTGGATATACCAGAGAATCGCAAAGGTGAAGCACAGCGGCGAAACAGCCGATAGATTGTAGATTAGCTTTTGCAAGTTATTAGCCATACTGTGCTTCTCCTTTGCTCAAATGGATTTATTTTATAAGATTAATAATACTGCTCGATGTAGCTGTAAGCCTTATCAAAGACTTCCTTGTCTTTGATTTTGTACTTCACCCACACCACACTGCGAAGTGCTTTCTTCACTTCTTGTCGGCCGGCGGTTGTGTTCTGCCAGCCGTCGAAGCGAACGATCTTCACAATGTCATCAATGTCAGTGACCACACGCTCCACAATGACCGGGGTATTGACATTTTTGACGCCGTTGAAGAGTTCCGTCAAGGCAGCTTTGCCTTTGTCAATCTCTTCTTCCGGGACGACTTCTTTCTCGGCCTGAGCGGCTTCCTTGGCCAGTTCCAGCAGCATTTTCAGAAACTCAATGCTGTTGATGAGGCCTTGCTCATGCTGCTCACGCAGGCGCTCCAGTTTATCACCGAGACGCACGAACTTGGGATCGTCACTGTGTTGGTGGATTCTGGCGACCAGATCAATTTCCACCTTCTTGGCGGCAGTCTTTGCGTTTTTGTGCTTCTCGATAAATGCGTCGATCAGTTCGGCATCCAGAGAGAGAATCTCCTCGTCATCATGGACTTGTCCCACATCCAAATTGGAATTTACAATCTCCATGGTTTTGGGACCAAGTGCGGCCCAGATCAGTCCACCGCCTCCGTTGGTGGGCTTTATGGATTCGTAGACTTTACTGAGCCATACATAGTCTGCCTGAATTGCCGTTAAGATCGGGTCGGGAGAAATCGCGTTCCAGGCGCGGTTCAGGACCTGATAATCCGCCGCGAATTTGTCCTTTTCCTTGTTGGTGGGCAGGCATTCCTGCGCAGCCATAAGGCCCTCCCAACCTTCTACGGTCCGATCCACTCCCATGAAGTAGCTGAGGCATTTCCGAAGCAATGCCGGAATCTGTTTTTTCACTTCTTCAATGTTGGTGATGACCTTCTTCATGCTGCCCTCGTCGAAGTTCAGCGCCTTGGCAACATTGTCGAAGATACCGATGTAGTCCACAATCAGTCCGTTGGTCTTGCCCTCGTCATAGGTGCGGTTGGTGCGGCAGATGGCCTGGAGCAGGGTGTGATCCTTCATGGGCTTGTCCAGGTACATGACCTGCAAAATGGGAGCGTCAAAGCCTGTCAGCAGCTTGGCAGTCACAATGACGATTTCCAGCGGGTCATGGGGGTCCCGGAAGCGGTCGAGGATTTTGGCTTCCTCGTCCTTGGTGCGGCGGTAGGGCTTATACTCGTCCGCTTTGTCATCGTTGGTGTCCATCACGATGGTGGAACACTTTTCGCCCAGCAGCTTGTCCAGCTCTGCCTTATACTTGATGCAGCAAGGACGGTCATACACTACGACCTGCGCCTTATACCCGTTTGGACGGACCCTCTCCGTAAAGTGCTTGGCAATATGAGCACAGACCTTGTGAATGCGGGCATCATTGTACATGATCGCCTTCATATTGACCCGCCGAGAGAGCTCGCCGCGCTCTGCATCGGAAAGTCCCTCGGTCAGGACGTCAAATTCCCGGTCCATGGTATCCTTGTCCACCCGTAGATCTACCGGGACAGGCTCAAAGTTCAGCGGCAGGGTGGCGCGGTCACGGATGGAGTCAGAGAAGGAATACTTGCTCATATAGCCGCTGCGGTCTTCTGTGGCGCCAAAGGTAGCAAAGGTGTTCTTATCGATGCGGTTGATGGGGGTACCCGTCAAGCCAAAGAAGAACGCATTCGGGAGAGCAGCCCGCATTTTAATGCCCAGATCGCCTTCCTGGGTGCGGTGGCACTCGTCCACCATGACGATGATGTTATCTCGAAGGCTCAGTTCGCCGGTGACCTCCTGAAAACGGAAAATCGTGGTAATGATAATCTTCCGAATATCCTGCCGCAGCATGGTCATGAGTTGTTCACGGGTAGAGGCAGATTCCAAATTTCCCACATCAGAGGAATGGAACTGGGCGGTGATCTGGGACTCCAAATCCAGGCGATCGTCCACGATCAAGACCGTGGGATTCATCAGATCCGGGAGCATACGTAATTTTACCGCGGCGAACTCCATCAGATAGGATTTTCCGGAGCCTTGGAAATGCCAGATCAGGCCCTTTTTCGGGTAACCGGCCCGGACGCGGTCCACGATCATATTCGCGCCCTCATACTGCTGGTACCGGGCGATCACCTTATATTTACGATACTTGCTGTCGGTGGCATACAGGGTAAAGAACTGGAACAGGTCCATCATCTTGTAGGGTGTGATCATATCCTGCACGCTGGTCTGGACTGCAGCCAGGGAACCGTCCGACTTATCCTCGGTGGTATGCCAGGGGCCATACTTGGCCGCAGGCATACAGACCGAGCCATAGCGATAGTATCGGCCCTCGGTGGCAAAGTTGAACACATTGCTCACAAACATCTGTGGGATGCTCTGCTCGTACTTGTTGATGTCCTGGGCACCATCCAACCAGGTGATGGCGGCTCGCACCGGTGTTTTTAACTCACCGATAGCAAAGGGAAATCCGTTGACCAGCAGCACAAGGTCCAGCCGCTTGCCGCCATTCTTTTTCGGGTACACCCACTGGTTGGTGACCACATACTGGTTCTGGTCCAGCTTGCCGTTGACCTCGGTGCCGAACAGGTCGATAGAAACCTGCCGCCCGTTTTCGCCAAAGGGATAGGAGTTCTTCTCGAAGACCAGTTCCTTGAAGGCTTCGTTCTGGGTGACCAGATTCTGGGCGTTGGTGGACAGGAACAGCGTACGCAGTTTGTAGATGACTTCGTCGGCGCGGGATTCATCCTCGGCAATCTCCGGGTTCAGGCGGATCAAGGCGGCCCGAACCATGGACTCTACCATGACATCGCTCTCGTCCCGGTCCAGTTCTTCGCCTGGGATGTACTCCCAGCCATTTCTCTGTAAGGTGGTCAGGAGCATCTGCTCGGTGGTGTTGTCTTCATTGAACTTTGGCATGATTTACTCCTTTCTCCCGGTGCCCAGAGCGCGATCCAAAATGCTGCGCTTGGTGGCTTGCAGGGATGTGATGGTGTTTTGTAGTGTAGCTTTTGATGCATTAGCCTGTTGCATCAACATAGCGAAAGATTGTTGCAAATTTTTATCTGGAGCAATAATCTCAATAGCTGACAGATTTCCTTTTGTTAGAATGCATTTCAATGCTTTGTTGGTAGCTGTGTGAATTTGGGGACGTATCATTTTAAGTAGTTGGTATAAAAACCAGACATTGGTTTCATAAGGGACAAGTGCATTAATTTGTTGATTAAAGGAAACTATTCTATCAGTAATACCTATATTTCCAATAGTGTTTAGGCTACCTGCAATACAGGTCATTAAAATTGAACACGGAGGTGCGATTCGTCCAACGGTAGCCCCTTTTTTAGAAAGACTTTCTGTGGCGCGAGACAAATTCACACTGTCTGAGGTTATATTATCTGTCTTAATCCATTCAATATAATCCCCATAATACTCTGGATGTGTACGAGCAGGTGTATTGCCTGTTATTACTTCACAAAGCTCGGAAAGGGGATGCTTCTCCCATTTCTTTGTGTTTTCAATAGGGTCACCAAACATCTCCACAAACTGTGCCTGCACCAGCGCATCCGTCTGGGTGAGCAGGTTCTGATAGGCCTGCAAGGTGTCGTTGACGGACCACAGCACCTCGGCCAGCTTCCTTTGCTCCTCCATGGACGGGAGGTCAAACTCAAGCCTGGCAAGATCTTTCCAGTTGATGGTGGGAGACAGTGAGCCAACTGAAATTGCAATCGCTGCGTCCAGAAAGTAATCCGAGCTGATAAACATGGGAAAGAAGTTTTTGTCAATCACTTCTTGATTTGGCCGAAGTACCATGCCATGCGCCGAGAAAATACCGTTAAAAGGAGCAATCGCAACTTTTTTCTGATAGGCCCGCCGCTTTCCGAACAGCACATCGCCCTTTTTCATCAGAAGTTTTTCCCCTTTGGGGGCGATTTCGGAGCCCCATCTGGACACAATCAGATTTTGAGAGTCGATATGTTCCAGACCGATGTAATGGTATTTGTCCTCCTCGGTGGGCTTCTTTTTCGCCGTACTGTTGATGGCGATTTGGTCAAACCTGTATTTACTCATCTTCCATACCGCCCTTCAACAATTCGTTCAAAACATCATAGTTTCGGTTCATGGTCAAAGAATGCTCACGCCACTCCGCATAACATTCCTGAATGCTTTTAGGCGTCTCACTTTCTTCCGCAGCATCTGTGAGAGCTTGAATATATAGGGTTATATTCAAAGAAAAACTGTTTTTCTCAATCTCCCGGATAGACACTTTCTTGGCAATGGAACCATCCGTCTGAAATTCCCTGTAGGCTTTCTCGATGGTCTCGATGTGGGACGGCTCCAGAAAACTTTCGGCGTTCTTCCGGGTCACTTCATTGACCGCGTTGATGAACAGCACATATCCCTTGTGGCTGTCCGGTTTTTTGGTTCGGCAGATGACGATACAGGCTTCCATAGGGGAGTTGTAAAAGAGGTTCGGTCCCAGACCGATGACACACTCTAGTAAATCGGAGCGCACCAGCTTTTCACGCATGTCTTTCTCTTCATTGCGGAACAGTACCCCGTGGGGGAAGAGAATAGCGCATCGGCCGGTGTCATTTTTCATGCTTTTCAGAATGTGCTGGAAGAATGCGTAGTCGGCACGGCCCTGGGGCGGAACCCCCAGAAAATTTCTGCCATACTGATCTGCCTCAAAGGCTTTGCGGTTCCACTGGCTGACGGAATAGGGAGGATTGGCCAGCACCACATCAAACTGTTTCAGCCGGCCACCCTCCACAAATGCCGGTGCCGCAAGGGTATCACCGTTGACAATGTGGAAGTCCTCAATGCCGTGGAGAAACAGGTTCATGCGCCCGATGGCACAGGTCAGTGCATTAAACTCCTGCCCATAAAGAGAGACGTTGCGCCACTCCTTATGCTGTTCCTTGAGATAGGCGATGGAGGACACCAGCATGCCGGCGCTGCCACATGTGGGATCATAGATGGACTCTCCTGGCTGGGGTTCCAGCAATTCTGCCATCAGGTGCACGACTGTCCGGTTGGTGTAGAATTCCTGGGCGGTGTGGCCGCTGTCGTCAGCAAACTTTTTGATGAGATATTCATAGCCTCGGCCAAGTTCGTCCTCCGGGCAGTTTGCCAGCGAAAGTGTCTGGGAACTGAAATGCTCCAGCAGGTCTTTCAGCAGACGATCGGGAAGCCGGCGCTTGTTGGTCCAGGTACCATCGCCAAAAATGCCGTGGAGCTTATCCGGATTGGCTTTCTCAATAGCGCGGAAAGCATCTTGGATTGCTTTGCCTACGTCTTGTGTGACATTGCGCACAGAGTTCCAGTGGGCGTCTTTGGGGAGGACAAAGCTGTGAGTTTCCTCCCAGCTGTCTGCTTCGGGCCCGTTTTCCTCGATTGCCTTTGCAGTCTCCTCCTCATACACGTCGTTGAGACGCTTGAAGAACAGAAGAGGGAAGATGTACTGTTTGTAGGAACCGGCGTCGATGTGGTTGCGGAGAAGGACGGCCGACCCCCACAGGTAAGATTCCAGCTCTTCCTGGGTAATCTGCTTACTCATGGACATAACCTCCTTCAATCAGCAATTTTCGCATTTTGGTCTCCGCGGCGCGGACGGCCTCCAGCGCGGCAAAGTAGTTCTGACGGACCACGGCGGGAGGAATGGTTTCCTGCTTCTTCCGCTCAATATAACGCTTTACACTCAGGTCGAAACCGCCATCTTCCACATCTTTCAGCGTAACGATTTTACACCGCTCGATCACATCCGTGTAGTTGTTGTACAGGTCATACAGCGTCTGGATGTTGTTCAGTGAGAGCTCGTTTTGCGCCCGTTTTGGGGTGTAAATTTCGGAGCCATCTATCAGGCAGATGCGCCCCTTGTGGGGGTGGCTCTTCTTGTTGTTCAAGTAGAGGATACAGGCCGATACACCGGTGCTGTAAAACACACCGCTGGCCAGAGTGATGACAGCCTCCAACTTGTCCGAAAGCACCAGCTGCTTGCGCATTTCGCCCTCTTTGCCAGAATGGAAGAGTACGCCTTGAGGCAGAACTACAGCACAGCGACCGTTTTTCGGGTCCATGGATTTGACCATGTGCTGAAGCCAGGCAAAGTCTGCGTTGGAGTCTGTGGGGCAGCCCCACAGATTTCGTCCGTATTGATCAGACTCGAACTGAGCAGAGCCCCACTTGGCCATGCCGAAGGGAGGATTGGCAAGCACACAGTCAAAAGTTTTGATTCTGCCGCGGTCCAGGAACAGCGGATTGCGGAGGGTGTCTCCCTGCTTGACTTGAACATCTTTCGCACCGTGGAGATACAAATTCATGCGGGCGATGGCCGAAGTGGATAGGTTGTTCTCCTGGCCGTAGATTCTGCCATATGCAAGGCGGTCGTTGTGCATGTGCCGAATTGCTTCAATCAACATACCTCCGGTGCCGCAGGCAGGGTCATATACCGTCTCTCCGGGCTGCGGGTCAAGCAGATTGACCATCAGCTTCACAATGGTACGGGGCGTGTAAAACTCGCCAGCATTCTTCTTGGAAAGGTCTGCAAACTTTTTGATAAGGAATTCGTAGCTATCGCCCATAATGTCGGCGGAGTAATCTTTGTTGCCGACCCGGATACTGGACATGTGCTCAATCAGATTTTTGAGGCGCTCATCGGACAGCTTGTTCTTATCTGTCCAGGTGGCATCATCAAAGCTACTAAATACACCGGACAGGGTATCAGGATTTGCTTTCTCAATCCCGGTCATGGCATTTACGATGGCCTTGCCGACATCCTTGGTTACCTTGCGGACGTCTTCCCAATGACAGCCATCGGGAATGACAAAGGAGTGCATTTCCTCAGCCTCTGCATATTCCACGTCGCCGCCGGAAAACGCCAGTGCATCTGCGTATTCCTCGTCATAAACATCCGAAATTCTCTTGAAGAAGAGAATGGGAGTCACATAGCTTTTATATTCGTCCTGGTTGATGGGACCGCGTAAGATGTTGCAGGCCTCAAACAAATGGTTGAACAGCTTCTTGCTTGTGGTTTCTTCTGCGTCGGCTTCGGTGGATTGTACATCTTCCTCTGCAGCCTGCACGGCATTTTCGATTAGGGTGGCGCGGTCCTCCCCGGACACCTTTCGAGTCTCATCTCGCTTGACCGGAACAGAGACGTTCCGCGTATGTCTCTCCATCACAGGAGGGTATTTGTTCTCGAACTCTATCAGGATTTGAAGCAGTCGCTCATCCAGAAAGGTCAAAGCGTGTTTGCGAATGTCCGCTGGAATGCCATAGTAGGCCTCCGCAACACCGCCGCAGATAGCTGCCAAGGTATCACTGTCTCCGCCGATGGAAATGGCGTTCCGGATGGCATCTTCGAAACTGGTAGATTCAAAGAAGGCCATCAATGCCTGAGGAACCGTGTCTTGGCAGGTTTCATTGAAACGGTAAGTTGGCCTGATGCCGTCGAGCGTAAAGTTCAGCGGATAGTAGTGCTGCTCGATATAATCCCGGATTTCCAAAATGCTGCTTCCGGTTCGAGCCATGTAAATGGCGACTGCGGTGGCCTCGGCACCTTTTAATCCCTCTGGATGGTTATGGGTCACCTCGGTCATTTTTCGGGAAAGCAACTTTGCCTCTTTCAGGCTACCAGCCGCAAAGCCAGCAGCGCTGACCCGCATGGCAGCTCCGTTTCCGAAGCTGTTGTAGGGGTGTGGATCATCTGAAAATACCCACTCGGAGAATGCTATACCATATCCGCAGTCTGGATAATTCCTGCCTATGGACTGCATGTACTCCACAGATTTTTGCGATAAGTTGCTATAATCCGGGGCGCTCTCCAGGATCGCCTTTGCCAAAGCCAGTGTCATGATGCTGTCATCGGTGACAAAGCACTTATAGGTGAGAAAATCAAAATCTTTGGTTTTAATATTGTTCCATTCAAAACGGGAACCTACGAGATCCCCAATGATTGCTCCTAGCATGATTTCTGTCTCCTTATGCGGACTCTTTCTGATGCTGTGTGAATAGGTCTGTCAGTTTGCGAGGCGTATACTGGCGGGACTTCATTCTTTCCATTTTACCAAGGGCTTGCTGGACCTTATTGCCAAAAGCTTTGTCGAGAAAGGTACCGCGGATGAGGTTGGTTTTTTCTAGCTCATCTTTGATTTCGCGGCGCTCACGGCTCAGTTTTTGAAGCGTCCGAGCCGACGTGAGCAGACTTTCGTCATCAGGATTTTCAAATTCAAGATAGTGCATGACATCACTGATTTTTAGATCTACATCGGATTGCAGCTCATGTAGTTTGGTCTGATATTCTGCGATATGACTGCTCATATAACACAGATTGGAAAGCATGTTTTCCCAGTCGTAACGACAGCCTTCGAACATGGTTGCTGCATTCTCGCAAGCTTCCGGTTTGGGTGCACTGGACTCTGCGACTTCCATGGAGAAAAGCGGAGCAGCCTCTATATGATAAAAGCGAGACTTTCGGCCTTTGCCAATTCGGGCTTCTGCCTCCTGGCGTGGAAATAATACGGCTTCAGAATGATCCCGTGCGATTACAAGATCGTTGTGCTCATTCAGTTTGCAATATTGACCTTCTGTAGTTACGATATAGCATTTGTCACCTGTATTCATCACGGGACGATTCCTCCTTTAAAAAGTCTGAAGCTTGGTGAGAACTTCAGCCCAACGTTTTTCAGCCGCAGCTACAGTTTCTCTGTAGTTCGTCAGTTCATTGAGATACTCATTGGCCACTGCTTTCTGTGTGTCCAGCGGGGGGATGGGAACTTCCAAAACTTTCAGATCCCGATAGCTGATGTTCATCACAGTCGTGCCTTGTTGGGCGCTGCTAATGAGTTTGTTGCCAATAGGACTATCCAAGAAAATTTTCAAGTAGGTGCTGTCGAGTATTTTGGCATCTGGCCGGATTACGATCAGATTGGACGAGGCTATACACGGATGACTCTGTTCATGAAACACAGCAGTTCGGATTGCAGTTCCTCTGGCAGGAAGAAGTACATCCCCCTCTTGCAGTAGATAGTTGAACACCTTACGTTCCTCTTCCTGCAAGTGCTCCAACCCGGCGTAGTCGATTTCATAATCGCCTATATTGGAGATGTTCACTATACTGATGTTACCGGATGGGTCTTTTTTGGTTATGGCTTTGCCACGGAATACCTCTGCAACATTTCCGATCATATCTTTCCGGAGGTTAGAACTTTGATAGTTCTGATAGTCCTCGTCTTGCTGCGCAAAAATCTGATCGATGTTCCAGTCTCCTTGATCTTCCAATTCAGACAGCATGACAAAGGTGTCATCTGTCACTTCCAGTGACGTGACCGCCTCTCGGCGAGTCTTCTTGGAAGAAGAGTATCTCCGGACAACAATATCGGTGTCATCATCCGGCCGGTTGTTCTCGAGGTCCAGTAGATAGACCTTGATGCCGCAATAGGATATGGTCCCTTCAGGAAGTTCTCCAATTTCCTTAATGGTATAGGTAGCCTGGACAAACTGTCGAAGATCACCAACTTTTCCGGACGCAAAGGTGATTCGGCCTGGAAGAGTAATCACCAGGCGACCGCCGTCGTTTAAGTGGAGCAATAAATTCTCAAGTGCGACCATCTCAAATTCTCGGCATATAAAGTTTGGGTCATCTGACAGCATCCGGCCGCCAAAGTTCGGGCAGGCAAGGATGAGGTCAAATCGGCTGTTTGTGAACCCATAGCGGTAGATGTCAGATACAAGGACTTCAACATTATCATATTTTTCGAAGATGTTTTCTAAGACTCGGGCATAAATCACGTTTTTCGTCGTAAGCACAAACTTCGAATTAATATTTTTGTCGATCATAGGCTGTAAGTTGGGGACAAACTTTTCAGCCTCGGTGATGAGCACTGTTTGCGGATGGATAGCAAAACGATCTGCATAAACCATTGCTAACGCTTTAGGGATTAGAGGTTCCTTGGATGATGATAATATTTGAGACATGAGCTCTTCTAAATCAGGGCGTTGGACCTGCTCGATGCTTTTGTAGACAAGAATAAAATGTTCCTTGTCGCGGAAGGGGTTCCTGATATTTAGCTTATCGGCAGATTCCAACAAGGAAAAGTAAAGTTCGTTGTCTGTGGCCTTGGCATTCTGATTTTGAAACTGCTTCTTAACTTCGTCGATCAGAACAATCGCGGCAATGCCATCATCATGCGCGACCGCGCTTTTGATTACATTCCAGTAGGCTGAGAGTTTATTTTGAATGTCGGTTCTCATCGTTTTTTGTCCTCCTGTTTCTGATCTTTGAATGTATTGTACCACTCCATTAAGCCGATGTCAATAGAGAATCTTAATTTGGTATGCAAATACCAAATTAAGATTCTCGCGATTTGCAGGCTTCTGCTTTACAAGATAGATAAAGGGCTGTCCCAAAGCAGGACAGCCCTTTATCTACTATCTTAAATTTTTTACATCACTCCTTGCTTCGATCAAAGAAATTGTTTTCCCAAGTTGTCAGTTCCTTTTGTCCCTGTTCACTAGCGTAGAATTTTTGAATCTCAGGCACAAGAAACCGAGCAAAGGAATCAATAATGGACTGTGGTAACTCAACGTCATATTGTTCTTGGCGCTTTTTCTGGTTGACCATGGTGAATGACTTCCATGGCAAAACCTGTCCGGCTCAACTCAGCCCATCTCACACTCCTTCCCGGCGATACACAGTTGCCAAAGATTGTTCCCATGCACAGAAGGGAAACAGATCATTTTAAAACCTGAGAGATTTCTCATAGAGCTCCTTTCCCATCCCTTCCCATCCGGGGAGTTCACCGGAAAATCTCGCATAAAATAGCTTGGATCGGAAGGGAATGAATCGAATTAAACTTGGTATATCTATCTTTTTCTTTTTATCTTCCGTCTGGTTTTTGCACTTCAAGAAAGAAGATTACCGTACTTGTAGGACTAGCCTTTCAGCCTTCCGGCGTTCCGCAACCGGATTTCTTAAAGTCGGTGTTCGAAACTGCTTCATAGCGTTTTGGGTAGATGCGGTTGGGCTTTCCGCACCCCTGCTTTTTGATGGATACAAGATCCGCATATTGCAGCTCCCGCAGTGTGTCCACCGCCTTTTGGCGGCCGCAGTGCAGCAGTTCACATACCTCGTTGATGGGGTAGTACAGATAAATTTTTCCATAGTTATCCGCCCAGCCGTTTCTACGGGACAAGTCCGTTCGACGCAAGATCATCGCATACAACAGTTTGGCTTCGCTTGACAAGGAACAAAAACTCGGCGCTTCAAACAGAAAGTTGGGCAACCGTATAAAACTTTGGGCCGGTGGCTTCTCATGAATATAAAAGGGTTTTGTGGCCATGACAGGTACCTCCGTGCGGACAATTAGAATGTGATTTCTGAGCGATAAGGGGTATTGCTATTCACCTCTGTGATTGCCAGGCTGGAAACCAAGCATATATCCGGCTTTTGGAAGCTCTATTTGTCCGTATTCGACCTCCGTTTCCTGTCACTTGCTGTTTTCTGACGGCGGTGTACCTTGCGGGCACA
>OLSB01002994.1_pt1 | contig 12959 bp, 11 predicted proteins | sample 1672071 | NCBI WGS metagenome assembly OLSB01 (sample SAMEA3136642, study PRJEB25190) | human gut metagenome | biome: human gut; feature: human-associated habitat; material: faeces | place: Austria | collected 2013 | reverse complement strand
AACCCCGATTCCGAACTTTTTTGAGATACGTTTCCCTTCTCAGGAAATCGCTCCCAAGGTCGAACGGCCCATTACTTGCACTCAGCGCAGCCGCTGCCAAACAGCAGCTCCTTCTCCTCGCCGGGAAGCGCGGCACGAGCCTGGTCGCGCAAGTTGTTCACGCCGATGAAGAACTGGCGCATCATGACGACCAGCAGATAACGGCCCTTCGGGGTCAACGTCAGCTCGTCGGCGTTATCGGTGGCGAACGCGCCCGAGGCCTTCATGAACGCCATCTCCACCGGCAAACCCATCTCCACCGAGCAACCGAAGTCCTTCTTGAACTGGCGCTTATCCAGGCGCAGACCGAACAGCTGCATCATGAAGCGGTAACGCATGCGATCGCGCTTGCTGAAGGTGGTTTTGCCCATAATGGACATATGACCTGCCTCGATGCACTTATTGTAATCCTTCACGCTGAAGGTGTTCACGTACAGGTTGCTGCCCAGATAGGTGATGCCGCCGCTGCCGATGGCTGGATACTCCTCATAGTCGACCACGTACTCGTCGATCATGGCGTCCTCGCCGGCAGCCGACGTGTTCCTCTTGTTGAACGTCCACGCCGAACCGTGCTCGAACAGGTGCAAGGGGCCGCCCGTCAGCAATTCGCTGATGATCTCGTAGAACTTCTGCTCGCGAGCATAGTCCACCTTGCCCACGGTGCGGGCCAGGCTGCGCTCGACCGACGGTGAAGCCATCAGCGGATAGAACGTGGTCTGCGTGCAACCGCTCTCGATGACGCGCTCGATGTCGTTGATCAGGATGTCCTCGGTTTGCGCCGGGAAGTTGAAAATCATGTCCGCGTTCATGGACACAAAGTACGGGCTGGCATCCTGGATGCGCTCGAGGATTTCCTGGCCACAGCCGTACTTGTCGTAGCGGTCCATCTGCTTGAGCAGGCCGTCGTCGAAGCTTTGCACGCCCACGGACAGGCGCTGCACGCGGCCCTGCAGCTTATCCAGATAGCTCGGGATCAGGTGGTTCGGGTTCGTCTCGCTCGAAACCTCCTGGATATTGAACAGCTCGCGCGCCTGGTCGATGGTGTCGCACAGCTCATCGATCATGATGGTGGGAGTGCCGCCGCCGATGTAGACGCTGTCGAAGTCATAGCCCAGATCCTTCAGCATACGCATCTCCTTGCGCATGTTCTCGAAGTACGGGCGGGCGCGCTCCTCGCTGAACGGGAACCTATTGAAGCTGCAGTACGGGCACAGACGCTCGCAGAACGGCACGTGCATGTACAGCATATAGCGTTTCCCCTGCTCAGGTGCAGGCATCATCACCTCATCGGTGGGCTTGAGCTTCAGGTACTGGTTCGTGCATTGGCGAACCACGTTCGTAAGCAGACGCTCTGACAGCATGTACGCGCGCTCCTTTTCTCGTCCTAGTGAAAACGGTAGGAATTATATCCTACCGTTTCAGTATCATATAATCTCGACGAAAGCTTCGCTCCCCGTGCACGAAAGGCGAGGCCTTACTCCCAGGCTCCGCGGCCTGCAGCAGCCTTCGCGCCGATGTCGGAGCGCAGCTGCTTGCCCTCGAAGTTGATGACGTCGCAGGCCTCGTAGGCCTTCTCACGGGCATCGTCGAACGTCTTGCCCAACGCAACCACGTTCAGCACACGGCCGCCGGCGGTGACGAGATCGCCATCGGCGTTGCGAGCGGTGCCGGCGTGGAACACCGTCACGCCATCCATGGCCTCGGCATCCTCAACGCCCAGGATGACCTTGCCCTTCTCGTACTTGCCCGGGTAGCCGGCGGAAGCCAGCACCACGCACACAGCCCACTGGTCATCCCACTCGAGCTCGATGTCGTCGGGACGGCCTTCGGCCACGGCCATCATGACATCGACCAGGTCGGTCTTCAGGCGCGGCAGGACGACCTGCGTCTCGGGGTCGCCGAAACGGGCGTTGTACTCCAGCACCTTCGGTCCCTCGGGCGTCAGCATGAAGCCGCCATAGAGCACGCCGCGGTAATCACTCTTGAAGGGCTCGCGCGCCGTTGCGGCTGCGGCAATCCGCATCATGTGCGTCATGTTCGCCAGCTCCTCATCGGTGACGATGGGCACCGGGGAGTACACGCCCATGCCGCCCGTGTTCGGGCCGCGGTCGCCATCGAAGGCGCGCTTGTGGTCCTGGGCGGTTGCCATGCAGTGAGCCTTACCGCCGGAGACGAACGCGAGCAGCGAGCACTCCGGTCCGGTCAGGCACTCCTCCACGAGCACCTTAGAGCCCGCAGAGCCGAACGCGCCGTCGAAGCAGCTGCGCACGGCGTTCTCCGCCACCTCAATGGTGTCAGCGACCACGACGCCCTTGCCCGCAGCCAGGCCATCGGCCTTCACGACGACGGGGGCACCCAGCTCGTGCACGTACGCAAGCGCCGGCTCAAGCTCGGTGAAGCTGCCATAGCGAGCCGTGGGGATACCGTTGGCCTGCATGAACTCCTTGCTGTACGTCTTGCTGCCCTCGAGCTGCGCACCCTGCGCATCGGGGCCGAAGACCGCCACGCCGGCTTCGCGCAGCACGTCTGCCACGCCCGCCACCAACGGCGCTTCCGGGCCGATGACAACCAGGTCGATGGCGTTGCCCTTCACGAACTCCAGGACGGCCTGGCCGTCCTCGGCGTTCAGGCCCACCACGTTCTGCGCGACGGAGTCCGTCCCACCGTTGCCCGGGGCCGCGTACAGGCTGTCGGTACGGGGGGATTTCGCCAAGGCCCACGCAATGGCGTGCTCACGGCCGCCGCCGCCCAAAACCAAGATGTTCATGTAACTAACCCTCCATTTCCAGCTCTCGGATAATATGCGTGTGCGGGACCGCAGATTCATGCAGCCCCGCACGGGATTCGCTTCGCTATTCAGTGACAGCAGTCCATCGAGTTTATCGGCGTCTTACCAGCCGCGCATGATGGTCTGGTCGCGATCGGGGCCGACGGCCACGATGCTGATGGGCACGCCCACCTTCTTCTCGAGATACTCAACGTAGCTCTTGGCGTTCTCCGGCAGCTCGTCGAACGTGCGGCAGGCGGTGATGTCCTCGCCCTTCCAGCCGGGCAGCTCCTCGTACACCGGCTTGGCGTGGAACAGCACGCTTTGCTGCATGGGGAAGTAATCGTAACGCTCGCCGTTGCACTCGTAAGCCACGCACACCTTGATGGTGTCGAAGGCGGAAAGCACGTCGAGCTTGGTCAGAGCCACATCGGTCAGGCCGTTGACATCGGCGGCGTAGCGCGCGATGACGGCGTCGAACCAGCCACAGCGGCGCTTGCGGCCCGTGGTCACGCCGTACTCATGGCCGACCTGGCACAGCGTCTCGCCTTCCTCGGCCTCAAGGCCTTCGCCGCCGTCCTCGGCGTACGTCAGCTCGGTGGGGAAAGGACCGCCGCCGACGCGGGTGATGTAGGCCTTCTGGATGCCCAGCACGCGGTCGATGTTGACCGGGCCCACGCCCGAACCGGTAGCAGCGCCGCCGGCGCAGCAGGAAGAGGACGTGACGTAGGGATACGTGCCGTGGTCGATGTCGAGCAGCGTGCCCTGCGCGCCCTCGAACAGGATGGACTTGCCCTCGCGCACGGCGTTGTTCAGCATCTGGCTGGTCTCGGCCATATACGGCTTGAGGATGCGGGCGTACGGCAAGTACTCCTCGCAGATCTCCTCGACCGTGTAGGTGTGCAGGCCGTAGATCTTCTCCAGGATGGCGTTCTTCTGGATAAGCGCCGTCTCGACCTTCAAGCGGAAGATCTTCTCGTCCATGAGGTCCTGGATGCGGATACCCTTGCGGGCAACCTTGTCCTGGTAGCACGGGCCGATGCCGCGCTTGGTGGTGCCGATCTTGTGATCGCCCAGGCTCTTCTCGTCGGCGCCGTCAAGATCCTTGTGGTACGGCATGATGACATGCGCGTCGCAGCTGATCTTGAGGTTCTTGCAGGAGATGCCCTCAGCCTCGAGCATGGCCATTTCCTTGACCAGCACGCCGGGGTCCACCACCACGCCGTTGCCGATGACGGGAATGGCGTTCTCGTACATGACGCCGGAGGGCATCAGGTGAAGCGCCAGCTTCTTGTCGCCGTGGATAACGGTATGGCCTGCGTTGTTGCCGCCCTGATAACGGACGACGTAATCGTATTCGCTAGCAATGAGATCGGTGATCTTGCCTTTGCCTTCGTCGCCCCATTGGGCGCCAACCAGAACGGTGCTGGGCATGTGTGCGCATCCTTTCGATAACAGTGTCGCAACCCTCACAGTGTACTACAGAACCACTTCGGTAAGGCCCGGATCGGCCACGCGCATGGTTTCAACGATTTCTTCATGGCAGGTCAGCAAAATGACCTGGCGATGGCGCGCCAGCTGGGCCAACGCCTTCGCCGCGCCCGCGCGGCGCTGGGAATCGAAGTTCACCAGGATGTCGTCCGCGATGATGGGAACGGCGCGGCCCACGTTGTCGGCGGTGACGAGCAGCGCGATGCGCAACGCCAGATACAGTTGCTGGCACGTTCCCAGCGACAGGTGCACGGGCTCGCGCACGGTGCGCAGCGCATCGGTCACCTGAAGTCGGCCATCGGCGCTCATGGACACCTTCACCCACTTGCCGTCGGTCATCAGGCTGAGCAGCTCGCTCGCGCGGGCATACACCTCGGGCTGGCTTTTGCTCTCCCACGACGCTATGGCCGCCTCGAGCATATGGCGCGCCAGCAGCAGCTTCGCGAACTCCATGGCAGCCTCGTCGCGGCGCGTTTTGAGCTGCTGGGCCTCAAGCTTCATCTCGTCGAAGCTGCGTTCGCCCTTCGCCTGGGAAAGCAGCTGGCGAAGCTCGCCGTAGCGGCGGTTCAGGTGCTCGCTCGTCTCCATCAGGCCCTCGCGCTGGCGCGTCTTGCGCGCGATGAAGGCGTCCACGGCCTCGAGCGTGCCGCGTTCGCGACGCATGCCGATCTCCGCGTACAGGCTCTCCCGCATTTCGCGGGCCTTCTCAAGCGACTCCTCCAACGCCGTGCGGCGCGACACGAGCGCCTGCTTGCGCTGCATGTACAGGGCGTTCTCCGCGCGAATGCGCTGCATGTACAGGGCGTTCTCCGCGCGGACGTCCTTCGCCTCGTCGAGCAGCGCGCGAGCGTGGCGCAGGGAGTCTTTCGCTTCGGAAAGCCCCATGGCGGCAAGCTCGGCCTGCACGGCTTGGCGTTGATGCTCCTGCTCGGCCAGGCATGCTTCCAACTTCTTCTTGTCCTGCAGCATGACCCAGTGCCGGTCTTGAACGCGTTGGGAGCGCTCGTCGCCTTTCCTGCCCGGCTTGAACAGCATGATCAGCGAGGCCGCGGCGAGCACCACCGCCACCAGCACCAGGAAAAACCCCAGCGCGGTGAACGACAGGCTGGTTATCTCGCGGCCATGCATGAACAGCGGGATGCCCGCGAACATGAAGGCCACGGGCAGCGCCACGGAAAGGCCGATCTGCACGTGCTGCTGACGGCGTGCGCGGATGGCCTCGTTTTGCTCGTCTTGGGTCTCGAGCATCGCCTCGTAGGCCGCCCTGGAAGTTGCGTAGTTGTCGCGCGCCAGGTCGACGGCGTGCTCCGACTTCGCCTCCTGGACGGCAAGCGCCTCGATGCGGTCGCGCAGATGGCGTTCCTCGGTAGCCGTGATGCCCGCCAGCTCCTCGGGATGTTCGCGCTGCGCCAACCTATGCTCGCAGCGCAGGCTCTCCTCCTGAGCACGCAAATCGGCGATCTTCTCCTGCAGCTCGACCTCATCCGCCTCGGTCTTCTCCAGCGTTTTGCGGTTCGCCTTCAGCGTCTCGATGGCGGTGTTCAGGTCGCCGATCTTCGCCAGCAGCTCATCGCGTTGCGGCTTCAGCTCGGCGAACTCGCGATCCTCGCGCTTCAGGCGCTCCACGCGGTCGGATTCGGCGGCAATGCGACGGCGCAGCTCATCCTGCTCCGATTCGAGCTTCACCAGCGATTTCTCGGACGCCGCAGCCCTTGAGGTGAACTGCGCCAGGCGCTCTTGCAGCGCGGTCAGCGCATGCGCCGGGGAAGCCCCTGTTCCTGATCCGGCCGTGAGCAGCTTGGCCGTCACGTCGGTGGTATTGCGCAGCTGGCGCAGCTCATCGCTGGTCAGGCTGAACATGGTGCGGTACGTTTCGCGGTCAATGTCGTCGGCGACAGACGTATCTCCCTGCAGGCCGTCGGCGTTGCGGATGCGCGATGCCTGCGAGTCCCCAGTCCCGTCCTCGTTGGCGAAGAACAGCGTTCCCGCACGTTCCGCGTTGTCGGGTTTGTAGGTGTTGCGCTGGCCGCGTGCCTCTTCCCAACCGAACAGCACACCGCCGACGAACTGGGCGAACGTAGTCTTGCCAGCCTCATTACGGCCGAACACCACGTTCATACCCGGCCCGAACGGCCCGATCAGGCGGTTGGAGAACGCACCGAAGGCGTCCATTTTGATATGTTCCAGATATTTGCCCACTAGTGCTCTTCCCCCTGCGACAACATATCGAGCACCAGGTCTTCGGCCTGCTCCGACAGCTTCCCAACCTTGCCGGCGCAGCTCGACGGCATCTGCAGCCCTCGATCGAGGAACTCCTGCTGCAGGAAGGCTATCTGCTCTTCGGGAAGGGACTGCTGCGTTTCGGCCACGCGTAAAAACACCGCCGGAAACAGCCCTTCCTCGCGCAGGGCCTGCTTATCGCGCGGCTCCTGCGTTTCGTCGACCATGGTGTCGCAGAAAAACGACGCATACGAATCGTTCACGTGCTTGCGCAGGTCCTCGAGCACGTCGGGACGGGAGAGCACCTCGTGAAGCGCAGTCGTGCCCGTCAGTGCGATGCGCGAGATCATCTCCTCGCAATGCGCCTTGCCGTTCGCACGGAACAGCTCCCGGATGATCAGGTCGCTGATCTCGGGCAACGTGGTGCAATCGGACACATCGACGCGCAGGCGCTGCCACACCACGCTTGCTGTGGGGATGAATTCAAGCTGCGGGACCGCGCCTTCGGAAAGCGTTACCAGCTGCACTCCGCGCGGGCCCGTTTCCTTGATGTCGCGCCCTTGGATGCACCCGGAAAACGCGATGCGCGGACCGTTTTCGCTAGGATGGATATAGCGCATGTGGATATGCCCGCACGCCCAGTAGTCCATGCCGGCGGAAAGCAGCACCGAGGGGTTGACCGGCGCCTTTACGGGATCGAGGTTCAGCCCGGTATGCAGCATGCCGATAGCGAAGGGGGCTTGCGCGACATCCGGCTCGCGCTGATGAAGGGCCGACAGCGCGGCGGTACGCGTGATGCCGTCGGCGATGCATTCGTCCATGGGCCATGATTGGTTGTAGTATCCACGACCGCCGATGATGCAAAGCGGCTTCCCATTGCGCCTGAACAGCTGGAAACCCGGCTTGTCCGCCGGCAGCATATGGACGTTCTCCGGCAAGGAGAACGCGCTTTGCTGCCAAGAGGTGTAGGGGTCGTGATTGCCTGTAATCAGGTATACCGGGATGCCCGCCTTCCCCAGCGTGCGCATCCCCTCGAAGAACCGCAGGTAGTCTCCGTACGATGCGCGCGACTCGTCGAACACGTCGCCCGAGACGACCACGAAGTCGACCTTGTGGGAAACAGCCGTGTCTATGACGCGATCGAACGCTTCAGCGATGGCCTGCACCAGTCGGGCAGCCCACGCAGACGACACCTGGGCAAGGCCGCGGAAGGGCGCTCCAAGGTGAAGATCGGCGGTGTGGAGGAATGTCAGGCTCTCAGTCATAGCTTCAGTTTACCCCGGTCCCGTCGTTGCGTGCGTTACATATAGTCGGGAACGCGCGAATCGTCGATGAAGTCCATGAAGCGGGTGTATTCCGCGTTGAAGGCGAGCGTGATATCGCGCGTGGGGCCGTTGCGGTGTTTGGCGACGATCAGCTCTGCCGTGCCCAGATCGGGACGGTCTTCGCTTTCCGCCTCCATCTCGTCCATGCTTCGGTCGATGAACATAACGATGTCGGCGTCCTGCTCGATAGCGCCGGATTCACGCAGGTCGGACAGCATCGGGCGCTTCTTGCCGCGCATCTCCACGGCACGGGAGAGCTGTGATAGCGCGATGACGGGCATGTCCATTTCCTTGGCGAGCACCTTCAGGCCACGGGAAATCTCAGCGACCTCGACGGCGCGGTTGCCGTCTCGGCGCGCCTGCGGCGGCTGCATCAGCTGCAGGTAGTCGACGATGATCAGGCCCTTTTCGGCGTCGCGCAGCTCACGGCGCGCCTTCGCGCGCAGCTCTAGGATGGAAAGCGCCGGCGTGTCGTCGAACTCGATCTTCAGTTTGGAAAGGTTGCTGGAAGCCTCGATGATAGCTGCCCAGTCCGCGTCCTGCACTTGGCCGGCGCGCAGCTTCGACAAGCTCACGCGCGCCTCGGATGCGAGAACACGTTGGACCAGCTGGGAGGCGCTCATTTCCAGCGACAGGAACGCCACGGTTGCACCCAATTTCGCCGCGCTCGTGCACAAGTTCAGGGCGAAGGCCGTCTTGCCGACACCAGGACGTGCTGCAAGGATGACCAGGTCGCCGCCGCGAAAGCCGTGGAACAGGTCGTCGACGTCCTTGAAGCCCGATGCGACGCCCGAGATCTTGTTCTCCTGCGCCGCCATCTCCTGTAGTTCCTCGAAGGCGTCGACCAGCAACGTACCGATGCCCGTGAATGCGCTGGACACACGCTTCTCCGTGACTGCAAACAGCGTTTTCTCCGCCTGCTCCACGACAACGCCCAGGTCGTCGGGAGCATCGTAGGCAAGCGAGCGGATTTCCCCGGATGCACGGATCAAATCGCGCAGGATGGAGGTGCGCTTGACGATTTCAACATGATTCTGCCAATTGACCAGGGCGAACGAATTGCTGGCAAGCTCCAGGATATACGCTTGGCCTCCAACGGCTTCCAACTGGCCCGATGCCTTCAGGTTATCGGCAACCGAGATCTGGTCAAGCGGGATGTGACGCGTGTAAAGGTCGAGCATGGCCTCGAAAATGCGCTGATGGGCGGCTCGATAGAAGTTATCGGGGATGAGTTTTGCGGCAACATCCTCGATAGCCTCCTGGTTGAGCAGGCACGCTGCTAACACCGACTTCTCGGCTTCTATGTTCTGAGGCTCCATTTTGCGAATCGAGGAGTTCTCAGGAACCTCAGGGGCAAAATCAGGATTATAGGGAACGTCAACGGGCATGCTGCTCATCCTTTCTTGTATCCGGTTTATCATACCGCACTCGGAGTTGCGCTATGGATGCCGCAGGGCGTCAACCGAACACCAACATCAAGCATTGGAGAACAACCTGATTCGAAGCCTGAAATAGAAAAATCCCCCACACTAACGTATGGGGGATTTGCTAGTTCGCTTTAAAGCGCTGAGTTATTCAGCGACCTCTTCAGCAGCAACCTCCTCGGCGACAACCTCGGTCTCGGCCTCTTCGGCCTCTTCCTCGGCAGCAACCTCGTCGATGCCCACCAGCAGCGTGACCGTGGCCTTGATGTCACGGTAGATGGAGATGACGACCTCGTGCTGACCGGCGGTCTTGATGGCCTTGCCAGCCTCGACGCGACGGCGGTCGATCTCCACGCCCAGAGCCTCCTTGATGGCCTCGGCGATCTGGGTGGCGGTAACGGAGCCGAACAGCTGGCCCTCTTCGCCGACCTTCGCGTCGACCTTCACAGAAGCACCGTCGAGCACGGACTTCAGCTTGTCAGCATCGGCCAGGCGAGTAGCCTCGCGCTTGGCGATGTTGTTCTTGCGCATCTCCAGCTGCTTCAGGTTGCCCTTCGTAGCCAGGATGGCGATGCCCTGCGGCATCAGGTAGTTGTTGGCAAAACCGGGGGCCACGTCCACGACGTCGCCTTCGCCGCCCTTGCCCTTGAGCTCTTGGAGCAGGATGACTTTCATGGTTCCTCCTTGCGCCTAGCGATTGCGGCGGTCGCCGCGGCCGCTAATTGCGGGAACCGCGTAGGGCATCAGAGCCATCTCGCGAGCGCGCTTCACGATGTCGCGCTGGTGCTGGGTGCAGGCACCCGTCACGCGGCGCGGCTTGATCTTCCCGCGGTCGGTAACATACTTGCGCAGCATCTGAGTATCTTTGTAGTCGATGTACTCCGCGTCCTCTTTGCAGAACTGGCAGTACTTGCGACGAGGCTGCTTCGCGTAGTCGGACATTTGGTAAACCTCTTTCGCTTAAAACGGGATGTCTTCGTCGTAAACCGAAGCAGAGGCATCTACGATCGGAGCTGCAACGGGAGCGGCCATCGGAGCGGGCTGCGGGGCATAACCTGCGGTCATACCGTTGTCGTAACCCTGGTTGGCGTTGTTGCCGTTGCGGCTAGACATGAACTCCAACTCGTCGACGATCACTTCAAGCTTGCTGCGGCGCTGACCATCGCGCTCCCACGAGCTGTAACGAAGCTTGCCCTCGATGGCCACTTTCGTGCCCTTCGTAAGGTAGGGCTGCAGCTTCTCGCCACGGGTGCCGAACATGGTGCAATCGACGAAGTTCGGGTAATCCTCCCATTCACCGGTCTGCTGGTTCTTGCGGCGGTCGTTGACCGCGACGCCGAACCCCAGGATGGCCATACCGCTTTGCGTGGAACGAATTTCTGCGTCGCGCGTAAGATTTCCGCTGATCATGACACGATTGATGCTCATGTGTATCTACCTCTTCTCATGCTGGGACCTTGTGGGCCCCTACGTAATCCTATTCGCGGTCGGTGCGCTTCACGATCATGTGGCGAACAACGACATCAGAGATGCGCAGCACGCGATCGAGTTCTGCAACCTCGGCGGGATCAGCGTGGAAATCGATGAGGGTGTAGACACCGTCGGTCAGACCATTGATCTCGTAAGCGAGTTTACGCTTGCCCCACTCGTCAACGTTGTCGACGGAACCCTCAGCGGACGTGATAATGCCCTGGATACGATTCATCGTATTTGCACGGGTTTCCTCGTCGGTAGACGGAGCAATAATAAACAGCAGTTCGTAAGCCTTCATCAGCTCACCTCCTTTGGACTTTACGGCCCCGGGCTGGTGAAGGCACACACCGGGGCAGGAATTAGCCTAACTATATTATCAAGCCCGATTCCTTAATTCCAGCCTTTGACCTTGCTTTCTTCCTTCTGCACCGTTTCAACACATCGCCGCACCCAAGACGGCAGGCCCCTACTCCACAGCCTGCCGTCTGCCCGCAATTGCAACTATAAGCACGCCATCTTGCATAACCCTTGTCGAAATGACGAAGGCGGTTCACCTGAACCTTGCAGGTAAACCGCCTTCGCGTCTATCGCCAGCCCATTGCGTAACCGGATAAGCTTGCATGGCTTGCCTATTTCATACCGTTCAGAATTCCGATCGACATTCTTTCAGAAGAACACGATGCCTAGCTCTCGGAGAGAACCATCACTTGATTCGTTCCGTCATTACTAATCATCGTCCGAGTCGCTTGGGCTATTCCTCTTCGGAATCCTCAGCTTCCACGTCAAACTCAGTCTGATCTTCTGCGGTGTACTTCTCGTCGATCTCATCGTCGCTGTACTCGCCCGGAGCCTTCAGAGCGATCATGAAGTTCGGGGCCTCGCCGATATAAGCCGGCTCGTCCTCGAACTCAACGGTGCCATCCTCGGAGCACTCGTACAGATAGCCCACAGCGAAGCCCTTATCTGCGCCGGGCACGCCGCCCTCGGCGATAAGAGCATCCTTCGTGCCCTCATCAACCTCGACATAACCGTCGTAGCAGAGCGCATAAGCCTGCGCGCCCTGGGCATGCTGCACCGTATGGCGAGCTGCGTTGAAACACGCCACCACAGACTCACCAGGGTGGTTCTCGATGAACAGGTTCTCCTTGACCGCCAGCGCGGTGAAGGGAACCACTTCGTTGCTCTGGGTCAGCTTCTGCTTCGCCTCATCCAGCGAGAACAGCAGCACCTTTTCCAAGATTTCGGGGATCTCGGGAACTTCGTTATCCTGATTTTCAACAACGCGATCTGCCATTGCCGTATCCTTTCGATTCTTTACAATGCGAAAGCCACGCCCCCGCATGCATTCCATGATGCATCCAGTGTAGCGTGGCTTTCGACCTACGATATCGTTGTTGCAACGAACCGCTGAAAATCCGCGTTCGGGTTTTAGCGACGATTACGCTTGCAGCGCACCTTGTAACCCTTCTTCTTGCCGCAGATGCCCTTATCCTTCATTGCCAGGATCAGCTTCTCGGTGATGGCGTCGAGCTGGGCGACCTCTTCGGCGCTCAAGCAGGAAATAATGTCCTCGGCGGTCTTATCGTTGGCTGCAACGCGCTTCTCGGCAAGCTCACGGCCAAGATCGGTCAGCTTCACCGCGTAGGTGCGCGGCTGATCGATCGACTCGATGGTCACATAACCATTGCGCTCAGCCTTCTTCACGATGTCCTTAAGGTTGCTGCGATTCATACCCAGCGTCTTGGTGAGATCGCGCTGCGTAGCGCCATCGTCAACCAACAGGGCCTGAAGCAGTGCGCCCTGACCGCGCTTGAAGCTCTTCGGACCGTTCTTGCGGAACGCCAGGCGTACAAGCTTGTTCGCTTTCTTCATCTGAGCCAAAGACTTTGCGGCTTCATTCATGGTGGTTCCTTTCTATACCGATAAGGTAAGGCAATCTTCGAATAACCTGAGTATACGAGTGTTGCCTGCACAGTGTTTCACGTGAAACATCGTTATCCATAAACACTCCGTGGATTACTATTTCCCCAGTTTATATTTATATCTATGATTATTCATGAATAAGATTCTTTCTTGAAAACCCAAAAGTAATAGCGAAACTGCCCGGAAAATAAAAAAGCCCCTGCATTTGCAAGGGCTTCAAGTTTCCTGGCGGAGGAGGAGGGATTCGAACCCTCGTCACCGGGGTTTCCGGTGAAACGGTTTTCGAGACCGCCGCAT
>OLSB01002993.1_pt1 | contig 12959 bp, 5 predicted proteins | sample 1672071 | NCBI WGS metagenome assembly OLSB01 (sample SAMEA3136642, study PRJEB25190) | human gut metagenome | biome: human gut; feature: human-associated habitat; material: faeces | place: Austria | collected 2013 | reverse complement strand
TCTTTGATGAGCGTGAAGACAAGTATGTCGCCCGCTTCACGAACCTGAGACTGGATCCCTTTGAAGTGCCCTCTGATCTGGTGGTGCACAATGAGAAATTGCTGGTCGGCGGCATCTGGTGCATTGTCAAAATCGAGTATGTGGGCCTCAATGCGGAAGATGAAGGCCAGGAAGAGTTCGAGGAAGATATTTTCGGCAACCAGAAACGCAAAAAGAAGATCAAGAAAAAGAAGTCTAAGTACGATTCGCCGTTTGTAATATCATCGCTCAAGCCAATTCAGATGCCCAATTTGGATCTGGATGAGATCAAGGAATCGCGTGCCTATTTCACGCGTGATGAATGGATTGACCTGATGCTTCGTTCTGCCGGGTATGAGCCGAATGAGCTGTCGCAAAAGGAAAAGTTCCATTATCTGCTCCGCTTTGTGCCGTTCATCCAGAAAAACTATAACCTGGTAGAGTTGGGGCCTCGCGGTACTGGCAAATCCCACGTTTACAGCGAGCTTTCACCCTACTCCATTTTGATGAGCAGCGGTACCACGACGGTCTCCAACATGTTTTACAACATGTCCTCCCGCCGTGTTGGTTTGGTGGGCAACTGGGACTGCATTGCTTTTGACGAAGTGGCTGGTATCACCCAGGCGTCTGGCGATATGGTGCAGATCATGAAAAACTACATGGCAAACGGCAGTTTTGCTAGAGGCGCTGACTCAATCAGCTCCGATGCTTCTATTGCCTTTGAAGGCAATACATTCCGCAGTGTTGCTGATATGCTCCGCACCACAAATCTGTTTGAACCTTTTCCGGAGGCGTTCAATAACGACTCTGCGTTCTTTGACAGAATCCATGCCTATCTTCCCGGCTGGGAGACCCCCAAGCTGCGCTCTGCTCTGTTCACTACCGGATATGGCTTGATCTCAGACTGCTTCTCAGAGTTCTGCCACGCGATGCGTAAGTATGACTTCACTAATTCCTTCAGCGCATATTTCTCCCTGAATAAGTGCTTCAATACACGCGATACGATCGCAGTAGGCAGAACCTTCTCCGGACTTGCAAAGCTCATCCATCCCGATGAACGCATGACCAAAGAAGAAGTCCGGGAGATTCTTGATTATGCCATCGAGTGTAGACGAAGGGTAAAAGAACAGCTCCGCAAAATGACGCCCGGTGAATTCAGCGATGTTGATCTGGGTTACATTGACGATGAAACTGGCGAAGAGACCATTGTGGAACTGCCTGAAATTTCCGGTGGGACGCTGATCCGTCAGGGTTTTGAGAAGCCTGGTTATGTATATGGTGTTGGACGGTCGGTAGCCAACTTACTCGGTGTCTACCGCTTGGAAAACAAGCTTGTTTCAGGCACTGGAACGCTTAGCTTCCGGAATGTTGAAGGCCTTGCACGTGCGCCGAAAAGTGTGCGAGACAGCATTACTGCGGCCTTCAACTACTTCGGAGAGAACGCTAGAAGGATCATTGCAGGCTCCTACGAGGAATTCGACTACAGCCTGTACTTCAATGATCTGCAAAATCGTGGTGTCAGTGATGAAATATCGGTTGCTGAAGTGGTCGGTCTCTTCTCTGGTCTTGCTAATCGTCCAGTGATGCCATCGTTGGTGATTTGCGGCCGTGTAGTTATGTCCGGCAGCATGATGCCTATTACAACCGAATTGGATGAGATTTTTGTCACAGTCGCAAATGCCGGCGCGAAGAAAATCATGCTGCCGGCTGAGAGTAAAGAGAAATACGAGCAGCTCCGGAACGATCTGAAGGAAGAAATTGAAGTGATCTTCTACACATCGCCGCTGGACGCTGCTAAGAAAGCACTAGGAGTTGATTGACATGACTGAGTTCAAGTGTATCAGCTGTGGTGCAGTGAAGGAGAGCGAAAAAAGCTGTAGTTGTCCTGTCTGCGGATATAAAATGCTTGAAATGCCTTATGACAAGGATGAAGCATTAAAGCGAGAGATCCGTGACTTTATCGGGAAACTGCGTCTTACGGAAGTGACCGGCGATTCTTTTGAGTTCTTCCGGGAAGTTCCACTGGATGAAACCGATGATGATGACGATGATGGCAAGAAAAAAGTAAAGATTATCTGGAAGTCACAGGACGATAAGCGTTTTCCTGACTACAATAAGATTCAGGGGTTTGTTTGCACTGCTACCAAGACAGAAATGTTCTGCGAGCGTCTGAATGAGTCCATTGAACAGATTCGCAAGCATATTCATACCTCATACTTCCAGCAATATCAGGTATCTCTTGAGGACCTGAAGGACACAATCGATGGGCTTGATGAGATTCTTCAGGAGGCACTGTCTGCCTTAGAGGTGAAAGCCGATCTCCCGGAAGTGAAACTGCCACAAATCACGCTTGCTTATATGGAGACGCCGGATCAATCCCTTCTGCCTTTGGCGGACGAAATCCTTAATGCTCTGCTCGAGTTATCCCGTAAGGTATTAAAATTTATCAAACAGAACAATATCTACGGAACTGCCTATCGAGAAAAGCCGAAAAGGGCCTATCATCCCGAGGAGAAGGCAGATTACATAAGAGACTTGGCACGTTGTAAGGAGCGACTTGATAAAACGCTTGCAAAAAAATACGTTGTTGACCTGCTTTCTGATGGCTCAGACGAATTGCTCGATATGCTGAAGCCGTTATGGGGTGCCATAGAAGTTCTCATGTATGCCCCGATTCTTGTCAAGAAGAGCGTATATACCTTTGAAGATGGCACTACTGCTACCAACGACACGCTTAAAGGGATTGTCCTTGAGAAGCTGTCAGCAAGATATGCGGACGTTGATTCGGCCATTCTGGCATTTGATTTCCTTGCCGACAAAACAGAGGAAGAACTGTTCGCACTGTATGACAAAATGATCGAACTGGATTCCTATGGACTTATGGGGATCAACAAACAGGGTCTGCTGAAAATCGGCGAGAGCGAGAAGCAGCTCAATGAGCTGATCGGTCTCAGCGGAATCAAAGAAAGCATTAAGAAGATCAAAGCGTATGCCTTGATGAACAAGGACAGTAATGCTTTGAATATCCACATGTGCTTCCTGGGGAATCCAGGCTGTGGCAAAACAGAAGTAGCGCGTTATGTTGCTGGCATCCTTTATGAAAACAAGATTCTACCTACCAAGAAAATGATAGAGGTTGATCGAAGCGGCCTCGTGAGTGAATACTTTGGTGCTACTGCAGAGAAAACCAGATCTGTCATTACCAGGGCCATGGGCGGTGTGCTGTTTGTTGACGAGGCATATGCTTTGGGCAATAACGCCGATACCGGTGGCCTTACTGACTATGGCAGGGAAGCCATCGATACGCTTGTCAAGGCTATGGAAGATCACCGTGGGGAATTCTGCGTCATCTTTGCCGGTTACAGGAACGAGATGCAGAAAATGCTATCTGTTAATCCCGGCCTGAAATCGAGAATCCAATTTACCCTTGACTTTCCCAATTACACGCGCGAAGAGCTGAAGGAAATCACCATGCTGATGCTCAAGAAGCGCAAGTATACGATCGGCGAAGCAGCACTGGGCAGGATGCTCGATATCACGGATGTCAGAAGAAAGGATCCCAACTTCGCCAACGCCCGGGAAATCAGGAACATCCTGGATCAGGTGATCATGTGCCAGAACCTGCGCTGCGCCGGCACAGAGGACACAGAGATTGGAATAGTTGATGTCAACAAGTATATCCAAGACGCCAAGATCAACCTTCCCACCTCCTCCATGGGAGCAGCTAAAAAGATTCTGACAGGCGAAGAGGAATTGGATCAGCTGATCGGTTTGAATGTTGTAAAACGTATGGTCAGGAAGATTAAGGCTTACGCAAAACGTAACCATGGTCTGGCTGATTTTAATCTGCATATGTGTTTCTATGGGAACCCAGGAACCGGCAAGACAGAAGTTGCGCGTATTCTCTCCCGGATTCTCTTTGACGCCGGTGTATTGGTTGAGGCTAAACTGGTCGAGACAGACGCGCATGGCCTGATCGGTAAGTATGTAGGTGAAACAGCACCGAAGACGCTGGCCAAGATTAATGATGCTATGGGTGGCGTGCTGTTTATTGATGAAGCCTATTCTCTGGCGGGGGGAACGACTGTCAATGGAGGTGCTACCAGTTATGGTGAGGAAGCCATAGCAGTACTGCTGAAAGAAATGGAAGACCGCAGAGGTCAGTTCTGCACAATACTGGCTGGGTACAGGGATGAAATGGTTAAAATGATCAGCACAAATCCGGGCCTTGAATCGAGGATTCAGTTCACGCTTGAATTCCCGGATTATACAAGAGAAGAACTTGGTCTCATCGCACAGTCTTTCTTGGAAAAGAAGGGATACTCCATAGAAGGCGGGGCTTTGAATCGACTGCTGGACATCATGGAGTACTTCCGCAACAGGCCGAATTTCGCAAATGCGAGGACTGTAAGGAATGTTTTGGATCAGGTCATCATGAATCAGAATCTGCGGACGGAAGACGAAAACGGTGACAACATGATTATCGTGGACGATGTGGAAGATTATCTCATGGACGAAGGGATTGATCTCAGCAAGCCGAGTACAGGGGGCAGAAAGATCGGGTTCCAGTAAGGCCCAGCAGACATACGATGATAGGATTGCCTGATAAAACGTAGCGGTATAAGCAGGAGGCACACATGGACATAGATGGAAAACTGCGGCCTTTGTATTTACTCAGAATTCTGAGAGAACAAACGGACGAAAACCACAAGCTCTCCACTGCGCAGCTCTGTAAGCTGCTAAAAGATGAGTATGGAATAGATACGTTCCGTACAACCATCAAGACGGATATAGAGGTTTTACAGCAGGCAGGTTATAGCATTGAAGTAACACGGTCCTCACAAAATTTGTACAACTATATTGAGCGTGAATTCGATACACAGGAAATAACCACGATGCTGGATGCGGTCTTGTGTTCGAAAGCTATCCCTCATGGCTCTCGTGAACAGATTGCCGGCAAGCTGACCAGGTTAGCTGGGCCGTTTAGAACCCAAGAGCTGAAACGTAATTGGATTAACAAAGATCTTAACGCGCAGGATAAAGAGCAGATAGCAGTTATTATAGATACGATTAATGAGGCTATCAATAAACGGCGGAAGATTCAATTCAGAAAATATGATTATAACGTAAAAAAGGAATGCACGGTAATAAACGGCGGAATGCAGTATGTGATCAGCCCGTATTCATTATTCGCTGATGGAGATTACACCTATGTGATAGGTTGTCCTGACAAGGAACAGAGCGTCTGTCTACATCGACTGGACCACATATATGGAATACCGGAGATTCTGGATGAAATTGCTGTTCCGCTGCCTCTCGGACTCGATAACAAGTACGCTCATATTCCATTCAGCATCGGCAGCACGTCATACGCAGAAGTGGAGATGCAAGTTGATAACTCACTGATGGGAGAAATCATTGATCAGTTTGGTTTTGGAATCACCACGTATGCCTGCGATCAGCACAGCTTTCGGGTGGTTGCAACTGTTGGTAACAGTATGGCTTTTTATAATTGGATCTTTGGCTTCCAAGGGAAAGTCAAGCTCCGTGGCCCGGAGGCAGTTTGCCAGGAATATGAGTCAATGGTGAGGAAAGCGGCAGAATCGTTGAACCTGATACCGTAAGGAAACCACGAATAGAAGGATTTCTGGAGCAAGCACCGAATAACATTAACAATTAACGGAAGGAGAACTGAACATGGACGCTAACGACATCATCAATGCTCTAAACCGGGTTCTTGACCTGGGGGATCAACTTGACAACGCTGGCGGCGGCGTTCAAGGGCTGACCAATGGTGAACACACAACAAGAGAAGTGTGCAAAATCGAGCTCGGCCAATTCCTTCTGTATCTTGCCAGCAGTAGCACGTTTATTAATGATGGTCAAGCTGCCGTTTTAAACTTAGTGCTTGGAGATGGGTTCTCAGAGATTCCTGCTTACAAGTTTAAAGAACTTGCCAGTACAATCAGCGCACCAGATCCTTCAAACAACCTGTCACTGTCTGCATTTATGCAAGCTGATATGGCGCTATCTCAGCAAAACGGTGAAAGCTCATCATCGCTTACGAGTATTCTGATTAGCATTTACAAAGCCTTCGGACAGTTGCTGATTGCAGTTAATGAAAACGCGCTTGCTCACAGTCGATATGATAGGTTTGTTAGCCGGTTGGAAAGCCGAGCTGCTTTGGTTGGGTATTCAAGTGATGACAGCGATTCTTCTTCTGGTGATTTTGATATTGATGATGATGTTTTAACACAATACACAGGCGATGATACTCATGTGTCTGTTCCTGATGGCATTACCCGTATTGGTGACAATGCCTTTTCAGGCAAAACCGAAATACAGACAATTACGCTGCCAGATAGTGTAACCGTTATCGGTGAAAGCGCATTTCGGCATTGTGATAGCTTGGAAAGAATTAATCTGCCAGAAGGCATTACTGAAATTGAATCGGATGCATTCACCTATTGCGATAGCTTAACCAGCATAGAAATACCGAGTACGGTAGACACAATCGGCGGAGATGCCTTCCTTTTCTGCAATCACATTAAGCGCATTAGAATTCCGTCGACGCTCACGGATATTGGCGATGATGCATTTAAGTATTGTTCCGGTCTTGAGACCGTTATCGTCTATGGTGGAAGGCGTAGCAGCGCTGCTCTGGATGCAATGAAAGAGCACTTCTCGGATGATGTTAAGGTCATCTGGGAAGGTGACGAACAAGCTACTACTAAGAAGGAACATTCCAGCAGGAAAACAAGCAATACGAGCAGCAAAACGACCAGTACTGGCACAGCAAAGAAAACCACTTCATCAAGCAGTAAGAAGGCAACGACATCTACAAGCAGTGGAAAGAAGGCTTCCTCCACCGCAAAGAGCAGTAGTAGGTATATTGGAAACAGTGCTTTTAGCGGGTGCGTCAAGCTTGCGAAAATCAACATCCCCGAAGGTGTCAGCCATATTAATCCTTTCACATTCAATGGCTGCAAGGCGTTGACCTCCATCACACTGCCAGAAAGCGTCACATGGATTGGGATGTATGCATTCTGTGACTGTATTAAACTGGCATCGATTAATCTGCATGAATATATTACTCAGATTTTCATGGGTGCTTTCCAGAATTGTGCTGCCCTTACGAAGATCGAATTGCCTGTTGGTTTGGCTGAAATCAACAGTAATCTGTTCGATGGATGCAAAAAGCTCGAAACTGTCGTAATTCCAGAAACCGTTACGTCCATTGGCGCAAATGCCTTTGACGGTTGCAAAAAGTTAAAAGGGATTGTCATACCGTCAACAGTCGATGAAATCGGAAGGTTTGCTTTCAATGAATGCCAGGCATTGACAGAGATGGTGATTCCTGAAGGGGTAGAAACACTGGATGACTTGACATTCTCAGACTGTTCCGGGCTGACCGCTGTTACGCTCCCTTCCAGCTTGACAAGTATTAAAGATTTCGTATTTGATGGTTGCAAGAATTTAAAAAGGATTATTATTCCTGCAAGCGTTGAGACGATAGGTGACGGCGCCTTTGGTAGTTGTGAAAAGCTGACCGAGATTGTATTACCGGATGGTCTTACTGAGATCAAGGATAATCTACTCAAAGACTGTACGGGCCTTAAGAAGATAACCATTCCGAATTCCGTTACTTCTATCGGCACCTGCGCGTTTTCAGGATGTGCTAATCTTACTACAATCAACATACCTGTCACAGTGACATCATTAGGTGATGGCGCATTCATGGGGTGCTCCCATCTTACGTCATTAACGCTTCCCCAGGGGATAAATGCTATTGCTGACAGTCTGTGTGATGGCTGCTCCAGCTTAAAGAAAATCACAATTCCTGATTCCGTTGAGACTATTGGAGATCAGGCTTTCAACGCATGTGCCGCACTTACCGAGGTATCCATTCCTGATGGGGTAAAGGCCATCGGTAGCTTTGCATTTGATGATTGTACTGCACTTAAGAGTGCAAGCCTCCCCGGCGGAGTTGAACTGGGGACATGGGCTTTCCCAGATGAAGTGGATGTTACTTATAGACTTGGCAATGGTCGAACCACGAAAAGAAAGCCTGATTCAACCTCTTCCTCTTCTTCAACTCCGAGTCCGCAGACTGCATCGAGCAAAAAAACCGTTGGAAAATACACGGCTGTAATGCCTTCTGATGAGCTTTACTCGCATTATGGTAAGCTGAAGCGGGAAGCAGACAAGTTTAAAGGCATGGGTGTCCGATTTGTTCAGAATAACGGCGAAGAGTTCCAGGCGCTCGATATAATTGAGATTCTGGAAAACAACGGGCATAAGAGCACTAATGTCTATCGAAAGCTTAAAGCTGCAATGTCTGCGAATAGCTACGATCTCGATGATCTTGCTCTGAAGATGTCTCAGGTATTCCGTGTCAATGAATCTGTGTTTAATTCCAGGCATGATGATGAGGGCGATATTCATGAACGCTTGATGGACAAAAAGTGGAAGTTGTCTGCGCTTCGTTCCTTTGCCTGGACACTTGCGGATTTAGCTGACAGGGAAGGTAAGTCCATTGATGATTATGATTATGATGATCTCGTAGCACTTTGCGGTTTTATCGAGGAACGTGAATGGCTGAACTATGAAGAAGGCAGTTGGTTTGACGGACTCTGTGGGCATCCGGACATTCATGTATTCTATATGCCAGGAAAGATGATCGAAAACGACGAAGCAGACGAAATCTGCAATGTATTGAAGTTCAACCCCATCACTTCTCTCGACGCATTCCGCAGTGATTTGAAGCAGCTCAGCAATGCGATGATCAAGCTTCATAATGGGATCCTGAAGTCGAGAGATAGGAATGAGAAACTCGATACACCTGCGTCTGCCGTACTGCAGGCGTGGTGTGTCATGGCTATGTCCGCCAAAATCGCATTCTTCAGCGAAGATGGTCCCATGTTCTTCTTCCATTCTTATCCTTCAGACTCATTGAATACTAAGGCTCTATCCGTTGGTACAAAAGCTGCTTCTATGAAAAAAACTGCGCCAAAGCAGAAGAAAACTGAAGCTTCTACCGGCATGGAAAGTGCTGCAAATTATGAAATCATTCGAGGGGCCGATGGCAGAGAACGTATCAAACTGGGCGAGTATCCTATTGGGTCTCCCATTACTTGGCTGGTCTTGGAAAAGAAAGGGCAAGAACTTCTTCTGCTGTCTGAGTTTGCTTTGGATGCAAAGCCTTTCTGTGAGGCTTCGTTTAGCGTCGAATCAACAAATGAATGGCATGGTTGCACATTAAGAACCTGGCTTAATGGTGACTTCTATACCGAAGCATTCTCCGATAGTGAACGCAGTATGATTCTGGACGATACTCATGATACATACAAGAAGTCAGCGAGTGGAGAAGAAGAAACTCCGTCCGCTACAGATAAAGTATTCCTCTTAAGCGCAAGGGAAGTCAATAAGTATTTTCCCCAGGAAAGAGACCGCATCTGCAAGGCGTCTGCCTACGCAAAGGAGCATGGAGCTGAAATAGAAGCTGGTCCTAATCAGTGTAGCTGGTGGCTGCGGAGTCCTGCTGTTGCGATGATGGGTCTGTCCAGCTGGGCACCAAGTATTCGTGCAGACGGTTCTGGTAAAGGATGGGGTATCTATTCTGGTGAAACTTGCGTGCGGCCCGTCATCCGTGTTAAGAGCAGCAAGTTCACTGCTGGTAGCACTACGACAGTAACCTCCGCCTCTGAAACGAAGGCTTCGTCAACGACCACAAAAAGAAAGAGAACGCAGGCTCAAAAACTGTCTGAACTTGAGGAAACTGTCAATACAGCCGCATCGGAATTGGAGCAAGCTTCTGACAGGCCTCTTACAGCCGAAGAGCAAAATGCTCTTCAGGAAGCACAGGGAATACTGGCAAACATGCAGTCGCAAATGAGCTCTACAACTTCTGCTCTTGAAACTCACAAGGAAAATCTTCGCAAGCAAGAGGAAGAAAAACAGCGCCGCATAGAGGGAGCAAAGAAGAAAGGTAAGTCTAGCCACGATGAAGTTGATATGTTGGCAGTGCTCCTCATTGAAGAGGCTCTTGGGCAGCTATATCGTGACGAAGATAGGTTCGCAGAAATATATGCAGAAGACTTTGGGGCTTATGACGCAAAGCAACTTATCCGGTTGCGCAAAAAAGTCATGCCGACGATTCATGATGCCGGTGTGATTGAATCTGCCAAATCAGATATGCTTGCTCGTACTGTTGAGGAACGCTTCTCGATCTCTACGGGAAACTACTTTAATGTTAGTACTGATTGGGATTTTGATGCGAAAGGTACGGATGCCATTGAAGCGACAAAGCTATGGTATAAACCAGAAGAACTGCCAGAATTGCGTAAACGGATGGAGGAACATAAAGAAAAGACCAGGCAGAGCGTCAGCAGTCAGTTGACAGCTTTCCGACCTGAATGGTCTGATTTCAGAGGGATTCGAAGCGATCTGCATATAAACATCTCTACTGATAGTGAACCTGTGCCAGAAGCACACAACCTCTTCCATGTGAAGATGGGGCGGGATTTGGATGTCCGTATCAGCATAACAAACCCGGCATTGGGATATATTAGCATTCCCGTCATGAATGTGTTTGCGTCATGCTGGAAGGTATCACCCGAGGATATCTGGAATGCTGCATTGCAAAATAGCATCGAGGATAGCCGCGGTCAGTCATCTTCTTCTCGTAGTGACGCAATGGCTGCCAAAGCCAAGGCACTTTCACAGATTAAAACTCGGCCTAGCACAAACCAGTCAGCTGCTACAAGTACAAGCACGGCCCCGAGATCCACAAATACACAATCTCAGCTTAACGCTAATGCACAAACAAATCCTAATGCAAAGCGCATTAAAGAGCTGGAGGAATCCATAGCTGCGTTGCGGCGAGAAGCCGACAGTATTGGCGGCTTGTTCGGTTTCGTAAAGCGGAACAAAATCAAGAAAGAGATAGAAGCACAACAGAGAGAGTTGGATTCTTTGAAACGGCGCATGTGATTGAACGATTTATTAGCTACTGCGATTTAGCCTCTGTCGATATGATGAACGGGCAACTATAGGTGGATAAGGAGTGCATGAAATGATTCTGAGACGAGATGATGCTTTTAGAGCAGTGTGCGAGCTGTTCACACCTGTATCAACAACTGAAGGAACAGTTGGTACAGGCATGTTTGTCAGTTCACCTGCGGGAGATAATAGAGCATATGTTTGGATAGTGACCGCATCTCATGTTGCAAAAACCACAAATCCAAATACACAATTGATAATTGCGACGGCTGATGGGAAAGCTCGAAGGCTTCCTCTTGGCATGTTCGGCTCGCAATCCTATTGGAGGCATCACCCTGTTGCTGATGTCAGTGCTTTTCAGATTCATATCACACCAGCAAATGAACAGTTTTTATCGGGCAGGTTTTTTCCTTATGATCACCTCAATCTAGAGCACAAATCGGTATCCCGAGATTTTGAATTGACGTCAATAGGCTTCCCACAAGGATTAGGAACTGATGGGGCTTTTTCACCTTTTACTTTCAGATCTTTTGCTTCTTCTGGCTTTGTAACGCTACTAAGAGCGGACACAAAGACAAAATGTGAATTCTTTTGCCTTGAAAACCCAAGTATGGGTGGTTATTCTGGTTGTCCTGTTTTTGACCTTGGTTATTCTACAAATGGAATTATGACTACAACAAAAGAGAAAACATGGTGTCATGGGATAATGCACGGAACGATGAGCGATAGTACTGGCGGCAAAATTGCGATGGTAACCCCGGCGTTTTATCTAAAAGACATTATTGACTGTGTTTTATGAGTATTAAACCTTATAAAAGAGCAAGCATTGTTTCTGAGGTGAAATACAGTGTGAATGGTAAACTGTACTTGAGCCACTATGGCTAAAATGGGAACGAATACTTGAGCCACCCGACAAAGCCTCTATAATGTAAACAGACCATTGTAGGAGGCGAAGAAAGGTGGTCACAAGCGTGGATGTGTACAAGGAGATCCGCCGACTGCAGTTGGAAGGCGTCACCAGCCAGCGCAGAGCAGCAGCACTGCTGGGCATCTCACGGAACACAGTGAAGAAGTACTGGGAAGGCAACGCAGTACCTTGGGAACGGCAGACATACGAGCGAGAAGCCGCTGTGCTGACGCCGGAGGTGGTTCGGTTCATTGAGAACTGCCTGGAGGCAGACGCACAGGAGCGCGTACGCAAGCAGCACCATACTGCCAGGCGGATCTACAACCGACTGGTCGAGGAATGCGGCTTTACCGGCAGTGAGTCCTCGATCCGGAAAGCAGTTCATAAGCTGAGAGCACAGCGTGGTGCGTAACCGCTCAATAATCCCGCGCCCTGACAAACCTCACTAATCGTGCGATACTTATCCATAGTACTTGAAAAACTGGAATCCAGAAAAACAAGCAAACTTGAAAACTATGGAGAGAAGCACATGACAATACCAGAAGCAAAGCGAATCACAAGGATGAACGAGTGGAGACGGCTGATTCATGAGCGGCAACAGAGCGGTCAAAGCGTGCGAGCATGGTGCCGGCAGAACGGAATCCGCGAGAACAGCTACGGGTGGCTCTCACCGCCGGAAAGGGTGGCTCTCGCGAAAAGGAACGGTGGCTCTCACCGACCGGACTGGGTGTTCTCAAACACCGGAATATTCATCATATTTCACCGCAATTGTGGTAAATATGAAGAGAAAAGATCTATGATTTTTTTCTGTACCACTTGACACAGCAAAGCAAAAGCAGGATAATTTAAATGGGTGTTGAACTCTTTATTCTGTAATAGAACCCGAAAGCAAGGTCGGGTTCTATTGCAGAATAATACCGAACTAAAAAGGAGAATAGGACATGAATAAAGTAAAGAAGCGTAGTATGATCGTTTCGCTGGCGATTCTGGCGGTCGTTGTATTCGCCTTGCTTGCGTTTTTAGGACTGTATTT
>OLSB01002992.1_pt1 | contig 12963 bp, 12 predicted proteins | sample 1672071 | NCBI WGS metagenome assembly OLSB01 (sample SAMEA3136642, study PRJEB25190) | human gut metagenome | biome: human gut; feature: human-associated habitat; material: faeces | place: Austria | collected 2013 | reverse complement strand
GGCGTGCGTGGAGCGAAGCGACTATTTTCGTGCCGCAAGGCGGCACGAAAATAACAACATTATTTCAGGCTGCCGAAAAAGCCGGAGGCTTTTTCGACAGCCTGCGGAACGGCGCGGCAAAAGCCGCGCCGTTCCTGGGTTTTCCGCGTTATTTGCTTCTCCGCAGCACCTCGCACAGGGTGTCATACACCCGCGCCGTAGACGCCACATCCAGCCGTTCCCGCACCGAGTGAATGTCGAGAATGTTCGGTCCCATGGACACCGCATCCACCCCCGAAATTTTCTCCATCAGCAGCCCGCACTCCAGTCCGCCGTGGGTGGCCTCCACCACGCCGTCCCGGCCCGTCACGTCCTTGTAGGCCGCCAGCACCATAGGCCGGAACTGGGAATTTCTGTCGTACTGCCAGCCGGGGTAAACGCCCCGCTCCGACACCGTGCCGCCGGCCATCTCCGTGATGGCCCGGACGCGCTGGGCCAGCATTTCCTTTCGGGAGGCCACCGAGGAGCGGACGGAGAACGTGACGTGCAGCCCGCCGCTCGTCAACATCACCACGCCCATGTTCAGGGATGTCTGCACCAGGCCGGGGAAATCCGTATCCATGGCCTCCACGCCCTGGGGCAGGGCCAGCAGCGTGCGGAGCAGCTTCACGGTATCCGCCTCACTCACCGCGTCGGACACCTGCACCGGGGCACATTCCAGCGACACGCCGGGGTCGGTGACGGCGTACTCGTTTTTCAGGATACCGTCAAACTCCCGGACAAAGGCAGCAAAGTCCGCGCCGCCCCGGGGCAGCACCACCGCCGCTTCGCAGCGGGAACAGATCACGTTGTCGAACTGGCCGCCTTGCAGCGCGGCCAGCCGCAGGCCGGGGAAGCGCTCCAGGGCGCTGTAAAGCACGCGGGCCATCAGCTGGTTGGCCGAGCCGCGGCCCAGGTGGATGTCTCCGCCGGAGTGGCCGCCTTGCAGGCCGGAAATGGTCAGGGCGAAGCCTTCCCCGCCGGACACCGCCGTTTGCTCGGCGGGCAGCACGCAGTCCATACGCATACCGCCAGCGCAGGACACGGTGAACACGCCCTCCTGCTCGGAGTCCAAATTCAGCAGACGGCGGCCCTTCAGGTCGGAGCAGTCCAGCGCCGCCGCGCCGTCCATGCCCACCTCCTCATCCACGGTGAACACCGCCTCGATGGGGGGATGGGGCAGATCATCGTCCGCCAGCACCGCCAGGATCATGGCCACGGCGATGCAGTTGTCGCCGCCCAGAGATGTTTTGTCTGCCCACACCCACTGACCGTCGGTACGCAGGTCCAGGCCCTCCCGGGTCATGTCCTTGGTGCAGTCGTCGGTCTTGGCGCAGACCATGTCGATATGGCCCTGCAGGATGATGGGCGCGGCGTTTTCATAGCCGGCAGAGCCGTTCTTCCAGATGACCACGTTGCCGCAGTCCTCCTGCCGGCACTTGAGGCCCAGCTCCCTGGCAAACGACACGCACAGGTCGCTGATGATCTGCGTGTTGCCGCTGCCGTGGGGCACGGCGCACAGCTTCTCGAAATAGGAAAATACGCTTTCCGGCTTCAGGCCGCTCAAAACAGGCATAGTGCTTCTCCTTTCTGCGGAGCACACAGCCCATGCCAAGGCATGGGCTGTGTGCAGTTTGTATTGTCAGATCTTCTGCTTCTCGTCCACGACCTTGCGGAGCATGGCAGAGAACGCATCCAGCGTCATCGCGCCCATATCCTCGCCCTTGCGGGTGCGGACGGATACCGTGCCGCTCTCCATATCACGGTCGCCCACCACCAGCATATAGGGGATCTTCTCCAGGGTGGCCTCGCGGATCTTCTTGCCGATCTTCTCGTTGCGGCTGTCCACCTCCACGCGGAAGCCCTGCTTACGCAGCGCCTTGGCGGCCTCGGCGCAGTAGTCGGCGGCGCGGTCGGTGATGGGCAGGAAGCGCACCTGCTCGGGCATCATCCAGGTGGGCAGCGCACCGGCGTACTCCTCGATGAGGTAGGCCAGCGTGCGCTCGTAGCAGCCCAGGGACGTGCGGTGGATGATATAGGGCAGAGCCTTGTTGCCGTTCTCGTCGATATAGTACATGCCGAAGCGCTCAGCCAGCAGCATGTCGATCTGAATGGTGACAAGGGTGTCCTCCTTGCCGTACACATTCTTATACTGAATATCCAGCTTCGGGCCGTAGAACGCGGCCTCGTCGATGCCCACGGTGTAGTCCACGTCCAGATCCTTCAGGATGCGCTCCATGACGGACTGTGCGTGATCCCACTGCTCCTTCGTGCCCTCGTACTTGTTGTTGGGGTTGGCGGGATCCCACTGGGAGAAGCGGAACGTACACTTATCCAGCAGACCCACAGTACCCAGGCAGTACTTGGCCAGATCGAGGCACTGCTTGAACTCCTCCTCCAGCTGGTCGGGACGCAGCACCAAATGGCCCTCGGAGATGGTGAACTGGCGGACGCGGATCAGACCGTGCATCTCGCCGGAATCCTCGTTGCGGAACAGGGTGGACGTCTCGCCCAGGCGCATGGGCAGGTCGCGGTAGCTGCGGCCCCGGTTCAGGAAGACCTGATACTGGAACGGGCAGGTCATGGGACGCAGGGCAAAGCACTCCTTCGTCTCGTCCATGGGGTCACCCATGATGAACATACCGTCCAAATAGTGATCCCAGTGGCCGGAGATCTTATACAGCTCGCGCTTGGCCATCAGGGGCGTCTTGGTCAGCAGATAGCCTCTCTCCTGCTCGGTGTCCTCCACCCAGCGCTGCAGCAGCTGGATGACCCGTGCGCCCTTGGGCAGCAGGATGGGCAGGCCCTGACCGATGCAGTCCACGGTGGTGAAATACTCCAGCTCGCGGCCCAGCTTGTTGTGGTCGCGCTTCAGCGCGTCCTCACGCTCCTTGAGATACGCCTCCAGCTCGTCCTTATTGGGGAACGCCACGCCGTAGATACGCTGGAGCTGCTGGCGGCTGGAATCGCCGCGCCAGTAGGCGGCGTTGCAGGCGGTGAGCTTGATGCCGTTGCCCTTGATGCGGCCCGTGGAGTCCACGTGAGGGCCGGCGCACAGGTCCACGAACTCGCCCTGCTTGTAGAAGGAGATATGGGCATCCTCCGGCAGGTCGTTGATGAGCTCCACCTTGTAGGGCTCTTCCTTCTCCTCCATATACTTGACGGCCTCGGCGCGGGGCAGCTCGAAGCGCTCCAGCTTCAGCTTCTCCTTGCAGATCTTCCGCATCTCCGCCTCGATCTCCGTCAGGTTCTCCGGCGTGAAGGCGAAGGGCGCGTCCAGGTCGTAATAGAAGCCGTTGTCGATGGAAGGGCCGATGGCCAGCTTCACCTCCGGCCACAGGCGCTTCACGGCCTGGGCCAGGATGTGGGAGCAGGTGTGCCAGTACGTCTTGCGGTACTGTTCGTTTTCAAACGTGTAGATGTTTTCTTCGCTCATGATATGTTCCTCCTTGTGATCGGGGCGGGACAAAAACAAAGCCTCACCCCTGAATGGTATCAGGGGTGAGGTAAAATACTTTACTCCACGGTTCCACCCTGCTTACGGCGCAAGCGCCGTCGCTCGTGACTTCTGTAACGGGAAGTCCCCGTCCTGCTCGTCGCAGGCGGCTCGGGAGTGGTACAGGCTGCGCCGCAGGCGGGACGCTTTCAGCCGGGGCGTCCCTCTCTTTGGCCGTTGGGAAACAGCTTCTTCTCCGTCAACACCTTTTTGATGGAGACAGTATACCCCGCTTTTGTCCGTTTGTCAACGGCAAAAAACGGCGGTCACAGCATGTTTTCCAGCAGCGTGGCGGCATCGTCCACCACCAGCACCGCACCGGCCTCCTCCAGCGCCTCGCGCCCGCGAAAGCCCCAGCTGACGGCGATGAGGGGCAGGCCCGCGTTACGAGCCAGCGCCACGTCCACCTCGCTGTCGCCCACGTAGGCGGCAGCCGAAGCCTCCACGCCCAGCTCCGCCAGCGCGTGGTACACCATATCCGGCGCGGGCTTGGCGGGGATGCCGTCCCTCTGGCCGAAGGCGGGCAGGCCGGGGAAGAACCGGGCCGCCAGCTCACGGGTCGCGCCGTCGGGCTTGTTGGACACCACGGCGCACCGCACACCGGCGCGGTGCAGCGCCGCCAGCACGGCGGGGACGCCGGGATAGGGCGCGGTCTTGACGCAGGCATGGGCCTCGTACCACTGGCGGTACTCCTCCAGCAGCGCCTCGAACGCATCGCCGGTGACATCCGGCGGCAGGGCGCGCTCCATCAGCTTCCGTGCGCCGTTGCCCACGAAGGCACGCACCTCCTCCACCGTGCGGAGGGGATAGCCGTGGACGGACAGGATGTGGTTCACCGCGGCGGCCATGTCGGCCAGCGTGTCCAGCAGCGTGCCGTCCATATCAAAGAGGACTGCTTTGTACTTCATCATGGCATTTCTTTCCTTTTATAAAATGGGGCAGCAGCAGACTGCCGAGGATGAGCAGGATGCCCACCAGCCCCAGGGGTGTGATTTTCTCCCGCAGGAGCACCGCGCCGAAGATGGTGGCAAACGCGGGGCTGAGAGCGCAGAACAGGCCGGCCCGCTGGGCGGTGGTGTGGCTCTGGGCCACGGGCTGGAGCGTGTAGCCGAAGCCGGTGCAGACGATGGCCAGGGCCAGGATGATACCCCACTCCGAGCCGGTTTGGGGCAGGCGGGGCGCTTCGAACAGCAGTGAGCCGACAAGGGCATACGCCCCCAGGAAACCCACCTGCAAAATGCCCAGCGTGAAGCCGTCGTCCCGGTGGGTGAAGCGGTCGGTGGCGATGATGGCGCAGGCGTACACCAACGCGGCGGTCAGGGCGATGCACTCCCCCGCGCCCAGCCGGAACGTGCCGCCGCCGGAGGTCAGCAGCGCCACGCCTACCAGCGCCACGGCGGCACTGAGGAGCGTCACCGGCCTAGGCGCGGTGCGCCGCAGCGCGCTCTCCAGCAGCGGGACGAACAGGATGGCCATATTCTCCAGCAGGGACACCGTGCCGGAGTCCACCGTTTTCAAGGCGAACATCTCGCAGGACATGACCACGAAGAACAATCCGCCCAGCAGCGCGCCCCGGCCTACGGTGCGCCGCGAGATATGACGCAGTCGTTTCCAAAACAGCAGCGCCAGCAGCACAAAGGCCAGCAGGAATCGCACCGCCAGCAAATTGAAGGCCGTCATCGTCCCCAGGCCCAGCTTGTTGAACACAAAGGACGTGCTGCGGGCGATGATAACGCAGGCCAGCAGCAGCTCGGCGCGTTTTTCTGACATGGCGAAGCGCCCCCTCTCTTCTGTACGACAGGAGTATACGCCGGTTTTCGTGGAAAATAAAGATGCTTTTTTCACTAAAAAAGCGAAAGCGCCGTCTATATTTTGGCCCGAACGGCGAAACAGGCATCAGCCGAAGCCGATGCCTGTTTCCCTGGGTCACACACTTATGGACGTGCGGGATCGTTACGCTTTTTTGCCGCCCCGGAAGAAGCTGCCGATGATCTCGATGACCACGAAGACGATGAGGTAATACACCACGTTCATCTTGTGGGAGTAGATAGCGGCGAACACCATGAACAGGGAGCACAGGATGGCCAGCACGGGCATGACCTTGCCGCGGAAGCCGGACAGATCCTTGCGCTTGAGCAGGGCGATGTAGATGGGGATGTAGATGGCGTACAGGGTGATGATGGGCAGCTCGGAGGAGTCGAACTTGAACGGGCCGAAGCCTTCCATGATCGTGCCGCCGTAGAAGTACAGCAGCCACAGGGAGCTGACCAGCAGACCGAACACGGCGGAGTTGTTGGCCATGTTGGTGTTGGCATCCACGTTCTTGAACATAGCCAGCTTGGGGCTGTTGCTCTCGGCCGCCAGGTCGAACATACCGCGGGTCACGGCCATGGTCAGGCCGTTGCAGGTGCCCCAGCAGGAGATGACGACGAACACGAAGATGGCAGCGCCGCCCACCTGGCCGAAGATGTTCTGGAAGGCGATCTTGGCACCGGCCTCGCCGCCGGCCATCATGACTTCAGACTCTACGGCGCCGGCCAGGCCGACATAGTAGATCACGTACACGATGGCAATGATCACGGTGCCGATCAGCAGCGCGCGGGGCATGTTCTTCTTGGAATCCTTCAGCTCGGTGCCGATGGAGGTGGCGCAGATCCAGCCCTCATAGGCAAAGGCCAGGGAGACGATAGCGCCGAACAGACCCTCGGTGAAGGGCATCTCGGTAACGACATTGGAGAAGTTGAACTCGGTCATGCCGCTGGTCAGACCCACGATGGTGCCGACAACGGCCATCAGCAGCAGGGGGATGAGCTTGATGATGGTGGTGCAGATCTGGAACTTACCGGCCAGCTTGGGAGCCAGAGCATTCATGGTGTAGGTGACAACCATGAAAACACCGGCCAACATCATGGTGCGGCCACCGACCACAGCGTCGTCCCAGCCCATGAGCACGCCGAAGTAGCGGGCGGGCAGCCAGCTCAGCACGGACACCAGGGAGGGGTAGTAGATGACGGCCATGAACCAGCCCACATAGTAGCTGTAGGTCTTACCGCAGGAGGCGGCAGCGTAGCCCACCAGGCCCTCCACGCCCTCGTGGCTCTGGGCCACCACGCCGAAGGTGCAGGCGCTGATGATCATGACAACGCCCATGATGATAAATGCCAGGATACCGACAGACAGGTTACCGCCGGTCTTCGTCAGAACGGCCTCGGCCTTGAAGAAGACGCCGGAACCGATGACAGTGCCCACCACCAGTGCGATGGCTACGGGCAAGGTATACCGTTTTTCCATAGTTGTATTCCTTTCTGATTTCTCTCCTCAATGGTCGATCGTTATGAATTTCACGATCGCCGCTATTATTATATCGTGATGACAAAAAATTCACAAGCAGTTTTTGCGCCGGAATAGTAGAAAAATAGTGATGTTTTTTATGTATTTTTACTAAGTCGCACTTTACACCATTACATTTTCGCCGTCTCCGCCCACGCAGAACGGCGCGAGCAGTCTGCCCGCGCCGTTTCGTCTCGCTACTATATTTTGCTCACACGTTAAAGCGGAAGTAGATCATGTCGCCGTCCTTGACCACGTACTCCTTGCCCTCGGACCGCAGCAGGCCCTTCTCCTTGGCGGCGGCCACACTGCCGCCGCAGGCCATCATCTCGTCGAAGTTGATGGTCTCCGCCCGGATGAAGCCCCGCTCGATGTCGGAATGGATCTTGCCGGCGGCCTGGGGCGCTTTCGTGCCCTTTTTGATGGTCCAGGCCCGGCACTCGTCCTTGCCGTAGGTCAGGAAGGAGATCAGGCCCAGCAGGTCGTAGCTGCACTGGATCAGACGGTCCAGGCCGGACTTCTCGATGCCCAGATCCTCCAGGAACATGGCCCGCTCCTCCGGGTCGTCCAGCTCGGCGATGTCCTGCTCCAGCTTGGCGCAAATGGGCAGCACCTGCGCGCCCTCCTTGGCGGCCAGGTCGCGCACCAGGGCGAAATACTTGTTGTCCTCGTAGTGGGCGAAGCCGTCCTCGTCCATGTTGGCAGCGTAGATGATGGGCTTGAGACTCAGCAGGTCCGCCGTCTCGATGATGGCCCGGTCGTCCTTATCGCACTCGAAGGTGCGGGCGGACTGGCCGCCGTCCAAATGGGCGGCCAGCGCCTTGAACACCTCGGCCTCGTGCAGGAACTTCTTGTCGCCCTTGGCGGCCTTCGTCGCCTTCTCCACCCGGCGGTTCACCATCTCCAGGTCGGCCATCACCAGTTCCAGGTCGATGGTCTCGATGTCGCCCAGGGGGTCTACCGGCACGTTTTGGCTGGCATCGGCCACCACGTGCATGATGTTCTCGTCGTCAAAGCAGCGCACCACATGCACGATGGCGTCGGTGCGGCGGATGTTCTCCAAAAACTTGTTGCCCAGGCCCGCGCCCTGGCTCGCGCCCTTGACAAGGCCCGCGATGTCCACGAACTCGATGACGGCGGGGGTCTTCTTGTCCGGCTCGTACATCTCCGCCAGCTTGTCCAGCCGCGCATCCGGCACGGCCACCACGCCCACGTTGGGCTCGATGGTGCAGAACGGATAGTTGGCGCTCTCCGCGCCGGCGTTGGTAATGGCGTTGAACAGGGTGCTCTTGCCCACGTTGGGAAGTCCGATGATGCCCAGCTTCATAACTTTTTCTATCTCCTTTGCTCTGTCGGCACTTATTTTCTGCCCATATTGTAGCACAGGGCGTTCCTTTTCTCAATAGTGAAGTGGGCCAAATCAGGGTTTGTCGAAATGTTTTTGGGAAAGGTTTTCGGAAAAGGTGTTGACAGAGGCGGGGCAGTGTGGTATTCTAATAAACGCCCGGTTCGCCGGTGTGGTGGAATGGTAGACACAGGAGACTTAAAATCTCCCGGCAGAAATGCTGTACCGGTTCGAGTCCGGTCACCGGCACCACCCGGAAACCTTCATATCGCGGGATAGAGCAGTTGGTAGCTCGTCGGGCTCATAACCCGGAGGTCGGGGGTTCAAGTCCCTCTCCCGCAACCAAACAGGAACCGCAAACCCATTGATTTCAAAGGGTTTGCGGTTCTTTTTGTTTTAACCGCACCCTTAAATCTCAATGCTCATTTTGCTGTGACACCAACCGACACCAATGTGTCAGCATCCTGCATTGTTCGGGCTTTCGGATATTTGATGTTGCGAAAGTGTGGTTTTCTGATACTCTTTCATGCTCTTGACACCAACGATTGACACCAACCGTTTCCCTGACACCAAATGACACCATTTTCGTTGGCAAGCCATACCGAAAAAACAAGCTGCTCATTTGAGGTTGTTTTTCAATTCTGGCGTGGATGGTTTTTGCTTTGACTCCAACGCGTTGGTGTCAAAATCAGCTTGCCTGAGCTTGTTCCTCGTTTGCGTTGGTGTCAGCGGTTGAATCGTGAATTTGCGGCATAGCTGTATTGGTGTCACCACTCAGTTCCAGTCCTTGGATATCCTCTGCAGCGATGCTGATGGCCGGCTCTTGATTATGCTGGGCATCCTCTATGGTGCTAATGATCGGGTCTTGAGTCTGCGGTACATCTGCGGAAGTATCATCGGAACTGCCGCTTATACTGCTGCAGCTCATATAGTTGCCTCGCATTTTCTCCATGCTGATCTTCTTATGATTCGGAAGAACATGTCCATAGAGATTAAGCGTAGTTGATGCCTGCGCATGACCCAGTAATGCAGACAAGACCTTAATGTCCATACCTGACTCCAACGCTCGTGTCGCAAACGTATGACGCAGCGCATGGAAGTTCGCAGACTCGATTCCGGCAGCGGCTACTATGCGCTTAAAAAGCGTTTGGTACCACGCCGCACGCTTCCCTGTTTTTTTCACCGCTGCCCCAGCTGCTCCGTCACGGCAAAGTGGTTTTTCTCATACCGGATCAGCCCGTCCCGCTGCATGAGGGACAGCTCGTTGCTCAGCGCGCTGCGCTCCACGTTCAGGTAGTCCGCCAGCTGCTGGCGGTTGTAGGGGATGTCGAATTCGTAGCTGCCGGTGCGCTTGATGCACTCCGAGAAATAGGACAGCAGCCGCTTGCGGATGGACTTGGGCGAGGTGTGCAGCACCCGGCGGGAGAGCTGCAAGTTCTTCCCGGCGGAGAGTGTCAGCAGGTTTCGCAGCAGCCGGAGATGGCGGGGACACACCTTGGCGCAGGGCTCCAGCACCTGCCCGATGTGCAATAGCAGCACCTCCGTGTCCTCGGCGGCGGTGACGTTGACCATCAGCGGCTCACCCGGCACGCAGGCATATGCCTCCGCAAAGATGCCGCCTGCGCCCACGCTGCTGAGGACGCTGTTGTTGCCCCACACGTCCCCCATCTCGATGATGACCCGTCCGGACAGCACCACGCCCAGCTGCTCCGTGGGCGTCCCCTCCGGCAGGATGACCGCGCCCTTTTTATAGCTGCGCTCTGCGGCGCGCAGGCAGCACAGCATTTCCTCGATGTCCGGCACCGTCATGCCGCGAAAAAGCGGGGTGTTCCCCAAATTGATCCGCATATTTTTCTCCTTTTCGTTGGCGTGCCAACAGACTTTCATAAATTATGATAGTAAAATGGAGCCACAAAGTCAAGAAGAACCGCAAGGAGGACAAAAATATGGTACGGAGAATCATTGAGATCGACAGGGACAAGTGCAACGGCTGCGGTGTCTGCGCCGAGGCGTGTCACGAGGGCGCCATCGCCATGGTGGACGGCAAGGCGCAGCTCATGCGGGACGACTACTGCGACGGGTTGGGGGACTGCCTGCCCACCTGTCCCACCGGAGCCATCACCTTCGTGGAGCGGGAGGCCGCCGCCTACGATGAGAAAGCCGTCATGGAGAACAAGCAGCGGAAAATGCGGGAGCAGGGCATGACGCTGCCCTGCGGCTGCCCCGGCAGCCAGTCCCGAAACATTCAGCGCGAGACCGCGCCCGCCGCGGAAGCACCCCGCGCTGAACAGGCAAGCCGTCTGTCCCAGTGGCCGGTGCAGATCAAGCTGGTGCCGGTGAATGCGCCGTATTTCGATGGGGCGCGGCTGCTGATCGCCGCCGACTGCACCGCCTACGCCTACGCCGCTTTCCACGAGCGGTTCATCAAGGGACATATCACGCTGGTGGGCTGTCCCAAGCTGGACAGCGTGGACTATGCCGAAAAGCTGACGGAGATCATCCGGGAAAACGACATCAGGAGCGTCACCGTCGTCCGCATGGAGGTACCCTGCTGCGGCGGGCTGGAGCTGGCGGCGAAAAAGGCACTCCAGCAAAGCGGGAAGTTCATTCCGTGGCAGGTGGTCACCGTCACGGTGGACGGCCGGCTGGTGGAGGAGTAAAACACAGGAGAACACGAAAGGAGAAGTATTATGAAATACGTTTGCACCGTTTGCGGTTGGGAGTACGACGAGAGCGCGGGGTATCCCGAGGGCGGCATCGCGCCGGAAACGCCCTGGAGCGAGGTACCGGAGGACTTTGAATGCCCCCTGTGCGGCGTGGGTAAGGACAGCTTCGAGGAGGCGTGAGCTTTCTGAAGGGCAGGAGCCAAGCGACAAGCGATAAAGCTCGAAAACAGCTGCGCGGCTGCGAGGAGAACGCTCTTCGCAACCGCGCAGCTGTTGGGTTTGGTTCTTTTTCGCAGGGGCTTTCTTCTTGCAGCCCCTGCCTTTTTGCCCCAATCGCTTTTTTCAGTGAATTTAAGATATATTTCCATTAAATCCATATTCTTAACAAGGATTTTAACCCATTCACTTTATTATGGTAATAGAATGCAGCGTGTCTGTCCCACCAGTGCCGCCCTCTTCCGCTGCGGCCGTGGAGACAGTAAAAATAAACAGTCCTTGTGGCAGAAACGCCGCAGAAGAACGACGACAAAGATCAAGGAGGAACGAACATGCACACGAAGAAACTAATGACATTGCTGTTGGCAGCCGTGCTGGTACTCTCTCTGGCCGCCTGCGGCGCAAAGGGCGGCGATCACATAGGCGGCATGGACAACGAGCCGAAGAACGCCGAGGAGGCGGCTGCCATTCACAAGGAGCTGACAGCGCAGGAGGCTGCTATTTTGACAGGGAACACAGCACTTTTGGAAAAGGTCTTTATGGCAGCGGACAAGGGCAAGATCATGATGGAGGACGGTAAAAACTACGGCGACTTCCTGTTGGAAACCATCAACGCCGCCAAGGATCAGTTTTCGGCAGACGAGCTGAAGCTGCTTCAGGGCGAGGCGGAGAAGATTCGCGACATCGGAAACAAGCTGGCCGCACTGGAGGAAAAGTATCCCGATATCGTGCAAAAATCTCTGGACAGCGATATGAATATGCCGACGGACAAGGATATGGACACGATGCCCGACAGCGGCAGTAAGGACAATAAAACCGACGGCGGCAACACAGGCAATAAGACCGATAGCGGCAGTACTGGCAACACCCCCGACAATGGCAGTACGGGCAACATACCTGATAGTGGCAGCACGGGCAACAAGACTGACGACAGCAGCCTGCCGAAGTTCCCTGCCTTTGAGGGCAAGGATCTGGACGGGAATACGGTAAAGAGCAGCGATCTGTTCTCCGGCAACGCCGTCACCGTGGTGAATTTCTGGTTCACCACCTGCGGTCCCTGTGTGGGCGAGTTGGGCGATCTGGATGCGCTGAACAAGGACCTTTCCGGCAAGGGCGGTGCGCTGATCGGCATCAACGCCTTTACGCTGGACGGCAACGAGGCGGCTATCTCTGAAGCCAAGGATGTGCTGACCCAGAGCGGTGCTACCTATCAGAACGTATACTTCGATTCCGGCAGCGAGGCGGGCAAGTTTGTGGAGAGTATCTACGCCTATCCCACCACCTACGTGGTCAACCGCAGTGGCCGCATCGTGGGCGATCCCATTGTGGGGGCTATCACCAGCAAGGCGCAGGCCGATGCACTGCAAGCCCAGATCGACAAGGCACTGGCTGCCGATATGGGCTGATCCAATATCTTCAAAGGGAGGCTATTATGAAGAAAAAGAACTGTAAGCTGACGAGCATTCTGCGCGCCATTGCCCTACCCCTGGTGGGTAGCGCCGGAGGGTGGCTGTACTACCGCTACGTGGGCTGCGCCACCGGCACCTGCGCCATTACGTCCAGCCCGTGGCTCTCCACCGGCTTCGGCTGTGTCCTTGGGTCGCTGCTGTATACCGTCCTGCGGCCCGGCCGCGGCAAGAGACAGGACGGCGACGGGGCGGAGTGACCCTTGCACCCCCTGAAAGGAGGAAACGCCATGTATCGAAGCGTATTGGCCCTTCTTTTCGCCTCGGTACTGCTGCTCAGCGGCTGCGCCGCAGAACGGCAGCGTATACCGCAGGAAAAGGACACGCAGGGAACGGACATGGCCGGACAGTCCTCGGATATGTCTGGCGAGGAAGGTATGTATATGGACACCACGGAAAATGTCATCTATCTGGCAGGCGGCTGCT
>OLSB01002991.1_pt1 | contig 12965 bp, 13 predicted proteins | sample 1672071 | NCBI WGS metagenome assembly OLSB01 (sample SAMEA3136642, study PRJEB25190) | human gut metagenome | biome: human gut; feature: human-associated habitat; material: faeces | place: Austria | collected 2013 | reverse complement strand
CGGTACCAGCCACGGCGCCTATAAGTTCAAGCCTGAGCAGTGTACCCGCAACGAGCAGGGCATTCTGGTGCCGCCTCCCCTGCGGTTCGACGTGCTGAAAGAGGTCTCCCGCCGTCTGCCCGGCTTCCCCGTTGTGCTGCACGGCTCTTCCTCCGTGCCGCAGGAGTACGTGAAGATGATCAACGACCACGGCGGCCGGATGCCCAATGCCATCGGTGTGCCGGAGGAGCAGCTGCGTGAGGCGGCCAAGCTGTCCGTGTGCAAGATCAATATCGACTCCGATCTGCGGCTGGCTATGACCGGCACCATCCGTCAGTTCATGGAGGAGCATCCCGACAAGTTCGACCCCCGTGAGTATCTGAAGCCCGCCCGTGCCAACATCAAGGAGCTGGTGCGCCACAAGCTGGTGGACGTGCTGGGCTGCGCCGGCAAGGCTTGATAGCGTCTATTGACTCATAAAAAATTCCCGGAGAACGAAGGCTCTCCGGGAATTTTTATGTCTCGCTGCCGGCGGGGAGTGTGGGGGACGGAAAAGCTCATCGGCAAGCTGAAGGACTTCATCGGCAAGCTGAAGGCAGCCGTAGCTGAAACGAGCAGAGCGGGAGCTGCTGGAACGACGGATGAACGCCGAGATCAAAAGCGGTGAAAACCTTCTTGACGAGGCAACCAAGTGGGTGTATGCTGATGAAAAAGGCGTACAGGTGTTCGCTTTATATGGCATAGGAGACGGAACAGATGCCACGCCGCTGTATGCAGTGGGCGGCAAACAAGCTGTTAAAGAAGCTAAGAATATTAACGCTTATATGGAGGGCTCGAACAATGACGGAAGCACAGTCGATTTTGAAAGGTGGCTTGAAGTGCCTCAGCATTCCCGAATGGGTCAGGGCGGCAGTGTTCTGCAAAGTGGCCGGGGAGGACGAAACGGCGATGAAAATGGCAGAATTCATAGCGGACAACATGAACGCAACGCCGGAGGAGCTGTTGAACGAAGCACGGAGAATCAGCGAGGAGTAAAGGATCAGTTTTCGCTGCAGGAGCCGGTGGAGGAAACCCGTGATCTTCTGGCACTGCACAATATGACAGCGGACAATCTGCGTGGAGCGCTGAAGCCGGTGCGCCAGCCGAAGGAGTTCAGCAAGTTCGGCAACGGGGCGCTCCAGCAGCTGGTGTCCGAGGTCGGCGTACAGGAGCTGGCCCGCATCAATGCACAACGGCAAGAACGACTGGCAGTATTGGACGACGTACATTCAGGATAAAAATAACACCGTCTGGGAGGCCACGCTGAACGTGGCGGAATCCGCAAACGGTGTGAAGTATCTGTATGATATCAGCCCAATAAAAAAGGTGGGGCAGTCCGTCAAGTCGGACACATCCACCACTGGGGATATTATAGCACAGAACCAGACGGAAAGTCAAGCACAAATTCGCAGCTCGACGCTTTCCGACCGGGACGTGCTGCGGATCGCCGCCCAAATGGCGAAAAACTCCGAAAGCCGGAGCCTGACAGATGCGGATCGGTCAGCACCTCTCAATTTCGGCTATCATGAGGCGAAGCATCTCGTCCAGAGTTGTTTCATCCAGATAGAAACGGTCTCCGTCCTCCAGTGCGTTCTGCCTCGCTTCCTGTTCCGTATCAGCGTACTCGATTACGAGTGCCGCTTGACTCGGAAACGCATAGACCCGGAAGAACGCTCCATCTGTGGCAACGAAAAATTTTTCCCCGTCAAGATCAACCGTGCGATATTTTGCAGAGAGGGCAGCTTTCACTTCGGTTAATCGGTTTTCAGTCAATTTCTTTTCCATCGAGGTCATAACAGCAAGTCCCTCCTTTTTTCGTACTATTCAGGTATGCTGCGTCGATATCGAAATCAAGACCGACTTCACGGCGCATATCCGGCGAACACGCATCCTGAAGTACACTAAGAGCCTCAGTATAGCCGATCAATTCCCCGGATTCAACATCATTTCTGTGTTCTTTTTGACTGAGTTCCTGTGCATATTCCTTGATAAGTACAACAGCATCTTTGATGATATCAGCAGGATCCATTCGGACAGCACTCCTTTGCTCTATGCCGTGTAGGGAGGCGGCGACTCTGCCTGACTGTACCTGCGTCAGAACAATGAATTTCAATCCATGCGCCCCGTGAGGGGGTGCGGCTAAGTATACCATGTATATCTTGAATTATCAACTATGATTTCAATCCATGCACCCCGTGAGGGGGTGCGGCGGCAAAAATGCACAATAACAGATGAACATTTTTGACAAAACAGGCAGGTTCGGCGCAGAACACAACAAACAGCGCTCCGTGACGCAGAGGGAACATAAGAAAAGTTTCCTATTACGAACCATAAGAGCCGATGTCTATCAACGCTTTTTGCACAAAAAGACCATGGAGAAGAAGCTGTGCTTCTCCTCCATGGGATACTCTTATTCTATTTCGTATATGGCTCACACACCGGTCATAACGGTCATGACCTCGAATTCCTCGGCGTTGAGGGTCTTTTTCATGGCCAGTCCCTCGTCGATATCCACGTTGACGATCTGGTCATCCCGGACGCATATGACCCGGTTGGTCATGCCCTCGGCCAGCACCCGCACCGCCTCGTAGCCCATGCGGGTGGCCAGCACACGATCCTTGGCGGTGGGACTGCCGCCCCGCTGGATGTGGCCCAGAATGGTGACACGGGGGTCAAGCCCCAGATGCTCTTTGATCTCCTTGCCCACATCCATGGCGCTGGCGGCACCCTCGGCCACCACGATCATGAAGTTGGTTTTGCCCCCCAACCGGGCTGCGCGGATCTTCTCGGCCACGTGCTTTTCAAAGTCATACTGATGCTCCGGTACCAGCACAGCGGTGGCCCCCACGGCTACGCCCACATACAGAGCCAGATACCCGGCGTGACGGCCCATGACCTCCACCACGGAGCAGCGTTCGTGGGACTGCATGGTGTCCCGCAGACGGTCAATGCACTCCACGGCGGTATTGGCGGCGGTATCGAAGCCGATGGTATAGTCGGTGCAGACGATGTCGTTGTCGATGGTACCCGGCACGCCCACCACGGACACGCCGAATCTGGACAGATCCTGCGCCCCCCGGAAGGTGCCGTCGCCGCCGATGGCCACGATGCCGTCCAGCCCCAGCAGCTTGCAGGTGTTGGCGGCCTTCTTCTGTCCCTCCGGCGTGCGGAACTCGTCGCTGCGGGCGGTGTAGAGAACGGTGCCGCCCCGGTTGATGATGCGGCTGACGCTGCCGGAATTCATGGGACAGATATCCCCGGCGATAAGGCCCGCCCAGCCCCGGCGGATGCCCACGCACTCGATGCTGTTCTTCATTGCCGTCCGCACCACCGCACGGATGGCGGCGTTCATGCCGGGGGCGTCGCCGCCGCTGGTCAGCACGCCGATGCGTTTCACTGCACTTTCCATATTCGGATACCCCTTTTCTCAGCCGAAACTTAAATGTTCCAAACGTTACATACATGATACCACGGTCGGAGGAGATTTTCAAGCGCTTTTTCCTGATTTTGCCGCCGGGTGTCTATTTTTGACTGTCCTTTTTCGGCAGGCTGTGGTATACTGATAAAAAACAAAAGGGGAGGGGACAGGATGCATCCGCAATTTGCAGAGCTGACGCCCCGTTGGTTCAAGCGGGCCTTTGTCTATACCGGCAGCATCGGAGACTTCCGCTACCGCTTTGACATGGGGAAGGAAAAGGGCATACTGCACACGGCGGTTTATTCCGTGTACTGCTACGAGGTGGCGCAGGACAGGCAGGAGAGAGATTTCCCATGGGACGAGGCCGGTGTGGAGGAGCTGAAGCAGTGGCTTCAGGCGAAATACGATCAGTTTTCCGCCGGGAAAGGTCTGGCGGACTGAGAGAGCAAAAGAGGACAGGGCGCAGCCCTGTCCTCTTTTGTTCAGAGGGTGTCCTTGCCGTCCGCAGATGATGCTGAGGGTCACTCGCTTACAGGTCAACCTTCTCGTATCGGGCGGCGGCACCCCGGAAGATCAGGGGCCAGCTGCCGCACCAGATCACCAGTCCCGCCGCTAGCAGCGGCAGCTGACAGGCCAGGTCATAGCCGTTGAAGCGGCTCAGTGCCGGGAAGTGGACGGCGGCCTCCATGATGAACGCCGCCACCGCCATGACGATACACGCCTTCACGAAGGATACGCCCACCTTGTAGGCCGTCCGGTAGAAGGACAGCAGGAACACGGCGTTGAACACGGCGAACAGCATCAGTCCGCAGGCGAACAGCGTCACATTGGCATTGAGGCCCACGGGATTGTCCCCGATACCCAGCTTCGCCCGCAGCAGGGCGAAGGGGACGGCGATGACCAGCGCCAGCACCTCGATGAGCTCCACGAACAGGCAGTTGGCCTTGACGGTGTCCCGCTTTCGGATGGGCAGCAAGGCGGAGTAGTACACGTCCTTCTGCTCCCGCCCGTTGAGGAAGGAGAAGAACAGCCCCAGCATCACATAGAACCACATGACGGTATAGGGGTAGGCCGGGATCAGCAGCATGACTCCGAACAGGCAGAACACCAGCGTCATAGGCTGGCACACCAGCCGCAGCTGCTTATACAATAGCGTTTTCATCCAAGGGCCTCCTCTCCACGGAAACGATGATGTCCTCCAGCGTCAGCTCCTGTCCCGGCTGGCGGAGGTAGTCGTAGTGCTGCCGGAAGTCCGCCAGCGTGCCGGTGTGCTGGATGGTGCCGTCCTTGATGAAGGTGATGTGGCTGGCGCATTTCTCCAGATCCGAGGTGATGTGGGTGGAGAACAGCACACTGCGCTGCCCGTCGGCGGCAATGCGCCGCAGCAGCTCCGTCAGCTCGTCACGGGATACCGGGTCCAGTCCGCTGGTGGGCTCATCCAGGATCAGCAGCCGGGCATCGTGGCTCAGGGCCAGAGCGATCATGTACTTTACCCTCATGCCGGTAGACAGCTGATCCACCCGCTTCTCCTGGTCAATGCCGAACAGATTCAGGTAGTGACGGTACTTCTCCTCCTGCCAGTTACCGTAGAACCGGCGGGTCACGTCGCTGAGGAGCCGTACCTTCTTCTTGGGATAGAAATCGATGCCGCCCAGCACCACGCCGATGCGCTCTTTAATATATCGTTCCTCCTCCCGGAAGGACTTGCCCAGCACCGTTACCTCCCCGGCATCCGGGTGTACCAGCCCCAGAAGAGCCTTCAGCGTGGTGGATTTGCCCGCTCCGTTGCGTCCGATGAAGCCCATGACGGCTCCCTCCGGCACGGAAAAGCTCACGTTCTCCAGCGAAAAGGCCGGATAGCGCTTGCACAGCCCCTTGACCGCCAGTGCGTTCATTCCTCCGCCTCCTCATCTCCCGGCAGCTGCTGAAATACCCGCCGCAGCAGGGGATTCAGCTTATCCGCCGTCTGTAGGGCGATGCCCTTTTTGGTGTCTGCCAGCAGCACCAGCGTGTCCCCCGGCTCCAGACCGAACATGGCCCGTGCCTCCTTGGGGATGACGATCTGTCCCTTGGGGCCGAGCTTTACCGAGGACATATAGTACCGGTCGTCCTTCTTTCCCACAACGATCCCTCCCGATATGAAAAGTATAACTTTTCTTACTTTTGCTCCAATATATCACCGTGGGCATCACTTGTCAATCCCACGTTCACAAAAACTTCGGTTTACACCGGCAGGAAAACGTGGTAAACTAAATCGATATAAGCTCTATATAGATCATTCGAGGAAACATCCATGCTGAAAAGTGTGAAAAATACCATATTGGATATTATCCGTCAAGCAGATCTTCTACTGCTGGCCCTGTGTACTGTGACGTCCCTCTTCGGCGTGGTGATGATCTACAGCGCCACCCGGTATCAGGGGGGACTCAAGTGCGTCATCATCCAGCTGTGCGGCTTGGCGCTGGGCATTGTGCTGTATTTCGTGGTGTCCATGGTGGACCTGACGGAGATCAGCAAAAAGTGGCAGTGGCTGCTGGCCTTTAACCTTGGCTTCTTCCTGCTGCTGAAAACTCCGCTGGGTGTGTCGGCCAACGGCAATCTGGCGTGGCTGGGCGTCCGGGGCATCCCCATTCAGGTGCAGCCGGCAGAGGTGGTGAAGCTGACCTTTATCCTGCTGCTGGCCCGCCAGCTGGTGTGGATGAAGGGCCGGGGCGACATGAAGTCCATCCCCGCTGTGGGTTTGTTGGCGGGGAATCTGCTGGTGACCATCGGCCTTTACTACGTGATCTCCTCCGACATGGGCAGCGCACTGGTGTATGTGTGTATCTTCGCCTGCATGGCCTTTGCCGCCGGGGTAGCCCTCCGGTGGTTCGCTCTGGGCATCTTTGGCGCCGGGGCTGGCTTTTACCTACTGTGGGAGTTGGACAAGATCCCACCCTATATGAAAGAGCGCTTTCAGGTACTGGTGGATCACAGTCTCTATCCGCTGGGGGCCGGATGGCAGCAGACCCGGAGCCTGATGGCCATCGGCGGCGGTCGCCTGACGGGACAAGGGCTGCTCCACGGGGCTCAGACCCAGAGTACCTCCTCCGTGAACCTGCCCTTCCGGCATACGGACTTCATCTTCGCCGTCATCGGGGAGGAGTTGGGGATGCTGGGCTGTGTGCTGACGCTGGCGCTGCTGGCGGCCATCGTTATCCGCTGTATCGTAGTGGCCCGCAACGCCAAGAGCCAGTTGGACGCATACATCTGCGTGGGCGTAGCGGGGATGCTGGTGTTCCAGATCGTCTCCAACGTGGGGATGTGCCTGTTTGTGCTGCCGGTGGTGGGCCTGACGCTGCCCTTCATCAGCTATGGCGGCTCGTCGGTGGTGACGCTGTTCATCGCCATGGGCATGGTCTCCGGCATCCAGAAGCGCTCCCTGCCGGACTGGCTGCGTTAGCTGCATAGAGCTTTTCCAAGAACCGCCCCATGGGGCGGTTCTTTTGTCATTGAAAATTTCCCTGCCCGGTTGTAATCGACGGAGGGATATGCTATACTGACATACTGATATAATAGGTGGCTTGCTGTCGGCGGGCCGCCCTGTGATTCAAGTGAAAGCGAGGCAAAGCTTATGAAGATCGTTGTGTTGGCCGGTGGACTCAGCACGGAGCGTCAGGTGGCTCTGACCTCCGGCACCGGTGTGTGCCGGGCGCTGCGGGAGCGGGGACATCAGGCTATTCTGGTGGATATGTTCCTGGGGCTGGAGAGCTATGAGGGTCGGCTGGAGGATATCTTCGATGCCCCGGACGGCCTGTGCGGCGACAACCGGGTCACGGAGGAGGCTCCGGATCTGGAGGCCGTGCGCCGCAGTCGGAAGGATCAGGGGCCGTCCCTGCTGGGCAAGGACGTGCTGGCGGTGTGCGCCATGGCGGATATCGTGTTTCTGGCGCTCCACGGCTCCTGCGGCGAGGACGGTCGTATTCAGGCCACGCTGGATCTGCTGGGAGTACCCTACACCGGCTCTGGCTATCTGGGCAGCGGCATGGCCATGGACAAATCCGTTACCAAGCGGTTTCTGGAGTCTGAGGGGATTCGCACGGCTCCGTGGCGCGACGTCCATTACACGGCCTCCGATATCCCCCGTCTGGTGGAGGAGTTGGAGGTCCCCTGCGCCGTGAAGATCGTCAACGGCGGCAGTTCCATCGGTGTGGAGCTGCCGGATACCAAGGAGCAGCTGCGGGAAGCCCTGGCCAAGCTGCTGACCTATGGCGACCACGTGGTGGTGGAGAAGAAGATCAAGGGCCGTGAGATCCAGATCGCCGTGCTGGGGGACACCTATCTGCCTGCGGTGGAGATCATCCCCCGTGGCGAATATTTCGACTACGTTTCCAAATATCAGAAGGGCGGTGCTCAGGAGATCTGCCCCGCCCCCATCACGGAGGAGGAGTGGCACCAGATCGGTGAGATGGCGCTGAAGCTCCACCGGGGACTGGGCCTGTCGGTGTATTCCCGCTCCGATTTTTTGCTGGATGAGGAGGGAAAGGCGTGGTGCCTGGAGATCAACACACTGCCGGGCATGACCCCCACCAGTCTGGTTCCGCAGGAGGCGGCGCAAGTGGGTTTGAGCTATGCCGACCTCTGTGAGAGGATCGTAGAGGAGTCTCTGAAGGCGAGAGGAGTGCAGCGGACATGATGACCTGTACGGCAAAGGAGCTGTGTGCGGCCACCGGCGGCACGCTGGTGCAGGACGGCGAGGGCTTTTCCTGCGTCAGCACCGACAGCCGCCGGGTGGAGCAGGGCTGCCTGTTCATCCCACTGGTGGGTGAGCGCTTTGACGGCCACACCTATCTGACGCAGGCGCTGGAGAGCGGCGCTGCGGGCTGCCTGTGCAGCCGCCTGCCGGAGGCGCTGGTGCCGGGGAAGTTCTATGTGCAGGTGGAGGATACCCTCCGGGCGCTGGGACAGCTGGCAGGGTGGTATCGGGAGAAATTCCCCATCCCCGTGGTGCAGATCACCGGTTCTGCCGGAAAGACCACCACCAAGGAGATGATCGCCTCGGTGCTGAGCCGGCATTTCCTTACCCTCAAGACCGAGGCCAACTACAACAACGAGATCGGTACGCCACAGACCCTGCTGCGCCTGATGCCGGAGCATCAGGCGGCGGTCATCGAGACAGGCATGGATCACTTCGGCCAGATCCGCTATCTGGGGGAGATGGTGCGTCCCACGGTGGCGGTCATCACCAACATCGGGGATGCCCACATTGAAAATCTCGGCAACACCCGTCAGGGTACCCTGCGGGCCAAGAGCGAGATCTTCGAGCATCTGCAGCCCGGCGGTCTGGCGGTGCTCAACGGCGACGATGCCCTGCTGGCGGGGCTGGAGCTGCCCTTCGAGACCATCCTCTGTGGCCGGGGAGAGAACTGTGCCATCCGGGTCACGGACATCGTCACCCACGGCGTGGAGGGCCTCTCCTGCACCGTGACCACGCCCTGCGGCGTCTATCCGCTGCACATTCCGTCACCGGGAGACTACATGATCTATCCGGCGTCCATGGCGGTGGCCATTGGCGAGCGGCTGGGACTGACGGCGCAGCAGATCCGGGAGGGTGTGGCGCATTATGTCTCCACGGGCTCCCGGATGCGGCGCATCCGTCTGCCGGAGGAGCGGCTCATCATCGACGACTGCTATAATGCCAATCCGCAGGCCATGGCGGCGGCGCTGACCATTCTGGCGGACACCGACTGCCGTCGCCGGGTGGCGGTGATGGGAGACATGGGCGAGCTGGGCCGGCTCAGCAGCGACGCCCACCGAGAGGCCGGTGCGCTGGCGGCCCGGCTGGGGCTGGATCAGGTCATCGCCATCGGTGAAAAGGCCCGACTTATGGCGCAGGGAGCGGGGAATATCGCCCTGCACTTTGACACGGTGGAGCAGGCAATGCCCGCCGTCCGGGAGGCCCTGACCCCCGGCACGGCCATGCTGGTAAAGGCGTCTCACGCCATGGAGTTCCACCGCATCGTGGAGGCCCTTACTCAGGAAGCATAGTATACATCTGAAAACAACGAAACGGACGAAATATCCATGATCGATATCAGCGTGAACCGGCTGGTCAAGTCCTTTGACTTGGAAAAGAAAATATTGGATGGCATCACCTTCCAGATCGACACCGGGGAGCGGGTGGGCCTGCTGGGGAAAAACGGCGCCGGTAAGACCACCTTATTTCGTATCCTCACCGGAGAACTGGACTACGATGAGGGACAGGTAATGGTGGCCCCCGACCGCCGGGTGGGCCTGATCTCCCAGATCCCGGTGTATCCCGACGGATACACCGTGGAGGATGTGCTGCGCTCTGCCTTTGAACGGATGTTCCGGATGAAGGAGGAGATGGACCGCCTTACCGAGCAGATGGCGACGGGAGACAGCTCTTCCCAGACCCTGAAGCGGTACGGTGAGTTGACGGCCAGATTCGAGGGGCTGGGCGGCTACGATACGGATACCGCCGTCAACAAGGTGGCCAACGGCCTCTCCATCGATACCGAGATGCGCCAGCGGCTCTTTGACCAGCTCTCCGGCGGGGAAAAGACACGGGTGAATTTGGGCCGTCTGATCTTAGAGGACACGGATATCCTGCTGCTGGACGAGCCCACCAACCATCTGGACCTTCAGGCCACGGAGTGGCTGGAGGAATACATCCGCACCTTCCGCGGCACGGTGGTGACCATCTCCCACGACCGGTATTTTCTGGACCGCACCGTTACCCGCATCATCGAGGTGCTGGACGGAAAGGCGGAGTTTTACAGCGGGAATTACAGCTTCTACGCCGTGGAGAAGGAGCGCCGCTACCAGGAGCGCCTGAAGCAGTATCTCAAGGAGCAGGCCAAGATCCAGCAGCTGGAAAAGGCTGCCGAGCAGATGCACCTGTGGGCCTTCATGGGCAATGACGCCCTCCATAAGCGGGCCTTCTCCATGGAAAAGCGCATCCAGCGGATGCGTACTACGGAGAAGCCCACCAAGGCCAAAAAAATGGATGCCCGCTTTGCCAGCCGCCAGTTCAAGGGCGACGAGGTGTTGCAGGTGAAGGGGGTTTCCAAGGCCTTCGACGGACGGACACTGTTCTCCGACATCTATTTGCGGGTGGAGGACGGTGAGCGCATCGCCCTGATCGGCGAAAACGGCACCGGAAAGACGACGCTGCTGAATATGCTGCTGGGCTTGGAACCTACGGACAGTGGCATCTTTAAGCTGGGGCCGTCTGTAAAGGCAGCATACTTGCCACAGATCATTCACTTTGACCACCCGGAGCGCAGCATTCTGGATACCATGCTGTACGAGAAAAAGGACATGACGGCCCAGAGCGCCCGGAACCGGCTGGCCGCCTACCAGTTTCAGGGGGAGGATGTGTTTAAGCCGGTGTCGGTGTTGTCCGGCGGCGAGCTGAGCCGCCTGCGACTGTGTATGCTGATGGACGAGGAGATCAACCTCCTCATTCTGGACGAGCCTACCAACCATTTGGACATTGCCGCACGGGAGTGGATCGAGGAGGCGGTGGAGGCCTTTGACGGCACGCTGCTGTTCGTCTCCCACGACCGCTACTTCATCCAGCGGTTTGCCACCCGTATCTGGGAGCTGGCGGACGGCACCATCACTGACTACCCCATGGGCTTTGCCCAGTACCGGGCGGTGAAGGCGCAGGAGAAGGCTCCCCAGCCGGTGAAGGCGCCGGAGAAAAAGGGGGACACCCGACCGCCCCGCGGCAACCGCAGCCAGCAGGCCGCCCGGCGGCAGCTGACCATCTGCGAAACAGGGATCAGCAAGCTGGAGGCGGAGTGCCGCCGGCTGGACGAGGAGATGGCGGCCCACGCCTGCGATGCCGGGGAACTGAACCGGCTCTATCAGGAGAAGCAGGAGGTAGAGGCCCGGCTGGAGCAGGAAATGGCCCACTGGGAGGAGCTTTCTCTGCAGATCGAGGAGTAACACGCCTTGAAAAAGCTGAGAAGTATTATCACTTTACAGATATTTTAATAGCAAGGAAATTCTACTCTGGCCTGCTCCGGCAGGCCATCAGGAGGCACCATAGATGAGCGACATTTTGTGTTTATACTATTCCCGCAGCGGCAATACCCGTCAGACTATGGCGGAGATCGCCGAGGCGCTGGAAGCTGAGCTGGTGGAGTTCACCGACGGCGTGGACCGGCAGGGGCGGAAGGGATATTTCCGCTCCGGGCTGGATGCCATGCGGCGCTCTACCCATCCGCTGGAGAAATTTGAGACGGCTAAGCCCTTGGAGGAATACCGACTGGTAATTTTGGGCAGCCCCGTATGGGCCGGACGGTGTGCCAGCCCCGTGCGTGGGCTGCTGAAGCGCCGGGGGCAGGAGCTGAGTCGGGTGGCCTATGTGCTGACCCGAGGCAGCGATAAGCGGTATGAGGAGGTCTATCGGCAGATGGACAGCTACACCGCCCAGCCCCATCTGCTGGAGGCATCCCTGCGGCCTGGCTCCGTGGGCTATGTGTTCTGGCGGGATAAATTCATTCAGGACGTGCAGCGCTATCTGGCGGAGCAGACGTAAGGAGGCCCCATGGAAGATCGGCTGAATCAAATTGCAGAGCGGCTGCGGCAGGTGGAGCGTGAGCTGGCCGATCCGGCGGTGTACAGCGACCAGCAGCGGCTGAAGAACCTGAGCAGGGAGCAGAAGGAGCTGACGCCTGTGGTGGAAACCTTTACTGCTTTACAGCAGACGGAGCAAGCCATCGCAGAGGCACGGGAGATGCTGTCGGACCCAGAGCTGAGGGAGCTGGCCCAAGAGGAGCTGACACGGACCAAGGAGCAGCGGGAGCGGCTGGCCGAGGAGCTGAAGCGCCTGCTGCTGCCCAGAGACCCCAACGATGAAAAAAGTGTGGTTCTGGAGATTCGGGGCGGTGTCGGCGGCGAGGAGGGCGCTCTGTTTGCGGCGGATCTGCTGCGGATGTACACCATGTACGCCGAGCGCCGGGGCTGGCAGCTGGAGATCGTCAGTCAGAACGTCACGGAGCTGGGCGGCGTGAAGGAGGTCTGTGCCACGGTGGAGGGCGACGGAGCGTGGTCCCGGCTGAAATTCGAGGCCGGTACCCACCGCGTGCAGCGCGTGCCCGCCACCGAGACCCAGGGCCGCATCCATACTTCCGCCGCCACCGTGGCCGTGATGCCCGAAGCCGAGGAAGTGGACGTGGAGATCCGCCCCGAAGACCTGCGCATCGACATCTACCGCGCTTCCGGTGCCGGCGGCCAGCACGTCAACAAGACCGAGTCCGCCGTGCGCATCACCCACATCCCCACCGGTACCGTGGTGACCTGCCAGGACGAACGTTCGCAGCACAAGAACAAGGCCCGCGCCATGAAGGTGCTGGCCTCCCGTATCCTGGCCGCCGAGCGCGAGCGCCAGAACAACGAGCTTTCCGCCGACCGCAAGGCCCAGGTGGGCTCCGGTGACCGCTCCGAGCGCATCCGTACCTACAACTTCCCCCAGGGCCGCTGCACCGACCACCGCATCAACCTGACCCTGTACTCT
>OLSB01002981.1_pt1 | contig 13016 bp, 15 predicted proteins | sample 1672071 | NCBI WGS metagenome assembly OLSB01 (sample SAMEA3136642, study PRJEB25190) | human gut metagenome | biome: human gut; feature: human-associated habitat; material: faeces | place: Austria | collected 2013 | reverse complement strand
ACGTGTCAAGACCGCCCGAGTATGCAAGAACAACTTTTTCTTTTGCCATTTTAAAAACATCCTTTCGCCAAAAAATTTATTTGCTTTAATACTATTTTAATGCTATAATAGAAAAAAGTAAAGAGTTTTTTTGATATTTATGCATTTTTATGCAATATAAATAAAATAAGGAGTAAAGACATGAAAATTTTAGGCATAGACCCGGGTTACGCTATAGTAGGCTTCGGAATAGTCGAATATAAGGGCAATAAGTTCACTCCGATAGAGTACGGAGCAATCACAACGGACAACAAAATGTCGTTTCCCGAAAGGCTGAAATACATATATGACAGAACGACTGATATAATAAATATGCATAAACCTGAATTTTTATCTATAGAAGAACTGTTCTTCAACACGAATGTCAAAACCGCCATTGCCGTGGGGCATGCGCGCGGAGTGCTGCTTCTGGCGGCGCAGAACCTCGGAGTGCCGATATACGAATACACTCCGCTTCAGATAAAACAGGCAGTCACCGGCTACGGCAGAGCGGATAAAAACCAGGTTCAGCAGATGGTTAAAACGCTTTTGTCTCTTCAGAAGGTGCCCAAACCCGACGATACCGCCGATGCACTTGCCGTCGCGGTGTGCCATGCTCATTCGTATAACCCGAATACGTCAAATCTTTTCAGAGTGCAGTAAAAGAATTTTTGTTTTTGATATATTATAGGAAATAAAACAGAAGGATTTGTATTACTTAATAATGTTGTTTAAATATTTTTCTTGCGTTCCGGAGCTTTTTAACATCCGGAATGATTGTTGGCAGGGGATAGGGAAAAAGGTTTGGAATCATCAAACTGAGCCAAAGCGAAAGCTTTGGGGTACCCGAAGGCGTACAAAGGTACGCCGAGAGGCGAAGTTTGGTGATAGCAAGAAAAATAATAATTTCAGAAAAATCATTATTTTGATTTTTCAGCATCAGAATAAATAAAACCGTAGGATTTGTATTACATAATATATATTTTATATATTTTTTCCTGCGTTCCGGAGCTTTTTAACATCCCCTGCCCCCTTTGGGGCAGACGCTCATACATACCCCGCATACGGCGCCGCGCCCTATACTTTTAAATTTCTCTTTCATGTAGTCGCTGCACGCCTTGGCGTCAAAAATATCGTCTCTTGTCATGCCGCTTTGATACGCAACATTTTTTATGGCAAGCGCGCCGCATGCCTTGGAGCAGAGCGAGCAGCTGCCGCACAAATCCTCCTGCACGCGGCAAAGCGTTTTCAAAGGAGCATTTGTGAAAACCGTGGCAAGCCTTACGCGCGGACCGAATTTGTGCGATATGAAAAGCGCGCTTTTTCCTATATATCCGAGCCCTGCGCGCACGGCAGCCGTTTTGTGCGGAAAAATGCCCTGCATGCCGTTTACGGACTGGCTTGCCGGCACTGCGGCGGCTCTGTAACCCATGCTCTGAAGATACAAAACAAGCTGCAGCGTGACGCTGTCAAGATACGCGTTGACGGTTCTGTAATGGTGAAAATACGTGTGCGTGGGGGAGGCGTCTATCTGCTCTGCCACGGCGTCCGAAAGGTGCAGCACGCATGATATAGCGGAAGGCAGCCCCTCAAAGGGCGTATCTTCGGAACATTCGGCAAAGCCCGAGTCCGAAATAAATCTGTCTTTTAAAAATTTATTGATATCGTCATTTAACATAATGATTATTCATGTCCTTTGCGTGTATTTTATATAATAAGTATAACTTAAATCGGCTTTAATGTCAATTCCCTTGACAAATCGGGAAAAAAGCTTTAAAATATAGTATTGAAAAGCCGTCGAAAGGTAGGAATGCTTTATGAAACAGAATCACGAACTCAAAAGACAGCTTATAGAAAACGAAATACACAGCATTGTTATGGCGGACAAACGCGCAATACTGCTCGATAATCTGCGCCGCCGGAAAAAGCGCCTCGGCAATTTGAAGCTCGGCGATACGGTGCTTCTTTTTGAATATATGGGAAGAAAGAAACATGCTTCGCCCGATGAAAACGACACGCTTTACAGAATTACGGAGGGCAAAGTCATTCAGGTTACAAAAAGCGGTTTTTTCCTTGACGGATTAAACGGCAGAGGTCATAAAACAATGGAGTTTGTGAACAAAGCGCATATAATAAGCGGCAGAGTTCAGCTCTTATTAAAGGAAAAGAATGTATGATTTATTTTGACAACAGCGCAACCACAAAGCCGTGCCGCGCCGCGGTGCAGGCTGCGGCGCGCGCCATGGAAGACGTGTTCGGGAATCCCTCGTCGTCTCACGGCGCCGGGATTGCGGCGCGTGCGGAGCTTAAGGCGGCAAGAGAAGAAGTGGCTTCTTCCCTGCATGTTACCCCCGATGAGATTTATTTTACTTCGGGCGGAACAATGTCTGACAATATCGCCGTTTTCGGCGGTGCGAAAAAAGGCGTCGGCAATCACGCGGTTACAACAAAAATTGAACATGAAGCGGTTCTGCTCTGCTTTGAAGAGCTTGAAAAGCGCGGTTTTGACGTGACGTATTTAACGCCGGAAAGCGACGGAAATATTTCGCTTTCGCAGATAGAAAAGGCGCTTACGCCCGAGACCTCGCTTGTGAGCATAATGACTGTAAACAACGAAACGGGCGCAATGCTGCCCGTTGACGGTGTGAAAGCTTTGATAAACAGAATCTGTCCGCGTGCGCTTTTTCACACGGACGCGGTTCAGGCGTTCGGCAAAACGGAGCTTTACCCCGATAAGTGGGGTGTTGACCTTCTGAGCGTTTCGGGCCACAAAGTTCACGCACCCAAGGGCGTGGGCGCGCTTTATATAAGACGCGGCGTTTCGCTTCTGCCGCATATTTTCGGCGGAGGACAGGAGAAAAATATTCATTCGGGAACGGAAAATCTCCCGGGAATTATGGGTCTTGCCGCGGCTGTGCGCGAGTTTGACATTCCATGTAAAACCGTTTCAGAGATAAACGCGTACATGCGCCGCGGAATTTCAAAGCTTGACGGAGCGGAGATTAACAGCCCCGAAGACGCATCGCCGTATGTCCTCAATGTGTCGTTCGGAAAAATCCCCTCGGAAGTTATGCTAAATGCCATGGCGGCGGAGGGAATATGCGCATCGGCAGGGAGCGCGTGCGCGGCAAACCGTTCGGGCGAAAGCTACGTTCTGCGCGCCATGGGCAGAAGCCCGAAAAGTGCAATACGTTTCAGCTTTTCGCGTTTCAATACGCTTGAAGAAGCGGAAAAAACAATGGATTTTCTTAATAAAACCGTTCCCCTGCTTACGGAAATTGCAGGGAGGTAAAACTGTGCCGGTGCAGGGCGGCGGAATGGAGATCAAATTAATATGAAAGAAATTATACTTATTAAATACGGAGAAATAATACTTAAAGGCTTAAACAGACATATATTCGAAGATAAACTTGTAGGAAACATCAAAAAAGCGGTGGGAGACAGTGCGCATGTTTATAAGTCGCTTGCAACGATTTATGCCGAGCCCCGGGAAGGCGCCGACATAGACGAGCTCATAGCGAAAATACGAAACGTTTTCGGAATAGTTTCAATAGCGCGCGCCGCGGTGTGCGAAAAGGAACTTTCCGATATCTGTGCCGCCGCGGCGGAATATTTAAAGGACGAGCTTTCTGGGGTTAAATCTTTCAAGGTTGAGACAAAGCGCGCGGACAAGAAATATCCGCTCAAATCTCCGCAAATCAGCGCGGAAGTGGGCGGCGCACTTTTGGACGCTTTCAAAAATTTAAGCGTCGACGTGAAAAATCCCGACCTTATCGTAAACGTTGAGGTGCGCGAAAGCGCGGCGTATGTATACGGCGGAAGAATCCGCGGCAGAGGCGGCATGCCAACGGGTACGGCAGGCAAAGCCATGCTGCTGCTCTCCGGCGGAATAGACAGCCCCGTTGCAGGCTACATGATAGCAAAGCGCGGCGCAACACTTGAGGGAATACACTTTTTCTCGCACCCTTTCACAAGCGAGCTTGCAAAACAGAAGGTGCTTGACCTGGCAAGGGAGCTTAAAGGCTTTACGGGTTCTCTGCGTGTGCATATTGTGCCGTTTACGCAGCCGCAGCTTCAGATGCGCGAAAAATGCCCGGCGGAGCACTTAACGCTTATTATGCGCAGAATGATGATGATGATAGCCTCGGAAATTGCGAAAAAACAGGGTGCTTTGTGCCTTGTTACGGGCGAAAGCCTGGGTCAGGTTGCAAGCCAGACCATGGAGGCGCTTGCCGTGACGGATGACGCGGCTTCTCTTCCGTGTTTCCGTCCCGTAATAGGCATGGACAAAGAAGATATTGTAGCCATAGCGCGCGATATAGGCACATTTGAAACGTCTATACTGCCTTATGAGGACTGCTGCACGATTTTTGTGCCCAAGCACCCCACAACAAGACCGAAACTTGAAAAAATTCTTGCCTCCGAAGCGCTTCTGGACGTTGAGACGCTGGTGCGCGACGCTGTCGAGGGAACAGAGGTTGTGGATGTCTGATATATTTGAAAAACTTATAAACAAACATATTACGGTCTCCTGTGCAGAATCCTGCACGGGAGGTCTTTTGGCGGCGGCTTTTACGGATGCGCCGGGGATTTCCGCGGTGTTTTTCGAAGGTGCCGTCACATATGCAAATGAGGCTAAAGAGCGCCTCGGGGTAAAGGCGGAAACGCTGCAAAACTTCGGAGCGGTGAGCGAAAATACCGCGCTCGAGATGGCGGAATGCATAAGAAAACGCGCAAAAAGCGACATAGGTCTTTCCACCACCGGAATCGCAGGTCCGGGCGGCGGCACACCCGAAAAACCCGTGGGACTTGTGTACTGCGCGATATCATCCGAAAAAGAAACGCGCGTTTATAAGCTGAATCTAAGCGGAAGCCGCGACGAGATAAGACGGCAGACGGTTGAATTTCTGCTGGAAAAACTGGAGGAGTACATAGATGAACAATATTAAACTTTGGGATAAAACCCCGTTTTTTGACGAAAATATCAATCAGCCGGAGCCGTTTTTAAAGCCGTATATAAAAGACGGCGCAAAATCCGCGGTTATTGTGTGCCCGGGCGGCGCATACCGCGACCTTGCCGAACATGAGGGCCATCCCGTTGCGCTGTGGCTCAATTCCATAGGCATTACGGCGTTTGTGCTTACATACCGCCTCGCTCCGTACACGGAGAAAGCCATAACGGGCGATATTTTGAGAGCCGTGCGCGTGGTGCGCAGCAATGCGGAAAACTTCGGCATTAAAAAAAACAAAATCGGCGTTCTGGGCTTTTCCGCAGGCGGACATTTGGCGTCTTCCGCGGCGGTGCATTTTTCGGATTTTGTTTTCCCGAAAACAGATGACACCGATAACGAAAGCTCGCGCCCCGATGCGGCAATACTTTGCTACCCCGTAATATCGTCGGACAGCGGCATGTGTCATGGAGACTCTTTTAAAAATCTTTTGGGCGAAAAGTTCGGAGACGAAAAACTGATGAATTATTATTCCAACGAAAAAGCGGTGAAACCCGACACACCGCCCTGCTTTTTGTGGCACACGGGAGGGGATGACGGAGTTCCGCCCGAAAACAGCCTGGAGTTTGCGAAAGGTCTGCAAAAAAATAAAATTCCGTACGAAATTCACATTTATGCGGGCGGCAGACACGGAATGGGTCTTGCGCAAAATCTTAAAGGCGAGAATACGTTCCGCATAGAAAAATGGACCGAAAGCTGCGAAGAATGGCTTAAATCAATAGATTTTATTTAAATTCAGGACAGGGAGATAAACGATGAACAATCCTCCGATTTTGCAAAAAATCACAGATACACTTGAAGAAAACTATATGCCGTACGCCATGAGCGTAATTATTTCGCGTGCAATTCCGGAGATAGACGGCTTCAAGCCGTCGCACAGGAAGCTTCTTTACACCATGTATAAGATGGGGCTTCTGCGCGGCAACAGAACAAAATCGGCAAACATTGTCGGAGAAACGATGAAATTAAACCCCCACGGCGATATGGCTATATATGACACAATGGTAAGGCTGACGCGCGGCAATGCCGCTCTGCTGCATCCGCTTGTGGATTCGAAGGGAAACTTCGGAAAGCAGTACAGCCGTGACATGTCATGCGCCGCACCGCGTTATACCGAGGCGAAGCTTGACAGTTTCTGTTCCGAAATTTTCGGGGATATAGACCGCGACACCGTGGATTTTACCGATAATTACGACGGCACAATGAAAGAGCCCGTGCTGCTGCCCGTGAGCCTTCCCACAATTCTTTTAAACGCAAACCAGGGAATTGCCGTGGGCATGGCAAGCAACATATGCTCGTTTAACTTAAAAGAACTCTGCGAAAGCACGATTGCCCTTTTAAAAAATCCCGGAGCGGATATAGGAGATATTCTGCTTGCGCCCGATTTCCCGGGCGGCGGCATATTGCTTTACGACCGCGCCGCAATGCAGGAAATTTACAAAACCGGGCGCGGCAGCTTCCGCGTTCGCTCAAAATACGGTTTTGACAAGAAAAATAACTGCATAGAAATTACCGAAATTCCGTACACGACCACAAGCGAAGCGATTATAGACAAAATTGTTGACCTTATTAAAGACAACAAAATAAGAGAAATTGCCGATATAAGAGACGAGACGGACTTAAAGGGTCTTAAAATTACAATAGATTTAAAGCGCGGAACGGATCCCGACAAGCTCATGACAAAGCTTTACAAAATGACGCCTCTGCAGGACAGCTTTGCGTGCAACTTCAATATTCTTATAGACGGTGCGCCGCGCGTTATGGGCGTTTACGAGATACTCGGCGAATGGATAAAATTCCGCACAAACTGCATAAAAAGAAGGCTTTCGTTTGATATAAAAAAGAAGTCCGAAAAGCTGCATCTGCTGCTCGGTCTGCGCGAAATTCTGCTTGACATTGACAAGGCAATCAAAATCGTGCGTGACACGGAGGAAGACGACCGCGTTGTGCCCAATCTCATGGAGGGCTTCGGAATAGATGAGATTCAGGCGGAATACGTTGCGGAAATCAAACTCAGAAATTTAAACAAGCAATATATTTTAAAACGTCTTGAAGAAACGGAGGATCTGCAAAAAGAAATCGCACACCTTAAAGAAATTCTCGGTTCCGAAAAAGAAGTTAAAAAACTTATACGCGAAAATCTTAAAGAAATTGCAAAAAAATACGGCTGCCCCAGAAAAACAGAGATTATAGAAGAAAACGAGGCGCCCGTGTATGCCGAGGAGGAATATATAGAGGACTACAACCTGCGCATATTCTTAACGCGCGCAAACTACTTCAAAAAAATCTCGCTTGTATCGCTGCGCAGCGCCTCGGAGCAAAAGCTTAAAGAAGACGATGAGATAATTGCCGAATTTGAAAGCGTAAACCGCGCCGATGTGGTTTTTATAAGCGACAGGCAAAATGCCTATAAGGCGCGCCTTTCTGATATTGCCGACTGCAAGGCGAGCGCATGGGGCGAGTTTTTGCCGAATGTTTTAAATATGCCTGAGGACGAAAAAATACTTTATTGCGTTCCGACGCAGGACTATTCGGGGAATATGCTTTTCGCGTTTGAAAACGGAAAGGTTGCCAAAGTTCCGCTTGCATCTTATGCCACAAAAACAAACAGGAAAAAGCTGCAAAACGCATACGGCTCCGCATCGCCGCTTATATCGGCGCTCTTTTTGCCGGAGGACGGAGATATTGCTCTTTTCTCGGATTCGGGGAAGCTTATGGTTATAAACACCTCGGAAATACCGCTTAAAACAACGCGCTCAACACAGGGCGTTCAGGTTATGAGAATGAAAAAAGGCTGCGTGCTTTCAAAAATGACGGCGGCGCAAAATGCCGGTCTTTCGGAGTCTGAAGCATACAGGGCAAAGTCGCTCCCCTCGGGAGGGTATTACCCAAAAGGCGGAGACGATCCGCAGATATCAATTTTTTAAGAGTAAAAACTAAGGAGAAAACCAATGAAAAAATTTAATTTGAAAAAACAGGCTGAATGTGCGGTTCTTGCCGCGATTTTATGTATTGCCGCACCGATGGCGGTTCAGATAGGACCTGTTCCGATTTCGCTTGCAACATTCGTTATAATGCTTGCCGGCGTTATACTGCCGCCCGTGCAGGCGGCGGCAGCGGTGCTTATATACATACTTTTGGGCTGTTTCGGACTTCCGGTATTTTCGGGTGCGCGCGGCGGTGTTCAGATTCTGTTTTCGAGCACCGGCGGATATATTATGTCGTACGTTTTTTATGCGCTTGTTATAAGCCTTGTGTGCAGAAAAAGATGTAATTCCGAAATGAAAAATGTTCTTATTGCAGTTTTGGGATGCGTTTTGGGAACAGTTGTTTGCTACCTTTTCGGCACAGCGTGGTTTGTTAAGCTTTCGGGCAGTGATGTGGCATATGCCATGGGTGTTTGCGTGCTGCCGTTTCTGCCGCTTGACGCGGTTAAAATCGTTTTGGCGTCCGTTGCCGGAACTGCTGTGAGAACAAGACTCGAGAAGCTGAATTAAAAGGCTCACGCAGCTTGTCCCGACGCCGTAGGGGCGACCCTGTGTGGTCGCCCGTTTGTGTTCCGCCATTATGTTTTGTTTTACCCGGACGGATTTGGCGACCCCCAGTGGTCGCCCGTTTGTGTTCCGCCCCAAATGACCGTGAAAAATATGTGTTCCGCTCACTCCATTTCCTCGCGCAGCCTTGCCATAATTTTCTTCTCGAGCCGCGAAACATACACCTGGTTTCTGCCTATAATACGCGCGGTTTCGCTTTGCGTTTTGTCGCGGAAAAATCTGTAATAAATCAGAAGGCGTGCTTCACCGCTTTCTTTTTTTATTGCCTCAAAAAGCGAGATTCGCCGCGCAAGCATTTCTTCGTCATCGGTATTAAGGGCGATTTTGTCAAGCAGCGGCATGTCCTCGGCAGCTTCTTCGTAAATCGACCGGGGAGGGCACGTTGCGTCAAGAGACGCGGTGAGCTCCTCGGGAGGGATTCCGCTTTCTTTTGAAAGCTCGGAAAGAGTTGGTTCGCGCCCCAGTTTTTCGCGCAGCTTTCCGGCGCATATTCCGGCATGCACGGCATTTTCCTTAAGCTTTCGGCTTACCTTTATAATGCCGTCATCACGCAGAAAACGGCGTATTTCACCCATTATGAGCGGCACGGCATATGTAGAAAAGCACAGACCGCGGCTTTTGTCAAAGCGCTTTGCGGCTTTTATAAGACCTATCGCGCCTATCTGGCACAGGTCATCATATTCGGCGCCTCTTCCGCAGAATCTTCGCGCGGAGGAATGCACAAGCCCGAAATTTTCAAGAATAAGCCTTTGTGTATCATCTGTCAGCGTGTTTTGCATCATAATTTTTTTGTCATTACAACGGTTGTGCCGCGGCGCGGCGCCGATGTTACCGACAGCGTGTCCATAAATGTTTCCATAACCGTAAAACCCATGCCGCTGCGCTCGGAATCGGGTTTTGAAGTGTAAAGCGGCGTCATGGCGCGCTCCACGTCCTCGATGCCGCGGCCGCTGTCCGAGACGGTGAAGGTTACAAGCCTTTCGTTTACGGAAATCTCCATCGTGACAATGCCGTCCGTGCCTTCATAGCCGTGTATTATGGCGTTTGTGACGGCTTCGCTCACGGCGGTTTTAATGTCTGCGATGTCCGAAACGGCGGGGTCTAAGTATGACACGAATGCCGCCGCCGTCATTCTTGCAAAGCTTTCGTTTACAGAATGTGACGAAAATTCTATTCTTGTTTTGTTCATTTTGCGGCACCTCCCAAAGCTTCGTCAAGATTTTTGCAAAGCGGAATAATTTTGTTCATGCCGGCAAGCGTAAGCAGACGGCGCGTGTGTCCCGACGGTGCGGAAACAAAGGTTTTTCCGCCTGTTGCAAGCACGTTTTTGTATCTGCCTATTATGATTCCGAGGCCGGCGCTGTCCATAAATTTCAGCTTTTTCAGGTCAAAAATAAGATTTTTTGCATCGGAGCCGAAAAATGCGCGGTCGATTTCCTCGCGTATGTTTCCGGCGTTGTGGTGATCGAGTTCACCTTCGAGGGACACAATGAGAGTTTGTCCCGTTTTTTTAAATAAAATATGCATGATATCACTCCTCTTAAATTTATATTTGACATGCCGAAACCCCCTTCCTTTGGCGAAAAACTTCTGTTTTTGTCGATTAGGTAAAAAATAGAAAACATGCATAATAATTATGTAAACCAATTATGTTTTTTCAAAATAATAATTCACAATAAAACCAAAATGTTTTCCACATAAAAAATGCCCTAAAAAGCAGTTTTACACACAGTTATCCACACAATCCACATATATAACGGGGCTTTTTCGGCCGATATGTGGATAACTTCAAAACGCGTTTTTAAGGCAAAAAACAGGTTTACAAAATACATATACAAATTTGAAAAATTTATAAATCCGCGTTTCATCTTTTTTACATGTTTCAAAAAAAACTTGACTGTAAAGACAATTTGTGCTAAAATGATATTCGGTGAAATGTGAAAATATTCGCATTTGCCGATACTTTGCGAAAAATTCGGATAAACACTGTATAAAGCGGAATGATTAATAAGTTCGGAAACGGGTAAAATTATATCCGAAGAGATCATTCCTTATTGAAAGGATAAAAAAATGAATACAAAAAAATATGTGACGATTGTTCTTGCGGCGCTTTTGGTGTTCGCGGCGGCTTTCGGCGGAATTTATGCGGCAAGAATAATGGTGAAACCCTTTGAGGCGGGTCAGCACGGCGATGCGGTGCACCCGGTTGTGGGAGGAAAAGTCCGTATCCTCGTTGTCGGAACGGACAGAGTTGCGGTTAACACGGACACGATTTTGGTTGCAAGCGCAAACCTTGAAACGGGGCATATAAGCGTTATGTCGGTGCCGCGCGATACGCGCGTTACTGTAAACGGCAGCACAATGAAGATAAACGCGGTTTACGGATATGCGCAGGCAAAGGGCATAAACGATGAAGAGCTTTTAATTGACACCGTCACGGACGTTACGGGAATAGATATAAATTACTACGCCATAATAAACACCGAGGCGTTCAAAGACATTGTTGATACGCTGGGCGGTGTGGAATACGACGTTCCGAGAGATTATGACTATGACGATCCGTATCAGGATCTGCACATCCACATAAAGAAGGGCAGGCAGGTCTTAAACGGAACTGATGCCGAGGGTCTTGTAAGATTCCGCCACGACTATGCAAGAGCAGATCTTGAAAGGGTGGAGGTTCAGCAGTCATTCATATCGGAGCTTATAAAACAGAAGCTCAACGCAAAGTATATTACAAAGATTCCGAAAATTTACAACAAGGTCAGCAAAAACGTTGTCAGCAACATAAAGGTGGACGATATTATAGACTGCGCAAAGGCGCTTTCGAAGGCGGAAAGCAACCCCATCGAAACGTTCACGCTGCCGAGCTCTCCGAAGTATATAAACAACACTTCTTATGTAATTGTAGATAAAGAAGCAACCGCGGAGCTTGTTGCTGAAAAATTTTGATTATATTGTCTAAATTTTTATTTAATGGGCAAAAGGACTTGACAAAAAATTATCAAAGATGTATAATTACTACGGTTTACAGGGACAGTATATAAATTGTCTTTAAGACACGGATGCCCCTTGGTTTTCAGATTCTATTAGACAAAGGAGAAATTATGCAGGGGTTATCTTATGTTTTGAGCGCGCTCGGATTGATTTCCATGATCTGCGCCTCAATGATTAAAGGCACAAAATTCAGCATCGTTCTGTTTTTGGTTTTCTGCGGAAACATGCTTGTCGCTACGAGTTATCTTATAGGCGGCGCGGGAATAAACGGTGCGGCTGCCTGCTATTTCGGCGGAATACAGACGCTTATAAACTATTTCTACAGCTCGAGGAACATACCGCTGCCGCGGTGGCTGATTGCTTTTTACGCGGGATTTACGATTGTTCTTAACATTTTTGTTGCCGGCGGCATTTCACTGCTCGGTCTGCTTGTTATAGTGGCGTCTTTGATATTTATCGTTTGCGTGTGCCAGAAAAACGGCACGGCATACCGCTTTTGGACGCTGATTAACATGCTGCTCTGGTGCATTTACGATATTCTGTCGGGCTCATACAGCGTGCTTGTGGCACATGTGCCGCAGCTTATATTTGTAATAGCCGGCATTCTGATTTACGACAGACAGGCGTATGCTGAAAAGTTTTCACGCCTCAGCAAAAAAACATCTTAAAAATAAATTATTTTAAGAAGGAGACAAGCAATGAAAAAGTTTTTAGCGGTTTTGATTTGTGCGTTTATGGTTTGTACATTAATAACGGCATGCGGTGACAAAACGGAGAAAACTCCCGAAAACACTGCGGCGCCGGAGGCTTCGGCCGATATAACTCAGAAAGAGGAGAATAAGATAATGGTTGAGATTACTATGAAAGACGGCGGCAAAATGCAGCTTGAGCTTTATCCCGATGTTGCGCCCGCCACGGTTGAAAACTTTGTAAAACTTGTAAACGACGGGTTTTATGACGGACTCACATTCCACAGAATTATAAAAGGCTTTATGATTCAGGGCGGCGACCCGGAGGGCACCGGCATGGGCGGATCCAAAGACACGATAAAAGGCGAGTTTAAGCAAAACGGTGTTCAGAATGATTTGAAGCACACGCGCGGCGTAATTTCCATGGCGCGTTCGCAGAATCCGAACAGCGCAAGCTCGCAGTTCTTTATAATGCATGACGACGCACCCTATCTTGACGGACAGTATGCGGCTTTCGGCAAAATGGTTTCGGGCTTTGAAGAGCTTGACAAACTTGCGGAAACGCCCGTACAGGACGGAAACGGCACAGTTGCAAAAGGCGATCAGCCGCAGATTGAAACAATAAAGATTATCGATAATAATTAAATTTATTATATATTAATTATTAATTAATGGAGGTTTTTAAAATGTCAGTAAAAGTTGCTATTAACGGTTTCGGCCGTATCGGCCGTCTGGCTTTCCGTCAGATG
>OLSB01002977.1_pt1 | contig 13023 bp, 9 predicted proteins | sample 1672071 | NCBI WGS metagenome assembly OLSB01 (sample SAMEA3136642, study PRJEB25190) | human gut metagenome | biome: human gut; feature: human-associated habitat; material: faeces | place: Austria | collected 2013 | reverse complement strand
CACGGCTTTGCGGAACATGAGGTAGAAGCACATCAGCACAAAGGCCGTGATGAGCAGCAGCCACCAGAGCCTTTCCGTAGGCATTGTCAAGTACGCCTGGATGCCTTTGACGGCGATGACAACCCCCGGCGCTCCCCAAAGGAGGGCGGCGATGTAATAGAGGATTTTTTTGTTCATACCTGATAGTTTATCTTGCGGCTATCTGTCTGACATTTACCACGGCTTAAGGTTGACAGTCTGGTAGAATGCCTGGGCCTCTTTCACCAGGGAGTCCGCCGGTGTCTCCTTCGGCGTCTCGGTGTGGCTCCACGGTCCGGTCTCCCTCACGTCGAACTGCCGGATTCGGCGAACCGGCGAGAGGACGGTCAGCACATCATCACTGTAGTAGCCCAGATCCTGGTAGGTGGCCATGAACGCCCGCTGGTTGTAGTCCGGCGCGAGGATGTCCCGGCCGTAGAACTTCGAGTCATAGGAGAAGTGCAACAGGGAGAAGATGGTCGGCATCAGGTCAATCTGGGAGCAAAGCTTCTCCACCCTCCGAGGCTGGATGAAGCCCGGGGAATAGACGATCGCCGGTATGTGGTACTTGTCCACCGGGATGCTGGTCTTGCCGGCGCTGGAGGCGCAGTGGTCGGCCACGATGACAAATACGGTGTTGCTGAACCATGGCTTGCGCGAAGCCTCGGCGAGGAACTGGCCGATCGCGAAATCGGTGTACTTCACGGCGGCGGAGCGCGACTTCATCTCACCGTCGTAGGTGATCTTCCCTTCCGGGAATGTGTACGGACGATGATTGCTGATTGTGAATATGATGGCGTGGAACGGAGTCCCGCTCTCGGCCTTCTTGTCGAACTCCTTCAAGGCCACCCTGTACGAATCCTCGTCGCAGGTACCCCAGATGTTGCTGAACGTTATGTCCTCCTTCGGATAACAGTACTTGTCGATGATCTCGAAGCCGTTGCCGGAGAAGTAGGCGCGCATGTTGTCGAAATAGCTGTCGCCGCCGTAGATGAACGAGGTCGTGTAGCCGTTCTCCCTCAGCACGGTGCCGGTGGAGAAAAGTCCGGCGTTGTCCGGCCTTTTGATAAGGCTTTCGCCGGCGCTCGGCGGAATGCAGAGGGTCAGGGCCTCAAGGCCGCGGACGGACCGGTTGCCGGCGGCGTAGAGGTTGTCGAAGACAAGGCTCTTTTCAATGAGCGTGTCCAGATTCGGAGTGATGCCGTCCTCATTGCCATAGGCGGCGAGGAAATCGGCGCTCAGGCTCTCGACGGTGATCATCACGATGTTCTTCCTGACAGGCGGAACGGAGTCCCTTATCATCCGCACGGCGGCATCGGCCGGCTGGTCTGCCTGCCGGACCGCGGAGCCAGCCTCCTCTCGGACAGGAACCTGGCCGCAAAGCGCGAGTTTGAGTCCCTGCGCCTCATCCTCGGGAAGCATCTGATAGAACCTGTCATATTCAAGAGTGCTGCTGCTGTAGGCCTCAAGGAAATTCCAGCATCCGTTGCACTGCAACTCGGTCGCGTAGTTATTGGAGCTCTGGAGGTTACGGTAGCTGAAACGCAGCCAGAAGAAGCTTCCGGCGAACAGCACCGCATAGATGACGAATGTCGCCAGGAACGGAACGGCTCCCCCGTTGCCGGACTCGCTGAAATCCTTCCGCCGGAACAGCCGCCAACAGATCAGCACCGCCACAAGAAAGACCCCGAGGAACATCGGCACGATAGGATATGATTCCATGATGTTCCCGATCACCTCGTTCGTATAGACCAGATAGTCAACCGCTATGAAGTTGTACCTCACGCCGAACTCGTTCCAGAAGACACACTCAGAGATGACGTTCACTATCATCAGGAATATGTACAGCCCCATAGTGAACAGCAGTCCGGCCTTGCACCAACCCTTCCTGATGTTCGGGATGAACAGCCTCAGGCAGAACGCGCCGAGAAGCAGGAGGGAGAGCAGACGGGCTATCGTCGGAACGACGGAACCATATTCAGTGAATATGTTGGATGGCAGCAATGAATAGACCGCGAAGGCGAGCAGGGCGGCTCCGATAATGTAGCAGAGCGGCTTTTTGTACTTGGCGTCGTTCAGCGTGGCCTGCACCACCATCGCCGGTGCGAGCGCGAGCAGGGAGAACGCCACATCATTGACAAAGCCTAACAGAAAGATCTTAAGCCATTCCAGCGCCGTGAATCCGATTACGGTAGGCGGAGTGAACAGCAGCAATATTCTTGTGATGAAGCCAAGCGCCACGGAAAAGGTGATGAAGACCGGCGCGAAGTACCTGAACCAGTCGTGGACTTTTCTGGTCTTGTCATAGTTTCTTAAGCAATTTCTGTCCATAAGGAGAAATGATTGATGTTTATCAGCTGCGAAGATAAGAATTTCCGATGATTATTGCTAACTTTGCGTAATTATGCGTAAATCATTCATCTTGATGAAAAGACATTTATTCTGCGCCGTCGCGGCGGCGATTCTTTTTGCTGTCCTCCCTCTGGAGGCACAGATCCGTGGTTTCCGTCAGGAACAGTTGAAGGAATGGGAATTCAGCAAGGACGGCTCCTCTTGGCAGACCGTGAGCGTGCCGCATTCCTACAACGCCGAGGATGGCCATTCTCCTTATTACTACCGTGGCAAGGCGACTTATCGCTGTGATCTGAGGATCACCGATGTGAAGAAGACATATTATCTCTTTTTCGAGGGTGCGGCTCAGGCGGCCGTTGTCAAGGTCAACGGAGAGCAGGTAGCGGCCCACAAGGGTGGCTACACGCCTTTCTCCGCAAACATCACAGAGTCTTTGACCAGGGGTGTCAACAGGGTGGAGGTGATTTGCGACAACTCTGAGGACCTGGAGATGGCTCCTGTCACTTCGGACTTCAATAAGAACGGCGGACTGCACAATCCGGTCTGGCTTCTGGTCATGGATGATGTCTATTTTTCGCCGGAGGACTACGGAATGTACAGGCTTCGTTGCGAGACTCCGGTCGTGACCAAGAAGAAAGTTGTCACCAATGTCAGGACCAAACTGGTCAACGCGGGCAATCGGGACGCGGACATCCTTGTGCGTGTCCAGCTTCTGGAGGCCAATGGCGCGTTGGGCTATCAGGCTGACCGCGAGGTCCTTGTCAAGGCTTTCTCTGAATATGACTTCGACCACGAGTTCATCCTTTCCGGCATGCATCTTTGGGAAGGCATGAAAGATCCTTACCTCTACACGATCAGGGTCGAGCTGTTCAAGGGAAAGAGGATGATGGACATCGCCGAGACAAAGGTCGGTTACCGTTCGATAGGGATGGATCCGGAGAGAGGATTCCTTCTGAACGGTCGTCCTTACCCTCTCCGTGGCGTGGCGATGCATCAGGACACTGATGGGAAGGCCTCCGCGTTGACTCAGGCTGACTATCGCCGCGACTACCGCATCGTCAAGGAGCTTGGGGCGAACTTCCTGCGTCTCGCCCATTATCCGCATAACGACTTCGCGTTCCAGCTTTGTGACTCTCTCGGAATCATTGTCCAGACGGAGATTCCTTGGGTCAATGTGTGCGGAACCAACGCCACACAGGCCTATTTCAACAATCTCCACCATCAGATGAAGGAGATGGTGAACAACCTCTACAACCATCCTTCCATCGCGTTCTGGGGAATGTGGAACGAGCTTGACACCTGGGGCAACAACAATGACCTCCAGGGACCGCTTGACGCGGAAAGAGTGGTCAAGGAGACAGAAAGACTCTACAATTACACGAAAAAACTGGATCCGGACCGCTTTGTGGGTTTCACGGATTGCTCGAACCTGTCAAGGGACGGGTACACGAGCCTTAAAGGCGACTTTTGTTCACAGAACCTTTACTACGGCTGGTACAGAACCCCTAACGAGTTCTCAGGGTTCACCACAACTTTGAAGAAGGTTCGTGGACTGAGGTCGGACATCCCGATCAATGTCTCTGAATATGGAGTCGGCGTCAACCCTTACTGCCATGTCTGGAATCCAGTCGAGGCCATCCGTGACAAGGATGAGGATTCCAAGCATTATGAAGAATATGGCAACCGTTTCCATGAGTCTCATGTCCGCCAGATAAAGGCCATGCCTTGGCTGAACTTCACGTCTGTCTGGATCCTGTTCGATTTCCCTGTGGCCAACCGTCAGGAAGGTTACATGGATTCCGAGGACGGGGTCAAGTTCGTGAAAAACAACGACCGCAAGTACATGAATGACAAAGGGCTTGTTACCCGTGACCGCCAGACTAAAAAGGACGTGTTCTACCTTTACAAGTCCCTTTGGAACAAGGATGAGACCACGGTTCACATCACCTCCGGCCGTCTCAAGTACTTCCCTGCCGGACAGGATCTCCGCATCAAGGTCTATAGCAACGCGAAGTACCTGACCCTCTATCAGAACGGCCGCCAAGTCGACCGGATGATAAGTACCGGAGAGACTACAGGTGTGGTCTGGACTTTCCCCGCCGTCCGCCTGAAGACCGACGAGGACACCTTCAAGGTTGTCGCCAACGACGGCACCACCGACCAGATCGTCCTCCGGAAAGCCAGATAGACTCCCGGCCGCCTATGCGCCCTTTTATGCCAGCCTCTCCGGCACCATAAAAGGGTTTTTCGTAACAGACATCTTCCAAGAGTTTGCCGACGTGAGGGAACCGTATGCTAAAAAAAGTTTCCTTTCCGGGAACCGATGATGCAAGAAATGCGTATCAATAGGATTTATATTGTCAGAGACTAAAAAACTATTGAATTATGAGCACCAGACATTTATTCCTTCCGTTCCTTATCGCGCTGGCAGGAATTGTCTCCTGCAATCAATTACTTCCTGACGATCAGCAGGGGACCCCGCGCGGCTATGTAACCGTTGACAAACAGCACTACTGCAACCTGACCAACGTCAAGGGAAAAGATTTCGAGGGAAGCCAGAAATGGGTATTCAATGACGGGGACGACATTCGCGTCAAGATGTCCGGATGGCGCTGCCGCTGCGGCGCACCAGACCACATCGGCTTCTACGTTTCCGTGGTGGAACTCGATCTTCCCGGCATCGCCACAATGTACATCCCTCTGGAGCGCACCGAAGGGGATCACTATCTGAGCGGTAACAAGTCCGTAAACGGAGCCCATCTCAACCACTATCATGTGTCGAAGGACGGCCGCTTTCTGGAGTTCGACCTATCGATCACCCTGTACCGTGAGACAAAGGGGGACATCCGTATCTTCTATTTCGGTCCGATCCTATGACACTCCCTGAGAGGCCTCACTGACATATGCCGGACGAGCCGGCAAAAAGAAGGGCGAAAAGAAGGTGACCAAGTTTTTTAACCTGGCCACCTTCTTTTTTTTGTCATATAAGCGGAACTACCTTGTAATCTTCATGTTGCCGACATAGAGTCCCCACTCGCCGTCCTGTACGATCGGAACCGGGACACCGTCAAGGTTGTTCTCGTAGTGAGGAGCCTTGAGGTAGGTGTGGGAGTGGCCGCCTACGACGAGATCCACGTTGCGGGTGCGGCGGACAAGCATCTGGTCCAGATACGGCTCGTTCTCGAAACCGATGTGGGTGAGGGCGATCACAAGGTCGCACTTCTTCTCGGTCTTCAGGTACTCGGCCCACTTGTTGACCACCTCGGAGTTCTCATAGCCCGGGATCATGTCGGAGACCTCCTTAGAGACAAGTATGGTGATGTCCGGCATAAGGCCGATGATGCCGATCCTCATTCCGGCCTTCTTCAGGATAGTGTACGGCTTGACATACTGAGACAGAGACACTTTCGAGAAATCATAGTTGGCGCAGACCACAGGACACTTGATCTTGGCAAGTCGGCGCGCGAGCTCATCCACACCGTTGTCGAACTCATGGTTGCCCAAAGTCACGCAATCGTACTTCATCGCGTTGATCAGATCGATCTCGATGTCGCCTCCGAGCACGGAGAAATAGGACGTGCCCTGATCGAAGTCGCCGGCATGGAGGAGCAGCACGTTCCTCTTTCCGTCAGCCTTCACGACACTGTCGCGGTAGGCGGCACGCTCGATCACTCCGCCCATACCCTCATGCTCGCCTGAGCGCTCCGGCTCAAGATGGCTGTGGGTGTCATTGACGTGGAGTATGGTAAGTCTCTTCTGGGCCGCGGCGTCGATGTTAGCGATGGCCGCGAGCAGGCATATTCCTAAAATAAAACGTCTCATTTGCTGTCCCCCTCCTCAAGGATTGTGATCCAGTTCTGGTTCTGGTACTCGATAGGCTTCCCGGCGGCGGTGAGGCCCTGCACATAGGCGAGCATCGTGTCGTAGAGGTAGCCGTTGCACATTATGACCTCCTCGGCGTTCCTGGCCACCTTGTAGCCGTCGCCGCCGTCCAGGAGGAAGTTGAGTGTCGCCACTCCGTAGAGCCTGTCATCGTCCAGCGGTTCGCCGCCGATGGTGGCCGAGACAATCTTGCCGTTCCTGGCCACGACCTTCACGCCACCGACGATCTGGAACGTGGAAGCCGCCATCTGGTCCAGCAGCGCGCGCACGTCACGCCCGCGCAAAGCCACGTAGCAGAGGTTGTTACGGAACGGGAACATCGACATTATGTCATCGTAGAGAACCTCTCCCGCCGGCATGTCGATCCTGACCCCACCTCTGTTGGCGATACCGATGTCCACCCTCTTGCCGGTGCTGTCGGCGGTCGCGCGAATCAGCTCGTCAATGTACCAGTCATAGATCTCGCACTCCGGATAGGTGCGCACCATCTCACGTGTCGAATGGCCGATGACGGTCTTGACCTTTGCCATCGCAGGCTGGGCGTCAAGCATTATCCGGGCCACATTCTTCACAGTCCCCTTGCGGAACTTCCTGCCGTTCGGCGCATAGTAGGTACATCCTTTTACCGTACCCATCGCTTCCTCAACGTTCGATGCGTTGGAAGCCACGACACCTGTGCGGTGGCCGTCAACCGGATCCGTCGTCCAGGTGATTGTCCGCTCCTGCGCGCAAAGGCAAAGCCCTCCCGCCAGGAACATGATCATAATTAGTGTTTTCCTCATAAGTGAATATTAATATGGTTAATAAAGTAGCACATCATTGCGGCTGCCCGCGGCGGTGCGACTGACAAGAAGCTATTTCATCCTCAGCCACTTCCACAAATCCTTGAACGTGGACTTCTTGCCGAACATCAGGATTCCCACCTTGTAGATCTTGGCGGAGAGCCAGGCGCAGCCGAAGAAAGTCACAAGGAGCAGGACGATCGAGACCACAAGCTGCCACATCGGAACCCCGTAAGGGATCCTGGCCAGCATCACGATCGGCGAGGTGAACGGAATCATCGAACCCCACACAACCACTCCGCTGTCAGGGTTCTGGAACGCCATCAGGATGATGAAATAAGCGATCATCAACGGGATGGTCAGAGGCATCTGAAGCTGCTGCGAGTCGCCTTCATTCTCGACGGCGGAACCCACGGCGGCAAACATAGACGCATAGAGCAGGTAGCCGAGGATGAAGTAGATAAGGAATGAGACTATCAGTTTCACCCAAGGAATGTTCACGAGCGTGCCGACGATGACGCTCATCTCGTCAGGCTCGCCGGCCACGGCTGCGGTCGAGTCGGCGGCCGCTCCCAGGGTGGCGGTTGTCCCGCCAAGAGCCTGCATCTGATCCGGAGAGACACCCATCGTCTGGGCCATCATCTCAGGGTTGCCGGCCATACCGGTGAGCATGTCCTTGCCTACCACACTTGTGGCGACGGTGACCAGCACGCCGGTCAGAACAATCCAGAGGAAGAACTGGGTCAGCGCCACAAGAGCCACGCCGATGATCTTGCCGAACATCAGGTCGATGGCCTTGACGGACGAGATCAGCACCTCTACCACCCTGCTGGTCTTCTCCTCGATGACACTGGACATCACCTGCCCGCCGAACATCATGATGAACATCCAGATGATGATGCCCAGAAGCATGGAGATGATCATGTATATCCCTGACTCCGAGACAGTCTCGTTGCCTTTTTCGTCCATCGTGTACTCCGTCACCTTGACATCGGCCTTCACCTCGTCCATAATCTTGGAAAGGTTGTCGATGCCGTACTGCTGCACACGGTACTCCTCTACCGCGTCATTGGCCTTCGCGGTAAGCCCCGAGGTGAACTCCACTCCGAGCGGGTCCTTTGAATATGTCTGGACGGAGACCGTCTTCTTGACGGAATCCAGCGGAGACACTACTACCAGGACATCCTTCCCGTACTCGTCCAGACGGGCCTTGACCGAATCGGGATTCTCGGAGGAATAGTCCGTGAACGTAAGCCGGTCTGTGTCCTGCAGGTGACTCATCACGATGCCGGAGCGGTCAACCACGGCGACATCCTGCTTCCTTTCCTTCGTCCCGGCCATGATCAATCCGACAATTATCATGGTCGCCGCGAAAATCAGCGGCACAAGTATCGTGGTGACAATGAAGGACTTCTTCTTGACGCGGGTGAGATATTCCCTCGCTATGACAGTCTTTATTATTCTGAAATTCATGACTATGCCTCCTCGGTTACAAGTTTTATGAATATGTCGTTCATCCTCGGGATCAGTTCCTTGAACGAGTTGACGATGATGTCCTGACCGAGCAGGACAGAGAGCGCGTCATTGGAGGACACGTTCTCCCCGAGAGTCAGCACGGCGGTGTGCCGTCCGGCGTTATCCTCGTCGGAAAGGACCTTGAATATTCCTTCGGCATCCTTCACCCTGTCCTCGCCGGTATAGACCAGCTCGATGTTGTTGTTGCCGTATTTGTGACGGATCTCGTTGACCCCTCCGGTAATCACCAGATGCGATTTGTTGATGAGGGCGATGTTGTCGCACAACTCCTCGACAGACTCCATATTATGTGTCGATAGGATGATTGTGGCCCCCTCGTCCTTCAAACGAAGGATCTCCTTGCGGATCAGTTCGGCGTTCACCGGGTCGAAACCGGAGAACGGCTCGTCCAGAATCATCAGTGACGGCTTGTGCACAACGGTCGTGATGAACTGGACCTTCTGGGCCATACCTTTGGACAGTTCCTCGACCTTCTTCTTCCACCAGTCCTGGATTCCGAAACGCACAAACCATTCCTTCAACGCCTTGCGGGCCTCGGCTGCGCTCATGCCCTTCAACTGGGCCAGATACATTGCCTGGTCGCCGACCTCCATCTTGCGGTAGAGTCCCCGCTCTTCAGGCAAATAGCCTATCTTTTCGACATCCGACTGCGTTATCGGACGACCGTCGAACAAAACTTCTCCACCATTAGGAATAGTTATCCGGTTAATGATGCGGATCAGCGTGGTCTTTCCGGCACCGTTAGGCCCCAGCAGACCGAATATTCCGCCTTTAGGGACGCTCACACTGACGTTGTCAAGCGCGACCTTCTCCCCGAAGTTCTTGCAGACATTCCTGCACTCGATAATATTCTCACTCATATACTTAAAATCTTGCTTGTCAATTCAACGAGCAGTTCGCCCGGAGTGGCTTCCCCGGCATCTCCTCCTTTGCCTTTGTAGTCATATTCACAAAGAAGGGAGATCACCTCCATCGCCTTGCGGACCGGGTAGTTGGCCACCGCAATGTCATATTCCTTCCAAAAGTAAGGGTTCACGCCTTGCAGGGCGGCAGCGACGGCGGTTCTGTCCGGGTATCGGTTCTTTTCCTTCAACGCGGCGTATTTCAGGATTCTGGCGAAATGGGTGTAAAGGGCGCTTACCGCCATCGGCATCGCGAACTTCGCCGCCTCACCGATGCGCGCGGCTATTCTCAAAGCCTTCGCCCCGTTTTTCGCCGAAAGTTCCTTGGTCAGCTCAAACACGCTGAACTCACGGCTGATGCCGACATTCCGTTCGATGTCCGAGACAGTTATCTGCTTCGCTCCCTCCGGGAGATTCTTCAGCATCTTGTCGGTCTCGACGGCAATGCGGCTCAGATTCGTGCCGGCGGACTCAGCCAGCAGAGCTGCGGCCTCGGGATCGATTGACAGTCCCCTTCCGGAATAATACTGAGCGATCCACGAAGGCATCTCGTAGTCCCTCAATGCATTGGACTCGACAACAATCCCGTTCTTGGAGGCCTGCTTGTACAACGCCTTCCGTTTGTCAGCTGAAGCCCCGCGCATCAAAAGCACCAGAACCGTGGAGTCCAAAGGTTTCTCGCAATAAACAGCCAACTTCTCCAGATCACGCATTGCCTGTGCGTCCTTCACCACAACCAATTGCCTCTCAGCCATCATCGGAAACCTGCGGGCAGCCGTGATGACGGTGTCCGCATCGACATCCGCCCCGTAGCAGATCGTCTCGTTGAAATCCCGCGAAGCCTCGTCAAGAGCGTTCTCGATGACAGCATCGCAGACCATGTCCGTGTAGTACGGTTCGTCCCCCATCAGCAGATAGACGGGGGCGAACTGCCCTGACTTGACAGCGGAAACTATCTCACGGCACCGGCTGCCGACATTAACCGTTCCTTTCGCCATTCAAGGCTCTATTAATACTTAAAATCCAATGTCTTACGAATATCCTCGGACGAAGCGCCGACAAGAATCCTGTAGTTGCCTTTTTCAGCCGCCCAATCATGCTTTTCAGCGTCGAAATAGCTGATGGCCGCCTTGTCCAAAGTCACTTTCACCTCACCAGACTTGCCTGGTTCAAGGAATATCTTTCCGAAGCCCTTGAGTTCCTTTACCGGACGCTCGACTGAGCTTTCCGGAGCGCTGACATAAATCTGCACGATCTCAGCACCGGCCACAGAGCCGGTGTTCTTCACCGGAACAGTGACGGTCAAGCCCTTTTCGATTGAGCCAGAAGTCTTAGGCTCGCCATATTCAAACGTGGTGTAGCTGAGTCCGTAGCCGAACGGGAAGGTCGGCTTGATGGCGCTATGCTCGAACCAACGGTAGCCCACGAATATTCCTTCCGTGTAGGTCTCGTCGTAGATGATCTTGTCCTGGATGCCCATCTTGACGGTCTCCTTGCGAGGGATTCCCGGGTACTGGATTTCAGACTGAACAGGATAATCCGCCAGCGTGGCCCCGATCGTGAACGGTAGTTTTCCGGAAGGGTTGACATCGCCTGAAAGCACGTCCGCCAGAGAATGTCCGGCCTCGCTCCCAAGATACCAGTCCTGAACTATTCCCGGAACCTTGTCAGCCCACGGCATCGCCACGGCGTTTCCGGAGATATTCACAACCACAAGTTTCGGATTGGCTGCGGCAAGAGCCTCAATCACAGCGTTCTGTGAATATGGAAGATCATAGCTTTCCCTGTCGTTGCCCTCGCTGTCCTGATGGTCACTCTTGTTCAGGCCACCAATGAATATCACGTAGTCGGCATCCTTGGCAGCCGCCACGGCGTCGGAGATCAGCTTTTCCGCCGAACGGCTCTCGCTAAGATCCTGACCTGTCGTCACCCCGTCGAACTGGCCGCCGGTGTCGCCGACATAGCCGCGCTCATAGACCACCTCGGCATCGGCGAACCTCTCCCGGACCCCCTCCAGCGGGGAAACCTCGTTCTTGACTTTCAGAGAGGAACTTCCGCCGCCCACTGTCATCATCTTGACAGCGTTCTCGCCGACAACCAGAATCTTCCTCGCGTTCTTTATCGGCAGGATCCCGCCATCGTTCCTGAGAAGCACTATGGACTCGGCCCCGATCTTTCTGGCGGCGGCGATGTGCTCCGGACTCACGAACGAGCCGAAAGGACGGTTCCTGTCCATCACCGTGCGGAACATAAGTCTCAAGACCCTGCGGACCTTGTTGTCAAGCACATCCATGGTATATTTCCCTTCATTGACTCCCTTGAGGAAAGGATCCGAAAGGTAGTAGTTGGCGTAAGCGTTTGAGAGAGACCAGCTAAGTCCGTTGGTAAACGTGCCGAATTCCATGTCCAGACCATTATTCACAGCCTGTTCCGTGTCATGGGCTCCGCCCCAGTCACTGATCACTACTCCATCGAAACCCCACTCTCCTTTAAGGATGTCGTTCAAAGTGTACTGGTTCTGGCAGCACCACTGGTTCTTGTAAAGATTGTAGGAACCCATTATCGCCCAAGCCTTCCCCTCGGTGACGGCTGCCTTGAAGGCCGGAAGATAGATCTCATAGAGAGTCCTGTCATCAACTGTCACATTGGTGGTGAAGCGGTTATATTCCTGATTGTTCAGCGCGAAATGCTTCACGCAGGCAGCCACGCCGTTGCTCTGCACACCCTTGACATAAGGCACGACCATGCGGCCTGAAAGGTAAGGATCCTCACCCATATATTCAAAACTGCGCCCGTTGAGAGGGGTTCTGCAGATGTTCACGCCAGGTCCCAGAAGCACGTCCTTCCTGCGGTAGCGGGCCTCCTCGCCGATGCTCTTTCCGTAAAGAGCCGACATCTCAGGATTCCAAGTGGCAGCCAGCGCGGTCAACGCCGGGAACGCCGTGCAGGAATCACTTGTCCACCCGGCCTGACTCCATTTGTCCCAAAGCACCTCCGGACGGATTCCGTGAGGGCCGTCGGAAGTCCAGATCTCAGGGATGCCGAGCCTCGGCACTCCGGCCGAGCTGAACTTGGACTGGGCGTGCAGCACAGCCACTTTTTCCTCTGTTGTCATCCTTGAGAGAGCGTCCTCCACCCTCTCCTCGATTGTTCTCGTCTCATCAAGAAAGACAGGCCCGCCATTTCCGGCGGCCTGTCTTCCAACACCTCTTTGCTGACCACACGCGGCGGCGATGCCTGCCACGGCTATCAGACTCAAGATCGATCTCTTTTTCATCCTATGCGTCAAATTTCTTTTCTTTTGTCCTTACGATCTTCTCCTTCATCAGATCGACGGCGGCGCTCACCGCGTCCTCGAACGATGTCGAGTTCCTCTCGATGACAAGATCCTGGCCGTAGGCCCTGGACTGGATCCTGACATTCTTGTTGTCAGGCTCCTTGAGCAAAGATAAAGTCACTTCTACATCGTCAAGATGGTCGCTGAATCTGGAAAGTTTCGAGACCTTCTTCTCTACATAGTCGAGCAGTTTCTGATCCGCGTCGAACTTCAG
>OLSB01002971.1_pt1 | contig 13038 bp, 13 predicted proteins | sample 1672071 | NCBI WGS metagenome assembly OLSB01 (sample SAMEA3136642, study PRJEB25190) | human gut metagenome | biome: human gut; feature: human-associated habitat; material: faeces | place: Austria | collected 2013 | reverse complement strand
GCTGCCCGGTGACCATCCGCTTCCTGGATCCCCCGCTGCATGAGTTCCTGCCCACCGATCCTGCGGATATCCAGGCGCTGGCCGACGCGCGCGTGCAGGCCCGCAAGGATCGCGACTGGAAAAAGAGCGACGAGCTGCGCGATCAGCTCAAGGCCCTGGGCTATATTGTAGAGGATACGAAGGAGGGGCAGAAGGTACGAAAGGCTGTGTAACGCCTCGCCGCTTGTCCCTCCGCGCCCGCGCAGCGTTGCCATACGCCGTGTGCGCCGTGCTGGCGGGCGCTGTTTTGTGCGTGCTGATTTGCTATGCATGCACCTTCCGCCGCACCGAGCCGGATGCTTATCCCCTGCGCGGAGCCTATGCCACCACAGCTCCCCTGACCGATGCGGAAAAGGCGCAGCGCATCAACCTGAACGCCGCCACGCTGGAAGACCTGACGACGCTGCCCGGCATTGGCCCCAAAACCGCGCAGGCTATATTGGATATGCGCGCGCAGCTGGGATCCTTCCGATACATCGAGGAACTGCTGCATGTTCGCGGCATCGGCCAAAAGACGCTTTTGGCCATTTACGATTTGATTTATGTTGACTAAGGAGGAAATCATCCCATGGAACTGACCGCCGCCCTGCAAAAGCTGGATCAGCTGCAGCGCAAGCAGCTGGCTTATTCCCACGCGATGGGGCTAATTGATTACGACGGCATGACCGCCGCGCCCTCGGGCACGGCCGCCAACCGCGCCGAAACGCTGGGCATCCTGGCTGAGGAGGTATACAAGCTATCCACAGGCGAGGAAACTGTGGCCCTGCTGGATGGGCTGCACGCCCATCTGGACGAGCTGGACGAAGTGCATCAGCGCATCGTCAAGGTGATGTACAAGAACATCGACGAAACACGCCGCATCCCCATGGAAGAATATGTTGCCTATCAAAAGCTGACCACCGAATCGGACGCGATCTGGCACACCGCCAAAGAGAACAACGATTACGCGCTGTTCATGCCCTATCTGGAACGCCTGATTGCCCAGACGCAGCGCATTATGCGCTATATCAAGCCCGATCAGCCCGTATACGATACGCTGCTGGATCGTTTTGAAACGGGGCTGACCCGCGCCAAGTGCGATGCTTTCTTCGATGTTGTGCGCCGGGAACTGGTGCCCTTCATCCATCGCGTCACCGCCGCCAAGCAGGTGGATGACAGCCCGCTGCACGGCCATTTTCCGCTGGATAAGCAGCGCCAGCTCAGCGATTATCTGATGCAGGTAATCGGCCTGGACCGCGCGCACTGCACTATCGCCGAAACCGAGCATCCCTTCACCACCGGCTTTACCAAGTACGATGTGCGCATCACCACCCATTATCTGGAGGATAACTTCGCTTCCTCCATGTACAGCGTCATCCACGAGGGCGGCCACGCGCTCTATGATACCCACCCGATGGACAAGCTGGCCTACACCGTGCTGGGCGGCGGCGTATCCATGGGCATTCACGAAAGCCAGTCCCGCTTCTTTGAAAACATCATTGGCCGCAGCCGCGGCTTTATCCGCCTGATCGCGCCCAAGCTGCACGAGCTCTTCCCGGAGACGGCCGCCTACGACGACGAGGCGCTCTACCGCGCGTTCAACCGCGCCGAGCCTTCGCTGATCCGCACCGAGGCGGACGAGCTGACCTACTGCCTGCACATCCTGATCCGCTATGAGCTGGAGCAGCAGCTCTTTGACGGCAAGCTGACCGTGCAGGAGCTGCCCGCCGCCTGGAACCGGCTGTACAAGGAATGCCTGGACGTGGATGTGCCCAGCGACCGCGAAGGCGTATTGCAGGATACCCACTGGGCGGACGCGCTGTTTGGCTATTTTCCCTCCTACGCGCTTGGCTCCGCCTACGGCGCGCAGCTGCTGCATGTGATGAAGCAGACCGTGGATGTGGACGGCGCGCTGGCCCGCGGCGATCTGTCCCCCGTCAACGGCTGGCTGTGCGAGCACATTTGGCAGTACGGCGGGCTGTACGAGCCTGAGACCCTGCTAAGCAGGGCGCTGGGCGAGCCTTTCGACCCGATGTATTATGTAAACTATCTGAAAAACAAGTACAGCGAAATCTACGGTCTGGCATGAGCCTTTGGGCAAAAGCCCCGCCGCAGCCGCCAAAACAGGCTGCCCTCACATGGAGGGCAGCCCTTTTTGATGCGAAAACCGATATTGGAGGATGATCCTTGCGTGTGCTTCTGAGCCTTCCTGCCCGTGCCTGAACCCCGGTGGAATTGCAGCGGAGCGGAGTCTGCGCAATTGCCGCCAATTAAACCTGCCGTGATGCGTTGGGTACGAAATCTGGATGGGGCAGGCTCCCGCAGAGCTTTATCCTTGATCTGGATTGGGGAATCGAACGAATACGTAAGCTTTTGTCTGATCCGCGCGATCAATTTCTGCTGAGAGGAAACTGGGGGCGCTTGTTTCAGGCGTGCAGGAGGCTTGGAAAATGAATGCGATCCAGGAAATGAATTACGGATCCGGTCGTGCGGCATACCCGCCGCGAATACTTGGTTTTCACGGGACAGATGCTGCGCGGTGTACGTATCAGAGGGAGGCGTTATTGCCCGAAAGCGGGCGGCATTACGAATCGTGCGTACTATCAGATGCGCTCAGCCCTCTGCGTGATGACAGGAGATTGTCGCGTTGCGATGGTGTGAGGCACCCGTCCTTGCCCTGGCCGACGCACAGCGCATACATGCCGGCCGGGCAGCTGAAAACCCGTTTCAAGAAGCTCCTTCACCGTCTGTACATCAGCTCCTTTCACGGCCGTTTACTACGGCAGGTTGGTCGCAGGGGATGCACGTCTTTACCTTGCCAAAGCGTTCCGTTCGCTTGTATCTCGGCCGGCAGCCTTCTGAGGGAGGATTCAATGCGCATTGGGCTTTTTGCTGCCGGTTATACTTGGGAAGCTCTTTTGAATAATCCTTCCCGATAAGCCTTCCCGCTCTGGCATCTTCATTTTAGCATAGTCCGCAGCGTGTGTCAATATATTTGGTAAAATTTTAGCCTAAAAATACATTCAAATACACTTACCGATGAAAAAAGCCCTGATGGCGGATTTTCTCCATCAGGGGCTTTGGTTTTGGCTGCATACAGTCTTAATAGGTAATCGCCACAATCAGGCCGTCCATATTATCGGTGGAAGCGCTGTAGGAAGCGGCGCCGTAGGGCACGGTTACAGCCGTATCGGAATAGCCGCCCTCCATGCGGTAGATCTCATACTTGAGCGTACCGTCGCTGTACACGGCGATGTGCGGATGTGCCATCAAATACTCAATGTACTCTTCCAGGCACATGCCCAGGGTGTTCATGGCCGCAGCGTTGGCAACGCCCACATAGCGGTACACCTTCATCTGATCGGTATAGCCAGTCTTGAAGCTCTTATCCACGGTATCGGCATACGGGAAGCCCTGGATGGGATAGCGGAAGATATAGCCGTATTTCCAGCAATTCTGGTACAGCCACTTGCCCTGTTCAGTTTCGTGCAGCAGGGTACTGGTGAACTCGTTGTCGCCCTTCTTGTAGTTATACACAAACACGGACAGGCCGGTCTGATAATCGCTGGTGCCGGGATAGGCCGTGGAACGCATGGCCATTTCGTTCAGGCGCTCACCGCTGTAGGAGCCGCTCAGGCTCTCCACCTTTTTATTCCACAGGCTGGTCTGCTGCTCCATGGTGCGATAGCCCTCGCTGACGATGATGCCGTCCATATCCAGGCCCGCCGCGCGCGCATCGCCATACAGCTTCATCAGCGCGTTGACGGCCACAGGCTGCAGCATCAGGGAGGAATTGGTGGTGGGGATGTTATTGTTCTTGTCTTCATCCGCGCGGCTGGTGCGGCTGATGCTGATCATCATATCGTCGGTCAGATCGGCAGGCATCATGTGCCAGCGGTTGATCAGCAGCAATCCACCCTCCAGCATTTCCTTGCGGGTCACGGTGGTCAGGGAGCCCTCGCTGACAGGATAGGCGGTCAAATCCACCACATCCCAGCCGCTCGCAGCAGCCGCTGGCCACTGCATATCCTTATCCGCGGCGCTCTGCTGCTGATGCTCGGCCATGGCGGCGTTATATTCCTGGGTGCGCTCGGCGTTGATCTTGAGCACATCCTCCTCATTCTGCTTGGCACGGGCCGAAAGATAATTGCGGGTATATAGGTAGCCTGCAAAGCACAGCGCGCACAGCGCCAGCAAGACCAGCATCCAGGCAATCAGTCCGCGATAGGCATTGCGTTTTTTTGTAGCAGCCATGAAAAACACCTTTCTGTCCGCGCAGGCGCGGGCAAACCGTTCATATAAATGAATCCATCTTTTTTATATCAAATTTATTACGAATTGTCAACAGTTTTGTGTAGCTATCCCCCACAAAACGGCAAAACTGGCGGATAATTTACATTTTATTTTCCACCCGAGCCCGGAAAGCACATTGCTCAGATATCCAGCACCAGCTCCACCGGGCAATGATCGGAGCCGAAAATCTCCGGATGGATGGCCGCCTCGCGCACATGCTCGCTCAGCGACTCGGACACAATAAAGTAATCGATGCGCCACCCTGCGTTGTTTTCGCGCGCATGGAAGCGATAGGACCACCAGCTGTACGCCCCCGTTTCATCTGGATGCAGCGCACGGAAGGTATCTACAAAGCCCGCGTTTAGCAGGCGCGTCATCTTTTCGCGCTCCTGATCAGTAAAGCCCGCGTTCATGCGGTTGGACTTGGGGTTTTTGATATCAATCTCCTGATGCGCCACGTTCAAATCACCGCAGAGCACGACCGGCTTTTCTCTTTCCAGCGATTTGAGATAGGAAAGGAATGCATCCTCCCAGCGCATGCGGTATTCCAGCCGCTTGAGCCCATCCTGGGAGTTGGGCGTATAGCAGGATACCAAATAGAACTGCGGCATTTCCAGCGTCAGCACACGGCCCTCGTGATCAAACTCATCCACGCCAATGCCATAGCGCACGCTCAGCGGCTCCTGCCGGGTAAAGACGGCCACACCGGAATAGCCCTTTTTCTCCGCGCTGTTCCAATACTGATGATAGCCCGGCAAGTCCAGCTCAATCTGCCCCGGCTGCAGCTTGGTCTCGTTCAGGCAGAAAGCATCCGCGTCCAGCTGTGCGAAGGTGTCCATAAAGCCCTTGCCTATTGCCGCGCGCAGGCCGTTTACATTCCAGCTGATCAGTTTCATTGCCGCACCGTCCTTTGTTCTGCTTGGTAGGCATATCATAGCACATTCGCCCCGCAATTACAATCAAAAAGCAGGGACAGCGCATAGCTTGCACCGTCCCCCACAATCTGTGTTTTTTGTTAATCCATATCCGAGCGAATCAGCTCATACGCCCCGCTGCGCAGCACGCGCAGCAGCGTTTCGTTATCCTCGATGGGCTCCTCCGTCATGATGCCCGCCGCCGTGTGATCATGCGGATCATGGAAATCAGAGCCGGTAGTGCGGATCAGATGCTTTTTCTCAGCCCACAGCTCGGCCAGATAATCGTGCGAATCATGGTTCTTATTGGCGTTATAAACCTCCACGCCGTCCAGCAGCCTGTCGTCCATGATGACGCTGTCATAGCGGAAGGGGTGCGCCTCCACGATCAGGAAGCCCGCCTTGCGCGCGCTTTCGGAGAGCTGCTCCAGCGACATACGCCGCACGTCGCCCGCCTCCAGCAGCCACTGGGGCGTAGCGCCGTAAATCAGATAATCATTGGGAATATACTTGGGCGCTCCCAGGGGCGTCAGGTTGATTTCGCAGCCAAAGAGCACCGTCAGCCTGCCCGCCGCAGCGCGCTGCATATCCTCAAACCCGCGCACAAAATGTGCCACCTTTTCGTTCCAGGGCATATCCTCCATATAGCGATAGGTGCTGTTGTTGATATGGTTGGTCAGCACCAGGCCATGATAGCCTGCCTGGGTATACTGAGCCACGGCGTCCTCGGCCTTGGCGCTGGCGCAGCGGCTGGTGGGCGAGGTGTGCACGTGCATTTCAAGCTTGTACATTGCGGCTTCCTCCGTAAAAACTTACTGCACGGATTATAGCACAATCCTGGCAAAATAAAAAGGCCGGACGGCCGCAAAAACGACCGCCCGGCAAAAATCTATGGCGATATATGAAAATCAATATCCCGGCTCCAGCAGACCCAGATTGCCGTCCTTGCGCAGATAGAGCACGTTGGTCTGCTCGGTTTCGATGTTGATGAACACGAAGAAGCTGTGCCCCAGCAGTTCCATCTGCAGGATCGCGTCCTCCACATGCATGGGACGGGTGGTATAGGTCTTGGTGCGCACGATCTTGCGCTCGCCCTGCTCGGGGGCTTCCTCGATAAACTCGGGGATCTCGGCCGGGATATCCTCGCGCAGGCGCTTTTCCAGCTTGGTGCGGTGGCGCAGGATCTGGCGCTCCAGCTTGGCCAGCGCCTTGTCGATGCTCATAAACAGGTTGTCCTCGCTGCTGGCCTCGGCACGCAGGGTAACGCCGTCGATGGGAACGGTAATTTCAACGATGCGCAGGTTGCGCTCCTTGCGCATGCGCACAAACATCTGCGTATCAGGCTTGAGATAGCGCTCCATCGTGGCGGTCTTTTTCATGATGCGCGCGGTGATAGCGGGGCTTACGGTCATGTTTTTCGCGGTGATGGTCGTCTTCATAGGGGTGCTCCTTTCGTTGCAAAATAGGGCCGGGGCGGAATGCGCCCTGCCTGTTTTTTCCGGCTGCCCCTGCAGCCGTTCTCACGTCTTTCTTGCCTCTCTGGTGTATTATTTTCGACATGCGCGCAAGAATTCCTGCCAATACCTGCTAAATTTTTTTGAAAATTTTTGTGCGTTCGTTTTCTTTTCGCGCGCGCTGTGGTATACTGAGCCCATCACCCGAAAGGAATGGACAATCGCCATGCAAAAGCGACTTGTGCTGCTGGCCACCGGCGGCACCATTGCCAGCGCGCAGAGCGACCGGGGTCTGGCCCCCGCGCTGACGGCGGCGGATATACTGCGCCGCTGCCCCATCGACAACTGCGTTGGTCAGGATATTTTTCATCTGGATTCCAGCAACATCCAGCCCGAGGAATGGCGCGTGCTGGCTGCCGCCGTGCGCCGCGCGCTGCGGGACGCGGACGGCTGCATCATCACCCACGGCACGGACACCATGGCCTATACCGCCGCGGCGCTGTCCTTTATGCTGCTGGATATTGATAAGCCCGTCATTCTCACCGGCTCACAGCTGCCGCTGGATCACGCCATCACCGATGCGCGGGTCAACCTGCTGGAGGCCGCCGAGGCCGCCCGTTCTGTATCGCGTGGTGTATACGTTTGCTTCCATCATAAGCTGATTGCCGGCACGCGCGCGGTCAAGATGCGCACCACCTCCTTTGACGCCTTTGACAGCGTTAACGCCCCGCTGTGCGGCGAAAGCGACGCGGTTGGGCTGCACGTTTACCATCCCATCGAGCACGCGGCGCTGGCTCCCGCAGCCTTCGGCGATGAGATCAACCCCGGCGTTTTCCTGCTTAAGCTGTTTCCCGGCACGTCGCCCGAGGCCTTCCGCCACATCGCAGCCATGGGCTGCAAGGGGCTTGTGCTGGAGGCCTTCGGCCTGGGCGGACTGCACTATATCCGCCGCAATTTAGTGGGCGCGCTGCACGAGCTATCCGAGCAGGGCGTCGTCACCCTGGTGGCCACGCAGTGCATGTATGAAAAGGCGGATTTTTCCATTTATGAGGTTGGCCGCGATATCACCGGCAGCAATATTTACAGCGCCCGCGACATGACCACCGAGGCCGCCGTGGCCAAGCTGATGTGGGTGCTGGGCAAGCCCGATGTGCGCAAGGAGTTGCTGCGCCAGAGCCTGTGCCTGGAGATGTCCTGAAGGCGATCAAAAAGCCGCCATGTTAATATGCGTTGCTTGAGGCAACGGGCATATTCATGTAGACTAAGCTCATCAAAGCATAAGGAGGACATGCATATGTTCGGCGAAAACTTGAAAGCAATGAGAAAAGCCAAAGGGTATACGCAGGAAGAATCGGCCATCAAAATCAATGTTGTAAGACAAACTGTAAGCAAATGGGAAAGGGGCTATCGGTTCCAGACGCTGATGTGCTGTCTCAAATTGCAGAAGTATTGGATACAAAGGTCAGCGTTTTGCTTGGAGAAACGATAACGGAAGAAACTGACAAGGATGCTGTAGCTGAGCAGCTTGCCAAGATTAGCGAACAATTAGCAATAAAGAACAGACGAAGCAAAGCAATATGGAAAACCATCGGCATGATCGTGCTGGCAATCATGCTCTTAAATATCTTAGCGATTACCTTGTTTCGGATAAATACATCAAATGAATTTGACGTGAATAATAGTCATTCCATGATTGAAATAAAAGGATCGGCACAGAATAAATGACAAATACAATTTCCAGCCTGTCGAACGAATGCCCCCTTTCTGCGGCTATTCCGTGCGGGCTTGCCCTCCGCAAACGGTCTTGAGCGCCGTTCCCACGCCAGCAGGCTGCCATGCGAATATGAAAAACCGGCCGAGCATAACCATCGGTCGGTTTTATTGTTTTTGGAGCTTGTATTATGGGCGTCCGTCCTTGATCCCGCATTGCGTTTTTTTTCAGCATCCAAAGGCGCAGTCGCTCAGGCCGCTGACGATCAGCACGCCCAGGATCAGCGGCAGGATGATCGTCCAGGCGGTGATGTCCGCCTGCAGCAGCATCAGCAGCGCGACGATCAAAGCAAACAGGAAGGTGCGCACCAGCGTGCCGATCAGCGGCAGCACCACCTTGCCCAGCACCACCTTGGCCGCCACGACGGCCAGGGCGATTTTGATCGTCACCGCGCCGATGGCGGCGGCGGATAAAAACTGCGTCAGAAAGCTGACGACGCCCTGCATGGTCTGGTCGGTGATGTTCTGCTCGATCAGCCCCTGCACAACCACCGGAAAATAAACCTGCCGGTAGACCACCCAGGCCAGCATCACCGATACCAGATTGAGCGAGCAGTACAGCGCGCCGCGCACAAGGGGCCCGGAATAAAGCGGCTTATACAGCAAAAATCCCAGAATCAGCGACACCGGAATGGTCAACACTGATACCATCAGGAGCGATAACAGCCCCTGCAAAAAATCCGCCTCCAGCGATTCCGTCACCATCGCCAGCCCCGGCGCAACCTGGCCGCGCACAGCGCCAATCAGCTGCCCGGCCAGCGCCGTGCAGCTTTTCAGCAGCGGAAAATCCTTCAGGCTGGCCGCATCCAGCCATGCCTGGGGCAAAACGCCCACCAGCAGCGACGGGGACATCACCATCACCACCGCCGCGGCGGTAAGCAGCAAAACCAGGATCCATCGTACAAGCTTCAAAGCGGATAATTCTCCCTTCTTTAGTAGCTTCAATTATAGACGGCGCGCCCAGCTTTGTCAATGAAGGGGCGCAATTGTAACATCTGCGCCCAGCGCGCGCAGCTTTTCATCCAGCCCCTCATAGCCTCGGCAGATGTGCCCCGGCTCGTCCAGCAGCGTCGTTTCCCCCTGGGCAATCAGTCCCGCCAGCATCAGCGCCGCCCCGGCGCGCAGATCAGTTGCCTCCACCACCGCGCCGCTGAGCGGCCTGCCGCCCTGCACCACGGCCATGCGGCCCTCGGTGCGGATATCCGCGCCCATGCGGCACAGCGAAATGGCGTGCATGTAGCGATTTTCAAAAATCGTTTCCAGAAACACGCTGCGCCCGCGCGCCGCGCAGGCAACCGTCATCATCGGGGCCTGCAAATCAGTGGGAAACCCCGGATAGGACAGCGTGCGGATATCCGCCCCATGGCGCACCTGGCCGCGCAGGCACAGACCGCGTGCATCCTCCTGCACCAGCAGGCCCATCTCGCGCAGCTTAAACAGCAGCGCCCGCAGATGCTCGCCATGCACGCCGCACAGCAGCATGCTGCCCTTGGTAATGGCCGCCGCGCAGGCCAGCGTGCCCGCCTCGATGCGGTCGGCAATGGGCATATACTCCACGCCGCTCAGGCGCGATACGCCCTCGATCACCAGCGTGCCCGTGCCTGCTCCCACGATGTGCGCACCGGCAAGGTTCAGGAAATCCGCCAGATCTACGATCTCCGGCTCCTTGGCCGCATTTTCAATGCGCGTCACCCCATCGGCCAGAGCGGCGGCCATCAGCAGGTTTTCCGTTGCGCCGACGCTGGGAAAGTCCAGATAGATGTTGGCCCCGCGCAGGCGGCCCCTGGCCACGGCGCAGTTATCCGCCTGCTCGGTTTCCGCGCCCATCGCGCGCAGGCCGTTCAGGTGGATATCCACCGGACGCTGGCCAATGGCGCAGCCGCCCGGCAGCGGCACAATCGCCTCGCCCAGCCGCACGCACAGCGGCCCCAGCACCAGGATGGACGCGCGCAGGCTGTGCAGGTTCTGCGGCTCCCGCGGCTGGCGCAGCGCGGCGGGATAGATGGTGATATCCCGATCCTGCCGCTCGATGCGCGCGCCGCAGTCCGTGAGCACGCGCAGCATGTGATCCACATCGGTAAGCCTTGGCGCGCGATGGATGGTCACCGGCGAGGAGCACAGCAGCGCCGCGGCCAGGATGGGCAGCACCGCGTTTTTCGACGTATTGATTTGCGCTTCGCCATGCAGCGCGGGAGAATGTCTGATGGTATACACCGGCATGATTGCGCACCTCCAATTGCATTGCCGGCTTGATCCCGGCACGCATCATTGTGCGCCGCAATTTCTTTGGCATGCCTCGGCAAAAAGCCTGAAAGCACCGTTTCCAAGCCGATTTTAGGCAGGCAAACGTGCGAATAGCCGCGATTTGCCCCGCGCAGCCATGGCAAATCTTTTTGCTTGGCAAATGCTGCAAACAGTGGTACAATAAATGCGAATATACATTCTGTTTTGAAGGAGCCTTCATGGGAAAGTTTGTTTTAAAAGCGCCCTACGTCGCACGGGGTGATCAGCCGCAGGCCATCGCCACCCTAGCGGAGGGCTTTGAAAAGGGGCTCAAGGCGCAGACGCTGCTGGGCGTAACAGGCTCAGGCAAGACGTTTACCATGGCCTCGGTCATCGAGCGCGTGCAGCGCCCAACGCTGGTAATCGCCCACAATAAAACGCTGGCCGCCCAGCTGTGCTCTGAATTCAAAGCGTTTTTCCCCGACAGCGCGGTGGAATACTTTGTATCCTACTACGATTATTACCAGCCGGAAGCTTACATCGCCTCCACCGATACCTACATTGAAAAGGATTCGTCGGTCAACGATGAAATTGACCGCCTGCGCCACAGCGCCACCGCCGCCCTGCAGGAGCGCCGGGATGTGATTATTGTGGCGTCGGTCAGCTGCATCTATTCCATGGGCGACCCCAGCGAATACGCCGGGCAGATGATTTCGCTGCGCCCTGGCATGACGCTGCCGCTGGACGAGCTGCTGCGCAGGCTGGTGGAAATCCAGTTTGCCCGCAACGATATCTCCTTTGGCCGCTCCACCTTCCGCGTGCGCGGCGATATTGTGGAAATTATGCCCGCCAACATGCAGGAGCTGGCCATCCGGGTGGAATACTTTGGCGATGAAATCGAGCGCATTTCGGAGTTTTCGCCCGTCACGGGCAAGGCTGCACACACCCTGCAGCACATTGCCATCTACCCGGCCACGCACTACGCCACCAACGCCGTCGAGCGCGAAAAGAACATCCAGGTGATCGAGCAGGATCTCAAGGCGCAGGTGGCCAAGTTTGAGGCCGAAGGAAAGCTGCTGGAGGCCGAGCGCATCGCTCAGCGCACCCGCTACGATATTGAAATGCTGCGTGAAATCGGCTTCTGCACCGGCATTGAAAACTACAGCCGCTACTTTGATGGCCGCCAGCCCGGCGATCCGCCTTTTTCGCTGCTGGATTATTTCCCGAAGGATTTTATCGTATTCATTGACGAAAGCCACCAGACCATTCCTCAGATTCGCGCCATGTACGCGGGCGACCGCGCGCGCAAGACCGCGCTGGTGGATTACGGCTTCCGCCTGCCCTCCGCCTATGATAACCGCCCGCTGCGGTTTGACGAATTTGAGGCGCGCATTGGGCAAACGGTGTTCGTATCGGCCACGCCCGGCCCCTACGAGGCCGAGCATTCGTTGCAGACGGTGGAGCAGCTCATCCGCCCCACGGGACTGCTGGATCCCAGGATCATCGTGCGCCCCGCCACCGGGCAGGTGGACGACCTGCTGGGCGAAATCAACGAAACCATCGCCAAAAAGGAGCGCGTGCTCGTCACCACCCTGACTAAAAAGATGGCTGAAAGCCTGACCGAATACCTGCACGAAAGCGGCATCCGCGTGCGCTATCTGCACAGCGATATCCAAACGATGGAGCGCATGCAGCTGATCCGCGATCTGCGCCTGGGGCAATACGATGTGCTGGTGGGCATTAACCTGCTGCGCGAGGGTCTGGACATTCCCGAGGTATCGCTGGTAGCCATTCTGGATGCGGACAAGGAGGGCTTTCTGCGCTCCGAAACCAGCCTGGTGCAGACCATCGGCCGCGCCGCGCGCAACGCTCAGGGCCGCGTGCTGATGTATGCCGACGTGCTGACCGACAGCATGGCTCGCGCCATCAATGAGACCAACCGCCGCCGCGCCATTCAGGAGGCCTACAACCAGCAGCACGGCATCACCCCGCAATCGGTGCAGAACGCCGTGCGCGCGCTGATTGAGATCACCGATAAGGCCGAAGCCGATCCGCGCAGCCGCGCCATGGACGAGGACGAGCGCGCCATGCTGATGCAGCAGCTGGAGGATCAGATGCTGGACGCCGCCAACAGCCTGGACTTTGAAAAGGCTGCCAAGCTGCGCGATCAGCTATTTGAATTAAAGGGCAAGGCCCCCGTGGACAAGCCACAGCCCACGCGCAGAAAGCGCCGCGTAAAACGATAAACAAACAGCAAAGCCGCCCCGTCATTCAAACGGAGCGGCTCAGGCTGTCGAAAAACCTTTTTCGACAGCCTGCCGATGCAAGTCAGCTAAAGCAGACTTGCATCGGGAACGTCATTTTCT
>OLSB01002964.1_pt1 | contig 13066 bp, 4 predicted proteins | sample 1672071 | NCBI WGS metagenome assembly OLSB01 (sample SAMEA3136642, study PRJEB25190) | human gut metagenome | biome: human gut; feature: human-associated habitat; material: faeces | place: Austria | collected 2013 | reverse complement strand
TTTCTAACATTGCTCTTATTTGTGCTACGTATTCTGCGTTTGCATCTGATGCTCCTGATTTCCCTCTTGCCCCTGTATATTTGTTTAGTCCTATTCCATGTCCTAAGAATGATGCGTTATTTTTTTCTGATACACTTGCATATATTGGATCTAGTCCTGCGTCTACATCTGCTGATAACATTTTTGAATTGCAAAATACTTTGTCTAGTTGATTTGGTCTGTTTTCTGCTTTTTTGTTCAATAATTCTGCTACAAATGTATCAAATACATTTGATTCCATTCCTGTATTTCCCATGCTTCCTATTTCTTCTTTATCTGCTAATATGCATACTGCTGTTTTTCTAGGATTATTTATATTTAATATTGCTCTTAATGCTGTAAATGCGCATACTCTATCGTCTTGGCCGTATCCTGCCACCATGCTACTATCAAAGCCTAAACTTCTTGCTTTAAATGCTGGTACTAATTCTAATTCTGAACTTAATAAGTCTTTTTCTGTTATTCCATATTTCTCGTTTAATATTCTTAATATATTTAGTTTTATTCTTTCTGATGTTTTTTTGTCTCCATATGGAATGCTTCCTATAAGTAAATTCAAGTCTTCTCCTGCAATTCCTTCTTTTAGTTTTTTCTCCATTTGATCTTGTGCTAAGTGTGGAAGTAAATCTGTTATTGTAAATATTGGATCTGCTTCGTCTTCACCTATATTTATTCTTATTTTTTCTCCTGTTGTTTTTACTATAACCCCATGTATGCTAAGTGGAATTGTTGTCCATTGATATTTCTTTATTCCTCCATAATAATGTGTTTTAAAATATGCAAATCCTGAATCTTCATATAATGGATTTGGTTTTAAATCTAATCTTGGAGAATCTATATGTGCTCCTACTATATTTAAACCTGTTTCTAATGCATCTGTTCCTATTACTGCAACATATATGCTTTTTGCTCTGTTTATATAGTATACTTTATCTCCTGGCATTAATGTTGGTTTTTCTCTTAAGTCTACAAAGCCATTCTTTTGTAATATTTCTTTACTAAATTCTACTGCTTCTCTTTCTGTTTTGCATTTATTTAAAAAATAAATGTATTCATTTCCAAATGTATCTATTCTTGTTTTTTCTTCTTCTCTTAAGTTCTCCCATCCGCATTCCTTTTTGTTAAATAGTCTTGCTTTTAGCTCTTCATATTCTGACATAAGCTTATGCTCCTTTCTTTTGTTATATATTTGGTTTTACCCATTTTTATAAATTATATCACAAGCATTTTTTTCATACAATATATACCAATAATTTTATTATATCTATTTTTTTAATTTATATACATGTGGCAAGCCCTGTGTTCACCTAATGTAAAAACCAATAAAAGGTTTTGGCCTTTTATTGGTTTTTGTTAGTTATTATTTTTTAAGTACAAATTTTTTGATTAAGATAATTCCTACTCCTAGTACTGCTACTGCTGATATTGTTATTATTGCTATTTGTACTGGTGTTATTTTATCTTCACCTGTTGGCTTTGTAATTCTAAATGTCTCAGCCCAGAATTCGTCTTCTTCATTGTATTTATCTAAAGTAATTCCAGTGTCTTCACTATGTACATAGCTTAGGTTAGCTGGTGTGCTTTGGTCTCTTCTTCCTGCTGCATTTGTGTAGTGTGTTACTTGTGCTATATAGCTATCGTATACTCCACCATTTTCTATTTCTGATGCTGATAAACCTACTGAAACTACAAGTTTTTTAGATGTATCTCGCCCATTTAGTTCCATTTTTCCTGTTCCTGTTGTACTTGTTATTATTTCATTAATGCTACTATCATTTTCTTGCATATTTCCATTTGTATCATAGTAAGCATATTTTATATTTGAATTTCTATCTGTTTTACTAAAGTCTGTTGTACTGTTTAGAAATTTTACTTTTGGATTTAATGATTCTTGTAGTTCTTCAACTGATGCTAGAACTTTTTTATCTTTTCCTGTTGCATGTCCTGTATAATAGAAGTTTGATATATATGTTCCGTTTGTATAGGCTGTTCCTGTTACTTGTTTTTTAGCATTTTTTACTTCTGTTCCTAAATCTGAAAGTTTATTTACGTAGCCATTTATGTCATTTATATAAAATGCGATTAAATCTTCGTTTAAGTAATCATCATCACCTTCATTTTTTATAACATAAGTGTATGTTATATATGCGTCTGCACCTTGAGCTAATTCTGTTGTATCTGTTTGTAAGTACCACAATCCTCTGTTTGTTCTTCCTGATTTTGTTGCAAACAATCCATCTTTTTGTCCTTTTAATTCTATTTCAGAACCTTGTGTTGCTTTAAGAATATCATTAATATCTGCTGTTGCATTTGCTATTAAGTTTACTCCACTTGCTACTGGTTTTATTGTTAAACCTGTTATATGTTTTTCTAGTACTAATTTTGTTTTTGGTCTTTCCATTAATCCCAAGTTTACATTATTGAATTGAGTGTTTTCAGTGCTTGGAGCATTTCCATTATCTACTGTTGAATCATTGCTTACATTTTCTTTAATATCTGTGTCTACTGGCATTTTTATTTTTAATGTTTCTGCACACATCCAAGTGTTGTCTAATACATCTTTTAATTTATTATTATTTGTTCCTATTGGTTTGCTTAATAATGCTAGTTCTGCACCTTTTGTACCATCTACATCTACTGCATAGCTCATTACTTTTAATCTTCTTGCTTCATTATCTACTGCTTTTGATTTTTCTCCATCTAAAGATATATTGTTGTACCATTCTGCATTATAGTTATAATCAACATAAGTAGATTTATAGTCTTCACCGTTATACTTTAATGTATTTTCTGTTATCTCATAAGCGCTTCCATCACCATATATAAATCTTACAATGTAGTTACCTGGAATAATTCCTTGTGTAAATTTGTATTCACCAGCTTTATTCTTATTATCATCTGTAAAAGAATAACTCTTTCCTGGATATCCATTTCTATCTGTTGTTTTTACTGTATTGCTTCCAGCTACTGTTTCTTGCCAAATATATTCATATTGTTTATTATTGATTTCTACAAGTTCTATAAGTTGAACGATTACATCATTAACGCTATTATTTTCAGTATCAAATACTTTTCCAGAAATACTTCTTTCTGCATTGTCTTTTAATTTTATTTGTATTCCGTTTGCTTCGTCTGTATCGTCTTCATATCTTATTTTATTTTCTTCTAAGAAAGCATTTCCTGGTGCTGAGTCTTCATCTACAAGTCCACCACCAGTAGTATATGATATTATTTCTGCTTGATTTAAATAGTCTTCACCAAGCACACATTTATTTCCTTTTCCGTCTGGTAATACTTTAAATGTTATTTCTATATTTGGTAGTAGTGTTCTTCCAGCCTCTATTCCTTCATCAGGAGTTATATATAATACCCTAGCATTTGGGTCTTTTTCTGCAGTTGCATTTTTTATGCTTACATACTGGTAATGTTCATCAAAATGATATTCCACCAAGTTTACTTTTGCATCATGTTGTGTACTTTGATTTTTTAGTTCTATTCTATATGTAACATATACTTCTAGCTCTGAATCTTTTTTTGCTGAATCTATTTGTTCTTTATTTAATGCTTCAGCATCATATTTATTTTCGATAGAACCTTCTCCTGGTACTTTATAATCCCCAATTCTGTAATTGTAGTCTGAAACAGCCAAATATAAGTTGTAGTTTATATTTTTATCGCTACTTGGTCTATTTAATGCTTTATCTAACTTTCCATCTAGTATTTGGTCATACGTATATGTTGTTTGGTTGCCATTTATTGCTACTGTTGCATCTTTTACATCTGTTCCTAAACTTAAATCAAATAATTTTTTGCTTAATCCACAGTTTATATTAAATGCATAATGAGATTTGTTTATTGTTCCATCTGTATTCCATGTACCCATCCAATCTTCTGTCTTACTCAAATATGTATATGTTTTGCCTTCTACATATTGTAGCTCACCATTTTCATTTTTTATATTTCTATATATTGCTTTATTAGGTGTACTGTCGTTATCTAAATCATATTCTATAATCCATCCAGTATTAGTTTTGCTTTTATCTACTTCACCATTACCAGATATTGTTTTTGTATTATCATTAAAATCTTTACGGTTAGGTTCTTCAGATATTTTTGTATCTCTTGCTTTTGTTGTATATGCTTGTTCTTTACTATTTGTCATTGCTTGGTATTTAATTCCATCATATTCAAATACTACGTAATAGTCATTACCTGCTGTTATATCTGTAAACATATACTCCCCTTTTGCTAGGTCTACTTCTACTTTATTTCCCTTATAATTTGTGTATGTTGCCTTTTGATTTCCATCTGATGAAGTTGTTTCTGTAACTTTTTTTCCGTTTTTATATAAAGTTACCTTTATACCAGCTAAAGCTTCATCCTGATTTTCGCCATCATATTTATTATTTATTTCAGCTGTTGCTTTATCTGTTTGTATCTTCTCTGTCCAAACTATTCCACCTAAGTTCATTATAGGAATATCTTTAATATTTAATACTAATTCGTGATTTATTAATGTTACTTCTCCTGCTTTAAACTCATCATCAGTAACAGTATTCTCTTTTTCCGCCTTATGTATAGTATATGTATTTCCTTTTCTTTTTAATGTTACTGTTATTTTTCCTTCAATTTTTTTGTAACCTACTGGTGCTTCTGTTTCTTCCATTGTAATTACTATGTCTTTACTTAAGTCTGCTATTTCAATGTCTTCTAATACTATGTTTCCATTTTTATCTGTTGTTACAATTATTGTTGGAGTTCCTGTTGTTGGTATTTTATATCCTTTTATACTTGCAATGTTTGTTAGTGTTAATTTGAATTTTGCTCCTTCAACCTTCCCTCCACCTACTGATGAAGTCTTTAATAATGTTAGTTTTTCTATTATTGATTTGTTTTCTACTGTTACAGGAATTTTATTTATTCCTGATTTGCTATCTTTAGTAACTGTTCCTATTGTTATTTTTTCATCTGGTCCGCTTATTTTTTCTACTTTCCATACTGCTTTATTCTGGTCATATGTGAATTTTAGCACGATTGGTTTTTCTAGTTTTTTATAACCTGCTGGTGTAAATGTTTCTGTTATTGTTGCTGTAAATTCATCTGGACTAGTTGGTTGTACTTGTGAAAATACTATTTTTCCATCTTTTCCAACTGCTTTTGTTTCTCCTTTTAGTCCATTGCTGTATTCTATGCTAAATTTAGCTCCTTCAACTGCATCTCCAGCAGTATCTACTTTGTCTAATTCAACTTGCACAGGAGGGATAAGGTTGACTTTGTAATTTAAAGATTTTGTATCTTCATGTAATTTCCCATTTCCTGTCATTAAAGCCTGTGATGGGTTAATGCCTTTAAAATAGTACCATTTAGCTTCATAATTTTTTCTACCTATTGTAACCTTTAAATCATCAATTGATCTAATATTTGAATCTTTTTTTACTAAAACATAAAATTCTGGTAATATATCATATCCTATTCTTTTTTCTGTATCTGAATATGTTATTTTATACTCTCCATTTAACTGTTTGCTTAAAACTAATATTTTACTAGGATTTATAATGCTTTCATGAATTTCCTCATAATTATTTTGTCCATTCTTTTTTACTTGTATATTACTAATATAATCTCCTTTTGATGCTTCATATTTATATGGACCTATTACTATATACTCACTTGGTTTTGATTTATTTGGTAACTCTTTAATTTTATTTGCTAAATTTTGGTTTTCTTCCTCTATATTATAGTATGTTTTAACAGTTGTTTGAATTTCCTTTATTTCTGTTCTCGCATTAATTTCTTCCATAGTTAAAGCATTTTCCTCTACATCAGCAATTACCGCTGATATTCCTACAAGCGCCCCTATAGAACCATAACCTTTCGGCTCAAAATAACTTAATATTTCAATATACTTTTCAGCTCCTTGCAATTTTGATGCTCCATGCAAATCCCATATAATTGCAGACCATGGATTTTTAGCTATAGCTCTATGATAATCTGGAAATTGATAAGATCCTTTATATGTATTGAAATCAAAATTATCTTCAATCATTTTCTTAACTGTAGAATAATACTTACTTTTTGTTGCTAAAGCATATGCAATTTTTAGACATTCATCATTTGTTATCGCAGTGCATTTTCCAGTTTTCTTTACAATATTTGATTTTCTTCTAGTATCAACATCTACAGAACCAATGCATTCATAGGTTACTACTTGTTGTGGATTATTTCCCCATGGCTTAGTTTGCGATTCCTCAACACAGTAAAGATCACTATTCTCTGCTAGATCTTTACATACAGCAGTATATTTAGAACCGTTAGTATATGTATTGTTCTTATTAATTGTTGTATTAGTTGTTGAAGCTGCATAACTTTTGATTGAAGGCATTAAAATAAGTGCCATTAAAATTACTAATAATATAAGTCTTTTTTTTGTTATATGATTGTATTTTATAATCATTTATTCTCCCTCCTTTCCTATATATTCTTTTCAAGTATTACTTTTTTATTTATTAGATATATTCCGCCACCTAATATAAGCATACTTGTTATTATTATTCCGATATACATCATTGGACTACCTGTTGCTGTACTTATAATTAATTCTGCTGTGCTGTAATCATTTTCTTTTTGTTCTTTGTTTGCTGGTGTAGAGTTTGTATCTACTAGTCCAAAATCGTTTTTATCTTCATATATTTCTGCTGCATTTGTAAATGTGCCTGTACTATTTGATGTCATTGCTTTAGTTAAAACTAATTTAACTTGTTTTGATTCTCCTGGTTCTAACATTATGTCTTTTAATTCTTCTGTATACAAGTTTCCGTCTGTTCCCTGATACCAATTTGTATTCATTTCTGAATTAAATTTTAGTCCTTTTGGTAAATAGTCTGCAATTACAGTTGCTGTTCCTGGAACTGCCCCATTATTTTTAACTTCTATTTGATATTCTACAAGTACTGTTGAGCTTGCCATTTGTTTTGCTTTTATTTCTACTTTTGCTAATTGTTCATTATTATAATTGTATTCTGTTGTTCCACTGTTGTTTTGAACAGTTACTTTTGTAATATATTTGTTTAATTCTAAATCAAATTTTGAATTTAGCACTAAACCTATATTAATGTTTTCTATATTTCCATTTGTTACATTAAGTGTATCTGTTTTTACTGTTGTTCCTTTGCTTGTTGTAGGTGCAGTTGGTACAGAATCTTTATTTGTTACTGGTGTAAGCTTATATGTTTTTGTGTTGTATTCAAATTCTATTATGTATTTTCCAGCTTTTAATTCTTTGAATTCATATTTACCATCATTATCTGTTATTGCTGTTATCTCTTTTCCATCTTCACCTTTTAGGTATTCTGCAACATTATCTTTGTTAATTTGTTTTATTTTTACTAAGATACCTTTTAATAATTTTTCCTTTTCATCTTTTATTCCGTCTTCGTTCTCATCAAGCCATGCTGTACCAGAAATACTGTATGTTTTATCTGTTGGTGTATCTGGTTTGTCCGTGCCTGGTTCGTCTGTTCCCGGTTTATCCGGTTCATCTGCTTTAGTTCCTTTTAATATGTACTCTATAGTTTTTTCGCCGATATTTATATCTTTACTACTTTCCCATGCACTTCTAGGTGGAACACTTGCATTTAACGTAGATATACTCTTTATTGTACTATCCTCTTCTCCTTCCGCTAAAACAACTCCACTCCAAGATATAGTTAATTCTTGTTCTTCTCTTAAGTTAATTCTTACGGTATATTTATCACCTTTTGTTTTAAAATATTTTATACCATTATCTTCTTCTGATAATTCTTTTCCATCTAAAACGACCTTTACTTCATCACAGCTTAATCCTTCTATAATGTTATTATTAAATATTATTGTTTGCGCATATTTAGTAGAATTTTTTATCTTTGCAGTATATCCTAAAATGTCTCCAGCTTTAACATATTTATTTCTTGTAGCATCTGTTAAATTTTTTGATATTACGTCAAAATCTATTTTTGGTTTAACTACATTATTTGTTTTTTGAATAATGTAATTTTTTATTTGATCTGTATCTATTGTTGCTTTATATGATATCTCTTTTTCAAAAATGCCTTCTGATAATTTTTCTGTCTCTATTAAATATAGAATTATCTCTGCTCCTTGATTTGGCTGAATTGTACCTATTTTAAATTCTAATTCATTATTTTCTTTTTCTACTGGCAAAATTCCTTCCTTTATAATTTTTCTGTCATATACGTTTTCTGTATCTCCTTCAAATAGTATTGCACTTAATTCTTCATTTTCATTCAACTTTGTTCCTTCTGGCAATTTACTTGTAATAACTACATTTGTTAAAGTTTCGTCAGATACATTTGTTATTGTTGTTTTATATCCTAGCTGTCCTCCTTCGTAAATAAATTCTGCTCCATCACTATATGCATCTTCAATTGTTGCTTTTATTAAAGCTTGTTTTACTACATTTTTTACTTCTACTGTTTTTGCTTGATCTTCTTTGCCATTTGGTGTTGCTTTTATTGTTGTTGTAATATCTTTTTGTTTTGTTTCTTCTGGTAATGCTTTTACTTTTGCTGTTATTGTTTTTGTTATTGTTTTTCCAGCTTCTATATCAAAGTTTTCTGGTTTTGATACTAATTCTAATTCTTCTGGAAGGCTTGCTTCTAAGCTTACATTTTTAGCTGTAACGTTTGATTTGTTTGTTACATCTACTGTAAATGTAACTTCTTGTTCTTCATATATAGTATCACTTATTGCTTTTGCAGATACTTCTATTTCTATTTTCTGTGGTGTTTCTAGTGTTATAGTTGCTGCTTTTTGTGCTTTGTCTTCTATTTTTATAGCATATGTGCTATTTATAGATTTGTTTGCGCCTAAATTTTCTGGTATTTCTATTTTATATGTAAATGTTGTTATTGATTTATCTGCTAATTTTGCAAATGTGATTTTGTAGTTTTTGTATGTGCTTGCTTTTTCTGCATTATATGCTTCCCAGGTTTGTCCATCTGCTGAATATTCTACTGTTGCATTCTCTACTGCTATTTGTTCTTTTAGTATAGGTGTTATTGTAGAGCCTTCTCCTGCGAAGTTTCCTACTACAACTACATTTTCCACATCTTTTTCTGTGTTGTTTATTATTGTTCCTTTAACTTGTGCTATTGCTGATTTTTCCTCGCTTAATAAACCTGTTTTGCTGTTTTCTTTTATTGCTAATATTTCAGGTTCTTCTCCATTATAATTTGATATACTATTTGCAAGTATTATTCCTTTTTCTGCAGAGAATGTTACTTGTTTTGAATCTTCTATTTTTTCTTCTCCATTTACTACTGTTAATTTAATATCTCCTGTAGTTGTTGGTTGTAATTCTGGTGTTTTTAGGTTCGCAGAAAATGTTATTGTTGTATCTTGTCCGTTATAGTCTACGTATTCTCCTTGATTTCCTGTTAATTTTACTTCTATTATATTATTGTTTATTGTTATACCTTTTAATTCTAATCCATTAGCATTTGATATTCCTTCTGTGTTTTCTACTATTGATGCTTCTTTTACTTGTTCTGGTAATTCTATTTGTACTGTTGGATTATTAAATAGTTTGTCTGTTTCTTTGCTTGTATGTAGTGTAACTGTAAAGTCAACTTTGTTTTCTTCTCCTACTGGTAAAGTTTCTTTATCTTTTCCTAAATTTATTCCCAACTCTGCATTTGATTTTGGGCTTACTAGTGAAATTTGTTTTGATATTGTTTCTGTTGAATATATAAACTCTTCTTCGCCTGCTTTTTGTATTCCGGCTATTGCATTAATTGTTAATGAATCTATTTTATCTATTTTTGACACATATTCTTCAACACTTGAAATGTTTAAAGTTTTTCTACTTGCTATGCTTAATTTTCCAGCTTTTACTGGTTTGCTTATTTGCACTCCTATTTGGCTTGCATTTTCTGAATAACTAATTCCAAGTATTTTGTCGTTATTTTCTATAGTGCTCTCTTTTGTTATTTTTCCTAATTCTTCACCTGTAGCCATGTTTAGGATAACTATTTCTCCATTCTCCCCTAATATGTTTATAAAGTCTTCTTTATTTATATATGTAGCATTATAATGTGTAACTGGTTTTATGTCTTCTGAATCTGCTATATTTAATTTGTCTATTTTAGAAACAGCTAATATATCTCCTCCTATTTGTGTGTTGCTTATGTTTAATGTCCAAGCTTCTGCAAAGCTTTCTCCTTTTTGAATGTTTCTTTTACTTAAGCTTTCTGGTGCTTGTATATTTAGTTCTATTGGCATAGCCTTTTCTGTATTTGTTACCCAGTATCTTACTGTTTTTTTATGTTCTCCTTCATCCGTATAAAGTTTAAGGTTACTTTCTACTACTGTTCTAAATGCATTTACATTTTTTACACTTTCTTCATTATATATGTATGTAATTACAAATTCGTCTACTGCATTTTTAGCCCATGCTACACAGTTGTTTTCATCTTTGCTATTGTTTACTGTTATTGTTATTTTTCCACTCTCACTATCATATTTCCATGATCCTAATTTGTTTTCTTCTGTCTTTCCAAAATCTGCTGAACCATCTTTTCCGTTTGTTGCTTTTGTTGAATATGCTACAACTTCAACTTTTTCTGCTTTTAGTTCATTTTCAGCTACAAATTTACCTTCTTCCATTTTTCCTGATTCTAGTGGGTTTGCTGTTATTTGTGTTTTTTCTATTGGATATATGTTGTCTTTTATTCCTGATTTTATTTTTACTTGTACTACTCTTTTTTCTTCTCCATCTATTGTATATGTTTTATTTGTTATTATTTCATTTTCTAGTACCTTTGTTGCTTTTCTTGTTTCATCATCCATATTATAAAGCTCTTGTGCATTCCATTTTACTGAAACTGTTTTTTCTTTATTTACTTCTTCTGTTTTATTATCGTTCGAATATGTTCCTGTTAATTTTATTTTACTTTCCATGTTTAATAAATCTAAATTAAATTTGTTATCGTTTCTTGCTACTATTGGTAAGTTTAATTCTTTGTTTTCTCCTGCATTTATTTGATCTATTCCACTTTCATCTTTTAACTTAAAGTTGCAGTTGCTTAAGTCTAGATTTACATTTTTTAAATTACCTTCCTTTACCGCTATGCTTAAATGTAAATTTAATTCAGACGTTATGTCTGCTTCTTTTACTTCCTTTCCTTCGCTATCTAGTATTTGGGCATTAAATGTAATTTGATTTTGCTCATCTGCTGCATATGAAATTAAACCACTTCCCAAATATGATCCGAAGTAGTGCAAAATTTGAAAAAGTTAAAGTTAAAACTAAAAATGTTGCTAAAACTTTTGTACTAATTTTTCCATCATTTGATTTTTTTAGATTTTTAAACATGTTTTTTTCCTCCTGATTTTATTTTAGTATTTTTCTCTTTATCTTCTTATATTTATATAGCATTATTCTCACATTTTTTGCAATTAATGTCAATATACGTTTTTTTATTTAATTGTTCAAATTCTACATCCTTTTTAAATTTGTTTACGGAAACTAATAGATTAAAAAGAATTTTTGAAAAATTACATTTTCATGACATTTTTGTAATTAAACGTAATTTCGCTATGATAATTTTATACATATATATTATATACGGTTATGTAAACTTTTTCAAGTGGTTTTTCTCACTTTTTTCAAGTTTTGTAGGTGTTTTTGGAAATATTAGTAAAAAGCATATTTCAATTAAAAAAAGAGAAAAGAAAAACAGGAATTATTAATATCTTTAACTCCTGTTTTTTGTATTATTTAGTTAATAATTAACCTGCAAGTTCTCTTTTTATTCTTAATATATTGTCTAATGTTTGTAAATATCCTTCTTTATAGCAAAACTCCAATTTTTTTATATTAAATGGTTTTACTTCTCTTAAGTCTATTTCTAAAACAGATGTGCTTGCATTAACAGATTCTTTTATTAGGTTTTCTGTCATTAGGTCCAATGATTGCATTGTTATATTATATATTGTTTTTTGCTTTCTTGGGCTTTTTAGTTTAAAACGTAATGCAAGAACTTTGTCTATTCCCAATTCTTTTGTTTCTTTTACTGGTAGGTTTGAAAATATTCCCCCATCTACAAATTGATATTTTTCGTGTTCAAACGGAGCATACATTCCCGGGAAAGTTGAGCTCGCCCTTACGGCTTTGCCAATTTCTATGTCGTGTATGTACTCTTCACCTTTTAAATTTTCGTTATTTGTGAATATTATTTCTTTGTTTGAGATTAAGTCTGTTGCTGGAATAGTGATTGGCATTCTTAAGTCTTTTATGTTTTTTACATTTTTCTTTTTAGCTGCTTGCTCAACTACTTTTTCTATGTTTTCACTAGTTGTTATTCCACCTAATTTTATATCTCTTGTGGCTTTAATAGATTCCCATATATATCTAGGGCTTAAAGATAAAACCTGACTAGAAAATTCTCTAAATAATTTTATTATCTCATCTGTTTTATATCCCATTGCATATAAGGCAGCCACTATACTTCCTGCTGATGTTCCACCTATTGCTTCTATTTCTATTCCGTTTTCTTCTAGTGCTTTTATTGCGCCTATATGTGCTGCGCCTCTTATTCCGCCTCCCGCTAATGCTAGGCCTATTTTCATATACTGTACCTCCTTTATTTTCTTTTTGTTTCCATGTTGTACACTATTTTTCCTATTGTTTTGTCTGGTACTATTTTGCTTAAAAATCTTATCATTTTGTTGTTTGCTCCTGGTAATATCATATATTTTCCTTCAAACATTTTGTCTATTGCATAGTTTGCAACTTCTGTACTTGTCATAACTTTTGTTTTAAATTCTACGTTTGCTTTTTCTAAAAATGGTGTTTTTATTGGCCCTGGACATAGTGCACTTATTTTTACATTCGAGTTTCTTTTTCTTAATTCCTCGTAAATGCTTTGTGTTAATTTTAACACATATGCTTTTGTAGCATGGTATGTTGCCATGTGTGGTCCTGGCATAAATCCTGCTATTGATGCTACATTTAATATATATCCACTAT